>ERZ773242.1863-NODE-1863-length-18820-cov-5.413216_pt1 | contig 18820 bp, 18 predicted proteins | sample MGYA00511077_ERZ773242 | MGnify/ENA primary metagenome ERZ773242 (study PRJEB29015, sample SAMEA2737754) | human gut metagenome | biome: human gut; feature: human-associated habitat; material: faeces | place: China | collected 2012 ... | reverse complement strand
TGTCCGTGCCGTAGTAGCAGGGGTTGAGGAACGGCGGCGCGGAGATGCGCATGTGGATCTCCGTGGCCCCCGCCGAACGCAGGAGCTTCACGATCCGCGCGCTCGTCGTTCCGCGGACGATCGAGTCGTCGATCAGCACGACGCGTTTGCCGCGCACGACATCGGAGATGGGGTTGAGCTTGATGCGCACCTTGTCCTCGCGGCTCTTCTGACCGGGGGCGATGAAGGTGCGGCCGATATACTTGTTCTTGATGAAGCCGATCTCATAGGGGATGCCGGACTGGCGCGAATAGCCGATGGCCGCGTCGAGGCCGGAATCCGGCACGCCGATGACGACGTCCGCCTGCACGGGGTGCTCGAGCGCGAGGAACGACCCCGCGCGCACGCGTGCCGTGTGTACCTGACAGCCGTCGATCACGGAGTCGGGGCGGGCGAAGTAGATATACTCGAACACGCACAGCGACTGCGGCTGCTTTTCACAGTGGTCGCGGATGCTGCGTACGCCCTGCCTGTCAAAGACGAGGATCTCGCCCGGCTCAATGTCGCGGATGAAGGCCGCGCCCACCGCATCGAGCGCGCAGGACTCGGAGGCGATGACGTACCGGCCGTCCGCCGTCTGCCCGTAGCAGAGCGGGCGGAAGCCGTGCTCATCGCGGGCGGCGATGAGCTTCGAGGGGGACATGATGACGAGCGAATAGGCGCCCTTCAGCTTGCCCATCGCGCGGTTGACGGCCTCCTCGATCGAGCCGGATGTCAGGCGCTCCTTCGTAATGATGTAGGAGATGACCTCGGTGTCGCTCGTCGTGTGGAAGATCGAGCCCTCGAGCTCGAGCTTCGAGCGCAGTTCGTAGCTGTTGACGAGGTTGCCGTTGTGGGCGAGGGCCATGCGGCCCTTCACATGGTTGACGACGATCGGCTGGGCGTTGTTGCGGTCATTGCTGCCGGTCGTGCCGTAGCGCACATGGCCGACGGCGATGCTGCCGGGGCCGAGCGCGTCGAGCCGGTCGGGCGTGAAGACGTCGTTGACGAGCCCCACGTCCTTATACGCGGCGAACAGCCCGTCGTCGTTGACGACGATGCCGCAGGACTCCTGCCCGCGGTGCTGCAGCGAAAACAGGCCGTAGTACGTCATGCGCGCCACGTCGTAGTTGTCAGGGCTGAAAACGCCGAACACGCCGCATTCTTCGTGAATATTGCTCATGAAGTTCCTCCGCGCCTTATTCGCCGAACACGCGGTGCATCATCTCGCGGTAGGCATCCTCCACACCGCCCATGTCGCGGCGGAAGCGGTCCTTGTCGAGCTTCTCGTTCGTCTTGAGATCCCAGAAGCGGCAGGTGTCGGGGGAGATCTCGTCGGCGAGGACGAGCGTGCCGTCGGCCAGACGGCCGAACTCGAGCTTGAAGTCGACCAGACGCACGCCGAGGGTGCGGAAGTACTCGGTCAGCACCTCGTTGACGCGGAAGGCCATGGTCTTGATCGTCTCGATCTCCTCGCGGGTCGCGAGCTTCAGTGCGATGGCGTGATAGGCATTGAGCAGGGGGTCGTGCAGATCGTCGTTCTTATAGGAGAACTCGATGGTCGGCTCGTCAAAGACGATGCCCTCCTCCACGCCGTAGCGCTGGGCGAAGTGGCCGGCGGAGACATTGCGGATGATGACCTCCAGCGGCACGATGGACACCTTCTTCACGGCCGTCTCGCGGTCGTTCAGTTCCTCAACGAAGTGGGTGGGCACGCCGTTCTTCTCCAGCAACTGCATGAGGAAGTTCGTCATGCGGTTGTTGACCACGCCCTTGCCGGCGATGGTGCCCTTCTTCAGGCCGTCGAGCGCGGTAGCGTCGTCCTTGTAGGACACGATCACGACCGCGGGATCCTCCGTCGCGTAAACCTTCTTTGCCTTCCCCTCATAGAGCTGCGTCATTTTTTCCATGATAAAAATCCTCCGTATAAAATCCGTTTTATGTTGATAGTGTCAATGTGTATCGCTTTATTCGTCCGCCAGCAGGCGCGCTTCGACGGCGGCGTCGCGGGCGCGCACCTTGTCGGCGTCGGCCTTGCGGCGCTGCGCGAGCTTTTCGGCCAGCGCCGCGTCCTCCACGGCGAGGATCTGCGCGGCCAAAAGAGCGGCATTGGCTGCCCCATCAATCGCAACAGTCGCCACGGGGATGCCCGTCGGCATTTGAACTGTGGAAAGAAGGGCGTCCATGCCGCCCAGCTGTGCCGACCGGATCGGGATTCCGATGACCGGCAGCGTTGTATTGGCCGCGATCGCACCGGCCAGATGTGCAGCCATCCCGGCCGCGGCGATCAGCACGCCGAACCCGTTCTCGCGGGCCTGCGACGCGAAGCGGCTGGCCTCCTCGGGGGTACGGTGCGCGGAATAGACGTGTGCCTCATAGGGAATGTCCAACGCGCGCAGCGTGTCCGCGGCCTTGCGGACAACCGGCAGGTCGCTGTCGCTGCCCATGATGATTCCGACTTTTCTCATTGTGCGCCTCCTGAAACAGAAAATGAAGACGCACGGCACCCCTCGGCCTGCCTATGGCATGCCCCTTGATGCAGTGCGCCCAGACGGTCGGCAAATACATTCTCCGGGTCCACGTGGTGCTCCACTTCAAAACCGTCAGGCCCCGGAAAACGGCTCCCTTGTCGCTATTCAGCATAGCACGCGCGGCGCGCGGGTGTCAAGGAAACGGGGGTGTTTGTATGATAGTTTTTACAAATCCTTGCCATTAATTTTGGTGATAACAACGATTCCTCAAATATACGGCAGGCTCTGCCTGCCGTATATTTGAGGAGTGGCTTCGCTGCGCTCTGCGCCCCGGCCGGATATGCCGGCCTGCGACGCTCGCTCCGCGCAGGGTGTTTTTGGCGGCGTATATGCCGCCGCCAAAAACGGATTGGATTTTATTCGCGCCGCTGCGGCGGCGCGAACTCTGTGAGACTTTGGGGCGGCGGGCCGCCCCTGTTTTGAGTCTGTTTTCAATTGGAGGGATTTCTTATGCGGCTGGATAAATATCTGAAGGTCTCGCGGCTGATCAAGCGCCGCACCGTGGCCAACGAGGCCTGCGACAACGAGCGCGTGAGCGTCAACGGCCGCGTGCAGCGCGCGTCCTACGACGTCAGGCCCGGCGACCGGATCAGCATCCGCTTCGGCCAGAAGACGCTGGCCGTGGAGGTGCTGTCCGTGCAGGACAACGTCGGCAAGGCGGACGCCGCCGCGATGTACCGCGAGATTCCGGCGGACGACCTGTCATAATCGCCGCGCTCCTTTCATACCATACAGGGAAAACTGTGTGGCGGAGAGGAGCGTTTTTTTATGCCGTATGAAGTGAGCATGGGCGCGGGACTGGCGCACCGGCTGGAGCTGGAGGGGCGCGAAAGACTGACCGTGTCGGGGGTCGAGGACGTGGAGCGGTTCGACGAGAGCACGATCGTCATGGCCACCTGCGCGGGGACGATGGTGATCTCCGGTGAGGGTCTGCACATTGGGAAGCTCTCGCTCGACGGCGGGGAGATGCACGTCGACGGGCGGATCGACGCGGTGAGCTATGAGGACGCGCCCGCGCCGCGCATGTCGCTGCTGAGCCGTCTGTTCGGCTGAGACGGATGGAGAACTATGTCACCGCCCAGCTGGCCGCGCTGTGCAAGGCGGTGCTGCTGGGGTGGCTGAGCGGGTGCGTGTACGACCTGCTGCGCTCGGTGCGGCTCCTGCGGCGGCGCAGCCGCGCGCTGACGCACACGCTCGACGCGCTCTACGGCGCTGCGCTGCTGCTGGTGCTGCTGGGCTTTGCGCTGCATGTGGGCGGCGGGCAGCTGCGGCTTTACATGCTGCTGGGCGCGGCGGCGGGGTGCGTGCTCTATTTCTGGGCGTTCCGGGAAATTTTCCGGCCGCTCTGGGGCTTCTGGACGGGCGCGGCCGCGTCGATGGCCGCGCTGCTGGCAAGGCCTGCCCGTTTTGCGCTGAAAACGGCAAAAAAAATAGGCCGCTTCCTGAAAAAACACTTCCATTTTCTGCGCAGATGCGCTACAATGAAACTGTATCGGTGGAGGTTTCACCGCATGCAACGCAGCAGCGAAGAAGGGAAGGGGAGAAATGTCCGTGCAAAAGAAAAAGAAGACCGGCAAGCGCCGTAATTTTGCCGGCTTTCTGGTCATTCTGATTCTGGTGGGCGTCATGACCGTGCAGGTCATCCGCGTGTACGGCCGCGTCTCCGACGCGCGCACGCAGGAGGCGCAGATCGCCGCGCAGGTCGAGCAGCGCAAGCAGGAAAATGCCGCGCTGGAGGCCGACCTCGGCAAGAGCGACGACGAGGAGTTCGTCAAGGATCTTGCCCGCGACCAGCTGGGCCTTGCGGAGTCCGGCGAGCGGATTTTCTACGACGTGAACCACTGAGCATCCCCGCGTATACGAGGAAGGGAGAAAAAACAGACATCTATGGAACTGGCGGTTGGGAGCATCGTCACCGGTAAGGTGACCACCATCACAAAATTTGGCGCCTTCGTGGCCCTGCCGGACGGGAAGTCCGGACTGGTACACATCTCGGAGGTGGCCGCCACCTTTGTAAACGACGTCCACGATTTCCTGACGGAGGGACAGGAGGTTCAGGTTAAGATCCTCTCGGTCACGCCGGAGGGGAAGATCAACCTGTCCATCAAGCAGACGCAGCCGCGCGCGCCGCGCCCGCCCATGCACGGCGGTGGCCCCCGCCTCTCCGGCGGTCAGCGTCCGCCCATGCACAGCGGCCCGCGTCCCGCCGGCGGAAGGCCGCAGAGCCGCCCCGCACCCCAGCCGGCGCAGCCCGCGGCGGAACCGAGCTTTGAGGACAAGCTCAAGCAGTTCATGTCCGTCTCCGACAGCAAGCAGTCGGAGCTGAACCGCTACATGTCCGGCAAGCGCGGTGGCGGACGGAGAAGGAAATAAAGAGCATGCCCATCAGGATCCCCGGTTAGGCCGGGGATCCTGATTTTTTGCTCCCATGCGCCCCGGCCTTGTATTTCCCCCGCCGGGTATGGTACAATAACAATTCAAGAAAATATGAAGGGGGGCGGCGGGATGTTCAGCCGTATCTATCTGGAAATTACGAACTGCTGCAATCTCTCGTGTGCCTTCTGCCCCGGGACGCGGCGGGCGCGGCGGATGCTCCCGGCAGAGGAGTTTCGGCTCCTCGCGGGGAAGCTGCGGCCGTGGACGGACTATCTGTATCTGCACGTTTTGGGCGAGCCGCTGCTGCACCCGCAGCTCGCGGAGATCCTCGCCAGCGCGGGGGAGTTGGGCTTTCGCGTCTGTCTGGTGACGAACGGGACGCTGCTCGCGCAGCGACTCGGTACGCTGCTGGCCGCCCCGGCGCTCCACAAGCTCAGCGTCTCGCTCCACAGCTTCGAGGCCAACGACGCGCTCATGCCGCTGGAGACGTATCTCGCCGCGGTTTGGGACGGCTGTGCGCGGCTCGCGGAGCGCGGCGTGCTCTGCGCGCTGCGGCTCTGGAACGAGGGCGGGCTGGCTGAGAAGAACGCGGAGATCCTCCGCTATCTGGAGCGGCGCTGCGGACGGCGCATCGCGGACATCCCCGTCGACCGGCGCGGGAACCGCACCTTGCGGCCAAACCTGTTTTTAGAGCACGCGGAAAAATTCGACTGGCCCGCACCGGGCGCGCCGCTGCGGCGCGTGGAGTTCTGCCACGGGCTGCGGCGGCAGCTGGCCGTCCTCTGCGACGGGACGGTCGTCCCCTGCTGTCTCGACGGCGAAGGTGAGCTGGCGCTGGGGAATCTCTTCCGGCAGGAGCTGGAGGACATTCTGCGCGGCGAACGCGCGGCGGCAATTCAGGCAGGGTTTGACGCGCGCCGCCCGGCGGAGGAGCTCTGCCGCCGCTGCGGCTATGCGGAACGCTTCACGAGAGGATGACGGAGGGATTCATGGCGCAGGAAACAGAAATCTTAACCCGGCTCAGCGCGCCGCTGCTGCGCTGGTACGACGAAAACCGCCGTGTGCTCCCGTGGCGCGAGGAGGTCTCGGCCTATCGGACGTGGGTGTCCGAGATCATGCTGCAGCAGACGCGCGTGGCGGCGGTGCTGCCGTACTTCGAGCGGTTCATGGCGGCGTTTCCGGACGTCGCGGCGCTCGCGGCGGCGGAGCCCGACCGGCTGATGAAGCTCTGGGAGGGGCTGGGGTACTACAGCCGCGCGCGGAATCTTCAGAAGGCGGCGAAAATCGTCACGGAGCAGTACGGCGGGCAGTTTCCGCGGACGTACGACGGACTCTGTGCCCTGCCGGGCATCGGCGACTATACGGCGGGGGCGATTCTCTCCATCGCGTTCGGGCAGGCCGTTCCCGCGGTCGATGGCAACGTCCTGCGCGTCGCCGCGCGCATCACGGGGAGCGGACTCGACATTCTGGACACGAAGAACCGCCGCACGTTCCGCGCGTGGATGGCCGCGGCGATGAGCCGCGAGCGGCCAGGCGAATACAATCAGGCGCTGATGGATCTCGGCGCGACGGTCTGCACGCCGGGCGGTGAGCCGCTGTGCGACGCCTGCCCCGCGCGGGACTTCTGCCGCGCGCATCAGACCGGGCGGGAGCGGGAGCTCCCCGTCCGCGCGCCGAAGAAGGCGCGACGGCGCGAGGAAAAGACGGTTTTCCTGCTGGTGCGGGAATGCTGCACTGCGCTGCGGCGCAGGCCGGAGGAGGGCCTGCTCGCGGGGCTGTGGGAGTATCCGCATGTTGAGGGAAAGCTCGATGAGCATCAGGCGGCGGCGCAGCTCGCCGCGTGGGGGCTCACGCCGCACCACTGGGTGCGGACGATCAGCGCCAGGCACATTTTCACACACATCGAATGGTACATGACGGGCTATCTGGTGGAGGTCACGGGTGAGGGCGCGGCGGACTGGGTCTGGCTCCCGCCCGCGCAGCAGCGCGAGCGCGCCGTCCCCTCGGCCTTTGAGAAGTTTACACGGGCGCTCGACGCCCTCGGAGAAGGAGAATAAAACGATGGCACAGCTGTATTTCAAATACGGGGCGATGGGCTCGAGCAAGACGGCCAACGCCCTGATGGCGCGCTTTAACTACGAAGAGCGCGGGCAGAGGACGCTGCTCGTCAAGCCCCAGCTCGACACGCGCGACGGCGACCACATGGTCTACTCGCGCATCGGACTCAAGCACCCGTGCATCTACTTCCACGAGATGCGCGCCATGGCGGACGAGGAGCTGGAGCAGTACGCCTGCATCATCATCGACGAGGCGCAGTTCCTGACGAAGGACGAGGTCTACTACCTCGTCCACCTCGTGGACGACTGCAACATCCCCGTGCTCTGCTACGGGCTGCGCGCGGACTTCAGGGGCGAGCTGTTCGAGGGGAGCTATCACCTGCTGGTGCTGGCCGACAAGCTCGAGGAGGTCAAGACCATCTGCTGGTGCGGCAAGAAGGCGGCCTTCAACGCCCGCTTTGACGAGCAGGGCCGCGTCGTCAAGGAGGGCGCGCAGGTTGTGCTCGGTGCGAACGACAAGTATATCGGTCTGTGCCGCCGCCACTGGATGCGCGGCGACCTCGGCCCGGACTTCGACATTCACAAAGTATGATCTGTCATCTGTGTCCCCGCCGCTGCGGGGCGGAGCGGACGGAGACGGCGGGCGGCGGCGTGTGCGGCATGCCGGCGGCCCCCGTCGTGGCGCGCGCGGGGCTGCACCACTGGGAGGAGCCGGTCATCTCCGGCACGCGCGGCAGCGGTGCGGTGTTCTTCTCGGGCTGCAATCTCCGATGCGTATTCTGCCAGAACCACTCCATCTCCGCCGAGGGCGTTGGCAAGCGCATCACGACCGCTCGGCTGCGGGAGATTTTCGAGGAGTTGATCGCGCAGGGCGCGCACAACATCAACCTCGTCACGCCGACGCACTTCGTCCCGTGGATCCTCCCGGCGCTCGAGCCGCCGCTGCCGGTGCCGGTTGTCTACAACTGCGGCGGGTACGAATCGCTCGGGACGCTGCGCACGCTCGAGGGGCGGGTGCAGATCTACCTGCCCGACCTCAAGTACGCGATGGAGGAGCCCGCGCGGGCGCTCTCCGCCGCGCCGGACTACTTCCCCGTCGCCGCCGCGGCCATCCGCGAGATGGTGCGCCAGACGGGACCGTATGTGATCGAAAATGGTCTCCTGCGCCGCGGCGTGGTCATCCGCCACCTCGTCCTGCCGGGGCAGCCGGAAAATACGCGCCGCTGCATCGACTGGGTCAGCCGGACGTTCCGTCCCGGCGAGGTGCTCTTTTCGCTCATGAGCCAGTACACGCCCCAGCCCGGCGCGCAGGGGGCGCTGCGCCGCCACGTGACGCGGGCAGAGTACCGCGCGGCGGCTGAGTACATGGAAAACTGCGGCATCACGGACGGCTTTACGCAGGAGCGCACGTCCGCGCGAGAGGAATACACCCCGGATTTTGACCTCACGGGGGTCTGAAAACGCGGCGCGGACGGGTTCACCTGTGCGTCCGGGTTGTTTGGGTTGTATGGTACAAATTGATAGGAAAATGGCCGGATTTACTAAAAATCAGGCTATTTTTCTTATTTTTTAAACGTATTTAGCACAGCTTTCTCTTGCAATCGGCCCGCAGGTGTGCTACGCTGTAGATGGAACAAAAAAACGCCCTTGGGGCGGGAAAGATTGATGGATCAATAGGAGGTCAACTATGGCGTATCCCAAGACTGGTCAAGAGGTTTATGTGAGCCTGAATCTGTCCAACACCATGCTCACCGGCATCGGCAAGGGCACGATTACCCGCGAGGATGTCTCCGCGGACTATCTCAAGCGCCTGTTCGCCGAGCATGGCGTGATCGTCTCCGCCAAGCCCGAGCAGCGCCGTCTGCTGCAGATCGTGAACGAGACGTATGATCTGGGGCTGGATATCCCCGATACGCTGAAGCTCTTTCAGCTGTCCGAGCAGCACCGCCGTCTGGTCGTCATCAACGTGCAGGGTCTGCGCCGCAAGGAGGGCTCCCTCCTGCCGGAGTACACCGACGAGGAGTTCGCCGAGGCGACGTTCTCGTTCGTGAAGTACTATGTGCAGAGCGTCCACTACGACACGCTGGTCGAGGAGAACAAGAAGCTCCGCTATGAGCTGGATCAGGAGATGGAGTGGAAGACCCGCACCGACGGCTGATCGAAAAACGCTATTTCTCTCCGAGAGGAAAAAGAAGGAAAAGCAGAACCGGGTTCTTGCGTCCAGCCCAAAGGGCACAGCCCTCTGGCGGGGAACAAACTCTTCGCGCCGCTGCGGCGGTGGGAACTCTGCAAGGCTTTTTAAAGACGAGCAAAAAGGATTGCCCGGCACCTGCCGGGTGATCCTTTTTCAGGTCTCACCGAGTTCGCGGCCCGCAGGCCGCTTTGTGTGCTACGCACACAAAAATACGCGGTTCGAAGCGAATACAGGTAAATACCCTTGCTTGGCGAGGGCATAAAAAAGTGAAAAGAGAAATGAATAGGAGCTGACTACCATGAACTCGCTGTTCGCCCTGACGATCATTTTTGTGATCTACGCTATCGGAGACATCGTCTCCACCAAGCCCCACGCAATTGTCTTCATCCTCGTTGGCAAGATCTTCCACGAGAGCTGGTACCTCTGCTGCGCGATGAGCATCACGGCGCTGTTCGGCTTCCCTGGTACGGTTATCGTCCCGACGGAGGTCACGAAGGCCGTCACTGAGACGGAGAACGAGAAGAAGCTCATTCAGGGCAGCATCATGCCCAAGATGATCATCTCCGGCATGGTTTCCGTGTCCGTTGTTTCCGTTGTCGTCGCGGGCATCATGTCCGCGTGGGCATAACCTTTTCTTCGCTAATTTCGTTTCTTTCCAATTTTTCTATATCCCAACGCGCAGGAAAGCGGCTTCCATCCCGGAAGCCGCTTTCTGCATAATGACATAATAAAAGCTAAAACGGGCACCCCACCGGGGTGCCCGTTTCGTCTCGCAGAGTTCGCGCCGCGCACGGCGCGAAAAAGATTCAATCCGTTTTTTGCGGCGGCGTGTACGTCGCAAAAAACACTTTGCGCGGAGAGAGTGTATTTTTGCGCGGTTCGTAGCGAAACCCGCTCCTGAAAAAAGCTACGCTTTTTTCAGGAATCAGTATGCCACGCCCCAGTAGATATCCGTCGTGCACTCCTCGCCGCAGACGGGGCACTTGCCGACCGTGCCGGACTGCTTGAGCGGCATGCAGCGGCTGGAGACGCCCGCCTTCTCCTTCATGGCAAGCTCGCACTCGAGCTTGCCGCACCACTTCGTGCGGGCAAAGCCGCCGCGGCCCTGCGCCATGTCGCGCACCTCCTCCCAGGAGGTCATGTCGAAGGTGTTGTCCTCGAGGTTCTTCGCTGCAAGATCATACAGGTTATCGCGCACGGCCTGCAGCGTCGCCTGCACGGCGCTCTCGAGGTCGGCCAGCGGCACGAACGTCTTCTCGCCGGTGTCGCGGCGTGCGATGCAGCACTGCTCCTTCTCCATGTCGCGCGGGCCGATCTCCACGCGCACGGGGACGCCCTTCATCTCATACTGCGCGAACTTCCAGCCGGGGGACTGGTCGCTGTCGTCCATCTTCACGCGCAGACCCGCGGCGGTCAGGCGGTCGCGGATGGCGGCGGCGGCATCGAGCACGCCGGGCTTATGCTGCGCGACGGGGATGACGGCGACCTGAATCGGGGCGATGGCCGGGGGCAGAACGAGGCCGTGGTTATCGCCGTGGGTCATGATAATCGCGCCGACCAGACGGGTCGTGACGGCCCAGGAGGTCTGGAACGGATACTGCAGCGTGTTATCGCGGCCGGTGAACGTCACGTCATACGCGCGGGAGAACTTGTCGCCGAAGTAGTGGCTCGTACCAGCCTGCAGGGCCTTGCGATCCTTCATCATGCTCTCGATGGTGTAGGTCGCCTCGGCGCCGGCAAACTTCTCCTTGTCGGTCTTGCGGCCGCGGACGACGGGCATGGCCAGCTTGTCGCGGCAGAGGTCGGCATAGATGTTGAGGATCATCTCCGTCTCGGCGATGGCCTCCTCCGCCGTCTCGTGGATGGTGTGCCCCTCCTGCCACCAGAACTCACGCGTGCGCAGGAAGGGACGGGTCGTCTTCTCCCAGCGGACGACAGAGCACCACTGGTTATACAGCATCGGCAGCTCACGGTAGCTGTGCAGCACGTGCGACCAGTGGTCGCAGAACATCGTCTCGGACGTCGGGCGCAGCGCCATGCGCTCCTCGAGCTTCTCGCTGCCGCCCATGGTGACCCACGCGGCCTCGGGCGCGAAGCCCTCGACCAGCTCACCCTCCTTCTTCAGGAGGTTCTCGGGGATCAGGACGGGCATCGCGACGTTGACGTGGTTCGTGCGCTTGAGCTCAGCGTCCACGAGCTTCTGGATGTTCTCCCAGATGGCATAGCCATAGGGGCGCAGAATCGTGAACCCCTTGACGGACGAGTAGTCCACCAGCTCCGCCTTCAGGCAGATGTCGGTATACCACTTGGCAAAATCCTCCTCCATGGGAGTGATCGCTTCTACATTTCTCTGGTCTTTGGCCATATTTTCCACCAATCCTTTATCTGATTGTGATTCACGGAATTTCTCCCTGAACACTTATTTTATCTGCCCGCGCGCCAATTGTCAAGCGCCGGGACGCGTTACAGGTCAATGAGCTCGAGCTCCTTCTCATCCACGCGGCGCGGCTCCTTTTTGCTGACGATGTCGTACATGCACGGCACGACGAACAGCGTCATGAGCGTCGCGTAGAGCAGCCCACCGATGCAGACGAGGGCGACGGGCTGCATGAGCGCGGTGCCCGCGTTTTTCGCGAGGGCGGTGATCGTCAGGCCGAGGATCGTCGTCAGGCTCGTCATCAGAATCGGGCGCAGACGCGTGACGCCCGCCTCGATGATGGCCTCGCGGCGCTCCATGCCGCCGAGCCGCTCCTGATTGATGCAGTCGACGAGGACGATGCCGTTGTTGACGATGATGCCGACGAGCATCACGAAGCCGATCAGGCTGATGACCGAGACATTGATCCCCGCGATCAGCAGCGCGAGGAAGCCCCCCGTGAAGGCCAGTGGGATCGTAAACATGACGATGAACGGGGACTTCAGGCTCTGGAACTGGGCGACCATGATGAAGTACACCAGCAGCACGCCGAGCAGGAGCATCAGCATCACCTGCTTCATCGCGGTCATGATCTGCTCGTTCTCGCCGCTGAACTCATAGCTCACGCCGTCCGGCATCGTCTCGCCCGCGAAGGCCTTCTGCACGGCGGAGGTGACTTTCGTGACGTTGTAGCCGTCGGACACGGCAGCGGTCAGCGTCAGGCAGCGGCGCTGCTGGTCACGCTGGATGGTACTGAGGGAGACGGTCTTTTCCGCCGTCGCCACGTCGCCGAGCCGGAAGGATGTGCTCTCACTGCTGCTGTCGGAGCCGGTCAGCGCGCTGAGGGACGAGCCTGACGAGCTGCCGCCCATCGCGGCGGACGAACTGCTCTCCATAGAGAAGGTCGCGGAGGACGAAGGCGTCAGCTCGAGGTCAAGAAGCGTTTCGACCGTGACGCGGCTGTCCTCGGGGCTTTCGATGACGAGGTCCATCTTCTCGCTGTCGAGCGTCATGTCTGAGAGGGTGCTGGAGTTCGTGAGCGCGGCGGCGATCTGCATGTAGACCTGCGCGACGGTCATGCCCTTTTCCATGGCCGCGCTGCGGTCGACGGTGATGTGCAGCGCTTCGGCGGCGCTGTCGAGCCCGTCGTCGACCTCGCCGACGCCCTCCACGCCGCCCATCGCGGCGGCGAGCTGCTTCGCGGCAGACTGCATGGCCTCCATGTCGTCGCTGTAGAGCTTGACGGAGATGCCGGAGCCTGTCATGTAGCTCATGGAGCTGCTCATGACGCCGCTGGCCTCGACCTTGCACGGCAGATCCGCGCAGAGCGCCTCAATCTGCCTGCCCGCCTCGCTGCCGAAGGTGCCCTCGGGCATCGTGATATAGGCGGTGACGTCGTAGCTCTCGCCGTCGGAGAGACTGCCGGACATCATGGTGCTCCCCATCGTCACGCCCACGGTCTCGACGTTCTCGACCGTCATGGCGCGGCGCACGACCTCGTCGGCGAGGGCGACGGCCTCCTCGCGCGTGGCATCCTCGGGCATGGTGATGGTGAGGTTGAGGTTGTTCATGTCGATATCCGGCATGAATACGAAGCCGCGGCTGAGCGCGGCGGCGGCGCTGCCGACGAGCAGGGCAAGCGCGAGCAAGAGCACGGCCGCCTTGTGCCGCAGCGACCAGCCGACGGCTCTGCGGTAGGCGGGATAGACCCGGTCGAGCAGGCCCGGCTTCGGCGTGATGTCGCGGCGCAGAAGCCCTGCCGACATCGCGGGAACGACCGTCAGCGCAACGAGCAGGCTCGCAAGCAGGGAATAGGTCATCGTGAGGGCGAGGTCGGTGAACAGCTGCTTCGTCAGTCCCTCCACGAACACGATCGGCAGGAATACGCAGACGGTCGTGAGCGTCGAGGACGTGATCGCGCCGAGCACCTGTCCCGCGCCGCTCACGGCGGCCTGCACAATCGTCGCGCCCCTCGCGCGCAGGCGGTAGATGTTCTCGACGACCACGACGGAGTTATCCACCAGCATACCGACCGCGACGGCAAGGCCAGAGAGCGAAATCATATTGATCGTCACGCCTGAGAAGTACATGAGCACGATGGCAAAGACAAGGCTGAGCGGGATAGAGACGAGCGTGATGATCGTCGGCCGCCAGTCGCGCAGGAACAAAAACAGCACCAGCACGGAAAACAGCGCGCCCCACAGCAGCGACGAGAGGATCGTGCGCACGATGAGACTGATGTAGTCGCCCTGATCCATCAGGGGCGTGAAGTGCAGCCCCTCATACTGCGCGGAGAGCTGGTCAAAGCGGGCGCTGATGTTCTTGGAGACCTCCGCCGTGGCGTAGGTCGACTGCTTCGTGAACGAGGCGAGGACGCCGTTCTCGCCGTTGAGCTTGGTATAGATCTCGTCGGAGTCGTCCGTGGAGAACACCGTCGCGACGTCCGAGAGCCGGATCGGCTCGACGCCGTCGATCCCGAGGTCGAAGAGTACGAGGTCGGACAGCTCCTCCGCGCTGGAGAACTCCTCGCCGACGGAGACCATATAGCGCACGCCGTCATCGTCATTGATGTAACCGGCGGGCATGGAGAAGTTCTGCGCCGTCAGAATGCCGGAAACGGTCGAGACGGAGAGCATCCCGCCGAGGTCGGTCTGCCCCGCGGCCTGCTCGCGCGCGGCGGCGAGAGAGGCCAGGCTCTCGGCGATCTGGCTCTTGGCCGAGGCGAGCTGGCTGTCGGTGAGGTTGATCTGCCGCAGCTGGTTCACCACGGTGAGCAGCGTCTGGCCCAGCGCCTCGCCCTGCCCGGTGACATAGGCCGGATTCTGCAGCTTTTTCAGCAGCTCCTGTAGGTCGGCTGCGATCTGCTCCAGCTGCTTGAGCGCTTCGGACGCCTTGTCGGCGCTGTCGCCGCCGGCGGCCTTGAGCGCATCGCGCTCGGCTCTGAGCGCCGGCTCCTGCGCGGCGAGGGAGGCGAGCTCCTCGCGCTCGCTGTCCGTGATGATGCCCGCCTGCTCCTTCTGGCGCAGCAGCTCGAGTCGGGCAAGGCTTGCGTCGATCTCGAGCAGGCGGCGCTGATTTCGGATGGCGGTCTGCGCGTCGTCGCGCGCCTGCGTGATTGAGCCGATGGCCTGGTTCACGGCGGCGGCTGCCTCGTCCGCCGCGCCGGTGAGGGTGGCAGAGAGGGCATTGTCAATCGCCTGCTGGGCGCTTGTGATCTGCGCCTGTGCGCTCGTCAACTGCCCCTCGGCGGCGTCCATCTGGGCGCTCACCGCGTCCGCGAGCCGCGCGCTCACGGCGTTTAGCTTCTCCTGATCGAGCACAATGTGCATCTGCCGTGTGACGGCGCCGCTGACCGTGACGCCCGCGACACCGCTGATGCCCTCGAGCTTGCCCGTCAGCTCATCCGTGACGAAGTCGCTCAGCTCCTGCACGTCCGCCCCGTCGCGCGAGATGGCAGCAACCAACGTCGGGATCATGGAGGGGTTCATCTTGAGCACATACGGCGAGGAGACGGTGTCGTCCCAGCTCGCCTGCAGGGCGGAGATCTTCTGCTGGATGTCGATGCTGACGGTGTCCATGTTCACGCCGTCCTCAAACTCGAGCACCACCATCGAGACGCTGTCCTGACTCGATGAGGTGACGGATTTGATCTGGTCGAGCGTGGCCATGGACTGCTCCAACGGCCGCGTAACCGACTGCTCGATGGCCTCGGGGCTGGCCCCGGGATCGGAGGTAATGAGGATGACATACGGGAAGTCCATGTTGGGCATGAGATCCGGTGTCATCTTCAGGTAGGCCACCACGCCCAGAACGACCACAGCCAGCGTGGCCACGAGGATCGTCAAGGGCTTTTTTACACTGAATTTCGGCATAGATTTCTCCTTTTTTGCGGCAGTCGGTTCAGGCGCTCTGCATTGCGATCACAAATATGAAAATTTTATCACTCTAAGAGACTAAAATCAAGGTACGCAGCCAATTGTTCACGAAAGCGTTACAGAACAACGGTATGGAATCTCTTGACGGATGGTGGAAAATCAGGTAGTATCATGTAGAAAAGACGCAAAATATTGGAGGGAAGCGGCAATGGAGATCTATCAGGCGGTGGGGCAGAACATCCACCGGATCCGCAAGGCGCAGCAGCTGAGCATCGACCGGGCTGCGGCGCTCTCCGGCGTCAGCAAGAGCATGCTGGGCCAGATTGAGCGCGGGCTGGTCAACCCCACCGTAAGCGTCCTCGCGCGCATCGCGGGCGGGCTGCGTGTCCCGATCGAGCAGCTGGTCGAGTGCCGCGAGGAGACCCCGGCGCAGCTGCACCGGGCGGTCGACGTCGTCGGCGCGCGGCTCTGCGGCGGGAAGGTCATCCGCTATCCGCTCTTCCCCTTTGACACCGACAGCCGATGCCAGAGCTGCCAGCTCGACCTCTTCATCAGCGGCAGCTATGACGCGCCCGACCGCGTCCCCGGCAGCCGCGTCTACCTCACCGTCCTCTCCGGGACGCTGCAGGTAACGGCCGGGGGCGAGACGTACCAGCTCGAGAGCCGGGACAGCCTGTCCATCCCCGGCGGCGAGGGGTATCACTATGAAAACATCGGCAACAACACCGTCCGCATGATCGAGCGGATCTACTATCGAAAAGTCTGAACAACAGGAAGGAGCACTGTTTTATGAGCCGCGCTGACGAAATTTTCAAGCAGAACTGCCGCGATATTCTGGACCACGGCGTCTGGGATACCGAGCTGGAGGTGCGTCCGCACTGGGACGACGGGACGCCCGCCCACACGGTCAAGAAATTCGGCATCATCAACCGCTATGACCTGCGCGAGGAGTTCCCGATCCTCACGCTGCGCCGCACCTATTTCAAAACCTGCATCGACGAGCTGCTGTGGATCTGGCAGCAGAAGTCAAACAACATCCACGACCTGCGCGGCCATATCTGGGACAGCTGGGCCGACGAAAACGGCTCCATCGGCAAGGCCTACGGCTATCAGCTGGCCGTGAAGCACCACTACCCCGAGGGGGAGATGGATCAGGTCGACCGCGTGCTCTATGACCTGAAGCACAACCCCGCGAGCCGCCGCATCCTGACGAATATCTACAACTTCGAGGACCTGCACGAGATGGCGCTCTACCCCTGTGCCTACTCGATGACGTTCAATGTCTCGGGCCACACGCTCAATGCGATTCTCAACCAGCGCTCGCAGGATATGCTCGCCGCGAACAACTGGAACGTGGTGCAGTACGCCGCGCTCGTGCACATGATGGCGCAGGTCTCCGGGCTGGAGGCAGGCGAGCTGGTGCACGTCATCGCCGACGCGCACATCTACGACCGCCACGTCCCCATCATCGAAAAGATGCTCGAAAAGGAGCCGCGCCCCGCGCCGAAGTTCGTGATCGACCGCTCCGTGACCGATTTCTATCGCTTCACGCGCGACAGCTTCTCGCTCGAGGGCTATGACCCGCAGCCGTTCGAGGACAAGATCCCCGTCGCCATCTGAGAAAGGAGCCGCCATGAACGCCATCGTCGCCGTGAGCGAAAACTGGGGCATCGGCAAAGACAACGCTCTGCTCTTTCACATCCGCGCGGATCTGCAGCGCTTCAAGGCGCTGACCACGGGGCACACCGTCGTTATGGGGCGGCGGACGCTCGAGTCGCTGCCGGGCGGACGGGGTCTGCCGGGGCGGCGGAACCTCGTGCTTTCGACGCGGCCGGACTTTGCCGCCGAGCGCGCCGAGGTCGTCCGTTCGCTGGACGAGGCCGTCGCCGCCGCGGAAGAGGACGCCTTCGTCATCGGGGGCGAGACGGTCTATCGCGCGCTGCTCGCGCGGTGTGAGCGCGTGTATGTGACGAAGGTCTTCGCCGCCGCGGACGCGGACGCGTTTTTCCCCGATCTCGACGCTGCGCCGGGCTGGGCGGTGGAGGAGAGCGGCCCCGTGCAGGAGGAAAATGGCCTGCGGTTTCAGTATGTGACCTACCGGCAGGTGGGGGAGTAAAATACGCGATACGCAGGAAAAGACGGAGCCGGTCAGCTCCGTCTTTTTCGTTCGGGCCGTCGGAGACGCCGGCCCCTACAGAGATATGTGGGAATTTCCGGTGCAGTCTTCTTACGTTTTGGCAGGGCACGCAGGCCCCGCCCTACAGGATCCTATCGGTAAACCGTTGTAGGGTGGGGCCCATGTGCCCCGCCGCCTTCAACCGAAGTACTCCTTCCAACCGCCGTAGGGGGTGACGCCCACATCGCCCCGCGTTCGACCGGCAGACCTCTCCCGCACTGTGTAGGGGGCGGCGTCCCCGACGCCCCGCAAAAGACGAAAACACCCCGGCAGACCCAAACGGGTCTGCCGGGGCATAGTTACAAATTTCAGATGCGCTTCCACTTGGCGCCGCCGGGGACGTCGGTGACCTCAATCCCCGCTGCCTTCAGCTCGTCGCGGATACGGTCGGCCTCGGCGAAGTTCTTCGCCTTCTTCGCCTCGGCGCGGGCGCGGATCTTCGCTTCAACGTCGGCGTCCTCCTCGCCGGACTCGCTGACGACGGTGAAGCCGCCCGCGGCGGGTGCGGCCGCCTGCTTCGCGCGCAGCGTCTCCGCCTTCTCCAGCAGCTTCAGACCGAGGACGCTGTCGAGCGCGTCGAGCGCGGCCAGCTTCGTCGCGTCGGTCGTCTTGGCCTTGAGAACGTCATAGAGCACTGTCACGCCCATGGAGGTGTTGAGGTCGCTGTCCATCGCCTTGCGGAACTTCGCCTTGAGCTCCTCGAGCGCGGCGGGCTCCACCTCGTCCTGACCGGGCTTGAGCGCGGCGACCTTGGCGAGCAGCTTGTTATAGGCAAGGGCGGCGTTGTCGAGGTTCTCCCAGCTGAAGAGCAGTCCCTTGCGGTAGTGGCTCTGCAGGCAGAAGAAGCGGTAGGCCAGCGGATCATAGCCCTTCTGCTCAAGCAGGGAAACGGTCAGGAACTCGCCCTTCGACTTCGACATCTTGCCGTGGTCGGTGTTGAGGTGGGCGACGTGGAACCACTGGGGGCACCACGGGTGGCCGAGGTAGCTCTCGGACTGGGCGATCTCGTTCGTGTGGTGCGGGAAGGCGTTATCCACGCCGCCGCAGTGCAGGTCGAGGTACTCGCCGTTATACTTCATGGAGATGCCGGAGCACTCAATGTGCCAGCCGGGGTAGCCCACGCCCCACGGGGAGTCCCATTTCAGGGCCTGATCCTCGAACTTGGACTTGGTGAACC
>ERZ773242.1855-NODE-1855-length-18877-cov-4.421209_pt1 | contig 18877 bp, 17 predicted proteins | sample MGYA00511077_ERZ773242 | MGnify/ENA primary metagenome ERZ773242 (study PRJEB29015, sample SAMEA2737754) | human gut metagenome | biome: human gut; feature: human-associated habitat; material: faeces | place: China | collected 2012 ... | reverse complement strand
AATGTGAGACGCTCAGGCAGTACAGCCGCTTCGTGGAGATCGTGCGCAGCTACGGGCACATCGACCAGCTGACGAGTGCCGCAATGGTGCAGATCATGGCGCAATGCCAAGAAGAAAACGTCCTCACAGAATTCATGGAGCATTACGGAACGGAGTTGATTGAGATGTTATTCAAAGAATTGACACGCGAAGAAGACCTCGAGATCTCGAGACTGGACGGCTACGACGCCGGACAAAAAGATGGCTTCAGCAAAGGTGAACAATCCGGTTTTTCCAAAGGTGAACGCAAGGCGGCGCTGGATATTGCGAAAGGCATGCAGAAAGAACACATCGCCTCGGACATCATTGCAAAAATCACAGGGCTTACGCTTGCGGAGATTGAGGAATTGTAAAGCTGCAAAAACAGAATCACAAAGAAAGACCTAAATGCAAACATAAATGGAACCATCACAGGCGGACGTCGAACGATCGCCTAATCTATGATTCCGGAAATATCGTTACGATATTTCCGGAATCACGACATAAGCACCTTACGAAGTGGCGCTCATGAGTGAGCACCATGTGCGCATAGGAATCTCGGATTTCGTTATGCGCGCTTTTGTCAGAATGCCATACCATCGGGAGAAAACTTTCCATAAAACTTGAACCTTTCACCCGTGCGTAAGCATCAGCCCAAAGCCATGCACGAACCAAAACAAACCGGAAACGTCAAACCATGCGCTAACCTAAATACATCGTACGCACCAACCTTGCGCATGCATACAACTTTCAGACCACCATCACGCGCACAACCCCACTCCCTCAAACCAAGCCGATCAACGTAACAAATCGACCACCCCCAAAATGGAAAAACTCAACAAAAAAGCAGGAACGAACCTTTCTCGTCCATTCCTGCTTTGCGGTCTTTGTGTTTACTTGTAAGGCTTTCAGCTTTGCCAACGACAAACTTTTTCAGCGAACCTATAGATTTTCAATCTCCTCCGCAGTTAACCCGGTATTCTCCGCGATGACGTCAACAGGAATCCCTGCATGCTTGAAATTCTTAGCGATCTCGCGCTGTTTCTGCGCAGCGCCTTTTTCCAGCCCGGCAGCTTTGCCCTCATCATATCCATAGTGCCAACGAATCTTCAATTCTTCTTCCAGTGTCATAATCTCAGTCACCTCCGCGTCTCGGTTGACTTCCTCGACCTTTTCATGTATGCGTTTGACGAAATCATCATTTTCGTCGACCTCTTCGCGTTCCACATAGGTAAAGAAAGTTTCCAGTTCCTTCGGAATCTTGCCCTTCGGACAATCGATTGCTAAGATTATTGTATAAGCTTCGTCCGCTAATTGCAACTGTAAATTTTTGTCAATCATCTGAAATTGATATATCGCTTCACCTTTTTCAAAGGGGTCTTTCATGCAGATGAAGATGACATAGCTCGGCTTGAGATCCTTGTAGGGCTTGCCTTTTTTCAAAAAATGCGTGTCCATGCTCGTATGGTAATAGCGGGAACGCTTTGGAAGCTCAGGCTCCTTTTCGACCTGCATTTCGATGTCATACACTTCGGACTCGTCCTCAAATAACACATCCAGCCGCACGGACCTCGAGAGAACTCCTGTAACAATGGTTTTCTCAGGCGTGATTTTGATATCGTTTGGGAATGTGATGGATTTGACTTTCTTTCCCGGAAAGAGGCGCTGAATGAATTCCGCGCAAATTTCCTCGTCCTGCATGACGAGTGCAAACATCAGCTTGTTGCTGAACTTGTATTTAGCCATATTTTTTTCTCTCATTTTCCGAGCTTGCGCGCCTGCTCTAATTTATACAGATTCTGTAAACTAATAATAGCATAATATGGCATTAAATGCAATACATATAATGGAATTAACAACCAAGAAAATTCCGACGGATTCCGACAAATTTCGACAAGCAGGCGCAGGAAACAGTCAAACCAAAGAATCCTCCTAAACCCCCTAAAAAATTTCTCTTTACAATTCTCTCTAATTCGTGTAACTTCCGAGTTTGACACCTAAATTTTAGAGGGTATTGGAATTCCAATGCCCTTGTTAACTTTAGAAGTACCTTTTTGCATGCACCTTTCCGTTATGCAATGTCTTTTTGGCGCGAATAACTTGTTTTTCCCGTATTTTGCGCAGATAGTTCCGATATTTGATGGAGTAGGTGACAATGAGCCACTCGTCAAAATCTTTGTTATTGACAAAAAATGCGAGGCAGGTCTCATGCCAGGAGTGCAGCGCTTCAGCGCGAGGCACTCTACGGCGGTCGCCTGGCTGCGGGCGATTTTTGTGTGTATAAAATTGTGGGTTTTGTGCTATCATAACGCTAAAAGAACGATTTTTTTGACTTTTTGCCCAAGTTATGGTAAAATAGGCGGGTCGGAGAATAGGAGGGCTTATGGTAGATAAACCAAAGGGTCGTGCCGAACAGCTTTTGGAACGCTTTTTCCGCTGGTGCCGCATGCAGCAAGACGAGTTGAAAGACGTCTTTACGCCTGTCTGCGCGCTGTTAAAGGAAAAGAAAACGGCACACCCGATTCTGGCGAAAACCACAATCACTGCGAGCTGCCTGCTGATTTGCGGACTGATCGTAGTGGGCTTTGCCACACCGAAAACAGTACATGTGGTCGTTGACGACTCTCTGGGGGAGGTCACCACCACATACGAAACGACAGCGATGCGCGTAGACTCTTTCCTGGAGGAACACAACATCGACTATGTTTCGGAGCAGGATGTCATCGATGTCGAATTACATGACGGTATTGATGATGAAATGAACATTCATATTACGAAAGCGTTTCCGGTATCGGTAACGGCGGACGGTGAGACGCATACGCTGATCACGCTGCCGACGACTGTGCGGGAAGTGCTTGCAGAACTCTGTATTATGCCGGGCGAAAACGACATTTTGAGCGTGGGAATGGATGATCCGGTTTATAAGGATGAAGAGATTATTTTGCAGAGAGTTCGTACGGAATATGAGACAGAAAGGGTAGAAACCAAATTTGAAGTAAAATATGTTGCCGACAGTTCTCTGGTCATCGGTGAGACCAAGGTAGAACAAAAAGGCCGCAAGGGCGTCAAGGAGGAGACCTATGAAATCACCTACGTTGACGGCAAAGAGGTCGAACGTACTTTATACCAGACGGAGACGGTCAAAAAGAGAAGGGATAAACTGATCCACTATGGAACGAAGCTCCTCTCGGGCAGACCGTCCGGGCTGAAGTACAAAGAAAAAATCAGTCGTGTACGTGCGGTATCCTATCACTACGGCGGCAATCCGCGCGGGTCTTACGGACTCTCCTGTGAGTACGGGACCTGTGCGGTGGACCCGGATCTGATCCCGCTCGGCTCTCTCCTCTATATCGAGGGATACGGCTATGCGATCGCCAACGATGTGGGCGGCGCAATCAAGGGCAAAACTGTCGATGTGTACATGGAACGCATGGAGCAGTGCGGCATCTGGGGTGCACGCTGGTGCGATGTGTACATTGTACGCCGCGGCGCTTGAGCCGAAGCAGATGCCTGATCACAAAACAAAAAGAAACCGACACGTGCGGGGCGCAGCAAACATGCAATAGCGACCCGCACAAACCGAAAACGGAACGCCCGGTGCGCTGCCTTTCTGTGCGCACCGGGCGTTCCGTTTTATAGGTAATGTATGAGAATAAGCCTGATTGCTTTTTCTCGCTTTAGTCTCCGAGGAGGACGCTGTCAGAAGCAAATTTGCTGCCGCTGATGTCCTCGAACTTGTGGAGTAAATCTTCAATCGTTAATTTTTTCTTTTCTTCCCCGCTGATATCGAGAATGATTTTGCCTTTGTCCATCATCACCAGTCGGTTGCCGTAGGTGATGGCGTCCTGCATATTGTGGGTGACCATGAGCGCTGTGAGCTGGTGGTCGCGGATGATCTGGTCGCTGAGCTGCAGCACCTTCGCGGAGGTTGCCGGGTCGAGCGCCGCGGTATGTTCGTCCAGCAGCAGAAGCTTTGGCTTCTGTAATGTCGCCATGAGCAGGGTAACTGCCTGACGCTGTCCGCCGGAGAGCAGACCGACTTTGGTTTTCATGCGATCCTCGAGACCGAGACCGAGCTGGGACAGGGAATCCCTGTATAGCTCGCGCTCTTTCTGCGAAATGCCCCATGCAAGCGTCCTGCGCTTGGTACGTCTGTACGCCATGGCCAGATTTTCTTCAATCATCATGGTCGGCGCAGTACCCATCATCGGGTCTTGAAAAACTCTGCCGATGTACCGGGCTCTTTGGGTCTCATTTTTGTACGTCAGGTCCTCACCGTCTAAGATGATGCGCCCGCCGTCCGCCTTATGTACACCGGCAATGAGGTTTAGCATAGTGGATTTACCGGCGCCGTTGCCGCCGATGACGGTGAGAAAGTCACCATCGTTGATCGTCAGGTTCAGACCCTGAAAAATCTGTTTTTCGTTGATCGTTCCGATATTGAACGATTTGTCGATCTGTATCATTCTAAGCATGAGTCTCGCCTCCTAACGCCTGCGTGATGAGCGCATCGTATTTCTTCGCGTTTTCGCGGCGCAGCTTGCGCTCTGCGGATTTTTGCTGGAGTACCGGCAGCGCGAGGGCAAAGGCGACGATGACAGCGGTAATGATCTTGAGGTCGGTCGCCTTGAGGAAGCTGAAGGTCAGCGCACAGGCGATGACGGTACGGTAGATGACCGCACCTGCAATGATTGCCAAAAGCTTCAGCGCAAAGTTCATATCCTTGCGGATGAAGATGACTTCGCCGATGATGACGGACGCCAGACCGATCACGATCGTACCCTGTCCCATTGTCACCAGAGCTGAACCGTAGTCCAGCTGTGCAATCAGGCTGCCGGAAAGGGCGACCAGTGCGTTGGAGATCATCAGGCCGAGGATGATGATGCGGTCGGTCTTGACGCCGAGGGAACGAGCCATGTGTTGGTTGCTGCCGGTCGCGCGGACCGCACAGCCGATTTCGGTACCGAAGAAATAATATAGCAGTGCAACGATCAGCAGGCAAAAGACGGTGCCGAGGATGATCGAAACCGTATTGCTTACAGTGCCCTCCGGCAGCAGCGAGAGCATCCAGGTCTTGATGGATGGCTGCTCGAGCGCAACGGTCGCTTTGTCGCTCATAATGCGGATGTTGACGGAATAAAGCGCGATCATGGTCAGGATGCCGGATAAGATCGCCGGAATCTTAAAGATCGTGTGCAGGAAGCCGGTCACAAACCCGGCTGCCGCACCCGCCAGAACCGCACAGAGCATCGCGAGTGCAGGACTCATGCCGGTATTGATCAGGACGACGGTAACGGCTGCGCCGAGCGGGAAAGTCCCCTCAACGGTCAGATCCGCGATGTCGAGAATTCTGAATGTCAGGTATACACCCAGCGTCAGGATCGCCCATATGAGACCTTGGGCGATGCCGCTGAGAATCGTTGCTGTTGTAATCATTTCTAAACCTCCGAAAGCTGCAGCTGACGCGCTAGCCCCATGCAGTGCCGGGTGAAAGCATCAGCTGCGTGATGTATCTTGTTCTGTCTGGCTCCGTACGCAGGTGACCCGTTCTGCGTTACGGAAGCAGCGTTGCTGTGCTCTTGATGTCATCCGGAATGGTGATGCCTAACTTGTCAGCAGTTTCTGTATTGATGGCAACCTCCAGAACACCTTCGTCTGTCTGGTATTCGATCGGCATGCTTGCAGGCTCTGCCTCACCCTTGAGGACCTTGACAGCCATCGCAGCCGTTGTTTTGCCGAGTTCGTAGTAGTTGATGCCGTAGGTCGCGAACGCACCGTTGCCCACCATGCCGGACTCGCCGACGATGGTCGGGATGCTGCATTCCTTTGCAGCTGCGGAAACGGTCGTCATACCGTCAGCCAGCGTGTTATCAGTCGGAATATAGATGAAATCAACCTGTCCCTTGAGGGATTCGATTGCGGATTTTGCTTCATCGATGGCGGAAATCGTCTTGACAACGGATTCCATGCCCTGCTCTTTAATCGCTGCCTCTGCGAGGTCAGACTGGATTTTGGAGTTGGATTCACTCGAGCAGTACATGATAGCAACCTTCTTCGCGTCCGGAATCAGTTGCTTGCCGAGTGCGATCTGCTGTGCGACCGGATTCATATCGGATGTGCCGGTCAGATTTGCGCCCGGTGCGTCGTTGGAAGCGACCAGGCCGGAGCCTGCCGGATCTGTGACTGCTGTGAAAAGAACCGGAATGTCGGCAGTTTTCTCTTTGACTGCGGATGCGCAAGGGGTAGCAACAGCTAGAATCAGATCGGATTTTTCGTTGATCAGCGTATCAGCAATGCTCGGACAGTTGGAAGCCTCAGCAGCTGCGGAGAGCTGATGGATGACGATGTTTTCTCCGTCTACATAGCCTGCGTCGGCAAGCCCGTCGATGAAGCCCTTCGTTGCGTTCTGCAGCGCGGTGAATTCGCCGAACTGCATGATGCCGATTTTTAATTGTTCGCTGTCTGCATCGCCGTTTGCGTTGCCAGCGTTATCGCCGGAATTGCCGCAGCCTGTCAGGAGCAGCGCCGCTGTAAGCAGACAGATCAATAATAAGGAAAGTGATTTTTTTGCGTTGTGCTTGAACGTATTCATGATGTCCTCCTCATGGATCACAAGGCAAGTCGGAAACAAAAAGCCCACTTGCGGTACTATGGGTAAGCTAAACCACAAGCGGACTATATAATGATCCGAAGTATTCAGTTGAACCAATGTCATTACAAGTCTTTCGTTACCCTATGCAGTTGTACTTCGTAAAGTAATCGTAATAGTGAAAGCCGTAATACATCGTGTTTCCTCCCTACGTGTGATGTGTTTTTGTTTTGATTCTTGTAGCTATCGTACACTAGTGGGAAAGGTTTGTCAAGCTAAATTTTCAGAAAATTTACGAAAATAATAAAAAATAGTCTGAAAATTGGGTAAAAACACAAGAAAAGCGGTCCCTGTGCGGGGACCGCTTAGTTTGCGAGAGGGGCGAGATAGATGTGCTGCCCGATCTGCAGGGCGAGGGCGTGCAGGCTTGCGTGAGCAGGACTAACGCAGATGCTTTTCGATCAGATCCAGGAACGTGTCGACATATTCGCTGCTCGTGAAGATCGCGCGGGCAAGGGAGGCATTGCCGCCGCCTTTGCCGTTGTAGATCGAAGCATTCTCTTTGACCAGCCTGCCGCAGTCTGTCTTGCCGTTTGACACCAGAAAGACTGTGTGCGTCGGGTCATGGACCAGAAAGGCGATTTTGTCGATCTGCGGGGAGATTTCGCGGCCCAGCGATGCCAGGTCGTCGAGCGACAAAAGCGCGTAATGCCGGACGAGCGGAAGTGCGTCTCCTGCGGCAGCGGAGGCGGTGATCTGTGCTTGTATCGCGGCAGCCTCTCTGGCAAGGACTTCTTTTTTGAGCAGGTGCAGTTGGGTACGGGATTCTTTGTTTTTCTCCTGTGCGCTCTCATATTTGTTGAGGACGTCCTCGGTACCGGCGCTCAGCTTATTGCAGAGGGCGGTCAGGACGTCCATTTCCTCCTGATATTTGAGGAAGGCGCGTCTGCCTGCTTCAAAGTAGACGCGGAACATGCCCTTGTTCGGCTCGACTTTGAAGATCTTGACCATGCCGACCTGTCCGGCTGTGGATGGATGTGTGCCGCAGCAGGCAACGCAGTCAGAAGGGTTTTCGACCGCACCGACGCAGACGATGGTGATATCCTTTTCGATGGCGAGCGCTTTGCGCAGCGGCAGTTGCGCCGCCTCGGCTTTTGTGTCGAAATGGCGGGTGATGACCGGCGCATTGGTCCAGATCGCCTCATTCGTGCAGAGCTCTGCGTGCTTTGCCATCTCCCAGGTGAGCGTTTTGAAATCCGAGTTTTCTTCGAGGCTGATGTCGACGGTCATGTAGTTGTCTCCCATGTGGAAGCCGCGGTTGACGCCGCCGTATTCACGGTAGAACATGCCGCTGAGGATGTGCTCGCCGCAGTGGCGCTGCATGTTGTCGAAGCGATGGGTCCAGTCGATGGCAAGCTGCACGGTGTCGCCGCTCTGCAGTGCGTCCGGCGCGCAGTCGACGCAGTGCAGGATGTCGTCTTTGTATTCGTAGACATCGACGACCGGCAGTCCGTTCATGGTGCCGATATCACAGCTCTGGCCGCCGCCGGTCGGGAAGAAGATCGTCTGATCCAGTGTGACCAGCACCTTGCCCTCGTGTGTGGAAACTGTCTGCACGACAGCCTCACATGTTTTGAGATAAACGTCCTCGCGGAATAATCTGCGTGTATTCATAAAAAACCTCCTGCTTTTGATTTTTGCCTGCGCTCTTTCACCTGGTGCGCGTTTGCGGCGTGAAAGAGCAGAATTCCTAGAATCATTGTAGCACACCCTCATATAAATAGCTATGAATAAATCGCGCGGGGCGGCAAAGCGCTGTCTGCCGGAGCTGTGGTGCGCTTCGGCTGCGCAGATCGCAAAAGCCCGCGCGGCGTGGGCAAGGGTGTGCAGGAATAAAGCTCGCGCGGCACACGTGGGCGCGGCAAGGGCAAGGGTGCGCATGCGGTCCGGCGAGGTGCCGCAGGGGAAAAGCCCGCGCGGCACGCGTGGGCGCGGCAAGGGTAAGGGTGTGCATGCGGTCCGGCAAGATGCTGCATGGGAAAAGCCCGCGCGGCACGCGTGGGCGCGGTAAGGGCAAGGGTGTGCATGCGGTCCGGCAAGATGCCGCAGGGAAAAGCCCGCGCGGTGCAGAGAGGTGCGGCAAGGGTAAGGGTGCGCATGCGGTCCGGCAAGGTGCCGCAGGGAAAAGCCCGCGCGGCACGCGTGGGTGCGGTAAGGGTAAGGGTGTGCGCATGCGGTCCGGCGAGGTGCCGCAGGGAAAACGCCCGCGCGGCACGCGTGGGCGCGGCAAGGGTGAGGGGCTGAAAGGAGAGGAGACGGGTGAAAAAAGGAAAGATAACGTGGAGGCTTCGGATATTGCTACTGCTGGCAGCTGTCAGCGCAGCGGTAGGACTTTTGTTCCGGTTTATGATCTGGGCGGCAGTCTCGCCCGTATCGATGGTGGGAGCGGGCGAGTCTGCCGCAGGCGGGCAGACAGCGGCTGCAGTCCGGACGGAGTGCAGCGCTGCCCCGCAGGAGGTAGGGCTGCGGGAGGATGGGCTGCAGCCCGCACAGCGTCCGGTCATCGTCATCGACGCGGGGCATGGCGGCATGGATGGCGGGGCATCGTCCGCAGAGGGCGTCAGAGAGAAAGACATCAATCTGGCGATTGCCAGGTGTCTGGAGACAGAGGCAGCGCAGTATCCGGTAGAGGTCATCATGACGCGCACCGATGACCGCGGACTGTATACCGACGATGCCCGGCCGATCCGCGCCAAGAAACGGGAGGATCTGCAGCGGCGCAAGGAACTCATGGAGGGAGAGACGGTCACACTGGGTATTTCCATTCACCTGAACAGCTTCCCACAGGATGCAAGCGTATACGGCGCACAGGTTTTTTATCCAAAGGAAGCGCGCACAGGAACAGATGTTTCACAGGTATGTGCGCAGAGCAAGCAATACGCGGAGAGCATTCAAAAAAGGCTGGAAACCAACATTTCTGACGGACGGGAACGCAGCGCGATGGCCAAAAGCGATATCCTGTTGTTTGCGCAGGTGCAGCACCCGATGGTTCTGGTCGAATGTGGTTTTTTGTCGAATCCCGACGAATGTGTACGTCTCGAAACGCCTGCTTATCAACAGCTTCTGGCATGCGCGATCTGGGAGGGCGTCAATGAAATTTTATGCTTGGAAAAGAACAAAAACGTTACAGTAATTGACAGCGCGAACAGAGGCCGAAACGGATCAAGTTTTTCTTCAAAAATATGTGGATAACTTCATGTTGACAAATTGAGTACGACGTGAATAGTGTTGGAATTTCAACATAAAAAGGCAATCAAGTTATCCACATGGATATATGAAAAAAATTGTATACAATATGAAATGCCGATGTGGATAAACACACCAAAGATTGAAATCATGGGCTTTGATTGCTGTTGAAAAATGTTTGCCCTGCAAAAGAACAAAGGTTGACATAATTCGACAAGCTGTATAAAATAGAGAGGAGGACTTTTGCCTCGCGGTGGAGAACGCGGCGCGGCGAAGAAACACAAAGGATAAGGGGGACTCATATGATTTACGACTACTATGGATATTATGAAACACCGGCGACTCGCCTGATGAACGGAGGTATCTTTTTGATCGGCGCGGCGATTCTCGCAGTGATCGTGGGCGTGGTGCTGTTTGTGACGTTTATGAGCAAAAAGCATGAAGGCAAGCATCAGGGATTTTTGGAAAAAGTGTATAATTTTTTGAATTTTAATCGCTTTTACGCGGAGAACCTCGTTCGCCTTCTATATGTGATTGCGGTCTGTGTGCTGGTGCTGGTCGGCATTGCGCTGATGCTCCTGGGGCTGGATGCACATGCATCTGCGATCTTCTGGATGGGCGCGGGGCTTTTGGTGCTCGGCAATCTTGCAGCGCGCATCTGCTGTGAACTTGTGATGATGTTCATCATTCTCTGCCGCAAGACGGTCTCGGTAGACCGCCGTCTCAGCAAGATCGAAGGCGCGTTTACTGCAGAGCCGGAGACAGAGGATGGCGTTGACGATGCAGCTGCGATGTACGATGAACCCGCGGCTGCGGCTTGGAGATCGGAAGCCGAAACCAGAGCCGAAACCGAAACCGCCTCTGCATATCGTGCAGCTCCGCAGGAAGCGGCTGCAGAGACCACACAGACAGTGCAGGCGGGACAAGAGACCACGGAGCCAGTAGCAGAAACAGACGAAGCAGCAGAGACTGCTGCAGATAACTTGGATGAGAACGCAAAAAGCGCGAATCCGCAGGAGCTGCAGTAAAAAAGTGCTGACCTTTGCAAAGGGCTGCCCAAACGAAAAAGGAAAATACAGGGAAATCCACAGGATCGTCGACGAAGCGGAGGGCGATACTGTCAAGATTATCGTCAAGGACAATACACGCCTGACCGGAGCACAGCAGGCGGCGGAGCGAGTCCTCGGCCGAAACAGCAAGCTGTTTGAGGTAGCAGTAAAGATCGATAATCAGCCCCTGCGTGATTTCAAAGGCGGCAAGATCCAAGTGCGCCTGCCGATACCAACGCACTTGAAGGACAAAGACATTCTGCTGCTCGATATCGATGAGAAGGGATTTTGGCACCTCCATGAACACAGGATAGAAACCGTCGGCGCGGACAGCTATATCAGTTTTATCGTGCAGTAATAGCGCAACCGGGACAACATCACAGCAATCACCATGTTTCAGCAAGCAGGGAAGCTGCAAGGTGAACGAGGGAGTGTCCCAAAGTTTGTGTAAACCTCCAAACTGGTGTAAGATAGCATTAAGAGGGCGGGTCCAAAAAATTGGCATCCCCATTTTTAAAAATGTCCTTGACAGGGGGTACAGTTTGAACTGCTTCCTCTCATTATCCTTCGCGCTGTTTCCGGAAGCGGTTCTTTTCTCATCGTTCAGGTTATTATGGAAACTGCAGGTCCTGACTCTTATATCGACCGTGCTGCCTGCGTCATGCCTTTGCAGGAGGGATGATCGGTTACTTTGCAGGTGTCATTTTATCTTTAATCATTGTGAATTTCATGTAATGTCTGATGGTAACATCATTATAAGCCAGCGTTGCCGCATGGATGCTTATAAACAGCATGGCATGCGGCAGCTCCAAACAATTATTTATACGTGGACATGCTGCATATCTGCGTAATATCCCTCATCAAGGTTTCTGCCTTACGGATATCCATATCGGTGACCGCCATTGCCAATATAAACGGATGCTGCGTCAAAATAATGCCCCCGTCTATGATGATGTCCTCGTCAAACCCTGTCACATGTGCAACAGAAACACTTTCTTTAAAAATGTAAGGGATCATGCTGGTCCTCTGGTGCTGCTTCAAAAGGGAAAGCATTTTGCGGCTGGCTTCTTCTGATATCATCTGTCCTCTGTAAATCCGATAAAAAATTGCCGCCATTTCCGGAACTGAGATATAATTCTGAATGCCTTTTTTCATTGCAGCTTCTTCGTCAATTTTACGGTTAAGTTTCATATCCCGATATCCCAGTTCATGGAACGTTTTTTGAATATTTTCTTTTCCAAGAATATCCACCAGCTTATTAAAAGCCATATTATCGCTGACCGTGCTCATCAAGTTATATAGATCAGAAATAGTCAGTTTCACACCATCATGTAGAAAGCGAAGTACTCCATAGGAGGGATCATCTGCCTGTATCCAGTCATCCTTGTGGATGCGATATAGATCATCCTCTTTGATCTTTCCCTCTTCCATCTGCTTAAAGCACTCTACAAGCGCCATCAGCATAATGGCTCCTGATCCCTGAAAGACCCGGCTGTTCCCAAAAAATAGTTCCTTTTCCTCCTCAAGGTCAATATAACTGATGCCGATTTTCCCATCAATACCGGCCAAACGATCCATAATTGCCTGTGTGATCATATTTCGCCATCCTCTCTTTCTTCCCGGCTGCCTTCTTCGAGACCATATTTTTTGATCTTTTCAAACAGGCTGGTTTTGCCGATTTGGAGAAGCTGTGCTGCCTGTACTCTTGATCCGCCTGTTTCTTCCAGTGTTTTTCGGATAATTTCTTTCTCAAAATCCTCTTTTTGCTGCCGTAACGAATTCCCATGGACACTTTTCTGGTTTTCCCGGCTGCCCTGCCTGATAGGGAGTTCGATATCATCTGCCATGATCATTCGGCCGTTTGACAGAATGCATGCCTTTTCTATCACATTTTCCAGTTCACGGATATTGCCGGGCCAATCATAGGTTTCCATTTTTTTTAATGCACCCGGACTAAGTACCTGTTGCCCTACCTCTAATCTGTCACAGATTTCAGGGATGAGATCTCTTGTGATGCTGAAAAAAGACTGCATTCTCTCTCGTAATGGCGGCAGTTGGATCGGAAAAACGTTGATCCTATAATATAGATCCTCTCTGAAATTCTGTTGCTTTACCATTTCTTTCATATTCTTATTTGTGGCCACAATCAACCGGATATTGGCATGTTTCTTTTTTTCGCCTCCCACTCGGAAATAAGTTCGGTTCTGCAAGACTTCCAGAAGCTTTCCCTGCAGGGAAAGGGGCAGTTCCGTTATTTCATCAAGGAACAGTGTACCACCTTCCGCAATTTCAAAATAGCCTGCCTTACCGCCTTTTCTTGCCCCTGTGAATGCCCCATTTTCATAGCCGAACAGTTCACTTTCGATCAGCTGATACGGAATTGCCGCACAATTAACATGAACAAAGGCTGCATCCTGCCGTCTGCTTCCTTTATGGATTTCCTTTGCCAGGAAAGTTTTGCCGGTTCCGCTTTCTCCTGTCAGCAAAATAGTCGTATTGGTAGCCGCTGCCTTTTGGAGCAATGACCGGATCCGCATGATTTTTTCATCATTTCCCCACAGACCAAAAGTATATCCTCCCTGCACCTCCATCGCATGCAGCTGCTCATCAAGTGCACCATACATGGATGAATATTCCCGGATCTGCTTCAATATTTCCTCTTCATTCAACGCTTCCCAGCATTTTTCTTTGTCACTTTCTTTCGCAGCGTGCAGCTTTCGCAGATACCACAACTGTCCGGCAGACTGAAAAACACAGCTTTCCTTTTTTTCAGTTTCCAGGAGTGCCTCTACCCATACTGGCTCTAAGATTTCTTCTGGTTCTTTTTTTTCATACTTCAGACGGTTCCCGTCCCAGCTGTTTTCGAACTTCCGGCTTTCTAATATTTTTTTGATTTCTCTCTGACTACAGGTTTGAAAGAATTTTATACCATATGGTCCGAACAAAACAAGAAAAACAGACTCTTCCTTTAAAGGGATCAGCACCTTTTGATGATTGACTGTAAATTGATATCCATTTTTCTCTTTACTGACAGCGATCCGATACCCATCAAATACGGTATCCAGTATGTTCTGTTCATTGCCTTCTGGATAAATACCTACTTTCATTAAATTGGGAGCATAGTGGTCGGAAAAAGTCCCTGCAGCAAAGGCTGATCCATCTTGTGGCAGTTTGCCGCCACAGATGCTTTCAAGAATCTTCTTTATTTCGCTGGTTAAAATTTCTGTTCGTAAGACCAATAGCAGATAGTGATCGTTGTCGCAGATCATTCCGGCACTGCATCCTAAGGGAAATTCCATGTCCTTTTTCAGTGCACTTTCCAGAAGTGAGTCTCCAATATATTCGATGGTACCTTCTGAAGATTGTATAATAAGATTATCATTGTTCATACAGAATCTCCTCATATCGTAATATCGTAGTTTTGTAGAAAAAAGCTTTATCCTCATGATTGTCTATATTATGACAAATATTCTTTCACTGTGCAAGTGTTTTTCTTTTCGTTCGTTTTTTCGAACCGTTCGTCCGGTTTTCCGAACTTCCTTTGATCTACGGTTCAAGGCTAAACCTTCATTTGTGTCCTGATTTTATATTATTTTGCTGGTTTTGCCCTATCTGCCGGCTTGGAAATGTCAATTTTTAGGGGGAAACCCCCTTGGCATATATTTTGCGAAGAAATTTTAGTAACATAGCTTTTCAGAATCTGCATATTTTATTTTAATCTAACAAGCTGTGTTGACGTCATTATTTTCCATATGCTATATTGAAAGGAGAGTTCTCTATGGAAAAGAAACAGCAAAATGGTCATTTTAAAAAAGTCATAGGACTTTTTGGAGGTATCAGCCTGGTTGCCGGCATGACGATCGGCTCTGGTGTCTATTATCTCGGAAGTTATGTTCTGGAGCGGACAGATTTCAGTTTCGGACTGGCTCTTCTGTGCTGGATCATCGGTGGCGTGGTTTCCATGCTGGGCGGTTTATGTTTTGCGGAGCTGGGGGCATCTCGCCCGGTTGCCGGTGGTATGACGATTTATTTAAGTGAAGCTTACCATCCCGCACTCGGTTTTATCAATGGATTTTCCTGCTTTATCCTGACCTGTTCCGGCTCCATTGCCTCTCTGGCAATGGCTGCTGTTACGGGTTTTAAAGGAGTATTGGGTCTTTCGGAGCTTACGGTTAAGATCATTGCGATTCTTCTGATCATCTTCTTTACTGCACTGAACCTGCGCGGAGCAAAATTAGGCGTAGCTTTCCAGAATTTCACTATGGTTGCGCGTGTCATTCCTCTGGTGCTAATCATCATCATCGGCATCTTCATGGGCGATAACTCCGTTGATTTAAGTCTTTCCATGGAAGGAACCAGTGCAGAAGGTCACGGAATTACCGGTGCGATTTCTATGATTGGATTCGCTACGTTTGCATCGTTATGGGCATACGAGGGCTGGACAAATCTGAATACGGTTGGCGAAGAAATGAAAAATCCGAAACGGGATCTACCTCTGGCAATTATTATTTCTCTCGGGTTTATCACGCTGATCTACACCTTGTTCCAGTTTGCGATCTACAGAGTGCTTCCGTCTGATCAGATCATTTCCATGATCGAAAGTGGAGACATTTATCTTGGAAATGCGGTTGCAAAACAGCTGATGGGTAATTTCGGCCACATCCTGATCCTTGCAGGCATGACGATTGGTATTTTAGGTACGATCAACGGCGACGTCCTGGTTTTCCCGAGAACCTACTACGCTATGGCAAAAGAAGGCTTTTTCCCAAAAAAGTTTGCCGAGATTGACGAAAAGAGCGGCGTTCCGGTTACAGCCAGCTTGGCTTCTTCCGGAGTTGCTATCCTCCTTGTTATTTTTAACAGTTTGCAGAGTCTGACTGACCTTCTGATCACGCTTTCTGCCCTGCTGAACGTTATGTGTATCGGTGCTGTTATCATTTACAGAATCAAATTCCCGAACCTGGAAAGGCCATATAAAGTCTGGGGTGGCATTCCAACAGTTGTCATTACCATCATTCTCTTCGGCATCCTTCTGGTCAACAACTTTATTGAAGATCCGAAGGCAGCAATCGTCGGTCTTGTTATTCCGCTGATTGGTCTTGGATTCTATGCTTACTTCAAGAAGAAAAATGGAGGCCAGGACTACAAAGGAGAGGGCATTGAATAAGCTATCTATATATAATGGAGATGAAAAACTTTGAAAAGAACTATCATAAAAAGCGGTCATGTTGTTGACCCAAAGCAAAATCTGGATAAGGTCACGAATCTTTTAATCGAAGACGGTAAAATATATTCCATTACAGAGAATATCCCGACAAGTTTTCTGGATACTACGGATAACATCATCGATGCTTCCGGTAAAATTGTCTGTCCTGGTTTCATCGACATCCACATGCATGAGGACGAGTGTGATCCTGCTTCCGGCTTTTTAGCAGAAAGCATGTCATCCTCTGCACTCCACATGGGTGTAACCTTGGATATTGGCGGCAACTGCGGCGATAATACCTGCGATCCTGAAAAGTTTCTGGACATCGTCGATCATCAAGGCGCACCGGTCAACATCGGCCTTCTGGCAGGTCACACCTGGCTTCGGAATCTTCGCGGTCGCAAAGATAAATATCTACCGGTGTCTGATGAAGATATTGCCCAGATGGTAAAGGCCGGCGATCATTATCTGCAAAAAGGCTGTCTGGGGATTTCCTTTGGGCTGAAGTACATACCCGGCACCACCTGGGAAGAAATCCTTTCTCTTGTGCAGCTCTGTAAAAAAGACGACAAACTTGTCGCAGCACATGTCCGTGCTGACGTTGACGGTGTTTTTGATGCCGCTGACGAGCTTGCGCGCATGGGAAAAGAAGGTGGTGTCAAAGTACAGTTTTCACACATCGGCAGTATGGGTGGCTATGGGCAGATGAAAAAGCTTCTTACCAATATTGAGGAATATCGAAAAAAGGGTATCGATATGCTTTGCGATTGCTATTCATATACTGCTTTCAGCACCGGGATCGGTGAAACGACTTACGACGATGGTTTCCTTGAAAGTTATCAGGCAGATTACGATAGTATCCTTATCGTAAACGGAAAATATGCTGGCAGACGATGCACGAAAGAAATTTTCGATGAACTCCGAAGAACCGCTCCAGAAACTGGGACAGTCGGCTATTTTATGAAAAAAGAGGATGTCGATATGGCACTGCAGTCCCCATTAGTCATGATTGGCAGTGACGGTGTCCGGACAGAGGGCATGGGTCATCCAAGAGCCTCCGGCGCCTTTGCTCGATTTATTTCCGACTATATTAAGACCGGAAAATTATCTTTGATGGACGGAATCCGTAAAATGACGACCATGTCCGCCGAGCGTCTGAATCTGCCTCATAAAGGAAATTTTCTGGCGGGAAGCGACGCAGATATAACCATTTTTGACATGGATTCCGTTTGCGACTGTGCGACCTACGAAAACGGGCAAATCCCGCCGAAAGGTTTTACTTATGTTCTGATCGGCGGAGAAATCGCCCTAAAAGATGACAAGATCATAAACGGTCACATGGGTCGTTCAGTACGGCGCTGATTGATAAGGCATAACATAGTGCCTGCCCTACGAGGAATAAATGTAAATACTTTGAAGGAGAACATAAAAAATGAATATGGATTTAAAAACCAGCATATTAAACCGCCTGAAAGAGCAAACCGGCCATGTAGGTTTTTACTTTAAGAACCTTACAACCGGCGAATCCTTCGGGTATCAGGAAAATCAGCAATTTCTTGCTGCCAGTGTTATCAAACTCCCTGTCTTGATGTGTATTGCCAAATGGTGCAGTGAAGGAATAGCTTCCATGGACGAAAAAATCCAGGTAAGAAATGAGGATAAACTCCCAATCTGCGGTGCACTTACACTGTTTACGGATGAACCACTTGTGGATATCCGTACTTTGTGCAGGCTGATGATTTCTTTAAGCGATAATACTGCGACGAATGTATTGATCCGCCATTTCGGTATTAAAAAATTCCAATCGGAATTCTTAATGATCGGACTGAAAAATACACAGCTCAATCGTCTGCTTTTTGATGTGGAAGCCGGACACAAAGGACTGGAAAACTATATCGTTCCGTCTGAAATAGGAATGTTTTTTGATCATATTTATCATCGCCGTTTTGTGAATCCGATGGTTTCAGAAGCAGTCGAAGACATCCTGCTTCTTCAGCAGATCAATCACAAAATCCCCGGACGCATCGGCGAAGACACTGTTCCGATTGCCCATAAAACCGGCGAAGACGAAAATCTTTCCAATGATGTAGGTCTTGTTTACGCTAAGCAACCTTTTATTGTTTGTTTCGCCGGTCACGATACCTGCGTCTGGGACTTTGAAGATCTGATTCGCCACAGCAGCCGAGAGTTGTTCGACGAATGTAACAGGTAAACTTTCTTATTATTTGTTATTTCGTTGTTATTCCAGAAATATCAAACAATGATATTTCACTTGTAGCAAAAGGGGTGCTTTATCGGTTCGAGGGAGCATCCCAAAGTTTATCAACACAATTGTCTGATTCTATAATATAGGCATGTGACACATTGCCGGATGAAATACTCCTGACGATACGCTCTATTAACTTTTTATCTGATTGCCACTCCCACAAGGACATATTTTCCAGTTCCTTTCCATTCACATTTAGGTCAGTTTCAGCGTATACTTACAAAACACTACTTTATCCGAGCGTTTTACTGCGAGCATCTGTTTGAAAGTATTTTTTCCAATTTTTCGTAAATATCTACCTTTATTTCATCAATCCCACGGTCTGCATCAATTCCAACAATCCGATCCGGGAAATTTTTCTCCAGTTCTAAATATTCCTTACTCAAACTTCGCACATAAAAGATAGCTATGCACCTTGAAAATTCAATACTTGACAATATACGATTGCAAATTCGCTGCTTCTATGCAGCACAAAGCAGGCTCTTCAAAAGTGATGGCAGTGT
>ERZ773242.1853-NODE-1853-length-18890-cov-3.816512_pt1 | contig 18890 bp, 17 predicted proteins | sample MGYA00511077_ERZ773242 | MGnify/ENA primary metagenome ERZ773242 (study PRJEB29015, sample SAMEA2737754) | human gut metagenome | biome: human gut; feature: human-associated habitat; material: faeces | place: China | collected 2012 ... | reverse complement strand
TTCGCGTTAAAATTTATTTGACTAAATTTCTACACTATGAAATTTTCAAGGTTCAGGTTTGACATGGTGTCGAACATTTAACATCTTAACACTTTTCTTTGTTTTTGTCAAGCACTTTTTTCACTTTTCAAAATCTTTTTCAAAGCGTTATTCAGTTTTGTATTGCTTTCGGTTATCTCCGACAGCTTGATTATCTTACCATTTTTCAGGTAATCTGTCAAGGCTTTTTTCAAACTTTTTTCGAAGTTTTTCGCGCTCACTTCCGTGCCGATTCGCTTCGTTTTTTCGTTGCGTTTCGTCGTCGTTTTCCGACAGCTTGTCTATATTATCATCATTTTACGCTTCTGTCAATAGTCTTTTTATATTTTTTTCACTTTTCTTTTCTTTCTGCTTGACCGCAGTGCGCACTTGGCTTGCCGCTTGCCTCAGTAGACCCTGTTTTCTCCTGCTTTCTCCAGTCCAAATAATAGATATAGGACGCACGCAATCCCGTTCCAAAGCGCAAAGAACCAATAGCAGCCCTGCGCGCCGTACGCATCCAGCAGGATACCGCCGATCAGGCTGCACAGGATCGTACTGAAATTATTGCCGATGGCATGGAAGGTCGAAATCGCCAGTCCGGACAGGCGCGGTTCCACGATCTTGCCGAAGTATTTGATAAATTCGACCCAGATGATCCCATTCGATGCACCCTGCAGGAAAAAGGTCGCCAGCAGTACCCGGTAACTCGGTCCCATGGCATAGAAAGCAAAGCGCAGCATGCACAGCACAACCGCAGCAAATGTCAGCTTTTCCGTCGGGATCCGGCGATTCAAAAGCGGGACCAGCAGCATGAATACCGTCTCACTCCCCGCCATCAAAAGGAAAGCCAGCCCGATGCCTGCCAGACTGCCGCCGCCGTCCCGGAACAGGTAGCCAAAATAGGTGCTGTTGCCGATTGCGCAGCCAAATACAAAAAAGGAGCAGAGCAAGAGCTGCATGTACTTACGGCAATGCAGCAGCTCCCGGACAGACGTCTTGCCCTCACCCCCAGTCCTTCTGTAATGCGGCGGCTCAGCCTCACGCAGGATCACGACCGCCGCCAGCACAAAGGCTGCCGCGTAGATATAAAAAATACAGGTCAGTCCATGTACCTCCGCGTAGTTCCCTGCAGCATAGACCGAAACCGAGTAGCCGAGCGCGCCCCATGCCCGCACAATCGGGAAATTCCTGCCTCCGTCCATCATGAAGGAGTCACACAATCCATGCACCGGACCTTGGAACGCGTACATCGCGCCGTACAGCACCACATACCACCAGAACGCGGTCGTCCGCAGCGTCAGAATCGCAAACGTCGCCGATGCCAGAAACAACAGCGCGATCAGTCTCCGCTTATACGCTGTATTGGCATAACATTTTCCCCAAAAGATACCTGCGACGACAGCCGTCGCAGTTCCGGTCGAGGTCACAATGCCCACCTGCGTTCCGCTGAAGCCGATGCCGCTCAGATACTGCCCGAGCAGCGGCGCGACCGCACCCAGCGGACAGTAGATCAAAAAATACAGCAGATAACTGCGTTTTTCTTCCTTTGCCTGTTGTAAAAATGTCTTTTTCTCCATGGTTTGCACTCCTTCAAGTCTAAAGTATAACAAATCGCGCGCCTGCACACAATAAGCGGGAGAAAATATTTTGGGCGGAGGCTGCGCGGCGCGTCGTTTCTGCTTGAAATGCAAGGAGGTAATACTTTGTTAATTGTCGCGATTCGTACCTTTATCCTATATACAGCCGTTTTGTTCGCAGTCAGACTCATGGGGAAATCCGAACTTTCCAAGATGTCTCCGTTTCAAATGGTCGTGCTGTTCATGATCGCGGAGCTGGCAGCCATTCCAATCGATTCCACCTCAGCCTCGCTGATCAACGGTGTGATGGCGATTTTTACATTGATGTTCCTGCAGATCGCCATTTCTTTTCTGGCGACCAAGTGCGACTGGTTCAAGGGTCTGGTCACCGATAAACCGAGCGTTCTGATTGAAAAAGGGAAATTAAACGAAAACGAACTGAAACGCCTGCGCATCACCAGCACCGACTTGATGGAGCAGCTGCGTCTGGCAAACTGCCCTTCCCTCTCCGATGTGCAATACGCCATCATGGAGTCCAACGGTCAGCTAACTGTCATTCCGAAAGCAGAGAACAAGCCGCTCGCGCCCAAAGACATGCAGCTCGCGGTCAGCGAAGGCGCCCTGCCGATGCTGATCATATCGGACGGGAAACTCTATGAGAAAAATCTGCATGCCTTAGGCATCAATAAGAACGCGTTGGACGCCAAGCTGCAGAACGCAAGTCTTTCCGACTATCGGAAGATCTTCCTCGCGTTTTACGACGAAAACAAGCAGATCCATGTTTATTTGCACAACGAGCGAACCTCTCCGTTCGCGGCGGAGGTGATCCTATGAAAGACCTGATCGTATCCATCTGCGCGGTCGCCGTCCTGATCGGCGGCTGGCTGATCTTTGCGCACGCCTCGCAAGCCCAGATTGATGATTTGAATGACCGCATCCGCGAGGAGATCATTCCGGCTGTCGAAAGTGCGCAGTGGGACGAGGCTTACAAAAAAGTACAGGTACTCAGCGATGACTGGCATGCGTATAAGAAAACTGCGATCTTCTTTTTAGATACGCAAACCATCAACGACATCGACTACGCCATGGCCAAATCCGTCAAATATGTCAAGGCAGAAGATGTTTCCAATGCCTCCGGCGAATTATTCGCCATGGTCGAGCAGCTGACCTTTCTTTGCTCTAATGACGAGGTCAACTGGGGAAATGTATTCTAAGCGCAGTCTTTCCTTTCGCCGTTATTCCGAAAAGCTCGCCGCGCGATATTTCTACAAAGAGACAAAAGTGCGCATAACGAAATCTGAAATTTCTATGCGCACATGCCGCTCACCCATGAGCGCCGCTTCGCAAGGTGCTTTCGCCGCTATTCCGGAAATATCGCTATGCAATATTCCTATATAGTAAAAAAGACCGTTTCCGGTCTTTTTTACTGAATTATTTCATACATTTTGGTTGCGGCTTCTTTCTTACAAGATTCGGTGAGTTCTAAAACCCTCGCTGATACGCTACTGTTGCCGAAAGCAATATGGATGATGTCACCCACCTTGACTTCGGTGCCGGCTTTCGCTGGTTTCCCGTTGACCGAGACACGCCCCTGATCACAAGCGTCCTTGGCTACAGTCCGCCGCTTAATCAGTCTTGAATTTTTTAAAAACTTGTCGATTCTCATAAGCGCCTTTCCCTAACCCTCTAATGAGCTATTAGGTTTGAAATGTTATAAAAAAGGTAATTGCTTACCTTAATTATCGATATTATTTGTTGACAGCATCCTTTAATGCCTTGCCAGCCTTGAATACAGGAGCTTTGGATGCTTCGATCTGGATTACTTCTTCCGGCTGACGAGGGTTTCTGCCCTGTCTCGCTTTTCTTTCTCTTGTTTCGAAAGTACCGAATCCAATCAACTGTACTTTTTCACCTTTTACCAATGCATCCTCGATGCTTGCTGTCACTGCATTCAGCGCAGTTTCTGCATCCTTCTTTGTAAAATTAGCTTTTTCTGCGATTGCAGCTACTAATTCAGCCTTGTTCATTTAAGTTCCTCCTTCATAATGATAATCTAGAAAATCATGCCTAGACGGAATGTTCCAGCTCTTTGGCCTCATTCCATAACTCGTCCATCTCCGACAAACTCATCTCTTCCAACTCCCTGCCGCAAGCCAAGGCTGTTTTCTCGATGTGTGAGAAACGTCTAATGAACTTGTTATTAGTATAATGCAAAGCCTCCTCGGGGTCAATGCCCAAAAATCTAGAAATATTCACGACAGAAAAAAGCAGATCTCCCACTTCTTCCCTTAAGCGTGCCTTGTCCCCGTTTTCGTCTTGACAACATGCGATGACCTCCCTGTACTCCTCTTTTACCTTATCAAAGGCATCGGAAATATCATCCCAGTCAAAACCGACCTCGGCAGCACGTTTCTGGATTTTATTTGCTCTGGTGAGCGCAGGCAAAGCCTTCGGTACTTTTTCCATACGAGAGGTCACACGCTTGTCTCCTCTCTCTTGTACCTTGATATTTTCCCATTTTTCAAGCACTTTGTCAATAGATTTTGCGTGATTATTTTCGCTTTCTTCCAAAAAAACATGAGGATGGCGGCGAATCATTTTTTCACATTCATCATTGATGACGTCAGTCAGGTCAAACTTTCCGTTTTCTTCCTCTATGTGCGCGTGAAAGACGACCTGCAGCAGCACATCGCCCAGTTCTTCACGTAAATTATCTAAATCCTGATGATTGATCGCCTCGACCACCTCATACGCCTCCTCCAGCATCCCGGCGCGCAGGCTGTCGTGTGTCTGCACGCGATCCCAGGGGCATGCGACACGCAGAATGGCGATGATGTCCGCAAGGCGCTTGATCGCGGTTTCTTTGTTCTTTGCCGATGCGGCAAGCGGTTGATAAATCTCTTTCATCATTGTCTTCACCTGTTACTTTACAAATCTGTCTAAAATCTTTACGAGCTTCTCGCCCTTTGGCAGGCGTCGGATCTCGTCTTTACTGATCGTTTTCGTCATCAGTACCAGCACGCCGTAGACTGCAACGCCTACGAGAATCGCCAGAAACAGTGCAATCGTATTGCTCTTGAGCAGCAGATACAGCAGTTTATACGCTGCGAAGGCTGCAATGCCCATCAGCACAGAACAAAAGCCCGGTTTCGCGTAGGTTTCGATATAATCGATTCGGATCCCAAGCTGCTTCTGTAGGTCGCGGTGATTGAGTACTGTCGCGATCACATAAGCCGCAATGGTTCCGATCGGTCCGCCGCTGACATTGATGGGGCGAATGCCTACAAGCACATAAGTGAGGACCAGTTTCCCCACTGCGCCGATGGCAAGGTTTTTGACCGGCAGCATCTGCTTATCTACACCCTGCAGGATGCCTGTCAGGGTCTGCAGTGCCGACAAGAAAATAATCCCAATGCACATGATCATCAGCATTTTGGCTGCCTCGCTGCCCTCTGCCTTGTCTTTATACAGGAGATGCAGGATTGGCTCCGCAAGCGCAAACATGCCGACTGCGCATGGGAAGCCGACGATCATGCCCGCACGCAGACCAAAGCGGCTGTTATCGGAAACTTCTTTAAAGTTTTTGACTCGATAGCCTGCAGCGATTGCCGGTACCAGGCTCATGACGATCGCCTGCGTCAGCACCTGCGGCATGCCGATCAGAGAATTGCAGTAGCCGCCCAAAAGCCCCCACAGATGCCTGGATTCCTCCAACGACCAGCCGGTTGCCTGCAGTCTGCGCATCACAACTGCGCTGTCGATGGAGGACATCAGCGGCATGATCGACGCCCCGATGGTGATCGGGATCGCAATGATCAGGATACGCTTGATGATGCTCTTCGTACTTTCGATCTGCGCTTTGGAACGGTTTCTGCGGATCCGCGTCTGGATCGCAGGAAGATTCAAAAGATAAATGATCACGACAACCGCCAGCCCCGCTGCTGCACCCGCCGTACAGCCGAAAGTCGCACCGGCGCTGACAGCCTCATAGCCGCTCGGGATCAGATAGTACGCAAGCGCCAGACCGACGACGACACGGAAGAACTGCTCTGCAAGCTGTGAAATCGCCGTCGGGTTCATATTCTGTCTGCCCTGAAAATATCCACGATAGGCGGACATCACCGGTACGATGAACAGCGCCGGCGCGATCGCCTGCAGCGCCATCATCGTGCCCTCATTTTTGAGCACATGGCTCTCGATGAAGCCTGCGCCGAAATAGACGATCGCGAAGGTCACGAAGCCCAATAGGCTGAGGAACCAGAGCGCCGTATGAAACACCTTATGCGCGCCGCCGTAGTTGCTGACCGCAATACGTTCGGAAACCATGCGGGAGACCGCAACCGGAATGCCCGCCGTCGACAAAATCAAAAAGAAGGTATAGATCGGATAGACCGAACTGTAATAGGAAATGCCGTCCGCGCCGACCCAGTTGGTCAGCGGAATGCGGAAGAACACGCCCATCACCTTTACAAGGATGCCTGCGATGCCCAGAATCGCGGCACCCTTCAGAAATTTATTCTGTGACATGAATTCTCAAATCTCCATTCCCTTTTCCTACAGCGCCGCCAGAATCCTCTGCGTCGCCGCGTTTGCCTCCGAGACAGCCTTTTCGATGTCGATGGTCGGATACGTCCCGTCCTCATACAGCACCTTACCATCAGCCATCGTCAGACAGATGTCTGTTCCCGATGCGGCGTAAACCAGATTGTTCAGCATATTGTGGACCGGATACATGTTCGGCTGGTCGATATCGACGACGATCAGATCCGCGCGGAATCCCTCCTTGACAAGCCCGCAGTCCTCTCTGCCCTGTGCCAGTGCGCCGTTTCTGGTCGCTGCCAGAAGCGTCTGCTGCGGCGTCACCACCGTCGGATCTTGGTAATACATCTTGGAGGCAAGTGCGAACACCTTCATTTCCTCAAAGAAATTCAGACTGTTGTTGCTGGCGACGCTGTCCGTTCCCAGCGCCACGCAGATCCCGCGCCGCAAAAGCTCCGGCACATTGCAGACACCGCTTGCCAGCTTGAGATTGCTGACCGGGTTAGAAGCGACCGTCACGCCCTTTTCCTTGAGAATATCAAAATCCTCACCCTCCACCCAGACGCAGTGCGCCGCAACTGTCGGGATATCAAATGCGCCGTATTTGGCGAAATACTGTACCGGTGTCATGCCGCGTTTGGCTTTGCAGGCCTCATGCTCGGACTTCGTTTCGGAGACGTGCACATGCATACGCGTGCCGACCTCGCGTCCGTACGCGCTGACGGCTTCCACCTCCGGCACATCCGAGGTATATTCGGCGTGAATGCTGACATCCATCTTGATGCGTGCATCCTCGATATTATGATAGGCCTCAAAGGTCCGTTTCATTTCCTGCATCGATGGCAGCTTCCAGACATTGCTTTCCGCGCCGCTGACGATAGCCCGGGAAATATTCGCCTTTGCGCCGGAAGCTACGGTTGCCGCGACCATATCATCGATGAAATAATACATATCGCTGGTAGAAACAATCCCAAAACGCAGGGATTCTGCCATCGTCAAAAGCGTTGCCCAATAAACCGCCTTGCTGTCCAGCTTATCTTCAAACGGGAAAATCCGTTTGGTCAGCCAGTCCTGCAGCGCCATATTCTCTCCGTAGCCGCGCATCAGCGCCATCGGGGAATGTCCGTGACAGTTATAAAACGCGCTCATCAGGAGCTTGCCGCTGCCGTCATAGACACGTCCGTAATCCGTTTCCGGTTCTGTATCGCCGATATAAGCAATGCGCGTGCCCTCTGTTCCTACAAACATATGCGTACGCACGTCGAAATTTTCATCTAAGATCGTAATATTTTTAAAAAGCATGCTGCCTCCTTTTTCTGTGTTCACGATTGCACAGTCCCCGCTGCGTGAGGACATACGTATTAAATATTATACCACCGAATCCCGCATTTTCCAAGCGAATCGGCGAAAAATCCATGGAATCTCCATAATCTTGAATTTTCTTTCATGCAGGGACTCGGTCCGCGCAAAATTTCCATAAAATAGTCGTCTCTGCCCTGCATATTTTGGCGCTGTCTACAGATACTAAATTTACCAACCAAAACGGAGGAAAACGAATGAAAGCAACAGGTATCGTAAGAAGAATTGACGATTTGGGCAGGGTGGTCGTGCCGAAGGAGATTCGGCGTGTTCTCAGGATTCGTGAAGGCGACCCGCTGGAGATCTACACCGGCAATACCGGAGAGGTCATCCTCAAAAAATACTCTCCGATCAACGAGCTGAGCCAGTTTGCCGATGAATATGCCGAAAGTGCTTCCCGCGTGCTGGGTGCAACCATCATTGTTTCGGATACCGATCAGGTGATTGCCGCATGCGGCTCCGGCAAAAAGGAGTTTATGGACAAAAAAGTGGACAACGAGCTGGACCGCATCATCCAGAGCAAAAACCGCTACTTAAACGATGCGAAGATCGTGGTCCCCATTATTTCCCAGGGCGACCCGATCGGTTCCATTACTATCTTGCCGAAGGAACATGCCGCCTTGGGGGACACTGAGCTGAAAATCGCCGAAATCGGCGCATCTTTTCTCGCCAAACAAATGGAAAGCTGACTTTGGCAAACGTCAGCAGGCAAAAACCGAACGCAGACAGGGAAGCTTCCCCGCAGCGCTCGGTTTTGTTTTTTCAGTACGCTCTGCAGCGCGCGATTTGTTTCGGAGGCGTTAGGATACTTTGCCCGCGCCCTTTTTGCTCTCGTTCAAAATCTCCAGCAGACCAAGCACATCCTTCATCAGATTTTTGCGGTCGGTCGACAAGCGGATAAACGGCTCCACGCCGCCGTGTACGAATGCCTTCTGTCCGAAACGTTCGGTCAGATTAAACAATGCGTAACCGCTGAGTGGATTGACCTGTGCAAACTGAAAGACCATACGCATGGTTTCCGGTGCGGCAGATCTGCCCGCCGTACCTCTTGCGCGTCCGCCCGGCACCGTCTCCGTCTTTTCCTGGTAGATGCGTGTCACAGACAGCATCTCTGCCAGATATCTGGCATGCGAGATCTGCACCAGATTGACCGTCGCCTGCGGCACATCGCCGAAGCGGTCGAGCAGTTCGTCGAGTATCTCATCCTCGTCATCATAGGTCCGCACAGAGGCGATTTTTTTGTACATCGAGAGCTTGAGACTCTCGTTTTCGATATAGGTCTCCGGAATGTATGCAGAAAGCGGGATTTCCACTGAGGTTTCCTCTTTACGCTCACCTATGATCTCGCCCTGCAGTGCGCGCACCGCTTCATCCACCATCTTGCAGTACAGTTCATAGCCGACATTCATCATATGCCCGGACTGCGCGGTGCCCAGGAGATTCCCCGCACCGCGGATCTCCAGATCACGCATGGCGACCTTGAAGCCGGCGCCGAATTCTGTGAACTCACGAATCGCCTTGAGCCGTTTCTCGGCGACCTCTGTCAGCACCTTGTCCTTCTGGTACATCAGATAGGCATACGCCAGACGGTTGGATCGCCCGACTCTGCCCCGCAGCTGATAGAGCTGCGATAAGCCGTAATGATCCGCATCCAGTACGATCATCGTATTCGCATTCGGAATATCCAGTCCGGACTCAATGATCGTTGTCGCCACCAGCACATTGCTGCGTCCTTCGATAAAGTCGAGCATCACGTTTTCCAGCGCATGCTCGTTCATCTGTCCGTGACCGACGCCGACGACCGCATCCGGCACCAGCTCCTCGATCTTCGCTGCAATCTGCTGGATCCCCTTGACACGGTTAAAGACGACGAATACCTGCCCGGCGCGTCCGAGCTCGCGTTCGATGACATCCTTGAGCAAGCGATCGTCCTGTTCCAATACATAGGTCTGCACCGGATAGCGTTCCTCCGGCGCTTCCTCGATCAGGCTCATGTCCTTGATGCCGGTCAGCGACATATTGAGCGTCCTTGGGATCGGGGTTGCTGAAAGCGTCAGCACATCGACATTGTTTTTGATCTTCTTGATGGTCTCCTTGTCCTCCACGCCGAAGCGCTGTTCCTCGTCAATGACCAGCAGCCCCAGCTCCTTGAACCTGACGTCTTTAGACAGCAGGCGATGCGTGCCGATGATCAGATCGATATTGCCCTTTTGAAGCTCAGTAATAATCTGCTCCTGCTGCGCCGGCGTGCGGAAACGCGACAGCACCTCCACCTTGAACGGAAAGTGTTCAAACCGTTCTTTTAAGGTATAGTAATGCTGGTTTGCGAGAATCGTCGTCGGCACGAGCACCGCAGCCTGCAGACCGTCCGACACGCACTTGAACAGTGCCCGCGCAGCGACCTCCGTCTTGCCGAAGCCCACATCACCGCAGAGCAGGCGATCCATGGAAAACGGTTTTTCCATGTCCTGTTTGATCTCTTCGATTGCCCGCAGCTGATCTCCGGTCTCCTCGTACGGAAATGCCTCTTCAAATTCCTTCTGCCAGACGGTGTCCTTGCCGAAGCTGTGCCCCGGCTTCATGCTCCGCGCCGCATACAAGTCGATCAAGTCCTTCGCCATGACCGCGATCGCTGCCTTTGCCTTGGCCTTGGTCGCTTTCCATTCCCCGCCGGACAGCTTATTGATGCGCGGCGCGCCGCCGTCCGAACCGATATATTTCTGCACGATATCCATCTGCTCCACCGGCACATACAGCATATCGTTGCCTGCATATTTGATCTTGATATAGTCCTTCTTTTCGCCCTGCACCGAAAGCTGCTCGATGCCGACGAACTTGCCGATGCCGTGATTCTCATGCACGACAAAATCACCCTCGCGCATGTCCGCAAAGGATTGGAGCTTCTGTCCTTTGTCCTTGTATTTTTTCTTGCGGACTTTTTTGTGCGTCTCGAAGATGTCCGCCTCACTGATGTAGCAGACCTTTTCTGTCGGCAGATCGATACCCGCCGTCAGACTGCCCTGCGCAAACCGGATTTTTTCCAAAAGTCCGATGCGATCCGCAAATTCGCGCAGATTGTTGAGCCGCTCCGCCGATGCGCAGACAATGGTCACGCGGTAACCCTTCTTGACGTAGGTCTTCAGCTCGCTCTCCAGCACGTTCATCTTGCCATGGAAGGTCAGCACCTGCCTGCTCTGCAGGTTATATACCTGATCGAAGGTCTCCGCGCCCGCGATCCGCTTCGGAAAAGGCGTGAACACAACCGTATCCGACCTGTCATAGACCTTGCGGAAGTCTGTTTGATCCGAGATCACCGCTGCATCCTCGGCGATGACCTGTCCGCGTTCGAGCATGACCTTGAAATCCTCCCGCAGTTCCTCGGTCCGCAGCTGCAGCGTCTCTTCGATACGGTCCGGATCATCGACCATGACACAGCCGCCGTCCAGATAGTCCCACAGATATTCCGTATGATCGTAAAAATAATGGATATAGTTTTCCAGCAGCTGCTGGTTGGAGACATGTGCGACATATTCGCACAGTTCTTCGCCGGTCACCCGGAGCTTCTCGGCAAGCGCCTCACTGCCTGTCGCTGCTTTCTGCGCAGCCCGGCTGTAAGCCTTGCGGATTTTTGCCTCTGCCTCTGTGAAAATCTCTCGCTCGCTGAGCATCTGTTCTGCCGGATAGATCTCCGCAAACTGCAGATTCTCTAAGGATCGCTGGCTGTCAATATCGAAAGTGCGGATCGAATCCACCTCCGAACCGAACAGCTCGATACGATACGGAGCATTGCCGTCCGGCGTGTAGATATCGAGGATACCGCAGCGCACACTGAACTGCCCGCGCGCATCGACGATCTCCATGCGTTCGTAGCCCAGCTCGACCAATCTGCGCTTAACCGCTTCGAGCGCAATCTCCTCACCAAGCTGCACGCGAAACGAGGATTTTTCAAAATAGCTGTGCGGCGCGATCTTTTTGACGGCAGCCGAGACCGGGGCGATGATCACGACCGGTTGACCGGTGCGCAGCGCCTTGAGCGCCCGCAGGCGGGTGATCATCTGATCCTGATTTTTGGCAGCGTACCGCAGCAGGAACTGCTCCTCTCCCGGCAGGGTAAGGATCTCTTTGTCCTGCACAAAAAAAGAAAGATCTGAAGCAAGTCTCTTTGCTCTCACATCTGTGGAAACGATGATGATGCTTTGATCTTTTTGATTCGCGTAATAGGCGGCTGCCGGCGCCACCCGGCTCTCGGAGACACCCGAAATATTAATCATGGCTCGTCACCTCTTTCGTCACCGCTTCTCCTTGCGATTCTGCGTCCGCCTCCTGCGGCGCGTCCTCTGCAGGCTGTTTTTCGCGTTTTGGCTTCTTGCTCTTGGTATTATATGCATTCATGGCCTTGTCTATGCCTTTTTCGACAATGCAGACCGCGCCTGCGGCAGCCTGCGTCAGCGCTTCCTCCAATGGTTTCACATCCGCCTTGGAAACCCCGCCGATCACATAATTGATCAAATCGCGCTGTTTGCCGTCCGTCGCGCCGATGCCGACGCGAATGCGCGGAAATCCATCATCTCCCAGCAGATAGACGATATTGCGCATGCCGTTATGCGTTCCGGCACTGCCTTTTTTGCGGATGCGGATCGTTCCGGTCGGAATGTCAATATCGTCATAGATCACGATCAGATTTTCGACATCCTCCTTGTAAAAGTTCATAATCTCCACGATGGACTGCCCGCTCAGGTTCATGAATGTCTGCGGTTTGACCAAAAGGACTTTCTGGCCGGCGATCCTTCCCTCGCCGACCAGTGCCTTGAATTTGATCTTATCGATGCGGATATCGTATTTTTCTGCCAGCAGGTCTACAGCAAGAAAACCCATGTTATGCCGCGTATTCTCGTATTTTTTCCCGGGATTGCCCAGACCCGCAATGATGTACATAAAATACAGTTCCTTTCCGTGTTCTTCTCATTTATGTTTCTATTTTGTCTGTGTTTTAGTCAAACAGCACACTGATCGAGCCGTTGGTAAAGACTCTGGTCATTGCTTCCGCGAACAGCGGTGCAACGGACAGGAATCTCATTTTTTCGATTTTCTTTTCCTCCGGCAGCGGAACGGTGTTTAAGAGCACCAGTTCTTCAATCGCGGACTTTTCCAGTCTTTCGACAGCCGGACCGGATAAAACCGGATGCGTCGCTGCCGCATAAACGGCTTTCGCACCGAGGTCTTTGATGGCATTGGCTGCGTTGCAGATCGTGCCCGCGGTGTCGATCATATCGTCGATGATGATGCAGTTCTTGCCTTCGATATTACCGATGATGTTCATGATCTCGGACTTGTTCGGCTCCGGTCTTCTCTTGTCAATGATCGCGATCGGGCAATTCAGCATCTCTGCCATGTTTCTCGCACGCGTCACGCTGCCATGGTCCGGAGATACGATGACCAGATCTTCCATGTTCTTTTCTTTGAAGTATTTCGCCAGGATCGGCATGCCGAGTAAGTGATCGACCGGAATATCAAAATAACCCTGGATTTGATTTGCATGCAGATCCATCGACAGAACTCTGTCCGCGCCTGCTGCTACGAGCAGATCCGCTACCAGCTTCGCTGTGATCGGGTCTCTGGCTTTGGCTTTTCTGTCTTGGCGTGCATAGCCGTAATACGGAATGATGGCGTTGATCCTGCCGGCCGACGCGCGTTTCATGGCATCGATCATAATCAAAAGCTCCATCAGATTGTCGTTGACCGGATTGCAGGTCGATTGGATGATGTAAACATCCAGGCCTCTGACTGTTTCCCAGATGTTGACGGAAATTTCGCCATCGCTGAATTTGGTCACCGTTGCTCTGCCCAGTGGTTTCCCCATGATGCCTGCAATTTCTTCAGCTAATTCCGGATGAGAGTTTCCGGCAAAGATTTTGTAGTCAGCAAATACTCCGCTTCTCACTTTTTGTTACCTCGTCTTTCTTGTGTTGTTTCCTTTGTACTTGTTTTGTAATATTGATATTTTCACTGTGACATGAAAATGGAATCATTGTTATTTGAATCATACTTTATCGCTCTGTTTGCACTTTGCTTTTTTTGTTCCAAATCCCTTTGGCAGAGACCCAGCCCTGCTTTTGTGTGCCGCGGCTTCTGGCGATATAGAGCGCGTCGGCCTCCACATCCTCCGTCACCGTACTGCCTGCCGCGATATACGCGCCGTCTCCGATCTGCACCGGAGAAACCAGATTGCTGTTGCAGCCGACAAAGACGTCATCACCGACCTGTGCGCGATATTTATGCGTCCCGTCATAGTTGACAAAGACCACGCCGCAGCCCAGATTCACGCCGCTGCCGACATCCGCGTCGCCGACATAGGTCAGATGCGCAGCCTTGGAACCGTCTCCGAAGCTGGAATTTTTCATTTCCACGAAATCGCCGACCTTGCAGCCTGCGCCAACCTTTGTATGCGGACGCAGATAGGCAAACGGACCGACCGTCGTGCCGCTGCCGATGCTGCTTTCAAGAATCACAGAGCTTTCGATCTCGACCCGATCCGCGATTCGCGCGTCTTTGATTCTCGTATTTTGGCGAATCACGCAGTCTCTGCCGATGACCGTATTGCCCTCCAGTGTCACGCAAGGACCGATCACAGTTCCCTCTCCGATTTCGACCTGTTCATCAATATAAGCACTCTGCAGGTCGATAAACCGCACGCCGCGCTGCATGTGCGCGAGATTCCGCGCAAGGCGTGCCTCGGTCTGTACTTGATATTCCCGGAACCAAATCTCCTGCGAAAAATTGTTTTGCTTTTCCATATTTCTATCTCTATTTCTATCTCTTTCTCTTTCTCTTCTCTTGCCCTGTCTCGTCTTCCCGCTTGCCTGCGCTGTCCGGCTGTTACCGTTCCAGCAGCATCTCGCCGACCTTATAGATGTCGCCCGCGCCCATGGTAATCACCATATCGCCCCGCTGTGCCTGGTCGTCTACATAATCTGCGATGGCAGCGAAGTCCTCCATGAACAGGACCTCCTTATGCGGATGGGTCTCTTTGATCTTTTCGGCAAGCTGTGCAGAAGAAATCTTGTAGATATTCTTTTCTCTTGCCGCGTAGATCTCTGCCAGAATCAGTTTATCTGCTTTCTCAAACGCCTCCGCGAATTCATCGAAGAGCGCGATCGTTCTCGTATAGGTATGCGGCTGGAAAATGCACCAGAGCTTGTTGTGCGGTACATTTTCGGAAGCGCTCAGGGTCGCCTTGATCTCTGTTGGGTGATGCGCATAGTCATCGACGATCTTCACGCCTTTGGCGGTCGTGCCGACGATGTCGAAACGGCGCTGCGTGCCATGATAGCGCTCGAGGGTCTCCTTGGTCAGCTGCGGCTCTACGCCCAAGGCGCAGGCGCAGGTAAACGCCGCCAGCGCGTTGAGGATATTGTGTTCTCCCGGCACCGCAAGCTGCACGCGGCTGAGCAGCTGTCCGTCATGACAGACGTCGAAGGCAGGCATGCCTTCCTCGTTGAACTGGATGTTCGCCGCGTAATAATCACAGTTCTCGCTCAGTCCGAAGGTCACGACGTTGTCCAGATCGCGGATCACTTGATTGACAAATGGATTCGCGTCATACGCGATGATCGTGCCGCTTGCCGGCACCAGCTGCGCGAACTTGTCAAAAGAGCTGACGATGTGATCAATGTCTTTAAAATAATCCAAATGATCGGAATCGATGTTTAAAATGATCTCGATCTTCGGTTTGAGACTGAGAAAACTGTCCATGTATTCACATGCCTCTGTGATGAAGTAGCGGCTGTGTCCGACCTTGACATTGCCGCCAATCTCAGCCAGATTGCCGCCGACGAGAATCGTCGGTTCGAGCTTCGCGCGGTCGAGGATCAGCGATACCATCGAGGTGGTCGTGGTCTTGCCGTGCGTACCGGATACAGCGATGCTGTTTTCGTATTCCTGCATCAAAAGTCCGAGCATCTGCGCTCTGGAAAGGATCGGGATCCCGCGTTCCTCTGCGCGCTTCATCTCCGGATTGTCGTGACCGACAGCTGCCGAGAACACCAAAAGGTCTGCCTCATCTGCGTTCTCCGCCCGGTGTCCGATGAATACCCGCGCGCCCTTGCTCGCCAGTCTAGCCGTCTCTGCCGACTCCTTCATATCCGAACCGCTGACCTCATAACCTCTGGACAGCAAAATTTCTGCAATCGCCGAAAGCCCGATGCCTCCGATACCGATGCAGTGTATCTTTTTATATTGACTTAAATCTATCATATTATGATTTGCCTCCGAATTTCCTCTTCACAAGGAATGCTACAGCTAGTATACCACAAATAAAATATTTTGTGAGCAATAATTGACAAAAAATCAAAAAAGAAATATGATGTTTTTATAAGGATACGAACTTTGGAGGTAAAAACGCATGAAACGTACGGAAAGAGTAGGTGCACTAATCAAAATCCTGACCGAATCGCCGAATAAAATCTACAGTCTGCAGTACTTCTGCGACCTGTTTAGCGCTGCAAAATCCAGCGTCAGCGAAGATATCCAATCCGCCAGTCAGGCGATTGAGCTGACCGGCTCGGGCTTTTTGGAAACGATTTCCGGCTCCAAAGGCGGCGTCCGTTTCGTTCCGGACATTTCGCAAGAAGAGATCGAAACGCTGCAAATGGATTTTTCGCGGCGGCTGGTCGATCCTTCCCGTCTGCTCGGCGGCAACTTCCTTTACACTTCCGATATTTTTTACGATTCGGATCTGGTCACGCGCACCGCGCGAGTTTTTGCCAAAAAGTTTCAAGGCTGCGGCGCCGACTGTGTCGCGACCGTTGAAACCAAGGGCATTCCGCTCGCCTTCACAGTCGCGCATATGCTGGGGATCCCGCTGGTCGTCATCCGCCGCGAGGCGAAGATTTCGGAGGGCTCGACGGTCAGCATCAATTATTTCAGCGGTTCCTATGACCGCCTGCAGAAGATGTCCATGGCCAAACGCGCCATTACGCCGGGCTCTAGGGTCCTGATCATCGATGACTTCATGCGCGGCGGCGGCAGCATCGTCGGCATCTCCGAAATGATCGGAGAATTCAACGGCTCAGTGGTCGGTGTCGGTGTAGCAATCGCCAGTCTTACGCCCGAGAAAAAAAAGGTGCACGATTACACCTGTCTGGTCTATCTCGGCGACATCCACGCCGAAGAAAAGAAGATCACCATCCTGCCGAACGACAGTATTTTTTGACGCTACCTTCGGTTGACATACGTTTGTTTCGCGGGGTAATGTGCCCCTTGTTTTTCGCATCTGTTTCACTTATACATTTTTCCATATCAATTTTTGTGCATACCGACAATTTATGAATTTTTATTTCCATAAAACAGTACAAATTGTTGCCAAAGAATTAACACTGTATTATAATTTGGTCAAGGTGCTGAGAGTGTGCCGGAAAGGTGGATACAAAATGAATATTACTGACGTGAGGATTAGGAGAATGGGCGAAGAAGGCAAGATGAAAGCAGTGGCATCCGTTACCTTTGACGATGAATTTGTTGTTCACGACATCAAGATTATTGATGGACAGAACGGACTCTTTATCGCCATGCCGAGCCGCAAGGTCGGCGAGGGTGATTTCCGCGATGTCGCACACCCTTTGAAGTCCGAAACAAGAGCGAAGATCAAAGACGCAATTTTTGCCGAATACGACAGACTTTGCGCGGAAGATCCGGCAGCATCCGCGGAGGAAGCACTTGAGAAAGAGCTTCTTGATGCAGCTGTCGGTGAATAGTGTTCGCTGATTTTTATTCGCAATCATTTTGTATGGAGAAGTGGAAAAGGACGCTCTTTGACGGGGCGTCCTTTTCTATGTTTTCCATGCTTATACGTTTTCCACGCGGATCATGTTGGTATTGCCCGCAATGTCCAGCGGTACGCCGGCGCTGATGACAACCTTGTCGCCGCTGTGCAGCAGATTTTCTTTTTTTGCCTCCTCAAGACAGCGATAGACCAGTACATCGACATTCTGCAGATTCTCCACCATCAATGGTGCGACACCCCAGACAAGCGCCATCTGATGATAGGTCTTGTGGTGCGGCGTGACTGCGATAATCGGTGTAGATGGGCGAAATTTACTCATCCGCGATGCCGTATAGCCAGACTTGGTAATTGCAATCAGTGCAGCCGCCTTGATGTCCTTGGCCAGCGTGCATGCGGCATGTCCGACAGCGTTGGTCGTATCCTCTGCATCCATTTCATGGTGCATGGCGCTTCCCGGCAGATAGTGCGGATCATCCAGCTCGGCCTGCGCCGCGATTTTCGCCATGGCAGCGACCGCCTCGACCGGATACGCGCCGACGGCGCTTTCTCCCGAAAGCATGACCGCAGAAGAACCATCAAAGACAGCATTCGCCACATCTGTGATCTCCGCTCTAGTCGGCAGCGGATTCTGGATCATGGATTCCAGCATCTGGGTCGCGGTGATGACGATCTTGCCTCTCTGCTGGCAGCGCTTGATGAAGCGTTTCTGAATGCCCGGCAGTTTTTCAAATTCGATCTCGACGCCCATGTCGCCGCGGGCTACCATAATGCCGTCCGAGGCTTCGAGGATCTCCTCAAAGTTTTCGATGCCTTCCAGATTTTCGATTTTGGAAATGATCTTGATATTGCCGCCTCCGTTGGTCGTCAGAAAATCGCGCAGATTCTGCACGTCCTCTGCTTTTCGCACGAAAGAGGCTGCCACGAAGTCCACATGCTTTTCGATGCCGAACAGGAGATCGCTCTTGTCCTGCTCGCTGAGATATGCCATCTGCAGCGCCACGTATGGTACGTTGATGCCCTTGTGATTGCTGATCTGCCCGCCGTTGACGACTTTGCAGCAAATATCGGTCTCTGTCGTCTCGCATACCTCCAGACGCAGCTTGCCATCGTCAATCAGCACCGCATCTCCTGTCTTGAGCTCCTGCGGCAGATTTTCATAGGTAATGCTGCATCCATGCGCGTCGCCGACGATGTCGCGTGTCGTCAGGGTAAACATTTCACCGGTCTTGAGCATCGCCTTGCCGTCTGCAAAATTTCCGGTCCGGATCTCCGGACCCTTGGTATCAAGCATGACGGCGGCGGGCAGCCCCATCGCATCCCGCACACTGCGGAACAGATCGATGGTCTTGCCATGGCTTGCATGGTCTCCATGCGAAAAATTCACGCGCGCCACATTCATGCCCGCCCGCAGCATGGCGCGCAAGGTCTCTTCTTTGGTGGACGCAGGTCCTAAAGTGCATACGATTTTTGTTTTTCTCATACTGTTTTCCTTCCTAATCCTAACTTTTTTAAGTATACCATATTTTGCACTGTTTCAAAACACATTTTTCCGCTTTCAAAGGACAAAAGTGCGCATAACGAAATCAGAGATTTCTATGCGCACATGGCGCTCA
>ERZ773242.1838-NODE-1838-length-19020-cov-4.571843_pt1 | contig 19020 bp, 8 predicted proteins | sample MGYA00511077_ERZ773242 | MGnify/ENA primary metagenome ERZ773242 (study PRJEB29015, sample SAMEA2737754) | human gut metagenome | biome: human gut; feature: human-associated habitat; material: faeces | place: China | collected 2012 ... | reverse complement strand
CCTGCCGCACAAGAGAACGGAGTCCTCTTTCAAAAGTAAGGCCCGCTTTTTCATTTGAACTGTTTCCGTAAAGTATCTTATATGTTCCGTTTAAAGGACGTATGGTATTGGTCGCTGCATCAAACCATTCGAAAGAATCGTACGGAAGCTCTATCTGGACGTTCTGTGTCTTACCTTTAGCAATGCTAACCCGTTGGAAACCACGAAGAGTTTTTTGCGGACCTTCTTTGTCGTCAGGACGGCAGATGTACACTTGAACCACTTCTTCACCGTCTCTCTGCCCGACGTTACTTACCGGGATAGTAAGAATTGCTTTTTCGCCTTTGGTCAGCTTCGATTGGTTCAGGGTCGCTTTCCCATAAGAGAAACGGGTATAACTTAAACCGTAGCCGAATGGATAAAGAGGTGTTTCCGTCATGAAACGGTAGGTACGTCCCTTCATCGAATAATCTTCATAATCCGGTAATTGTTGCATGCTTTTATAGAAAGTGATAGGCAGACGTCCGGCAGGATTGTAATCTCCGAAAAGAACATCGGCAACGGCTGTTCCACCTGCCTGTCCGGGATACCATGCTTGCAGGATAGCATCGCAATTCTGCGTTTCAGGCACGATGGCCATTGCCGAACCGGAGAAGTTGACGAATACTGTTTTCTTTCCATTCTTCTTTAGAAGAGCAAGAACTTCGCGCTGGATGGCGGGCAATTCGATTTCTGTACGGTCGCCGCCTTTGAATCCGGGGTCGGATACCCGCATGGATTCTCCTTCCAATAGGGGGGAGATACCTCCGGCAAAGATAACTACATCTGCGCTTTGCAACTTGTTCAGGATTTCACGGGCATCCATTGGAGTTTGTTTTGCCAAGTCGAAGTTCAGTGTAGGGTTATCTTTAACCTGAATAAAACGCAACTCGATGTCGTAACTCTTTCCTGCTTCGTAGTTGAAAGAATACAGATTGGTATGATTCTTGATGTTGGTGGCTTCTGCTATTTGCTTGCCGTTGAGGAATAAAGTAACTCCTCCGTTAGTCATCACGCGGAAAGTGGCGGCACCGGAATCTGTTGGGCGGAAAGTGGAACGATAGATGGCGGTGAAGTTTTTCAATCCTACACCGGGAGCAAATACGGTAGAACCTTCTGCACTGAAATGGAAAGGAGTGGTCAGACGGTCGGTTGCGGCAATCTTGCCTTTATATTCGCGGTTATTCCAGTAGGTGGCGTTGAATCCGGCTTCTCCGTCGATGCTGCACTGATTGAATAGGCTGTGCAGGGTGGTGTCGTTTGTATATCCGCATACAGGTTCGTAGATGATTTGTGCGTCAGGTAGTTTGGCGCGTATTCCTTCCAGTAGAGTAACGGTATGTGAAGGGAAGCCGTTGTAGTTACCCCATTGCATTACCGAGTCGTTGGCGTTGGGGCCGATGACTGCGACTTTCATCTGACGGTTTAATGGAAGGATGTTGTTATTGTTTTGGAGTAATACCAGACTTTCGTGTGCCATTTTCAGTGCCAGTTCTTTGTGTTTGGGACAGTCGATAACAGAAAATGGAATGTTACTCCAGGGATGAGTCGAATTCATTTCTCCCAGTTCAAAGCGGGCTTTCAGTAGTCTTTTGACTGATGTATTGATTTTCTCTTCCGAAATCAGGCCTTTTTTCACAGCATCGGTGATGCTTTTGAAGTTACCGCCACATTCGAGATCTGTTCCGCTTAAAACAGCGTCGGCAGAGGCATGGGCGGCATCGGGATGCGTTTCATGTTTCTTGCGTTGGAAAAAGTCTCCGATTGCTCCGCAGTCGGTGACTACGATTCCTTTGAATCCCCAGTCGTTGCGGAGAATTTGGGTTAACAGACGGTTGCTGCCGCAGCAGGGATCGCCTTCGAAACGGTTGTAAGCGCACATCACTTCTTTAACTCCTGCTTTTTGTACCAGTTCCTTGAAAGCAGGAAGGTAGGTTTCCCATAAGTCTCTGGGTGCAATGTTTTCTGCGTTGAAGCTGTGACGGTTCCATTCGGGACCCGAGTGTACGGCAAAGTGTTTGGCGCAGGCATGAAGTTTGTCATATTCGGCATCTTCCGGTCCTTGCAGACCTCTGACTGCCGCCATTCCCATACGTCCGCTTAAATAAGGGTCTTCGCCGTATGTTTCCTGTCCTCGTCCCCAGCGGGGGTCGCGGAAGATATTGACGTTGGGAGTCCACATGGTCAGTCCCTGATAACGTTTATATTGTCCTTTTTCATTGAATTGGCGGTTCTTGGCGCGTGCTTCGTCAGATACGGCATCAAAGACTTCGTATAATAGTTCGTCGTTGAAAGAAGCGGCCATACCTATGGCTTGTGGAAAGACAGTAGCCAGTCCGGCGCGGGCAACGCCATGAAGAGCTTCGTTCCACCATTCATACGGCTTAATGCCAAGCCGGGGAATAGCCGGTGAGTTGTTTTGCATCAACGCCACTTTTTCTTCTAATGTGAGGCGTTGAAGTAAATCGTCCGCCCGTTGTTCCGCAGTTAATTTCGTGTCCTGATAGGGATACTTGCTGGGTTGTTGTGCCTGTACATTTACCCCTTGAATTCCGATAAGACAGGCAATGATCCATTGCTTTTTCATTTTCTAGTTCTTTTGGTTTTTAGATTTGAGACTGCAATAGTACGTGCTTTTCATTATTTTTGTGGGGAATATCCGGTAGAAAAGGAGGATTTCCTATGCAAGGCTTATTTGGAGCCGATAAATCCATAGACCTGTTCAAAGATAAAACATTTTGTTGAATATAGCATAAGCTTTGCAATGTAAATAGATGATACCGAAATGTTGTTTTGATACTTATATCAGAGATATGTCTTGTTGAAATTTGAGTATTTAAGAGATAATTATAGCTGGCTTATAGATATTTACTACATTTGCGAACGACCGGTAATACTTCTGGTTATTTATAGAATATCCTTTTGGTACATTGTACGTTGGGGATATTCTTGTTTGTATAAGAAATAATAGTAAATAATGGATATTGGAGGAGGCAAATGAATAGTGATTATAAAGTTGGCGATTTAATTTATGATGCAAATATTTATGATGGAATGAATACCAGCATGGATGATTTGCAATTTTATAAGCGGTGGTTACCTAAAAACAAGGATGCCCGAATACTTGAGCTTTGCTGTGGAACTGGCAGACTTACTCTTCCTATTGCAAAGGATGGATATGATATAAGTGGGGTTGATTACACTGCTTCAATGCTCCATCAGGCTAAGATGAAAGCTGCCGAGGCTGGACTAAGAATCAATTTCATTCAGGCGGATATCAGGACTCTGGATTTACAGAAGAAGTACGACCTTATTTTTATTCCATTTAATTCGATCCATCATTTATATGAGAATGAAGATTTATTTAAGGTACTTCATGTCGTTAAAAATCACCTCAAAGACGGAGGCTTATTTCTGTTGGATTGTTTTAATCCGAATATTCGGTATATAGTTGAAGGTGAGAAAGAGCAGCAGGAAATAGCCACGTATACAACTGGCGATGGAAGAGAAGTCTCGATAAAGCAGACAATGCGATATGAAAATAAAACCCAGATTAATCGGATCGAATGGCATTATTTTATCAATGGTGAATTCAATTCTATTCAAAATCTGGATATGAGAATGTTTTTCCCTCAAGAGTTGGATTCATATTTGGAATGGAATGGTTTTAGTATTATTCATAAATATGGAGGATTTGAAGAAGAAATATTTAATGATGATTCGGAAAAACAGGTGTTTGTTTGTCAATGTAAGTTTGGATATTGATGTGTTGTTGACAGGCAAATCTCTTTATCTTGTATGAAAAGTCCCTTTATATCAGTTTACTCTATCGAATTTCGATTGATTGAATAATGAGACAACCGGGTATAAAGGGACTTTTTATATTCTTATCAAAGAGTTATTTTTTTCTCTCTTTGTATTCTGACGGGGTAATTCCTATCACTTTCTTGAAGCACTTGCTGAAATATTTCGGATCGTTGAACCCCGTCATATATGCTACCTGGGAGAAGTTATATTCGTCGCTGTCAATCAGTTGTACGGCACGTTTGATACGTATTTCCCGTATAAAGTCAACAGGTGTCAGTCCGACGATTGATTTTAATTTCCGGTAGAAGATTGTACGGCTAAGCATCAACTGTTCTGCAAATTCGTCAATCGTTAGTTCGGCATTGTCCATCTGTTCTTCCATGTATGCCATTACTTTTTTCATAAATTGCTCGTCGTATGGAGTAATCTGTGGTTGTGAAGGAGTCAGAGGATCGGGAGAAGAGGTATTCTTTCCTTCCATCAGCCTATTCATATAGAGCTCCTGCAATGCTTTGCGTTGTCGTAACAAGGAGGCTACACGGGTCTTTAGATAAGTAGCACTGAAAGGTTTGGTGATATAATCGTCAATGCCTTGTTCCAATCCGGCGATGCGGTCGTCCAGAGAGGCTTTGGCTGATAATACGATGATGGGGATATGGCAAATATTGTTGTTCTCTTTGATTTGTCTAATCATTTCTAAACCGTCCATCACCGGCATCATAACATCGCTGATAATAAGATCGGGCAGGTCGTCAACAGCATGTTGCAATCCCTCTTCACCATTGGAAGCTGTGATTACCGTATAATTCTCCGACAAAATACTTTTCAGAAAAGCCTTTAACTCTTCATTATCTTCTACCACCAATATGGAGAAACCATCCGAATTAGTCTCAAGGTCTTCTTTTTCTTCCACCTCTTCCGGCGCTTTCATGCTATCGACGGGATGAGGTGCTGAACTCTGACTATCATTCAGGATAAATTCGACCTGTACATCCTCTTCGAAAATTTCCCGTTGTAAAGGCAAGCTTACTGTAAAACGGCTGCCTATTCCGGGTTGACTATTTACTGTAATAGTGCCATGATGCATTTCCACCATCTCTTTCACGAGAGACAGCCCGATGCCGGAAGATGGTTGCAGAATATTTTGTTTTACCAATGACTCGAAGCGTTGGAACAAGGAATGTTGTTTTTCTACTGCAATTCCGATTCCTTCGTCTGCAACCTCTATCTCTACTGTCTTCTCTTTCGTTGTGATATTGACTGTAATCGACTTGTCGGTAGGTGTATATTTGAATGCATTGGAAAGCAGATTGAAGAATATCTTTTCAAACTTATCTCTATCCACCCAGCTATATACCGACTGGATGGTAGAAGTCAGCTGATAGTTTATGTTCTTTTCTTCAGCTATCAGTTTGAAGCTACTCATCACCTTTTGCAAAAGTGGAATCAAATCGGTCTCTTCAATCAGTAGTTTCATTTTCTGATTCTGAATCTTGCGGAAATCCAGAATCTGATTCATCAGTCGGAGCATGCGCTCTGTGTTCTGATGTACCAAAGTCAAATGCTCACGGGCGGAAGGAGAAAGCGGTTCATTCTCTAATACCTCTGTCACAGGGCTACTGATTAAAGTTAGCGGAGTACGTAACTCATGAGATATGTCAGTAAAGAATCGCAGTTTGATATTTGCTAATTGTTGTTCCATATCCACTCTGTGACGTAACCGATAGATGTAAAACAACACATATACGATGCTTGCCGTAAAGAGTATGAATAGAATGAAATAGAGCAGCCATGCCCAGTAGGTTTCCCAAAAGGTGGGGAGTACATGTATAGATAGAGTCCGTACATTGTCCACCCAGACCCCGTCACTGTTTGTTGACTTTATCTGCAACTGATATTTGCCTGCAGGTAAGTTGATGTAGCTAGCGGAACGGTTATTATCTGCTTCATTCCATTCTTTTTCTAGTCCTTGCAGGCGATAGGCATATAAAATCCCTTTTGGATTGACATAATCAAGTGCAGCAAACTGGAAAGTTACATTCCTTTGAGAGGGCTCCAGTTCCAATTCTTCCAGATTGTCAATAGAGTGATCGGTAAGGTGTCCTTGAATCTTGAGTCCTGTAAACACAATAGGAGGGACATAGCTACTCTTCCGCATCTTCTCCGGAGAAACTTCCAGAAAGCCTTTATCAGTTCCTAAGATAATTTGGTTACGGGCATTGATAATAGGAAGAGCTTCGGAGAAATTGAATTCCTGATAGATGGAACTTAATTCATAGTTCTCAAAAGTTTCTTTGGCAGGATCGAATTTGGAGAGCGCAATCTCCGAAACAACCCATAGCTGATTCTGTGTATCTTCAATCATTGATAGTGCCAAATCGGAAGCCAGCCCGTTGTTCTTGTCGTAGTTTCTGAATTGGATATTCTCGTTCAGCAGATTGGGAGATATCACTTTATTTACGCCTCCGGTGAAACTGATGATATAAGTGGTTTTATTCTTGTCTGTATAGATATGCATGATATCGTTGGCACTAAGACTGTTTTTATCTCCCGGTCTACGGATATTCCGGTAGAATTTAATCTCTTCCAGGCGTTCGAAGTTGTTCGAGAATGTCAGCAGTCCGTTAGTCGTTCCCACTAAAATCACTCCTCCCGGAGCTTCTGCAATATTGCGTACTTTCATACCGTAAGCTATGGGATAGTTTCTTAACTCATTATTACTATGAATAAATGAAACTTTTCCATCTTTAGCTTGTGCCAGCAGATTTAATCCACCCCCATAACATCCTATCCAAATATTATTACGACTGTCCTGAAAGATAGCATAAATGCTATTACTGCTTAAACTATAAGGATCATTTGTCTGGTGTTCAAAATGGTGAATAGAGTAATGATTTGCTCCTGTCTTTTTAAGTTGGAAAAGTCCGATTTCTTTAGTCCCCAACCATATATTTCCATCTTTGTCTTCCAGAATCGAATATACCCCATTATAGAACGATTGTTTTTCCTTAATGATATTTCCTTGTTTGGATAAGTACCCCACCAGGTTACCATCCGGTGCGAATATCTGGATATAATTAGATTTCGATGCTGTCCATAGACGTTTATTGCTGTCTTGCAGGAATGCACGTGTTTCTGCCTCGTAATCAGTCAGGTTAAATTGATAGCTCTGTGGAAAGAAGCATAGTTTCTCTACACCACGTGCTGTTGCAAACCAACAGTTTCCCTGATTATCCAATGTATAAGACCTGACTAACGGACTGAAAATAGACTTAGGATTATTGATATCCGTAAGAAGCGGTTTGAGAGTTCTTTCTTTCCGGTCATAGTAGCAAAAGTTTCCTTCCGTGGGGAGTAACCATAGGTTTTTCGCATTATCTTCAAAAATAAGTTTGCGACTTTTACGCCCATGCTTGATAATCTCATCTTTTGGGGTGAACAGATGCTCTTTTTCATTGGTCACGAGGTTAAGATGGACAATGCCCGGATCTTTTGAAAAAATCCAGATATCTCCCAAGTGGTCTTGATAGACAGATTCTACATCGTTGGAAGTTTGGGTAGCTGTACGGATGTCTATTTGCTGGAAACTGTTCTTCGGGATAGAATACAAAATCACTCCATTATCCGTTCCCAATGCCAGCATATCTTTTCCTATGGTAGTGACATTGTTTATTTTATGATGCGGATAAGGAATATCTACGAATTTCAGTTTTTTAGTGTGGAAGTCATATCTGGCTAACTTGTCATTTTCTGCAATCAGATAGATCGTTTCCTTTATTTGGGTGATGAACTGGAAAGGAAAGTCAGTATCCAGTGTTTTCTTTCCTATGATGGAAACACCTTTATCCGTCAATATCCATTCATCTTCTTCAGAGTCTTGATAAATGTTAAATATTTGATTTCCTTTCAGGTTGTGGTTGGAAGCTGAATAAAGTGTGATGCCTTCTCCTTTTTTGCATAATTGTTCGTCCACTCTGAATGCATATCCGCTTTCACAGAGAATCCAGGCAATCCCTTTCTCCAGCGAATAAATGCGTGTAACATTGTTAGTTTGTTTCGTGGAAAGTTCAATAGGTTGGAGAACATCAATAAACTTCTCGGTTTCCACATCAAAAAGACAGGCTTGTCCATCGTAAGTGGGGCACCATATATCCCCGTATTTGCTTTCTGAAATAGTTCCCATGCGATTACTGCCGAATGCATATTTACTCTCTTGCGAAGTTTTATATGTCTTAAAAGTGTATCCGTCAAACTTGTTAAGCCCGTTCCAGGTACTAAACCAAACAAGCCCTTTCTGATCCTGTAAAATGCTCATTACATTACCTTGAGCGAGACCGTCACTCACGGAGAAATGTTTAACTTGGCAGATAGGTTGAGCAGCTATATCGATCGCTATTGTTAGAAGAAGAAATAAAGTATGGAGCCGTTTCATAGTAGTTACTTTAATGTTTATAGCAAAAATAAACAAAACAATGCAGAATGGAAAGTCCGATAAGTGGTTTGAACGAATAATACTCGTTTTTTCCTATTTTTTCCTCTTCATCCTATACAGCATTGATCTCTATGTTGTGTTTTGAACAAAAATAAGAGAGTAATATTAGTTAAAAAAATCCTCTTTATAATCTTATTCAGATTATAAAGAGGATAATTTTATTGACGAGAGTTGCATGGGGTATGGTGAGATGAAATCATAATTGGGGAATAAATTGCACAAGACTTTCACAAGTATCCTCCTGCCAATGCCTAAAATCATAGCAAAGCTAATTAAATAGTTTTTCGAATTGCAATATTTATTAATTTATCTTATGGTATTTATGAAATTTTTAATATATTGAAGATATTTTGTGCCAACTTTCCGTAACTCGTTGATTTTGCTTATGTTTGTAGGTAAAATAAAGAATGAAGTGAATGAATATGTCTACACAGCTATTATATAATGATTTCCCTACTTTTTTGCGGAAATATTTTCCTTACAAAGTACAAAAGATTTCATTGAATGCAGGTTTCACTTGCCCCAATCGTGATGGTACAAAAGGGTGGGGTGGATGTACTTACTGCAATAACCAGACTTTTAATCCGGATTATTGTCGGACAGAGAAATCTATTGCTATTCAATTGGAAGAAGGTAAATGCTTTTTTGCCCATAAATATCCGGAAATGAAATATTTGGCCTATTTTCAGGCCTACACCAATACATATGCGGAGTTGGAAGGCTTGAAGCGTAAGTATGAGGAAGCATTGGCGGTGGATGGGGTAGTCGGGCTGGTGATTGGTACGCGTCCCGATTGTATGCCGGAAAGTTTGTTGCGTTATCTGGAAGATTTGAACAAACATACGTTTCTCATGGTAGAATATGGGATCGAAAGCACTTGTGATGAAACCTTAAAACGCATCAATCGGGGGCATACTTATGCAGATACAGTAGAAGCTGTGTGTCAGACAGCGGCCTGTGGTATCCTGACAGGTGGACATATCATCCTCGGACTTCCGGGAGAAACACATGATACAATGGTGGCACATGCCGAAATTCTTTCCGATCTGCCTTTAGCTACACTTAAAATCCATCAGTTACAGTTGATCCGTGGTACGCGAATGGCGCATGAGTATGACGTAACTCCTGCTGGCTTTCATTTGTTTAACGAGGTTGAGGAATATATTGATCTGGTGATTGATTATGTAGAACATCTCCGTCCCGATATGGTTGTGGAACGTTTTGTTTCCCAATCTCCTAAAGATTTATTAATAGCTCCGGACTGGGGATTGAAAAATTATGAATTTGTAGCTCGTTTACAAAAAAGAATGAAAGAAAGAGGTGCTTATCAAGGTAAGAAGTATAGGGATTCGGAAAAAAGGATTATTTTTGCAAACGATAAACTTACCACTTAATAAATAGCTGTTTTGCGGAGTATAGAATAGTGGAAGAAATATTTAATGGATTTGAAAGATGGAAAGTAAAACAAGAATTAAAGGAAATGTCCACTATGTGGGAGTAAATGACCGTAACAAGCACAGATTTGAAGCGATGTGGCCATTGCCCTATGGAGTTTCATATAACTCTTATCTGATTGATGATGAAATGGTGGCATTGGTAGATACGGTAGATATCTGTTATTTTGAAGTCTACTTGCGTAAAATCAAGCAAGTGATTGGAGAACGTCCCATTAATTATTTGATTATAAATCATATGGAACCGGATCATTCGGGATCTATCCGATTGATTAAACAACATTATCCGGAAATTATTATCGTGGGTAATAAGCAAACATTCGGTATGATTGAAGGTTTCTATGGGGTAACCGGTGAACAATATCTGGTAAAGGACGGTGATTTCCTCGCTTTAGGACGTCACAAACTGCGTTTTTATATGACTCCAATGGTGCATTGGCCGGAAACGATGATGACTTTTGATGAAACGGATGGAGTTCTTTTCTCCGGTGACGGATTCGGATGTTTTGGTACTGTAGATGGCGGATTCCTGGATACCCGGATCAATGTCGATAAGTACTGGGGAGAAATGGTTCGTTACTACTCTAATATCGTTGGTAAATACGGAAGCCCCGTGCAAAAGGCTTTGCAGAAATTAGGTGGACTTCCCATTTCTGCCATTTGTTCTACTCACGGACCTGTATGGACAGAGAATATTGCAAAGGTGATCGGCATATATGATCGTTTGAGTCGTTATGATGCGGATGAAGGTGTTGTTATTGCCTACGGAAGCATGTATGGAAATACAGAGCAGATGGCGGAAGCTATTGCTGAAGAGCTTTCTGCACAGGGGGTTAAGAATATCGTTATGCATAACGTAACAAAGAGTCATCCTTCTTATATCATAGCGGATATTTTCCGTTATAAGGGATTGATTATCGGTTCTCCTACGTATAGTAATCAGATATTTCCGGAGGTGGAAGCGCTGCTTTCAAAGATTCTGCTGCGTGAGGTGAAGGGACGCTATTTGGGTTACTTCGGTTCTTTTGCATGGGCAGGTGCTGCGGTGAAACGTCTGGCGGAGTTTGCTGAAAAGAGTAAATTCGAATTGATCGGTGATCCGGTGGAGATGAAGCAGGCTATGAAAGACCTGACTTATACCCAGTGCGAAAATCTGGCACGTGCCATGGCGGACCGTTTGAAGAAAGATCGTTAAAACAGTGAATGAGATAATTTATTAACTAACCTATAAAACAATCGACTTATGAGACTTATTATTCAGCCGGACTACCAGTCCGTATCTCTGTGGGCTGCACATTACGTTGCCGCTAAAATAAAAGCTGCCAATCCAACCCCCGAGAAACCATTTGTATTGGGCTGTCCCACCGGATCATCTCCTCTGGGCATGTATAAAGCTTTGATCGACCTGAATAAGAAAGGAATCGTTTCCTTCCAGAATGTGGTAACATTCAACATGGACGAATATGTAGGATTGCCGAAAGAACATCCGGAAAGCTATTATTCTTTCATGTGGAATAACTTTTTCGGTCATATCGACATTAAACCCGAGAATACTAATATTCTGAATGGTAACGCTCCGGATCTGGATGCAGAATGTGCACGTTACGAAGAAAAGATCAAGTCATACGGTGGCATCGACCTGTTCATGGGTGGTATTGGTCCTGACGGACATATTGCATTCAACGAACCGGGATCTTCATTGACTTCACGCACTCGTCAGAAAACGTTAACAATGGATACCATCATTGCTAACTCCCGTTTCTTTGATAATGACATCAACAAAGTTCCTAAGACTTCTTTGACAGTGGGAGTAGGTACTGTGCTTTCTGCAAAAGAAGTGATGATTATTGTAAATGGTCATAACAAAGCTCGTGCTTTGTATCATGCGGTAGAAGGTGCTATCACACAGATGTGGACAATCAGTGCATTGCAAATGCATGAAAAGGGTATTATCGTTTGTGATGATGCTGCTACAGCTGAATTGAAAGTGGGTACTTACCGTTACTTCAAAGATATCGAATCTGCTCATTTGGATCCGGAATCATTGATTAAGTAATTTGTAATGAAATAATAGAAATAAGGGCTGCGCACTGAAAATGTGACGCAGCCCTTTTTATTTCTGATACTATTATGTGAAGATTAGATTTTGGATGATTGTCTAACGAGCAAGTATTTTGGCTATTTCTGTTGCTGCTACTTTATATCCTTCACCAGTGAAATGAATGTAATCATTTCCATAAAGTCCGTCTTTCATAGTTCCGTCCGCTTCGGTGAACCATTTGGTGGGATTGATATATTCAACTTTCTCGAATCGGTGATGTTGTAATATGTCATGAATCTTATCACATTGTGTGCGCACTTTACTCTGTTGTTCCTTACCGGATGGAAACAGACCTAAAAGAATGATACGTGATTCGGGGAATTGCTTCCGTACTTCATTGGCTACTGCGATAATTCCTTCAGCCGTGTTTTCGGGACTGTCTTTTCCACTTATCAGATTATTAATTCCAATGGCAATCACTATGTTTTCAGGGTGGCAACTATTGTAGTTATCATAACGGACACGCCAAAGCAGGTTTTGCGTGCGGTCGCCGGATATGCCGGCACTTTCCCAATTATCCTTTCCTATGGCATTGTCCATAGCCTCTTTGCCGGGCTTGTAAGTCACTTCTTTTCTGTTACCTCCCCAATCTTGTGTGATGGAATTTCCCAATAACAACAGTTTTAAATGTTTCCCATTGAGAGTGGTGGTTATGTCTTTTGCTACGCTGTTCCAGTCCGAGTTTTGGGTCCATCCGGCTGCCGAACGGAATTCATTTCCCGGTACAGGATGCACACACATATTTTCCGCCCTGTTCGTAGCTTTGAGGATGAACTGCACAATAGGCTCGGGATTGTTGAGGGAGTGCGGGTGATGATCCACTCCAGGCTTATGAATAATAGTAATTGGTGCATGCAATTCCTCCATACGTTGTTCGAAAATGGCTGTGTTTTCAGCAACCGACACCACTTGGTCAGCATCACCTACCACGTGCAGGATGGGGATTCCGGCTTTTGCCATTGTCGGTGCACAGTCTATCGGATTCTTTTTCCAGTTCAACGCTTCAGCTTCGTTTTTAAAACCGTAAGCATTGAGAAGTTGTTTCGTATCCATGGTGGAACCGGCAGATTTACCTTGTCCCATAGGCCAACTTTTGAAGTCCATTACGGGGGCATCTGCATAAATACATGCCACTTTTTCCGGGTTTTGTGCCGCCCAGTTATAGACAATCAGCCCGCCACGACTCATCCCTTCAAGTGCCACTTTCTTGTTGAATCCGGCTTTCACCATTCGCTTGTAAAAACTATTCCAGCGTTGAACAGCTTTATCCGAGCCATATAAGTCGGCTACATCACAGTAAACAATATGAAAGCCATGTTCCAATAATGCTATGTCAGTCTGTGGCTCATGCCCCCAAAAGCGTGCACGAATCATCCAAGGTTTTCCTATGGCTTCTTTTGCGGGCTCTACTACAAGGCATTTTACTCCCTCATTCTCAAATTCATACCCTTGGTGTCCATGGAAGTTGAATCGTTTGGCATCTTGTATTCCCAGTGATGTCTGCAGCTTTGTTGGAGAAGCTGTTGCTTTTACAGCGAGATATTCATATATCTTTTGGGCCATGACTCCTGCTCCGATAGAAGAGGGGTGCAGTTTGTCCGGTAGCATAACCGAATCCCACTGGTCGCCGAAGAGATTAAACAGATTGATAATTTCCAGTTGATTTTTCCAGGCCAATTCTTCCACCGTGGGGCGTACCTCGTTTTCTATCAGTTGTGCATTGATTTCCGAACCCTCCGGCAGGAAACAACGGATAGGAGTCAGGAGAATAATACGTGGATGTGATTTCAGATTCCGGTATGTGTCAATTAATGTCTGGTAATTGTCTTTGAATTCGTTTTTGTATTTCCAGTTTTGCGGTTTGGTATCGTTAGTACCTAATTTGATTAATACAATATCGGGCTGATATTCCAGAGATGCTTTGTAGGTATCTGTTTCGGAATATGGGTAATCTCCTTTAGACAATATAGTTCGACCAGAGGCTCCGAAGTTTTTGACCTCATACCCATCTCCCAGATAAGCTTGAAGTTGTGCCGGATAGCAGTTCATTTCCCGGTTGGGGATGAATGCTCCATAAGTAATACTGTTTCCTATGCACGCTACCCGTATGGGTTCACTTGCAAATGATTGGATAGTAATGAATAGACATACAAGAAAGATGCCGATGTGATTTAATTTTTTCATGATGAATATGATGGTTTTGGTTTGTTGGGGGGATAACCAATCGTTGTTTTGCTGTGTATAAACGAACTGGCATGCTACTAATAATAAAACTTATTTATTCACGTTCCTATCATATAGCATACCAGTTCGATTCATTTTTCGGCTTTTATACCTCTTCCAGCCAGCCTTTCCCTTGCCGGATGATTTCCAGTTCGTCGTCGGTACATTTCACTACAGTGGAAGGTTCTATACCTCCGATACCTCCGTCAATGACCAGATCGACAATGTCACCGAACTTCTCATCTATCAGTTCGGGATCTGTCATATATTCCAAGTCCTCATGCTCTTCGTAGGGCAGAGTGGTCGTCATAATGGGAGCATCCAGCAGGCGTGCGATTTCGCGGATGATATTATTATCCGGCATACGGATACCCACTTCTTTCCGGTTGCGGAAGATTTTGGGTAACCGGTTGGTTCCGTTCAAAATAAAGGTGAATGGCCCTGGAAGATTATGCTTCATCAGCTTGAATATATTATTGTCTACTTTCGCATATTCGCTGATGCTACTCAAGTCATAACAGATGATAGACAGATTGTTCTTTCTAGGGTCTATCTCTTTGATCCGGCATATCCGTTCTATAGCACGTTCCTTCAAACCATGACAGCCGATGGCGTACATCGTATCAGTGGGATAGATAATCAGTCCGCCGTCATTCAGGATGTCGATGATTCGTTGTAAATCCTGCGGGTTATTATTTTTGTCATATAGCTTCAGAAGCATAATTCATTCTCCTTCTCTCTTATTTGAGTTTCTTTTTTAAGAAATCCAGTGCCTTTTCTGCTGCTTTCTCTGTCACCTTTTGTTTGATTGAATCCTTATTGGCGGTAGCGGCAGAGTCCAGTCCCAGTTTCTGTCCGAGTTTGCTGATAGCTTCATCGGCTACAGCCTCGACAGCTTGATTGGCCATGCTTTTAGTATCGACGCTGACTTTCGGAGAGGTAAATGAACCTCCGATCTTCAAGTCAAGAGTCATTAGTTTAGAGATATTGCCTACAGATGTCGGCAACTTCACTTTTCCGGAGTAGTCGATGGTTTGATCGAGGCCTGTGCTACCGGAAAGATTCAATGTGTAGTCTCCCATCTTGATATCGAACGGTTTGGTTTCTACGCGTCCGTCTTTGATGGTGAAATCCAGTGTCATATCTTTCACCTTCATGTCTTTCAGACTTGGCTGTTTAACGGCATCGGCTATTTCGTCGATTGCTTTCACTCCGCTCAAACTAAGATCACGGGTGGAAAGGCTGCCATCACCTTGCATTGTATTCAGTACAGGGCTCATGGTTGCATCCAAATCTGTCAGTATATTAATACTTCCGGAGAAATTACCTTTCAGGTTTTCGAAGATAGGAGCCATCTTCTGCACCATGTCCAATTCTTTGTAAGCTTGTGCGAAACCGATATTGGAGAGTTTGAATCCGGCTTTCATTTCCGGCTTCTTTACGTTGGCAGTGGAGTAGTAGCCGTTCATGACCACGTTGCCACCCATGGTGTTCATGGAGAGGTTTTTCATATCCACTTTGCCATCTTTTACCACAAGCTTGCCGTTCATATTATTGAAAGACATCTTATCGAATAACACCTGTTTCAGGTTAGCGTCCATTTGGAAGTCGATGTTGCGGGGAACTTCCATAATACCCGTGGCAGCTGTAGCTACGGAGTCGGTAGACGCAGTTTCTGATGCAGTCGCTTCATCCGCAGAAGCGGCCATGAAGTCGTTCAGATTGAAATAGTTGGAACGAATATTCAGGTTTCCTTTCAATGTAGTACCTTTCAATGCGTAACCGATATAGTTTTCAAACCGACTGTCGGCTGTGATATCATTCTTTCCGATGTTGACGGTTGTCTCGCTCAACTGGAGGTATTTCGGGGTGAAAGTGAAGAGAGACTTCTTGATTTCTACGTCCGGCATATCTTTCATTTTGAGTTTCATACCCGTCAGTCCGATAGTACCTGAAGCTTGCATACGTTCGTATTCCTCTTTTTCGATATAGGAAAGGCGTCCTGACATTTGCATATCGGCGTCAATGGTACCGTTCAACTCCATATCTCCAAGTGGATAGACTTGTTTTATCATACCTAAATTGAGAATCCCTTTAGCTTCAGCTTTAAAGTCCGGATCGCTGATCGGTGTTTTTACATTAGCCGTCAGGCTAAACGGATTTCCGGCAAGACGGAAACTGAAAGGATTGATATTGACCGTCGTCAGGTCGATATTTCCTCCCGGGTTCTGGACGTTGGCACTGATATTGATTTGATCCACTCCTGCCAGTAAAGCCGGATAGCGGAACATGGCATTCTTGACTTGCATATCAATGTTGAATGCAGGAACGGTGTCGCCTTGCAAGATACCTTTGGCCGTTGCAGTAAGCGTAGCGGTTCCGTCTGTTTTCAGACTGGAGAATTCCGTTGCATAAATGGCTGGAATCAGTGACAAGATTTCCTTAAACCCGATATCGTTCGTGTTAAGTTTCAAGTCCATGTCGATAGCCGGATCTTTCAAGGCTACCCAACCGTCGATACCTGCCTGAATGGCGTTGAGGCGGATGGTGTTGTCTTTTAATGTGTATTTGTTATTGGCAAGGTCGGCATCCACATCCATTGTTGCGGAGATATTGGCATTGGCCAGGAAAGGGATTCCATTCATCTTGTAAGTAAGTGATTTGGTTTCCGCTTCCAACTTCAGAGTAGTGCGGTCACTTCCTAAGTCTCCGGCGCAGACTGCGTTAAAGTCGCGGATATCAGCATACATCTTCCCTTGTTGATCGTCATAAATCAGGTTCATGTTTTTGATAACAAAGCGTTGTAGCTTCACTTTGAAAGGAGAAGATGCTTCTTCTTCTGAAACAGGAGCTTCGGCTGTTGCTGTTGTATCCGGTTTCATAATATCCCAGTTGGCACGTCCGTCCGGCAATACAATGGCATGTAAACGTGTATCTTCAATAAATATTTTAGAAATATCGTAACCGCTATCTCCGAAAAGAGAGAATAAGTTGACTGCGGCAGTAACTTCTCCGGCCTGTACAAGGGTGTCGTTGGCAAATTCACCAGTACCTTTTAACCAGAAATCCTCGAGAGTGACAGAAGCCTGTGGAAAGTTACGGAACAGGCTAATGTTAAGGTTCTTAAAGTCAAATTGTGCATTAAGCATCTTGTTGCCTTCTGTTTTTACAATGTCGGCTATCTTTCCCTGGAAGGCGAAAGGAAGAAGGAACATCAGAATGATGATGACTCCTACTGTGATAGCTGCGATTTTCAAACCTTTTTTCATTTGCTTCTATTTTAAGAGTTTGAGATATTACAAAGAGCAAAACTAATAAAAGTTTTTGATATAGAGGGAGAATCAGTTCTTTTTCTTTCGTCTTGATACGAAAGAAAAGGAACCAAAAAGAAAGAATCAAGGCTGCGTTTTTCCGCCGTTCATCGGAGCGTGTATTTGCGGAAGACCGGGTATCTCCGCATGTTTGGTTTCTTTTTTTCATAAATTCAAATCTTTTCAGCTTAAAACCCTACAGCGCAATTTTACCGTTAAAATAGGACAGAATCAAAAAAACTGCGCTCCCTGCAAGCAGCAGAATGAGCAGAACGAGCAGCAGTGCGGCAATATCAATGCTTTTTTTCCGTCCGCAAAGCATGGATATTGCCGCCCAGCTTGCGGCTGAATCCATGGTATTATTGAAAAATGAGAATCAGATATTACCACTGACAGATAAAAAGAAGATTGCTGTGGTAGGACCCATGGCAAAAAATGGATGGGACTTGTTAGGTTCCTGGTGTGGGCATGGGAAAGATACGGATGTAGCAATGCTCTATAACGGACTGGCAACCGAGTTTGTGGGAAAAGCTGAACTGCGTTATGCGTTAGGTTGTAGAACACAAGGGGATAATCGAAAAGGTTTTGAAGAAGCATTAGAAGCGGCCCGTTGGTCTGATGTCGTTGTTCTTTGTCTGGGCGAAATGATGACTTGGAGTGGTGAGAATGCTTCTCGTTCCTCTATTGCATTGCCCCAAATTCAGGAAGAACTGGCAAAAGAGCTGAAGAAAGTCGGCAAACCTATCGTGCTGGTATTGGTGAATGGACGCCCGTTGGAATTGAACCGGTTGGAACCGATTTCGGATGCTATATTGGAAATTTGGCAGCCGGGTGTGAATGGTGCGCTTCCAATGGCTGGAATATTGTCTGGACGTATCAATCCTTCCGGTAAACTGGCTATGACTTTCCCTTATTCAAATGGGCAGATTCCTATCTATTATAATCGTCGTAAAAGCGGACGTGGTCATCAAGGATTCTATAAAGATATAACAAGTGATCCTTTGTATCCTTTCGGGCACGGTCTGAGCTATACTGAATTCAAGTATGGCGTTGTTACTCTTTCCGCTTCTAAAGTAAAGCGCGGCGAGAAATTGTCGGCCGAGGTGACTGTTACTAATACGGGGAAACGTGATGGTTTGGAAACGGTACATTGGTTCATCTCCGATCCATATTGCTCAATTACACGTCCTGTAAAAGAGTTGAAGTATTTTGAAAAACAATCTATCAAAGCCGGAGAAACGAAAATCTTCCGTTTCGACATAGATTTGGAACGTGATTTGGGCTTTGTAGACGGAAATGGAAAACGTTTTCTGGAAGCTGGAGAGTACTATATTCAGGTAAAAGACCAGAAAGTGAAGATAGAATTAACGGATTAATTTGAATCTTTTACAGGCTCGGTTGTCAACCGGTTAAGAAAAATACGGTTGATTTGAATTACCTAGTGATCAATAAATGAATATATAATGAAGAAAATACTTTTACTAGGAGTGTTTCTGTTATGTGTTACTTTTATACAAGCAACAGAAGTTCCTTTTCAAAAAGCAGAAATAAAGTCTATTATGCGAAAGGTGGCGGATTGGCAGATTGCCAATCCACACCCCGCTCCTGAACATG
>ERZ773242.1833-NODE-1833-length-19088-cov-3.728524_pt1 | contig 19088 bp, 17 predicted proteins | sample MGYA00511077_ERZ773242 | MGnify/ENA primary metagenome ERZ773242 (study PRJEB29015, sample SAMEA2737754) | human gut metagenome | biome: human gut; feature: human-associated habitat; material: faeces | place: China | collected 2012 ... | reverse complement strand
TCTGCTTCGCTCCCTATACAAAAGTCGATGCCGAATTGTGACCAAGGATGTCCTTTCGTATATTGATGTACAATGTCACGAAAGGATTTGGTGTGGTTTCTGTCTGAAAAATCATAGCTTATTTTTCCTTCGATGCTTTCTTCTATTTTATCCCGAGGACGGGTAGCGCAGTTGTCATAAAAGAAATTATACCGGTATGTCCGGTTCTCGGGCCGGCAATTTTCTTCCAGCAGATATAGCAACTTTCCCTTTTCTTCCGGCAGTAGGTTTAGTGTTTGTTGCCACACACTACGTTCTTCGTAGTCGTATTCAGCAGCAAAACGGTCGTAGGAGGTTACTCCAAGAATATAATCTGTTTCACCCAAAGCAAACCTAAGTATAAAATTGGGAGTATTGAAGCTGAAAAGACCATAGTTGAAGACGTAATCGATCCCTTTTGCCGGTTCCTCATAACGTATAGCTGTGTGCCCAAAGAGGGAATAAATTTCTTCTCCGGGGGCGCAAGTCAATAAGCTGATTCGTACCGAGTCGTTGGTTGTATCTTTTGTCTGATTTGCCTGAGCAGAAAAGCAAAAGAGAAATAGTACGAATAGTATTTTTATTTTCCTCATATTGAAGACTTTTTAGATCGTAATTGTAACTTTTGCATTTTTGATAGGATCAAATAAGTGTATGTTGAGTCTTCGAATCATAGTTGTTACTTTGGCGACAAAGATAGTTATATTCAGATGGATAACAAAATATTTGGTGATTTCTGTGGATATTTTTTCTTCTCCTATGCATGCTTCTTTTCAAAAGTATATGCTTCTGTTTTGTGGAATTGGAGCATATGACTCTAGCTAGTGGGATGGAAAATAAGAGAAATCTGTTTTGTCTTTATTTATAATAAACTACTAATATGCATATCAATATGTTCTTATTTCACCTTTATTGCTAACTGACATTATTTTAAAAATGTAGAATTAACTTCTGTAAAGGCAGTTATTAAGGTCAAAAAGCCATAAAATGCAGATGAAATAGCCTTAGTTGTCGGCTTGGATAGCTATATTTATCGGCTTAAGTATCCTTTCTTAACAGATTGGATAATAATAACCAACGCGTAAAGTTACTATTTTTAGCAAATGGAATAACTATTTCTATTAAAATGAAGTTCAATTTATCTGAAAAAGCATTTTTTTTACCTCTATATTGCTCTATTTGCCTCCTTTGGATGAAGCGTTTCCTTTTGATAAAAAGTTGTAATAAATTTCTATGGGAATGCATTTCGAAAGAATAGCAGGATAAATAAAGCTTTATGTAATCTATCTGCGCATTTCCCGGATAATCTGAAAAATGCATATTGCTTTATACTGCGTTTTTTACAATCAAGTTGGTCAATGGTCGGAAAAACGCGACTCATTACATGTGATTAAATCACATTGTCAAAATGATAATGTGATTTAGATCCTGTTTAAATTTAGCTCAGCCTTGTTTTGAAAGTTCTTTTTGAGGAAAATTAAAACAGGCTCTTTGTATTTCGAGAATCATTAGTAAGTCGTTGTACATTGGTTAAACCGACACTGATTCTTTTTAACCGAACAGATGAATGAGAAAGTGGTTTAAAATGCTTAATATTATGAAGTTATATAGCACCTCCGATGTTATTTAGTTAATGTCCGGCATTAATTTATTAGGAATTATTTTGTACATCCAAAAATACTCTATACATTTGCACTGTTGAAACGAATATTCATTGAGATCGTATTTATTTTGATTAGTTCGTTTATAACAGTTTAGTGATTATCATATTTATTGAAATGGAAAGTATCCGATACTTTCAAATCCTATCTTCCTGGTTTAAGGAGATTATAAACGGATTTTATGTATATCACGCTACAGATGAAGAATCTTAAATACTTGATCGACAGGTGTAACTTTCTGTCGGTGTCCCCCAATAATATCATATTGTGAATTCTGCTGAAAAGTTTTGGTATGCCCTTCGCATAACCTATAGTCGGGAGTTGGCTTTGAAAAACTATCTTGATACTGAAAAGGTAGAAAATTTCTTGCCTATGCGCTATGAGTATGTATTTAGAGGGGAACGTAAAATCCGTAAGCTGGTTCCGGTAATTCATAATCTCATTTTTGTGCGTTTATCGCGTAAGGAAATGGATGAGTTGAAAGCTACTGTAGGCGAACGTCTTCCCATTCGATATATTATGGATCGAGAGACACGCCAACCCATAATTATCCCTGATGTCCAAATGCGTAATTTTATAGCTGTTGCCGGATCCTATGACCAGCAAGTTATTTATTTGGATCCTACGATAACTTCCTTTAAAAAAGGAGATCGAGTTCGTGTCACCGGTGGTATATTTAACGGAGTTGAAGGTTATTTCCTCCGAATTAAAGGTGATCGCCGTGTGGTTGTAGCTATCGAAGGACTGATGGCTGTTGCTACGGCATATATTCATCCATCGCTCGTTGAACCAATTTTGCCTGATCCTACTGATCAAAAAAATAAATAATTCTATTTGCTATTCGTTAGTATTTCTTGAACCTTATTCCGGATAAGAGATTGGATTGTTGACAGTCCGTAGTACACCATTCCTTGTTTTCTATAGACACTTTTATAAATAGCAGATAGTAAATAAAAATTGTAAATATCATCATGTCTTTACAACCAGAAATTGACGCTTTATGCGAAGCGGCCAATAGGCTTCTTCGTTTAGGTTTGGATGGTACCCCCATCTATACTGATTCTTTCCGTGAACTTAATGCTGATGTCTATCGCCAGTCAGAAACTCTTTTTCGCAAGACGGCCTCTTCTGATATTGAAGAAGCTGCCCTTTGCAAAGCCCTATTAATGGGATACAGTGCGACGATTTATAATCATGGCGATAAAGATAAGAAAATCCAATTGGTATTAGATTGCAGTTGGAATGTCCTGGATCGATTACCGGCTTCATTGCTTAAGTGTCAGTTATTGGTAGCCTGCTATGCCGAAGTTCCGGAAGAGGAATTAGCAAAAGAAGCACATGCGATCATTGATAGTTGGAATGGTAAAGAATTGACTTTGGAAGAGAGTGAAGTAATTGAGAGATTACAGTTGCTGGAAGAAGATTAAAATGAATAGGGATAGGTAGTGTAATGAGTGCTTGTTCAAATCATATTTATCATTTTTCTATACAGATTTTGTTCAGTGATCATTGTTGTAAGTGAGTGAATCGTTAAAGAAAAAAACGCTTAAAGGTGTTGGATGGAGCTTCGTTGACAATATTGCAAGTTCAGGAGTTACTTTTCTAGTTGGCCTAGTTCTTGCTCGTTTACTTACGCCAACCGAATATGGCATAATGGCTATGATCGCTATCTTTATCGCAATATCAGATTCAATTATTGATAGTGGATTCTCGAATGCGTTGATTCGGAAAGTAGACATTAAACGAGAAGACTATAATACAGTCTTTTTCTTTAATTTAATAGTTGGGATTTCTTTATATGTACTATTATTTTTTTGTTCTCCCGCGATTAGTGAGTTTTTTAAAGAACCTCTGTTGGTCCCGGTAACACGGGTCATTGGGCTGGTACTTGTTATCAATGCTTTATCCATTATTCAGCGTACCATTTTTGTCAAGGAAATCAACTTTAAAATACAAACAAAAATATCTTTTATTGCATCTATTTCGAGTGGGGTAATAGGTATTGGCATGGCTCTTTTAAATTATGGAGTATGGAGTCTTGTTGCCCAACAACTGTCACGTCAGTTTTTTAATGCTCTGTTTCTTTGGATTTATAGTCATTGGCGTCCAGCTTGGGAGTTTTCAATAGAAAGCTTTAAGGAATTGTTTGGATTTGGATCTAAACTGTTGGTTTCAGGTTTAATAGATACTGCTTACAGAAATGTTTATTATGTCGTTATCGGGCGGTTTTATTCTTCTTCCCAATTGGGGCAATATACTCGTGCCGGGCAATTTAATACAATATTCTCTAGTAATTTGACTGCAGTTGTACAGCGGGTGAGCTATCCGGTTCTTAGTTCTATACAGGAAGATCCTGAACGTTTGCTTGAAGGATACCGTAAAATTATAAAGATGACCATGCTGGTTGCATTTTCTTGTATGTTAGGTTTAGCAGCCATAGCAAAACCTTTAATATTGGTTTTAATAGGTGAGAAGTGGTTACAATCCGTATATTATTTGCAGATAATTTGTTTTTCGGGCATGCTGTATCCTTTGCAAGCAATCAATTTGAATATCCTTCAAGTGAAGGGGCGTTCGGATTTGTTCCTTAAACTGGAAATAATAAAGAAAGTTATAGCTGTCGGACCTATTGTAATTGGTATTTTCTGGGGTATAGAGTATATGTTGTGGGGCAGTGTATTTACTTCTTTTATCGCTTATTTTCTAAACAGTTATTATTCTGCCGATTTAGTAAATTATCCGACTAAAAAGCAGATTATGGATATATTCCCCTCATTTCTCGTCTCGTTTTTTATAGCCGGAGTAATGTGGTGTATAACTCTATTTTCTCTTTCAATTTATGTAATGCTACCCCTTCAATGCCTGACAGGATTAATTTTGGCTATATTGGTATATGAGAAGCTTCGTCTTCCTGAATATCTCGAAGTGCGGCAACTGGTGTGTTCGTTACTTCATCGGAAAAATAAATTGGATAATAAACAAATATGGACGAAAAACTAATAACAGTTACTTCTCCCCTTCTTCCCTCCCTGGACGACTTTTTACCCTATTTGCAAGACATCTGGGATCGTAAGTGGCTGACGAATAACGGTCACTACCATCAGGAACTGGAAAAAGCTTTGTGCGAGTATTTGAAGGTGCCTTACATTAGTTTGTTTACGAACGGAACCCTTCCTCTGATGTGTGCTTTGCAGGCACTAAGGATCACAGGTGAAGTAATAACCACCCCTTATAGTTTTGTTGCAACCACCCATTCTTTGTGGTGGAATGGCATCAAACCGGTATTTGTAGACATAGATCCTGAAACCTGTAACATTGATCCCGATAATATAGAGGCAGCTATTACTCCAAAAACTACTGCGATCATGCCTGTTCATGTCTACGGCAAACCTTGCGATACGGAACGTATTCAGGAGATAGCCGACAAGTATGGCTTGAAGGTGATCTATGACGCTGCGCACGCATTTGGCGTCGAGGTTAATGGCAAGTCCATATTGGAAGCCGGTGACATGTCCACTTTAAGTTTTCATGCCACTAAAGTTTATAATACGATAGAAGGAGGAGCCTTGGTTTGCCATAATGAAAAGACGAAACAACGTATTGACTATTTGAAGAACTTTGGCTTTGCCGGTGAGACGACCATTGTTGCTCCCGGTATCAATGGCAAAATGGACGAAATTCGTGCTGCTTACGGATTATTGAATTTGAAACAAGTAGATGCTGCTATTGAGGGACGTCGGCAAGTCGCAATAAAATATCGTGAAGCATTACGTAACGTGGAAGGCATTCGTTTTATGGAAGATATGTCGGGGGTTCGCCATAACTATTCCTATTTCCCAATATTCATTGATGCTGAAAAGTATGGGATGACACGTGACGAACTTTACTCCAGGATGAAAGGGCGCCAGGTATTGGGCCGGCGGTACTTTTATCCCCTGATAAGTGAGTTCCCTACTTATAGGGGATTGGAATCCGCCAGTCCCGACAACCTCCCCGTGGCGCATAAGGTGGCAGACAGTGTGATTTGCCTTCCCATGCATCATGATTTGGACACCGGGGCGATCAATCGTGTAATCAACCTAATTGTAAGATAGTGGAAAAGCAACAAAAGAAACTTTTGCTCCTTGGAGGATTGAGGTATCTGCTGCCCGTCATAGAATCCGCCCACCGGTTGGGCTATTACGTGATCACTTGCGACTACATTCCGGACAATATAGCTCATAAGTATTCCGATGAATATCACAATGTGAGCATCATCGATAAAGAGGCAGTGTTGGCGCTGGCCCGCGAATTGCAGATTGACGGGATCATGTCATTTGCGGTTGATCCCGGAGTCGTCACGGCTGCTTATGTGCAGGAACAGATGGGGCTGCCCGGTAATCCCTATGAATCGGTTTGCATTTTGCAGAACAAGGACCGCTTCCGTAATTTCCTCACCCAGCATGGTTTCACGGTGCCCAAGGCCAAGGGCTTTTCCTCCGTGGAGGAAGCTCTGGCTGAAAGATATTGGTATTCCTGGCCTGTAATAGTGAAACCTACCGATGCCGCAGGGAGCAAGGGGGTGACGAGGGTGGACAGGCCTGAAGATTTGGGGCCTGCCTTGGAGTCCGCCTTTGAACATTCCATTTCAAAACGCGTGATCGTCGAAGAATTTATCGAGAAGTCGGGCTGTTCCTCCGATACGGATAGTTTTTCCGTTGACGGAGAGTTAAAATTCGTTTCCTTCTCGGCCCAGCGGTTTGACGAAGGCGCCGCCAATCCGTATACCCCTTCGGCCTATAGCTGGCCCTCCACCATGACCAAGGGGCAGGAAGCCGAGTTGGCCTCCGAAATACAACGTCTGTTGTCGCTTTTGGGGATGCGAACCTCCATTTATAATATTGAAACTCGTATAGGCCGTGACGGCAGGGCCTACATCATGGAAGTGTCCCCTCGTGGCGGTGGTAACCGTTTGGCCGAGATGCTTCGTTTTGCCACGGGTGTCGATTTGATAACCAATGCAGTTCGTGCCGCAGTGGGTGACGAGGTGAGAGGTGTGGAACAGAAACCTTATAATGGATATTGGGCGGAAGTGATCCTTCATGCGGACAGGGAAGGACATTTCATACGTCTGGACATTGATGAAGAATTTTCTATATCTCATGTCGTTCAAACAGACCTTTGGGTAAAAGAGGGTGACAAGGTTTCTTCGTTTAAGGGGGCGAATGACGCCATCGGCACGCTGGTGTTGAGGTTTGACTCGGAAAAAGAGCTTATTGCCGGCATGAAAAATTTGGATGCCTTGATAACAGTTGTTGTGCAATGAAAAAAAGAATAGCCATCATAGGAGCATCCACCGGGCAATTGCCGCTTTGCAAAAAAGCTAAGGAAATGGGGTTGGAAACCTATTGTTTTGCTTGGCCTGAAGGGGCGGTATGTAAGGAATATGTTGATCATTTTATCCCAATTTCAATATTTGAGATGGATAAGATCTTCCAATATTGCCGGGATTGCAATGTGGACGGGGTTGCATCCAATGCATCTGAAGAGACCGCGCTTGTGGTATCATACGTTGCCGAGAGGCTGGGGAAGGTCTGTACGCCCTATCGAGTACTCATGAATATTCAGAATAAAGTGTTCGTCCGGCAAAAGACCAACGCTATTCCTGTTCTTGCCCAAGTAAGGTTTGAGGTCGGTCCCTTAGAAAATCTTATGTCCTCCTTTCCCCGTCCCTATGTTCTCAAACCTGTAAAAGGCGCGGCCAAGAAAGGGGTGAACTTTGTGGATCGTTCAGTGGAAAATTTATCGGTTCCTTATGACTTGAAGGATGCCACTTTCATGGCCGAAGAGTATATCGTGGGAAAAGAATATTCCGTGGAGTCCATCTCTTACAATAACCGGCATGAAGTCATCCAGATAACAGAAAAGGTAGGAACCGGGGCTCCGCATTTTGTAGAACTGGAACACCACCAACCCGCTTGTTTGCCGGTGTTTGTTGAGGAACGGATTAGGAATGTGATTCCGCTTGTCCTGTCCTCAATCGGTTTTATAAATGGAGCTTCACATACTGAAATAAAAGTGGATGATAAAAATAGTATCTATCTGATAGAAGTCAATCCGAGAGGAGGTGGGGATTATATCTCGAATGCCTTGATAAATCTGTCAACTGACTATGACTATTTGGAAAAATTGCTCCTCGTGGCTTTGGACATGTATGAACCGGTGGCGGTTCATAATATCGCGTATTCAGGCATTTATTTTCTATCAGCATATACGTCTCGCTTGTTGCCCTGTTTTGACATGCCCGAGGAGGACTGGATCGTTTTGAGGGAAAGGAGGGGCAAGGAGCTTACAGCTTCATGTTCCAACTATGATCGTAACGGTTTCATACTTTATTGCTCGAATAAAAAAATTATTTTATGATGAAAACAATTTTGGTTTTTGGTGCTACGGGCACATTGGGTGCATATGTCTCCGTTCATTTCCATAAATTGGGATATAGGGTTTTGGCGGTCGGACACAGGAAGAGTGACAACGGCTTTTTTGCAGACTATAACATACCTTATTATTCGGTGGACATTTCAAAAGCTGAGGATTTTAAGAAATTGCCAGCCGAGGGCATAAACCTGGTCGCTCATTTTGCCGGGGCCTTGCCGGCTTCTATGCGGGGCTATGATGGTTCGTTATACATTGACACTGTCATTAAGGGTACATACAACATATTGGAATTCATGAGGATGAACCACATTCCTAAAATAATTTTCCCGCAGTCTCTTTTTGATGTAAGTTACTTGTTTGGATCGAAGATACCGATACCTGCTGATTCGGAAATGAAAGCTCCCATGGATGGTGACCATGCCATGTATGTGATAGCTAAGATTGCCGCGGTCCAAATGATTGAGCATTATTATAAAGTACATGGCATAAAACGTTTTATCCTTCGTTTATCCCGTGTCTATGTCTATCATCCAAACCCTTACACGTTTACCAATGGTGAGAAAGTGATGGTGTCGGATCGTTTTTTCATGCAAAGGGCGGAAAGTGGTGAGCCCATTGTCATATGGGGTGATCCCGAGCGTCTTCTTGAGACCTGCTGTGTCGAAGATTTTTTGCAAATAGTGGAGAAATGTGCAGAGTCCCGACTTGACGGTGGATTGTATAACATAGGTAGCGGGGGCTCTACGCTTGATGAACGTATCCATGCCATTGTTGATGTGTTCTCCGATCCGGACAATAAGCCGGTTGTGACGTATGATCCGGACAAGCGTTCAGCCATGCAATTCGTCCTTGATATCAGTAAGACGAAATCCGAGCTTGGCTATGAACCACGGTACTCGTGGAAAGATTATTGTAAATGGTTTATGAATGAACGCAGGCTCCAGCGTTTTGCCAAACTGTGGGGCACGGAAGAGGATTATAAATAGAGATGAGTGATGAAAGATAGATATTTTGGTATATCTCCCCGCATTGCACGTTGGAAGATTGATACTCCACTTGAGAACTGGCTAAGTCATAAAGCTGATAATTCGGAGTTCTGGAAGAAAATATATGTAGGGTATTATAGTATCTTTGATAGGGAATACTATGAGGGTGGTGTGCGACTGGCGAAAGAGGCTATTGAATTGCATAAAGAAGAATTGAAACGGTATACCGTGGATGACGTTGTGCGTGATATGGTCTATTGCTTACATCGGTTTGGCATAAGTTTTCAAGATTATTGCATATATGGATTCATAGACAAAAAATATCGTTGTAGGGCATCTTTTGTATCCGATAAGTTGAGATATCATTACTGTGATATTCTGAATAAAGAAAATATTTTGTCATTAATGACTGATAAATACGCATGTTATAAGAAATATCATAAATTCTTTAAACGTGATGTGTTGGGATGTTATAATGAAACAGATAAAGGCCATTTCTTATCTTTTGCTGATAAGCATAAGCACTTTATTTTTAAGCCTTTGGAAGAACATTCCGGACATGGAATTAAAATTGTCTCTTCAAAGGAAACAGATATTAATATGTTTTTTACTGAAATGATTGCTAAAGGGGCTTTTGTAGTAGAAGAACTTATTAATCAGGGTAGAGAGACGGCCATTATGCATCCGCAGTCAGTGAACTCGTTGCGTGTAGTTACATTCGTTTTGGAGGGTAAAGTTAATATTATAGGCGTGACCTGGAGAATTGGCGTAGGAAATGCCGTAATGGACAATGCCGGTTCCGGAGGCATATATGCAAGCATTGACCCTGAATACGGATTCGTTCAAACGGATGCGATTAATTATAGGGGAGAGCATTTTAATATTCACCCGGATACGAATATTCAAATTGTAGGTTATAAGTTACCAAAATGGGATGAAGCTTTATCTTTAATACATGATATGGCAGTCAACGTTGAGGGTGCTACATTGATATCTTGGGATATCGCATACAGTGACAAGGGTTGGCTTATGATTGAAGCGAATGATAATGGGGATTGGAGTATTATACAATCCAACAAGAAGATCGGGAAGAAAGCGGAATTGTATTCGTATATGGATGAGTATTTTAAAAATATTTATCGATGATTCTATTTAGTATTATAAAATAATTAAGAGAAAAGCCGAGAAGATAGCCCAAGATGCATAAAATAGTTCATTAGCTATGTTATGGGCTTATTTGGTTCAAATACTGCACAATGTTCAATATTCATTTGGTTAGAGATGAAAAGTTTATAAATTCTTCATTTGAAATATTTGAAAGATTTTATCCCAATAAAAATTTATTTGTTGTTGATACAAATGAAACTGATAAAAAATATGTTAACCAAAGAGATAATGTAATATTCCTTCCTTTTTCACAGCTTGATTGGTTGAAAATTATTGGTAAATATCTTATCGATAAAACTTGCAATGTTAATGTTATAGTGCATTATCTAACGGAAAACTCTGCTATTAGGGCATTAGAGTTAAAGAAGAAGGGATTTGTAAATAATTTATATTGGATATTCTATGGAGCAGATTTATATAATTATTTAGAAATAAAGGGTAAATACCATTTGTATGATTATAATGTAAAAGGGCGAGATTGTTTTATTCATAAATATGTGAAATTACTTTTAGGGCGATATAATTACGTAGATGCTTTTTGTTCACAATTAAATTATTTTTGTTTTTGGAATTATTATGATTATGAAATTCTATGTGATAATATAAAAACGAATGCTAAGTTCAAACTATTCTATTATGTGAATACTTTGAAAAAACCTAATGATAAATTGTTTGATAGTGGAAGTGATTTTAGCAATATATTAGTAAATAATTCGGCTTCATATACGGGCAATCATTTAACGGTGTTAAATAAACTAAGCAAGCTTGGTGTAAATAATTCTAGAATAATACTTCCTTTAAGTTATGGTCCTTCACCTCATATAACTTTGATTGAAAAAGAAATAGAAAAATTATTTCTGAAAGAAGATTATTTTCTTTTAAAAGAATATTTGCCAATAAACACTTATTATGATATTGTAAATACTTGCCAATATGCGGTGATGGGGCATCGAAGACAGGAAGCAGGTGGAAACATTGGTTATTTATTGCGCAGTGGGAGCAAGGTGTTTTTACGTGAGGATAATAATCTATTGCGATATTATAAAGATCTTGGTTGCTTTGTTTATTCGTTTGAGAAGGATTTGATTTCGTCTGATGCTTTATTTCCTTTAAATATTGATCAAAAAAAAGTTAATAGAGATATTATTGAAGGCATGGTTTCTTCTCAAAAGATTGAAGATATGATGACAAATTTATTGAAAGATTGAAAAAGGATACTTGTTTTATGGACTTGAATATACTTTTTGACTCAAAGGCTTTTATGATTGCTAATAGAGAGTTATATGGTTTTGAAGATGAATTTAAATTTAATTAAACTTTAAATATGAGAGCATGTTTTATGGGTTTGGGCTATATTGGCCTGCCTACAGCCATTATCGCTGCTAAACACGGCATAGAAATTATTGGTGTTGATATAAATCCCAAAGTTGTGGAAATGACCAATCAAGGGAAACTGCATATAATTGAACCTGGTATGCCGGAACTTCTTCAAGAAGTGGTATCCAATGGTCAATTAAAGGCTTCTACAAAACCGGAAAATAGTGATGCTTATTTTATGGTAGTACCAACTCCTTTTAAGGGGAATCATGAACCTGACACATCTTATGTAGAAGCAGCTACTCGTGCCGTTATTCCTTTGCTGAAAGAGGGAGATTTGTATGTGATAGAGTCAACTTCTCCTGTGGGTACAACTGATAAAATGGCAGAATTGATATTTGATTTACGCCCAGATCTGAAAGATAAACTTTACATCGCTTATTGTCCGGAACGTGTTCTTCCTGGAAATGTTATTTACGAATTGGTACATAATGACCGTGTGGTTGGTGGTATGAATGAAGCTTCTACGGATAAAGCTATAGAGTTTTATAGTAAATTCGTGCAAGGCACACTTCATCGTACTAATTGTAAAACCGCTGAAATGTGCAAATTAACGGAGAATTCGTCTCGGGATGTACAAATAGCTTTTGCAAATGAACTCTCTTTGATTTGTGATAAAGCGGGGATTAATGTCTGGGAACTAATCAAATTGGCCAATAAACACCCTCGGGTGAATATCCTTCAGCCGGGTTGTGGAGTGGGTGGTCACTGTATTGCGGTAGACCCTTATTTTATTACAGCTGATTTTCCAATGGAGTCAAAAATCATAGCTACTGCCCGTGAGATTAATAATTATAAGGCTTTTTGGTGTGTGGAGAAGGTTGAAAATGCAATGTTGAAGTTTGAATTGGCACATCACCGTAAACCTACCATAGTAATGATGGGGTTAGCATTCAAACCGGATATTGATGATTTGCGTGAGGCTCCTGCAAAATACATCACCACTAAGGTAATGCAAAGTTGCAACAATGCGGATATTTTAATAGTCGAGCCTAATGTAAAAGAGCATAATGTGTTTAAGCTTACTGATTATCAAGAGGCTTACGCAAAAGCAGATATTGTAGTGCTTTTGGTTGCACATACTCCATTCAAGTCTCTTCCTTATGATAATAAGAAAGTAATTCTTGATTTCTGTGGTATATATAAGAAATAATTAAGCAGTAGTTATGAAAAGAGTGATGTTGGTCTTCGGTACTCGTCCCGAAGCCATTAAGATGGCTCCTTTAGTGAAAGAGTTTCAGAAATATCAGAAAGAATTCCAAACTATCGTATGTGTTACTGGTCAGCATCGTGAAATGCTTGACCAAGTGCTTCGTATTTTTGATATAATACCAGATTATGACTTGGACATCATGAAACAAGGACAAGATTTGTATGATGTGACGACCCGTGTTTTGAATGGAATGCGCGATGTATTGAAAGAAGTACAACCTGATATTGTTCTGGTTCATGGTGACACTACAACTTCTACAGCATCGGCTTTAGCGGCTTTTTATCAGCAGATTCCTGTTGGACATGTGGAAGCTGGGCTTCGTACCCATAATATTTACAGTCCTTGGCCGGAAGAAATGAATAGATTAATTACGGGACGCATTGCTTCTTATCATTTCTCTCCAACTCAGCTGAGTCGGCAGAATTTGTTGGATGAAGGGATAAAAGATTCTGCCATTACTGTAACAGGTAATACTGTAATTGATGCTCTTTACATGGTAGTGGATAAAATAAAGGGCAGTAGAGAACTTAATAAAGAATTAAAAGGTATTTTGATATCTTCAGGATATGATATAGACCGATTATTGGATGGGAAAAAGCTGGTTTTGATAACCGGTCACCGTCGTGAAAATTTTGGAGATGGATTCATCTCCATGTGTCAGGCTATAAAGACTCTTACATTGCAATACCCAGAGGTCGATTTTGTCTATCCAATGCATTTAAATCCTAATGTTCGTAAGCCGATTCATGAAGTTTTTGGAGATAATTTGTCAAAGTTGGCTAATATGTTCTTTATTGAACCATTGGAATATCTATCCTTTGTGTATCTTATGGAAAAATCGACAATTGTATTGACAGATAGTGGAGGTATTCAGGAAGAGGCTCCAGGACTTGGAAAACCTGTACTTGTAATGCGGGATACAACTGAGCGTCCGGAAGCACTGGAAGCAGGGACAGTGAAATTGGTAGGTACAAATTATGATATGATTATAAATGAAGTTTCTGCCTTGTTGGATAATGTGGCATATTATGAAGAAATGAGTAAGGCTGTGAATCCTTATGGAGATGGATCGGCTTGTGATAGGATAATAAAAAAGATAGTACAAATATAATCTCTATTAGTACTCTTCAAAATGTCGAATTCGGCAAATTAATATTTTTAGAAAGTATATTGTATTTGTTCCTTTATGGAATAGTGTTTGCATTTAGTATATGTTTAAAGATATGTCTTTTGAGAAAGGTTCACAATATAATACGATTCATAATCCTTATATAAGAAGAGAATTAAATAATAAATAGGAAATGAAAAATATATTATATGTAACTACTAGCTATTTGTTGAAAAATAACTCAGCCTCAATCAGGAATAATTCATTAGTTAAAGGATTACTAGAATTAGGATATAATGTTGATGTATATACAGTAAAATGGCCGGATGAACTCCTTTCTTCATATTTTGTAAAGGAAAATATAGGAAATATTTATTATTCCGAATTACCGAATCTTAAAATGATAGCTGGAGTTAAAAGCACTTTAAAACGTAGTGACAATACTTTTGTACTTGCTCTGAAAAGAGTATTAAAACAAATTTTATTTTTTCCAGATGAATGTTATCAGTGGCCTCGATTATTGAATTATAAAGCCGTTGAAAATTATGATTGTATTATTACATCTTCGGATCTTAAATCATCTCATTTTATTGGGTTGTCATTGAAACGTAGATTTCCGAATATTAGATGGATACAGATATGGGGAGATCCGTGGAGTTCAGATGTTAATACTTTTACTTTCATGAAGTTTATTACTGCATATTATGAAAAGAAAATTTTGACTAAAGGAGATAAAATAGTTTATGTTTCCTCTGTTACAAAAGACGTAATGGCAAATAAATATAGTAGTTTGAAAAGTAAAATATTTTATATTCCACGCGGATATTATATAGAAGATAAATCGCAATGTAAGTTGAATGACGACAACATTTTACATATTGCATATACGGGATTAATATCATCAGGCAGGAATATATTTTACTTGTTGGATGCTTTAGATAAGGTGTCTATGAGATTAAGACATAGAATCGTAATTGATTTGTATGGGAACTTTTCAGAAAAAGACTTGAGAAAATTGAAAGATTATTCTTCTGCAAATGTTTATGGTAGTGTTGATTTTGAGGAAATGCAAAACGTGTATGATTCTTCTTCAATGCTGCTTTATTTGTCTAATAAAAAAGGAGCAACTCAAATACCTGGCAAATTATATGATTATATGGGGACGACTAAACCTATTTTATGTTTAGTAGAGGATGATAATGACGCAATATCTATTTTTTTGAAAAAATTTGATAGGTGTTTGGTCTTGAGAAATAATTTTGAGACAATAGTGAAATCAATAAATTTAATAATAAATTTTTCAGAACGTCGATTTCCCGTTAATAAGGAATTTGCTCCCATTAATATTGCTCGCTCTTTTATCGATTTGCTCGATAGTGATGTAGTATGAAATGCTTTTAGTTTGTACATTTATTTATATATGGAAAACTATTGTATTTTGATAATATGATTTTATACATATCAGCCTTTGTATTTAGCTTTTTATCCCAGTTTTCAACGCAGTTGCGTGTAAACAAGCAGTGGAAGTTCCTTTTTTTGTTTTTATTGGGTGTTTTCCTTTGTAGTGGATATATGACTGGAACTGATTGGAGAAGCTATGAACCAATGTATGAAAAGATAGATTTTTCCAATTTGTTTTTTGATTACTATGCGGAACCAGGTTATTATATTTATATGTTACTTTTTAAAATGTTTGGCATAGGATTTTGGCCGTTTTTCATATTTACGAAAGTTATTTGTTATGTCATATTTATTAAAAAGCTTATTTATTACTCTGGAAAATATTTTTATTTATCTCTTACTTTTTTTATTCCTTGGTTTGGAATTTATCTGTTTATAGATAATCCAATGAGAAATTTGTTGGCTATCACAGTTTTTATTTGTAGTATAAAATATATTCTTGAAAGGGAAAAAGGTAAATATTTTTTTATGATTTTTCTTGCTGCATCTTTTCATGTTTCTTCTTTGATTTTTCTTTTGTTTTATTTTATTGGAAATAGCAGAGTGAGAACGAATGTGTATATAATATATTTTGTATTGTTTAATCTTGTCTTTGCAAACAGAGAACCTCTAATTAAAGTTATAGATTTGTTATTTGGAAATATCCCTTATATTGCCTATAAAATCAATGCTTATGTAGTAGAACATAATGAAGCTGCCGAAGGACGATTATTGTCTTTGGGCATGCTTTTTCATATTTTATTTTTTGTATTACTTTTATGGAAAAGGAAGCTGATAGAGTCAATGCCCTTTGGGACATTTATATTTAATTGTTCAATTTGTTATTTAATTCTTTATCGACTTTCAACTACTATTGAGATATTTTCTAGATTTCAGCTTTTCTTATCATTATTCTATTGCATTTCAATCTCATTTTTGATTAATGCTTTCTCTAAGAGATCTAGAACAATATATGCTTTTTATCTTTTGTTATTAGCCTTTATTGCAAATACTAAAATATTTGCTGATGAACGTTATATACCCTATACTAATTATTTTTCATATTTTATAAATGGCGATTTGCCTTCATATAAAGAACGAGCTGCATTTAATTATAGGTATTCTCCTTATGCAAAAGAATAATTTGCTATTTTATGATTGATATATCTGTTATAATTCCTTCTTATAAACCTAGTAGCTATTTTGGAGATTGTATCTCTTCAATATACACACAAACATTTGCAAAAGAGAAAATTGAAGTTATTGTTGTTGTAAATGGATGTGATTATTCTTATATTAGTTATGCATTAGATATTTTAAATCAAGCCAAAGGTTTGCAATTTAAACTTTTTTATAGCATGGAACCGGGAGTTTCTAATGCACGTAATATTGCTTTAGATTATGCAAGGGGGAAATATATTTGTTTTGTAGATGATGATGATATAGTATCTCAAACATATTTAGAAAATATGATTTCATTAATAGAGAATAAATCTATTGTGGTAAGTAACGTACGTGCATTTGTCGATCGTTTGGAGAATACCAAAGATGATTATATCGCATATACTTATGCGAGGTTAAAGAAGTATGGATTTTCTTGCAACAAATTTTTGGTCAGACGTTTCTTTTCATCTAGTTGTTGTAAATTAATTCCTAGATCCGTAATTGGTGATTCTCGTTTTAATGTTAAATTTAAAAATGGAGAAGATGCTCTTTTTATGTTTTTAATTTCAGATAAGATAGAAAAAGTGATTATTGCGGATGAGCATTCCATTTACTATAGAAGAGTAAGATCAGATTCTTTATCCCGTCAAAAGCGGAATTTTAAAGAAGATATAAAAATATCTTTCAATTTATCATTGGCTTTTTTGAGCTTATTTATTCGTCGGTTTCATAAAACCAATATCCTTTTTGGCATTAATAGAGTTTTAGCTCCTTATCGTAGACTTTTTATAATTAGATACAAATGAATATAGCTATTGTTGGTACAGGATACGTGGGTCTTGTTTCTGGAACATGCTTTGCAGAGCTGGGTGCAAATGTGATATGTGTAGATGTTGACATAGATAAGATAGAAAAATTGAAGGCTGGAATAATTCCAATATATGAGCCAAATTTGGCAAGTATGGTTGTTCGTAATGTAAAAGCAGGCCGATTGGAGTTTGAAACGGATTTGGCATCTATATTAAATCAGGTAGAAGTTATATTTATTGCAGTAGGAACTCCTCCCTGTGAGGATGGTAGCGCAGACTTAAAATATGTGCTTGAAGTTGCAAAGACAATAGGATGGAACATGAATAAGTATCTTCTTGTCGTGACTAAAAGCACAGTACCCGTGGGGACGGCCGAAAAGATGAAAACCGTTATTCAAGCCGAATTGAATAAGAGGGGGGTAAGTATAGAATTCGATGTTGCTTCTAATCCTGAATTCTTAAAAGAAGGCAATGCTATTGATGATTTCATGAAGCCTGACAGGGTTGTAGTAGGAGTGGAGTCGGAAAAGTCTAGAGAATTAATGACTCGTCTTTATAAACCTATGTTATTGAATAATTTCCGTGTGATATTTATGGACATTCCTTCTGCAGAAATGACTAAATATGCAGCAAATTCAATGTTGGCTACTCGAATAAGCTTTATGAATGATATAGCAAATCTTTGTGAGCTAGTGGGAGCAGATGTAAATATGGTGCGCAAAGGCATAGGGACAGACAGCCGTATCGGAAGTAAATTTCTTTATTCAGGGTGTGGATATGGAGGATCTTGTTTTCCTAAAGATGTAAAGGCATTGATAAAAACTGCAAGTGTAAATGGATACACTATGCGTGTTCTTAATGCTGTAGAAGAGGTAAATGTTATACAAAAGAACGTATTGTTTGAGAAATTCAAAAAAAGATACGATGGGGATGTCGCAGGGCGTAAGGTAGCTATTTGGGGATTGGCATTTAAACCGGAAACAGATGATATGCGGGAGGCGCCAGCATTGGTGTTGATTGATAGCTTACTGAAAGCGGGTTGTGAGGTTTGTGCTTATGATCCGGTAGCGATGGATGAGTGTAAGAAAAGGGTTGGTGATAGAATAAGTTATGCAGATAATATGTATGATGCTGTAATTGATGCAGATGTTATATTTCATGTGACTGAATGGAAAGAATTTCGAATACCTAGCTGGGAGGCAATAAAACGTTTAATGAAACCGAATCCTGTCATAATTGATGGCCGGAATGTTCTTTCAGAAGCTATTCAAAATGGATTTGAATATTTAAAAATTGGATGATGAAAGTATTATATATTCATCAATATTTTGTAACTCCTGATGAACATGGTGCTAATCGTTCTTATTGGTTTGCCCGGAAGTTATTAGAAAAAGGGCATCAGGTTACATTGATTACATCAACAAATGCTTTTAAACATCCAAATGCTGGTCGTATTAACGTAGAAGGTATTGATGTCATTTATGTGAAAAATGAGTATAGTCAATATTTCTCGAAGTTACGTAAATTAAAATCATTTTGGATGTTTATGGTAAATTCTATTCGGGTGGCATCTAAAGAGAAAGATGTTGATATAGTATTTGCAACATCTACTCCTTTGACAGTAGGGATAGTAGCTTTATATCTTAGGTTTTTGAAGGGTTGGAATTATGTTTTTGAAGTTAGAGATTTGTGGCCGGAATTTCCTATCCAAGTTGGAGCTATCAGAAA
>ERZ773242.1818-NODE-1818-length-19171-cov-18.146056_pt1 | contig 19171 bp, 14 predicted proteins | sample MGYA00511077_ERZ773242 | MGnify/ENA primary metagenome ERZ773242 (study PRJEB29015, sample SAMEA2737754) | human gut metagenome | biome: human gut; feature: human-associated habitat; material: faeces | place: China | collected 2012 ... | reverse complement strand
GGAACTTCTGCAGGTCGTTGTTGCCCAGCGGGCTGTACTTGACGTAAATTTCGCCAACCACGCCCACCTTGACCTTGGGCACCCGGGTAACGGGGATGGCAGCAAAGTCCTTTGCGATGAGGGGGAAGGTGTGCTTCATCTCCTTGGAGGTGTAGCCCTTGCCTGCCAGCAGCACGCGGCCCAAGCGTTCCACCCACAGGTCTACCATCTTATCGGCAGCCCCCTTCTCGTTCTCGTAAGGTGCCACCTGATTGCGCAGAGCGCACAGCATATCGCCGTAGAAGATGCAGGCCAGCGCACGGCGAGCCAGCGGCAGGGTCATCTGGAAGCCGCTGTCCTTTTCCAGACCCGAGAAGTTCAGGCTGGCCACCGGGATCTGCGGATATCCGGCCTTCACCAGTGCCTTGCGCAGCAGATGGATATAGTTGGAAGCACGGCAGCCGCCGCCGGTCTGGGTGATGAGCAGCGCGGTGTGATCCAGATCATACTTACCGCTGTTCAGCGCATCCAGAAACTGGCCAATGACCAGCAGAGCCGGGTAGCAGGTGTCATTGTGGACGTATTTCAGGCCCAGCTGTGCCACGGCACTGCCGCAGTTGCCCAGAATTTCGCACTTGTAGCCGTCGTAACGCAGGGCGTACTCCAGCAGGCGGAACTGGGTAATGGCCATGTTGGGGATGAGGATGGTGTGGGTCTTCTTCATCTCCGGAGTAAATTTGGGATAATTGTATTCCATAGGTTCCTCCTATGTTGCTTTCTTAAAAAGCTTTTTGCTCTATCTCTATTTTATTCTGCCTTTTCTGCGGCTACCTCGTCCCGCTCATCCAGAGCGGCAAACAGGCTGCGCAGGCGGATATTCACGGCACCCAGATTGGTGATCTCGTCGATCTTGAGCTGGGTGTAGAGCTTGCCGCCCTCCTGCAGGATTTCGCGGGTCTCGTCGGTGGTGATGGCATCCACGCCGCAGCCGAAGGACACCAGCTGCACCAGATCCATATCCTTCTGGGTGGTGCAGTACTTGGCGGCGGCATACAGGCGGCTGTGGTAGGTCCACTGGTTCAGCACACTGGTGGGGAACTTCTGCACTCGATTGGAGATGCTGTCCTCGGTAACAACGGCAGCACCGTGGCGGGTGATGAGGCGGTCGATGCCGTGGTTCACCTCGGGGTCCACATGGTAGGGGCGGCCTGCCAGCACGATGATGCGCTTGCCCTGACGGCGGGCTTCATCGATGATCTCGCTGCCCTTCACGCGGATCTTTGCCATGTGGGACTCGTATTCCGCATAGGCGGCATCCGCTGCGGCCTGCACTTCCTTCTCGGAGATACCGCCAAAGTACTTGGGCAGGATGTTCTTTGCCATCTTGTGCACAAAGTCCTTCGGGCGGTGGATGCCCACATAGTCATAGATGAACTTGGTGCCCTCCAGTTCCGGGCAGTTGCCTGCCAGAACCTCGGGGTAGTAGGCCACCACCGGGCAGTTATAGTGGTTGTCGCCCAGTCCCTCGTCCACATTGTAGGTCAGGCAGGGATAGAAAATAGCGTCCAGCTGCATCTGGCTCAGGGCCTTGATGTGGCCGTGGCTCAGCTTTGCCGGAAAGCAGGCGGTATCGCTGGGGATAGTAGCCTGACCGGCGAGGTACAGGCCGCGGCTGGACACCGGGCTGGTGTGCACGGCAAAGCCAAGCTTTGTCCAGAAGGCCCACCAGAAGGGCAGCAGCTCGTAGAAGCCCAGACACAGCGGGATGCCGATGGAGCCGCGCTTGCCGGCCACCGGCTTGTACTCGGCCAGAAGCTGCTGCTTGTAGGCGTAGAGGTTCAGGCTGTCGTCGGCACTCTTGCCGGTCACGGGCTTATCGCAGCGGTTGCCGGAGATGTACTTGCGGCCATCCGCAAAGGTGTTGACGGTGAGCTGGCAGTGGTTGCCGCAGCCGCCGCACTTCACGCTGACCACCTTCTGTTCAAAGGCTTCCAGCTCCTGCTGGCTCATCATGCCGGAGGCGGTACGGTGGGCCTTGCTGCTCTGGCGCAGGCCGAACAGAGCCGCACCGTAAGCGCCCATCAAGCCGGCAATGTCCGGGCGGATGACCTCCACGCCCATCTCTTTTTCAAAGGCGCGGAGCACGGCTTCATTATAAAAGGTACCGCCCTGCACCACGATCTTGCGGCCCAGCTCTTCCGGACTGGATGCGCGGATGACCTTGTACAATGCGTTCTTAACCACGCTGATGGACAGACCAGCCGAGATGTTCTCGATGCTTGCGCCGTCCTTCTGGGCCTGCTTGACCGAGCTGTTCATGAACACGGTGCAGCGGCTGCCCAGATCCACCGGGCGGTCTGCAAACAGGCCAAGGCTTGCAAATTCCTTCACGTCATAGCCCAGTGCCTGTGCAAAGGTCTGCAAAAAGCTGCCACAGCCGGAGGAACATGCTTCGTTCAGGAAGATGTTGCTGATGGCACCATCTTCGATCTTAAAGCACTTCATATCCTGACCGCCGATGTCGATGATGAAATCCACATCCGGCATAAAGTATTTTGCAGCGGTAAAGTGAGCCACCGTTTCCACCAGACCGTAATCGCAGCGGAATGCGTTCTTCACCAGCTCTTCGCCGTAGCCGGTGGTGGTCACGCTGGCCACCTGCAGGCCCGGGTGCTCCTTGTAAATTTTCAGCAGCTGTTCCCGGATGAGGGGCAGCGGGTTGCCAAGGTTCGGTTGATAGTTGGTGTAAAGGATCTGGCTCTTCTCGTCCACCACCACCAGCTTGACGGTGGTGGAGCCGGAGTCGATGCCGATATGCACCGGGCCGCACTGCGCGCTGAACGGCACACGCGGCACACTGTGGGACATGTGGCGGGCGTGGAAGGCCTCGTATTCCTCCTTGCTGGCGAACAGCGGCGGCTCGCTGGCGTAGGTGGCAGTGGCAGCATACTGATCCAGCGCATCGGCCACCTCGGACAGAACAAAAGCCTTGTCGGCATAGAGGGCAGCGCCCAGTGCCACATACAGCAGGCTGTTCTCCGGGCAGGTGCCGGTCACGTTCAGCGCTTCGTCAAAGCTCTTGCGCAGCACGCTGCTGAAGGTGAGCGGGCCGCCCAGATACAGGATATTGCCCTTGATGGGACGGCCCTGTGCAAGGCCTGCAATGGTCTGGTTGACCACAGCCTTATAAATGCTGGCAGCAATGTCCTCAGTGCGGGCACCCTGATTGATCAGGGGCTGCACGTCGCTCTTGGCAAACACGCCGCAGCGGGACGCAATGGTGTAGGTGCGCTGTGCATTCTCTGCTGCCTTGTTCATCTCGTCGGCACCCATTTTCAGCAGGGTGGCCATCTGGTCGATGAAGGCACCGGTGCCGCCGGCACAGCTGCCGTTCATGCGCACCTCGGTACCGTTGGTCAGAAACAGGATCTTGGCATCCTCACCGCCCAGCTCGATCACGCAGTCGGTGGCAGGCACAAAGCGCTTGACCGCCACGCGGGTGGAGAACACCTCCTGCACAAAGGGCACGCCGCAGCTGTCGGCCAGACCCATGCCCGCCGAACCGGAAATACTCAGCAGCGCCTTCTGACCGTGCAACTGCTCGGCATCGATGCGGCGCAGCAGCTCCTGCGCCTTTTCCAGAATATGGCTGTAATGCCGTTCGTATGTAGAATACAGCAGCGTATCATGTTCATCCAGCACCACACACTTGATGGTGGTACTGCCGATGTCAAGACCTACTCTCACGTTGTTTTCCTCCTAAGGACAAATGCCGGAGGCAAAGCCCCCGGTGGACGGCAAAATCAATTTCTTTGCCAAAAATTAGTTTGTTAACGAATCATTTTGTCAATTCGCATACAAATGTATTATAATCCAATTTTGCGGCACAATCAATCAGCGTCCTTTATTTTACACAGAAAAAATAGTATTTTCCGCTCAAAAAGTTAAACATTTTGTGAACTTGTCGCTTTTTATGCGGCTGCACCGGTGTCTCGGCAAAGTTTTTTAACCTTTGCCAACAAAAAAGGACTGCCGCACAGGAGCATCTCCCCCGCAGCAGTCCTTATTCATTATTATAATGCAATCCTGCAGCATGCATCACAGCTCGTCCGGGTCGCCGCGCTCCGGCATGGTACGTAGCTCCCGCACCAGCATATTGCGCAGCTGGTACTGATGCTGCTGTGCCTGTGCCGTATCGCCGCCCGTATGCAGCTCTACCGTCGGCTCCGCCATGCGGTCGGCGCACAGCGGAATGGTCACCACTGCCTGTGTGCCCTTTTCCGGTGCGCGCTCCACCCGCAGGCCCCAGCCCATACGGCGGCAGCACTCGCGGCAGAGCAGCAGGCCCAGCTTTGCGCCGCCCAAAAAGCAGCGCCGGTTCTCCAGCCATGTATCCTCGCCTGCTTCCGGCAGGCCGCAGCCATTATCCATCACCGTCAGCTGCCAGAAGCTTTCGCTGCGGCGCAGCATCAGCCGCACTTTGCCGCCCGCACTGCAGGCTCGCAAGGCATTCGAGAGCAGATGCAGGCACAGCAGTTCTGCATCACTGCGGTCCGCCATGATCCGGCAGGCTGTCCAGCCGCCATAGTCCAGCGTCAGTTCCACCCCAAGCTGCGCCTGCACCATATCGGCCTGTGCGGCGACCTGCTGCAGCAGCTGGCACAGGTCCAGCGGATAGAGCCGCGGGTCTTCCTCGGTGCGCAGAAAATCCAGCAGCGACATCACTTCGTTCACAGTGCGGTCCAGCCTTGCCGCCGCAGCGCTGATATCGTTCACCGCCTGTCGGGTCTGCTGGTCGGCACCCACATGCGCAAGGTGCTGGTCCAGATATTCGCAATTGCGTCCGATCAGACCCAGTGCATGGAAGCATGCCTGTTCCACATCCTTCTGCGGGACCGCCTGCGCGGTCAGTGCACCCGCCTCGTTCTGCCGCATCTGCTCCATACCCTTGCGCCTCCTGTGTTTTATGCTCAGTCGTCCTTCTGACGCTGAAGATAATTCTTGACTGTGTAGATCAGTTTACCAGTGGTAGGTTTCTCGTCCGCAAATCCGCTTTCTTCCTTGAAGCGCAGCCACTTGACCGAGGGCTTTGCTTCCAGCTGGTCGATCATACGCCGGATGCCGCTGTCCACAGCAGAGACCGACACATCGTACTGCTCGCTCACCGCCTGCAGGATCTCCTTGCGGATGGCCAGCTTCTGGCTGGTGCCGTACACCACGCCCACCGCACAGGAAAGATAGTTGCAGTTCACGTCCGGCAGCTGGATGCCCCAGCCCTCGTACAGTTCCTGACACTTGCGTTCTATGCGCTGGCTCTGCCGTCCCGGCAGGCGGTACAGCTCCCACAGCAGGTTCTTCAGTTCGGCATGGCCCACATAGCAGAACCCATCGCCCGATTCCAGACAGATGGCACTCGTATTTTGCCGCCTGCCCTCATCAAACAGAACAACATTCGGTTTGGGATCCATGCTGCGGATATTCATTAAAAACTCCAGCCCGCTCATATCTTCCAGCTGGCTGCAGAGGATCACAACATCAAACTGACGGCCCTGACGCAGCTGTTCCAGCAGACGGCCGCCGTTCTGGAAGCAGGTGCACTCCAACGCAGGGCTTTGCTCCTGCAGGTAGTTCTTTTCCACCCGCAGCTCCTTGCGGTCGTAGCTTCCAAGTGCGATCTGCAGCGTTTTTGCTGTGTGCTCACTCTCCACGCAACACGCCGCCTTTCTGCCTGAGCTGTTCTGTATCGGTCAGTTCTTCTACCACATCCTGCCAGATCTCCGGCTGGACGCCATTCTCACACAGATAGCGCAGGATCCGGTAGCAGAACTCTGGTGCAGCTGCAATGTAGCAGCTTTGCATGTACTGCCGGTTCCCGGTACGGCAAAGCGTCAGGCAGCAGCCGTCTTCGTTGCCTGTATCCATTGAGTATACCAGCGTATATGCTTTCTGCAACCCGTCGATTGCCGAAAACTGACGGATCATAGGTGAAAATGTACGTTCCATAATTTTTCCTCCCTTGCTACAAGGTCCTGCGACATTTTTAAGGCATTCCTTGTTTTTCTTATCTTATTTTAAAGAGCAAGGAGGGCTGGTTCAATCCTGAAAAAGCGTCTAAAAACATCAAAATCACATTCGTTGCATTTTTTTGTCGTGTTTTTCTGTTCCGCGGCACATTTTATTTTGTGCTTGCGTTTGATCGCAGATTTTTTGCGTCGTATTGGCAGTGTAATTCTGCTTTCGTGATGTTTTTCCGTTTTATCAGGATCTTCCGCTATTAAAATAGCACGACGGCGACGCAAATTCAACCTCCACGTCAATTTTTCCTTTATTTTCCTGTTTTTCTGCCTCAAAAGCCAAAAATACCGGTCCGGTCAAAATTTACGTTGAAATATACACAGTTTTTTCATATTGTTCCGGTAAAATAGAAGTGTATAACGCCTTGCTGCGGGTCCTGTATCCGGGCAGTTTATTATAATGTATAGCGGCAGCGTTCCTGCGAGGATGCGCCGGAAAGGCTCACACATGCTCCAACTCAACCACATCAAGAAAGAATACAAGACCGGCGATCTGGTGCAGAAAGCACTGGATGATGTCAGCCTGAACCTGCGGGACAACGAATTCGTCGCCATTCTCGGCCCCAGCGGTTCCGGTAAGACCACCCTGCTGAACGTCATTGGCGGTCTGGACCGCTACGACAGCGGTGATCTGATCATCAACGGCATCTCCACCAAAAAATATACCGACCGCGACTGGGACTCTTACCGCAACCACACCATTGGCTTTGTGTTCCAGAGCTATAACCTCATCCCGCACCAGACAGTGCTTTCCAATGTGGAGCTGGCGCTGACCATCTCCGGCATTTCCGGTGCCGAGCGCCGCAGCCGGGCCACCAAGGCGCTGGAGCAGGTAGGTCTGGGCGACCAGCTGCACAAGCACCCCAGCGAAATGTCCGGCGGCCAGATGCAGCGTGTGGCCATTGCCCGCGCACTGGTCAACAACCCCGATATCCTGCTGGCCGACGAGCCGACCGGCGCACTGGACAGCGACACCAGCATTCAGGTGATGGAGCTGCTGAAGGAGGTGGCCAAAGACCGCCTTGTGGTCATGGTCACCCATAACCCGGAGCTTGCAGAGCAGTATGCTACCCGCATCGTCCGCCTGCGGGACGGCGTGATTCAATCGGACACCGCACCGTTTACGCCGGATGATTCCGCTCAGGTGCCGCCGGTGCACAAAAATCTGGGCCGTTCTTCCATGTCGCCGCTCACCGCTCTCGCGCTGAGCTTCAACAACCTGCTCACCAAAAAGACCCGCACCCTGCTCACCGCGTTTGCCGGCTCCATCGGCATCATCGGCATTGCGCTCATCCTTTCGCTCTCGGCCGGTGTGAGCAATTATATCCAGGAGATGGAACGCTCCACCCTTTCGGAATATCCGCTGCAGCTCTCGACCACCGGCGTGGACCTTGCCGCCCTGCTGGATCCGGAAAGCTACACCAGCGCCGTTGCCGACAACACCAATGTGGGCACCACCAGCGCTTCTTCCACCCCGGAGGGCATGGTCACGGTGCGTGAACTGCTGAGCCAGCTGACCGAGGATAATTCCTCTGTCAATGACCTTGCTTCCCTGAAAAAATATCTGGACAGCAGCGAGTGCACCATCTCAGAGGATGCTGCTTCCATCGAGTATACCTACGGCACCGTACCGCTGATCTACCGCCAGAACAAGGACGGCACCGTGCGCCAGATCTTCCCGGACAGCAGCCTTTCTGCGCTGAACAACACCACCTCTGCCGCCGGCATCGTCTCTTCCATGACCAACCAGAGCGTGTTTACCGAGATGGCCGAAGAGCCTTCGCTGTACGAAGATCAGTACGATGTCAAGGCAGGCCGCTGGCCGGAAAGCTACAACGAGGCCGTTCTTGTGCTGAATTCGGATGGCAGCATCAGCGACTACGCTCTTTATATTCTGGGCATTGAGGACGACAGCGTGATGATGCGTTTTCTGCAGGAGTACGCAAAAAACAAGAACACACAGGCTCCCACCGGCTACGGCACCTACCCCTACGATACCTTTGTGGGCCTGAAATATAAGATCATTACCAACTCAGACTATTACGTTTATGACGAAGAACGCCAGATCTGGCGCAACCGCTCCGACGATGAAGCGTATGTGGAGCAGCTTGTGGAAAACAGTCCGGATCTGACCATCGTGGGCGTGGTGCAGCCCCGCGCAGATGCCAGCTCCACCATTCTGCCCATAGGCGTTGCCTATACCCATGCACTCACCAACTACGCCATCGACCATGCAGCCGAAAGTGAAGTGGTAAAGCAGCAGCTTGCCGACCCGGAAGTGAACGTGCTGACCGGCGAGCGCTTTGATGCCGACCAGCGCAAAACCGATCTTGACATTTCTTCCCTGTTCTCGGTGGATACCGATATGCTGAAGGATTCCTTCCAGTTCGATGCAAGCAAGCTGCAGTTCGACCTGAGCGGTGCATTTGATCTGCAGGATGGCAGCTTTGACTTTTCCTCCATCCTTGATCCGTCCGCATTCCAGCTGGATCTGAGCGATCTGGACCTGAGCGACATCGACATGAGCGATGTGGAGCTGCCGGACATGAACGCGCTGGATCTGAGCCAGTTGTTTGCCGATATGGACCTGTCCGTCTCGGAGGATGCGCTGCAGAGCCTGATGAAGAAAATCATGAATGGCTATAAGCGCTATATCATCGGCAACGGCATCTTGAATCTGGATAAGATCGGTTTCTCTTCCTATATGGAGAGCGACCAGTTCAAACAGCTTCTGTCCGAATCCATGGGCGACCTGCTGGACACCACCGGCCTGCAGGAGCAGTTCACCGCTTCACTTCAGCAGAACCTGCAGGGCATCATGACGAGCTATCTGCAAAGCTACTCGGAACAGCTGAGTCAGAAGCTGGGCGAAGCTCTGCAGACCAAACTTACCGCTGCCATTCAGACCCAGATGAGCACCGTGATGCAGCAGCTGATGACTCAGCTGACCACTCAGTTCAGCCAGCAGATCCAGTCCGCCATCCAGAACAACATCGCTCAGCTCAGCAGTCAGGTGGAAGATGCCCTGAAGATCGACCCCACTGTGTTCCAGAGTGCCGTGCAGGTGAACATGAGCACCGACGACCTTGTGGATCTGGTCAAAATGAACCTGCAGTCCAGCACCACCTCCTACGGCAGTGTTCTTGGTGCACTGGGCTATTCGGATTATGCCAAGCCCGGCAGCATCTGGATCTACCCCAAGAGCTTTGAGGCCAAGAACCGCATCGTGGACAGCCTGAACGCCTACAACGCCGCCATGCGTGCGCAGGGAGAAGAGGACAAGGTGATCGTATTCTCGGATACGGTCGGCACCCTGATGAGCGCCGTGACCAGGATCGTGGATATGGTCAGCAATGTGCTGGTGGCCTTTGTTGCCATCTCGCTGGTGGTTTCTTCCATCATGATCGGTGTCATCACCTATATCAGCGTGCTGGAACGCCGCAAGGAGATCGGTATTCTGCGTGCCATCGGTGCATCCAAGCACAATGTCTCCGAGGTGTTCAATGCCGAAACCTTCATTATCGGAATGTGCTCCGGCGTGATCGGCGTGGGCCTGTGCCTGCTGCTGCTGATCCCCGGCAACATGCTCATCCACTCCATTGCAGGAACCACCAGCGTCACCGCTGTGCTGCCGCCCAAGGCTGCACTGATCCTGATCGTTCTGGCTACCCTGCTCACGATCCTTGGCGGCCTGATTCCCGCCCGCAGCGCAGCCAAGTGCAACCCCGTCACCGCCCTGCGTTCTGAGTAATTTCCTTTCTCTGCAAGCAAAAGGAGTCGCTGCATCACGCAGCGGCTCCTTTTTTGATGTCCGGTGCTTTATCTCAATTTCTCGTGTAATTCCTCATGCAGTTCCTCGCGCTCTTCCTTCAGTTCCTGCTTGAGAGTCCGGTCGATCTCCTGTGTCTCCTGCCGGATCTCAGCCAGATCCTTTTCGATCGCAGGGTTTTCTTTGATTTCTTCCCGGATGAACATGAGTGCAAAGCTTACCAGCAGCAGCCCGCAGGAAATCCAGATGGTCTTTCCTGCCAGCCGCGCTGCGCCCACGCTTCCAATACCGGCACCCACCGCGAACAGCAGGATGATGCCAAAATAACGCATCATCCGGTCCTTAGCTTTCGGCTCATGGGTCTTGCGCCAGATGCAGAATGCTTCCACACCGCTGCGCAGGTCACCAATGCACATAGTGCTGGCAAATGCATAGCCGTTCACCTTGCGGAACGCCTGCACCTGCATCGCGCAGGAGAAGGAAACGATGGCGTTTGCCAGCAGATTCTGCTCCTGCGGTAAAAAACCTACAACGAACAGCAGAAGCACTTCGCCCAGCACCACCAGCTGCCGCCAGTGAAGCCGCTGCATGTCACGAAGGCACTCCCGCATCTTTTCTGCCACCAGTACGCCCAGCGCAAAAGCACACAGAGGAACCAGATAGTGTAGCACCCGATCCCACTGACCATCCATGATGTTGGCACTCAGCAGCACGATGTTGCCGGTCTGTGCATTTGCAAACACCTTACCGCGGAACAGATACGTATAGGCATCCTGCAGCCCGCCCGAAAGCGAAAGGAACACCGCCGTCAGGAAGGACTCCGACATCTGCCCATGATGTTTTGTTTTCATATTACCTTTTCCCCTCTTTTCGCACCCTATTATAATATATTTTTACAGCTTGGTTCATATCAATTTTACATGTCATGCATGTATATCCCTGCGTCCTGCCAGAGCCAAAAATACGGCCGTGCCCGGCCCGCACTTTGCATTCCCTCACAGGTTGTGTTAGAATAAGAAAAAAGCTTTTCCAAAGGAGAACTTCCTTATGCCGAATATTGTCGAGATCACAGACCTTTCCGCACCGGAGCTGGATGTCTATGCCCGCCTGACGCAAGCGCAGCTGCGCAATCGTCTGGAGCCGGATAAAGGCATCTTTATTGCCGAAAGCCCCAAGGTGATCACCCGTGCGCTGGATGCCGGATACACCCCGCTCTCCCTGCTCATGGAGCGCAAACAGATCACCGGCCCGGCTGCCGTTATCCTGACCCGCTGCGGTGATGCCCCGGTGTACACAGCCGACCGTGAGACCCTTGCCAGCCTGACCGGCTTCGTACTGACCCGCGGCGTGCTGTGCGCCCTCCGCCGCCCGCTGCCGCGCAGCGTGGAAGAGGTCTGCCGCAATGCCAGCCGGGTGGCCGTTCTGGAGGGCATTGTGGACTCCACCAATGTGGGAGCGATCTTCCGCAGCGCCGCTGCACTGAACATGGATGCCGTGCTCGTTACTCCTTCCTGCTGCGACCCGCTGTGCCGCCGTGCCGTGCGTGTGAGCATGGGCACCGTGTTTCAGGTGCCCTGGGCGCAGATTGGCACCTGTCCTGCCGACTGGCCGGAAAACGGCATTGCTCAGTTGCACAGTCTTGGCTTCAAGACTGCTGCCATGGCTCTGAGCGACCGCTCCGTAAGCATTGACGACAGCGCTCTTTCCGCTGAGCCGAAGCTCGCCATCGTGCTGGGCACAGAGGGTGACGGCCTTGCCCACAGCACCATTGCCGCCTGTGACTACACCGTAAAGATCCCTATGTCCCACGGCGTGGATTCCCTGAACGTTGCCGCTGCCAGCGCTGTTGCTTTCTGGCAGCTAGGCAACCGCTGATGAGCCAGGCTTTTGGCCCTGCCCAAAATACTTGACAAATCTCCCGAACAGAGTTACACTTACAGGGTCATCACATGGGCCTATAGCTCAGCTGGGAGAGCGTTCGGTTCGCATCCGAGAGGTCAAGGGTTCGAATCCCTCTAGGTCCACCAATTTGCCGCATCGTTTTGTACGATGCGGCGTTTTTTATGCCTAAAAAACTTTGGCAGACCGTGCCGGGCTCCGAACCCTGAAGTCGGATGCGAACCGGGTGGGGTCATCAATGTACTTTTTGAAAATCCATCGCTTTCACGTCTCTTTCTTTGCATTTTGCAGAGTGCTGTGGGCAAGCGCATCGCTTTTATGCCTCCTTCTCGGAAATTCCTTCAAAAATTTCCGCACCATCGTAGGATGACACAGCCTTGAGCTGTTCCACTTGGTTGAAGCTGGCATTCAGGGTGATCGAGATTTCATAGTCTTTTCGGACGCGAATTTCCTTAATGAACTGCTGCAAGATGGCGCGGCGTTCATCGTGGTTGGCTGTATCGTACACATCCGCCCATGTGAACAGCTCGTTGCAGATGTAGTTACCCTCGATTTTCAGCTTCGGGTTAATCTGCCGTCGGGCCTTCTGCACGGTCTGCAAAAGCTGTTCCAGACCCTTTGCAGACAGGTACTGTGCCTGCACCGGAATCAGGGCAGCATCTGCCGCCGCCAGTGCGTTGATGGTGAGCATCCCCAGCGAGGGCATACAGTCCAGCAGGATATAATCATACTCCCGCTTTGCCCCCTCCAACACCTGTTTGAGCATCTTTTCCCGGTTCATGCTGTTTACCAAAGCCACTTCCAACCCTGCCAGTTTGATGTTCGCAGGAATCAGGTCAACGCCCTCTGCATGGTGCAGGATGCCCTCACCGGGCTGGATGGGCTGATCGTTCATGGCTTTTGCCATCAGGGTGGAAAGGGTGGTGGGCAGTTTATCGGGCTGCTGCCAGCCCATGCTGATGGTAAGACTGCCCTGTGGGTCAGTGTCCACCAACAGAACTTTCTTGCCCTCCATCGCCAGCCCGATGCCCAGATTTTCACAGGTGGTGCTTTTCCCCACACCGCCTTTTTGATTGGTGACTGCAATAATCGTAGCTTTCTTTGCGATAACATCACCCCGCTTTCGGTGAACCGCGTGCGAAGTCGTGGTTCGTCTTGTTCTGATAGTAGAGGTTCATGGTGGTGGGCGCATTGTAGAGCATTGCCAGCAGATACTGCTTCATGTTCCGCACCGGGGCGGTGTTTTCTGCCAGAGAATCAAGCACAAAACGGATGTGGTCAGCGTTCAGCTTTTTCAGCCGACTGCGTACCACCTCGGCGGGCTTATCATCTCCGGCGATCCGCAACATCTTGCGTTTGGTGGAACAGGCATCCACAAGCAGGTCTACGATCTGGTAGATAGCGTCCTCCTCATCCGGGCAGAGCCGGAGCAGAAGGTCTACCTCCAATGCCTGATAAAAATAATCCTCAAGCTGCTCCCGGATGCCCCCGGAATAGATAGGGTCAGGATCGTTCCACTCTGTCTTATTCTTATCAGTCTTATTTGCTTGCGGTTTTGGCTGTTCCAGAATTGCGCTTTCAGCAGCACCAGAATTGCTGTTTGGGCAATTCTGTACTTGCGCTTTTGGCAAGCCGGAGGAAAAGTCCTTGACATAGATCAGGCTGGGTCTGCCCAGACCACGGCGTTTGCGCTCGATGAGGTCGATGTCCTCCAGTTCTCGGAACAGCTTGACCGCCTTGTGTTCGGCACAACAGAGAGATTTCTGCACTTCCCGGACGGTATAGATGATATACACCCGCCCCTGCTCGTCCAGCCAGCCATTCTTGATCGACAGGCTCATGCGGTCCAGCAGAATGCCGTACAGCGTCCGGGCATCGGTGGAGAGTTGCCGAAAGCGGCGGTCTTGGAACAGTGCCTTGGGGATGCGGAAATAGGAGAACAATTCGCCCGACTGACCGTAGAAGTAGTCGTAGCTCATGGTATTAACGAATCATCATCTCACGGTCTGCGGCACCTTTTATATACATAGCTTCTGCGATGTCATCCATCACCCGGAAAAGTGCATCGTCCAGTTCAAGATATTTCCGCCCCAGTTTTTCATCCAGCAGCCTCCGGAACTCACGTTCAATTTTGTCGCGCTCACAGGCAGCCCGCTGGTAGCGAGGTGTTTTCATCAGTTCCGTCCATATAGGACGCACCATTTTGTCGTAGTAGTTCAGCATAAAGTCTTTATCCATTGGCATCCTCCTTTTTGAAATGTTTTGTGGGTAAAAATAAAAGCGAATCGTCTGTTCAGAGTAGAAATCGAAAGTATAAGTCATCTTATCGAATATTTGTTTTCTTTGCAATCTGTATCGTACTGTGTTAAAATAATATTAAAGATTGCCATGAGAATCTAATGCACAAAATCGAATCAGACCTAATAAGACGTATAAGTATCATGCGGTATCATGACTTAAGGAGGAACATATGGACGAGCACAATTTAGACCGTCATTTGAAAGCATATTGTGATATGCATGAAGAATATCAGAATTTGTATGCAACTTGGAGCCTAAATCGAAAAAGTTGTTCTGAGATTCTGAAAAATGTCTTGTTGCGCTATCCCCATTACAGTCTACACGATGCAAGCCATGCTGAGGCAATTCTGTCTAAGATTGAAATGCTTCTGGGTGACCGTATCGAACAGCTGTCTCCAACAGATACTTGGCTAGTACTTCATGCAGCCTATGCGCATGACCTTGGTATGGTTGTGCAGTGGAGAGAGCTTCAGGAAGCATGGTCCACGCCGAAATTCAAGGAATATCTTGATTTGCTCACTGAAAGTGAGGACAAAGATTTAAGAGAGGCGGTACTCTGGTTACGTCAAATGGAAAAAAATGGCGACAAAAGTGTACTGTGGCCGCTCCGTGCCGTTCGTAGCGTTCAACTAATTGATGCTGCATATTTCCGCAGTCAGCATGCATCTATGTCTAAGAACTATATCGAGCGTATTTCTCAGGGATTGCAGATTGATTTGGGCCACAGCGGACTGGTTAAAAACCGTTTGTTACAGGTATTAGGGGACATCTGCGCCTGCCATACGGCCAATGATGAACAAGTACTAGAATTACCGCATGAAACAAACGGTTTTGGTTCTGACTATGCACATCCTCGTTTTGCCGCCATGCTTTTGCGTCTGGGCGATTTATTGGACGTGGACAATGGTCGATTTAACATGGTCGCAGAGGAAATGATTGGTGGGTTGCCAGCAACCTCTGAGGCTCATAAGGAAAAGCATGAGGCGACCACACATCTTTTGATTACGCCGGAAAAAATCGAGTTTTCCAGCAACTGTCCCAATGAATCTTCTTATTTGGAAGCACGCCGTTTTGTAACTTGGCTTAAAGACGAGATCCATTTTTTGACAAACAACTGGGTTCGAATCGTTCCTAAGGGCTTCCAAGGCTTTGCACCACGTTTTGATGAAAGTAAACTATGTATCAACGGTGTGCCCGACTTGGAAGGATTGGCTGGACTTCGCTTTGAAATCAAACAGAAAAAGGCATTTGAAATTATTGAGGGTTCTAGTATTTATGAAAATAAGCTGGTTTTCATCCGAGAACTGTTACAAAATGCTATGGATGCTTCCAAAATTCAGCTTTGGCGGGATCTTTGTGCCGGAACTTATCAGGCGTGGATTGGTGAAAAAGCAAAGAGAAAGCTCCAGAATTTGCAGCCATATGACCTAAAAGAGGAAATCTACCGTAGCTATCCAATCCAGATTCGATTGGATACAGATGAAAACAAGGTAACTAAAATTGAAATTGAGGATCGAGGAACTGGCATTACTATTGATACCTTTAAGCGTATGTGTAATGTGGGTGTCAGCCCCTCTGGTTCAGATGCGTTAAAAAAAGAAATCCAAAGTATGCCAAAATGGTTGCAGCCCACTGCTGGCTTTGGCATCGGACTACAATCAGTTTTTCTAGTGACAGACCGTTTTGAAATCGAGACAAACAATGGTACCGAAATTTTGACGGCGGTTGCATATTCCAGTCAAAATGGTGGATACTTGCAGATTAAAAAAGGGGGCAAGCGGCTTTTCCGAGGTACAACCATCCGCATTTACTTAAAACTGCCTAGCACATACACAATTCGCTATGCCAGTAATTCCTTTTACTATTGGCACTTTCAATATGACCCAATGGATGGTCAAAACTGTATAGAACAAATGCAGCTATTGGATGGCTTTTTGGAGAATTGCGGAAATTCCATTTTTCCGATTAACATTGAGAGCAAAGAACCTGCTATCGGAAAACAAGAAGTGCGTCATCCGATCCCGGTTTGCGAGGATTTCAAGGAAGACGAATGGAAAAGATATGGTGATTACAGAATTAAATTCAAAGAAGAGTGTTCTCAAGCAGAAATTTGGAATGAAAAAGATTTTGTTTATGCTGAATTGTCACTGAGAAACAAGAATCGACACCGTTCAGAGGCACGGTTTAAAGGCGTAAAGGTTAAGGAATCTGTTCGTTTTGGGGAACAATGCTTAGACGGTTCTATCGATATTTATGGCTTTGATACAAAGTGCTGTCTAAAATTAAACCGTTCCAATCTAACAGAGAATGGTATACATATTCTGGAATTGCAGTGCCGAGAATTCCATGATTGCTATATTAACTCTGTCCTAAAAATTTTGGATAATGAAGATGATATAGCGGCCGAAACACTGCTCCAAAGTAAAAGCTTCAAGCTGGTTGATTTCTGGCTTGCTTGTTCACCTTCTCAGAAAGAAAAAATTAGGTCGGAGCAGTTGCAAACATTAAAGGAAAAGGTTCCAGTACTGAAATATAATGGCACAGTCTTTTCTATGGAAGAGGTTGAACTTTGTAGTATTCTGCCACCGAACGATGACGTCCGTTTTTTGTACGGTACTAGCTTTCGGTCGCCAGATGGTTTGGATCACAAACAGATTAATACTGTTTGTGAAGAATTAACTGCTGCAGTGATAGAAAATTCTGAGCTAAGTCGCATTATTATTCCGGTCGATGAACGTTTGATTGGTGCATCGTATAATTGTTGGAAATCTTGTGTCCAAAAAATTCGGAATCGCTTTTACTATCAAGTATCTTTGCATCAAGTACCTTTTCATGTTGATGAGGAAACACGAAAAACTTTCCTTCTGGGGTTAGGTGAAGATGTTATCAAAGAGCCCATTTTTTATAATGATGAGGAACTTTTCCAACGTCGCCGTGCAATTTCGGCACTTCCCGGTTACGCGAACCTCGTTGTAATAGAACTTCCGGATGGTATTGCATATACAGGTCTTTTTGCTAATGGAGCTATCCTTTCTCCTTTCAATCATGATCAGAAATTGATTGCCGATACTGAAAGCTGTGAATACTTCATTTCACAGGTTCTGGAATCTACTGCATTCCAGAACGTTGTTCAATGGACTCTAGATTACGCACCGAAGAGCACAAAACGTAGTGCGGAAACAGTAAAAAAAGAATACAAAAAGTTGATGCAGGAGTATTATCAGGTTCTTCATTCCAATAATAAGTGAGTCATTCCTGAGAATAGCTAAAAGCCCCTCTGTGTAGAAAATGAACTGTTTTAGTTCCTATTTTTCTATGCGGAGAGGCTTTGGGTCTTGTAGCTATTTTATGTTGGTTCTTTATGTTGATTCAATTTTCAATAGAAGCTGTGCTCAAAGTATTTTCACAATTACTTGAACTTTTATGCTTCAATGCACTGCTTTAGAACATCACAGAATGCCATATCATCATCTACGGCAGCGATTGCGGCGTTAATCAAGGTTTCTCGGTCGGTGTTGCCCCAGTTGATGTGCAGTCCATATTCTAATGCCATGCAGCGAATCAATTCACGGGTGCTGCGGCCATTTCCCTCGCGGAAGGGATGAATGATGTTCAGTTCTGCCATCGTTTGCGACAGATTCTGGATCTGCTTTTCTTCATCTTGCTCGGCAAGCAGCTTCTTAGAGTGGATGTTTTTGAGCACTCGCTCTAATTCTCGGTCAATCAGGTCTGGCGGGTAGAACATCGTGTCGCCCTTGCTGATCTGTTCTTTGCGGATGTGCCCTGCAAAAGGGTACACATCTTCAAAAAGGAAACGGTGAATCCGAAATAAGTGAGTTTTGGTAAAACGTCCCTTGATTGGCTCCTGCAACAGAGCCATCTGCTTGACTGCTGTAAATTCTTCTTCGGCCTGTTTCAGTTCTGCTTTGTCACGGATGTTTAGCTTGTTGATCAGAACATCCGTATCCGGGTAGCAGTACATGGATTGCACCGTGGTATAGACATCGTACTTCGAGAACATCGTCAGCCCTTCTTTGCGTACTTTGCTCGCAATTCATTCACGATTTGCTGATAGCTGGCTTGACCGTTGCCAATGCGGTCAAGGTTGCTGCGCGTATCTTTGCTGATGGTCATACCCTCAATGGCAAAGGTGCCATATACATTGCGGAGGTTGCTCTTATGCTGGGCAGGGGTAGTGTACTTAATGCTCATGGTTTGGCCTCCTTCTGATTTACATAATACTATATAAAGTTTATCGTGTATGTGTCCTATTGTCAATCTATAACTTGTTGTCAAATGTAAAAAGCGCAGCTTCCATTCCTTCCGAGTGAAAGCTGCGCTTTTACGGTACATCGTATTTTATTGCAACTTAGGATGCGATACATCTGAACCCCAAGTGAGTTACATCTCAAGGGCCTGTAGCTCACTTGTCCGCCAACCATATTACATCCCAAATCGCTTCATCCTGAAAATCAGAGGCTTGGTGGTCGTACTTACAGTCAGGAAAGTCCATTGGGATGGCAGAACATTTTATATAGACGAATATACGTTGATTTTTCTTTTCTCGCAGTGCATAAGGTGTGCACAAAAGCGATATTGCTGGGAGAGCGTTCGGTTCGCATCCGAAAGGTCGAGGGTTCGACTCCCTTCGAGTCCATAAAACGCCGTATCGTGTTAAACGATACGGCGTTTCTTTTTGCCAATCTTTGCAAAATCGTGCATCATTCGTCTTGACAGCGCAAAATTACGTGTGCAGCATTTTTAGGCACAATGCTTATAGTTTCACCTGCTGTTTTGTCTAAAACGGCGATTCCGGCATTTGATGTACAATGCCCAACTTTTTGAGGATTTTGCGACTTATTTTTCTGTTTTTTGCCCCGTCCAGCCGATGCTGCGTGACGCTTGAACTCCTCGAACTCGTCCAGCGGCACATTGAGAACGATCTCGATATTATAGTCGCGTCCGACACGCACTTCCTTGATAAACTGTTTCAAAATACCGCTGGAATGCGAGATACAGAAGTCTGATTTATCTCCATACCTATTTTTATTGCTTCCTGAAACAGGGTAAAACAAAAGCCGCCCGAAGGCGGCAGGATGCATCACGGAAGCAAATATGAACGCGGCTCAGGGCCATCAGAACAGATCCAG
>ERZ773242.1814-NODE-1814-length-19184-cov-3.628470_pt1 | contig 19184 bp, 9 predicted proteins | sample MGYA00511077_ERZ773242 | MGnify/ENA primary metagenome ERZ773242 (study PRJEB29015, sample SAMEA2737754) | human gut metagenome | biome: human gut; feature: human-associated habitat; material: faeces | place: China | collected 2012 ... | reverse complement strand
TATTCCGATCGTCAAGATATTCCTTAAAGGCTTTGAGGTCGTTGACGTGGCTCGCCGAATTCAGGCTCTTGATTTGGTCATATAGGAAGCTTTGGGTGTAGGCCTTGTCGGTGCCCTCCGGCTGCTCGTCCTTCATGAGACCCGACATCATGGAGCTGTAATCTATCGACTGCTTGTCAACCGTCAGGGGGTAGCTTGAAAGGGTTTCCCGCTCGGTTTTGTCTATATAAAGCCGCGCGCCGCTTGACAGCGAAAGAATGAGAGCGATGCCGATAATTCCGATGCTTCCCGCAAAGGAGGTCATGAAGGTTCGGCCCTTTTTGGTCATGAGGTTGTTAAGGCTTAGGGAAAGGGCTGTGAAAAACGACATGGAGGTTTTATGTTTCTTTGCGCCCTTTTTCGGTTTTTCGCCGACTTTTTCGGCCTTTTCGGGGACAAAGGGGTCGGTGTCGTCGGTTATGCGGCCGTCCTTAAGGCTGATTATCCTTGTGGAATACATTTTTGCAAGCTCGGGATTGTGGGTGACCATTATGACAAGGCGGTCCTTGGCAATTTCCTTTAAAAGATCCATGATCTGAACGCTGGTTTCCGAGTCGAGGGCTCCCGTGGGCTCGTCGGCAAGAAGAATGTCGGGATTGTTCACAAGGGCGCGGGCAATTGCAACCCTCTGCATCTGACCGCCCGAAAGCTGATTGGGTCTTTTGTGAAGCTGTTTCCCGAGCCCCACTTTTTCAAGCATTTCGGCCGCCCGCTTTTTCCTTTCGGATTTGGAAACGCCCGAAAGGGTCAGCGCCAGCTCGACGTTTGCAAGCACCGATTGATGAGGAATGAGATTATAGCTTTGGAAAACAAAACCGATTTTATGGTTGCGATAGCTGTCCCAGTCGCCGTCCTTATATTCCTTGGTGGAAACGCCGTTTATGACAAGATTGCCCTCGTCATATCGGTCGAGTCCTCCGATGATGTTGAGCATGGTGGTTTTTCCCGAGCCGCTTTGGCCGAGTATGGACACAAATTCGTTTTCCCTGAAGCAAAGGGACACTCCGTCCAGCGCTCGCTGAACAAAGTCGCCCGTTTTATAGATCTTGACGATGTTTTTCAGTTCAAGCATATTTACCTCCTGTTTTTCGCCTTTTGTCAAAATGTAACAACTGAACCATTATACATATAATATTTGAACCTGATATGAATATTTGACGGTTGAAATTTGCATAAAAAAGAATTAAAATGTAAGTATGGATATTAAAGCTTTTAAAATGGAAATACCGAAATATGCCGAAGAGCTTTGCGGCGTCCTCGCCGACAGCGGCTTTGAGGCCTATGCCGTGGGCGGCTGCGTGCGCGACAGCCTTCTCGGTAATACCCCCCATGATTTCGACCTTACGACCTCGGCGCTGCCGCAGCAGATGAAAGAGGTCTTTTCGTCGTATACGGTTTTGGAAACCGGCATTAAGCACGGCACCCTGACGGTTATGTGCGGGGGCAGCGGGGTTGAAATCACAACCTTTCGTGTGGACGGAAAATATTCCGACCACCGCCGTCCCGACGAGGTTAAATTCACCTCCAGCCTTTGCGACGATCTTGCAAGACGGGATTTCACGGTCAATGCCTTTGCATACAGCGAAAAAACGGGTCTTGTTGACCTTTTCGGAGGAATTTCCGACCTTGAAAAAGGGATTATCCGCTGCGTCGGGGAGGCAGACAGGCGGTTTGAGGAGGACGCGCTGAGAATTCTCCGCGGTCTGAGATTTGCCGCAAGGCTGGGCTTTTCCATAGAGCAAAATACGGCAAAAAGCATGATAAAAAAGCGAGAGCTGCTTAAAAACGTGTCCTCCGAGCGGGTCTTTTGCGAACTGTGCGGCTTTCTTGAGGGAAAGGGCGAGGCGGTGGAAAGGCTGCTTATTGATTTTCGAGAGGTTTTTGCCGCCGTCATTCCCGAGCTTTCTCCTTGCTTTGATTTTGACCAGCGCTCACCTTATCATCGGTATGACGTCTATACCCACATTGCAAAAACCGTGGGAGCCTGCCCGCCCGACAGAAAAATACGTCTTGCCGCCCTTTTTCACGATATTGCAAAGCCGCTGACATTTACCGCCGATTCGGAGGGCAACGGGCATTTTTACGGTCACCCCGAAAAATCCGCAAAAATCGCAAAAGAGGTTTTGCAAAGACTCCGCGCCGACAAAAACACGGCGGGCGCCGTCGAAAGGTTGGTTCTAATACATGACGACGAGCTTTCGCCCGACAGAAAAACCGTGGCTCGGCTTTTAAAGAACTTGGGACGGGACACCTTTTTTGATTTCTGCGCTCTGAAAAAGGCCGACATTTCGTCACATGCGGCGCCGTTTGCCTGTGTCGGAGGCATAGAGGAGGCCGAAAAAACCGCAAACCACCTTCTTGCCGAGAACTTTTGCCTTTCGCTCAAACAGCTTGCCGTCAACGGGGACGACATTAAAGCCCTCGGAATATCGGGGCGGCAGGTGGGAGCCGTGCTGCAAAGACTTCTTGACGAAACGGTTGACGGGCAAACAGAAAACGAGCGGTCGGCACTTCTTTCGAGAGCAAAGGCAATTGTAAAATCTCAAAAATAAGTGTTAAACTTCTTGACAGGAAAAAATGCAAATGGTATTATATATGTTGTAAAACCTTTGGTTTAGTTTAATTTGATTGCGAGGTTATGGTATGAAGAAAATTATTTCGCTCGTTCTCGCTCTGTCAATGATTTTGAGCTGTGGAGTTGTTCTTTCGGGAATGTCTTTTGCCGAAGAAGAAACCGAAAAGCTGCTCAAGGTCGACTATGACGGAACGGGAGCGGCACATTTGAGCTATGTCAGACTCGGTTGGCTGACCCCCGAAATTCAGGAGGGCGACTATCTTGAGTATGACGTTTGGCTGACCGACGATGTTTCGGGAGTCGGCGGACTTGACTTCTCGGGAGAGGGAAGCCGGTATTGCCGCGACTGGGACGAATTTAAGGACACAAACGGCATAAAGGGCCACCCCAGCGCCGATTTGAGCGACTACGCATACGGCAAGTGGTATTCGAGAAAGGTTAAGCTTGCCGCCGTCGTCAACGGCACCTCCGACAATTTTATCATTGTCGCTTTTGAGGGTTTCACCGGAAAGACCACCGCCTATTTCGACAACATCCGCATTACAAGAAACGACGAAATTCTTGAATATGCCTTTAAGGACGGCGGAAGCGAATATCGTTATATAGGCTCCCACTATGCCGGAGACGAGGATAAAATCACTATTTCCGCGGTGGATAAATCTTCCGCAGGGCTGCCCGATATTTCTCACCCCGACGAGATCGAAGTGGCGAAAAATCTTATTGCCTCAATTCCCGACGCAAACTTGGTGAACGACGGCAATTTCGAGCTTCTTAACCGCGCCGTCAAGGCCTATGACAATCTTGTCGCGGGCGACAAGGCGCAGGTCGACGGCTCCTCTCTCAAAGGTGCCGCCGAGCTTTATGCAAGATATAAAAACGCCAAGCTCGGAGACGTGGACGGCGACGGCGAGATAACCGTTACCGACGCCCTTGTGGTTCTCCAATTCTCGGTGGGAAAAATCGCTCTTGACGGAGTGGCGCAAAAGTCCGCGATAGTTACCGAGAACGGCAAAATCGACGTTACCGCGGCGCTGCTTATTCTTCAGCGTGCCGTCGGAAAGATAACCCGTTTCCCCGTTGAGGACAGAGAGCTTGTTCTTTCGGGAAAGGATGCCGAGCTTGCGCTGACGGTCGGAAAGACCAAGGTGTCGGTGACATCCCTTAAAAACACCGAAAACAACGTTGAAATGATCGGCGAGCCGGTGGAAATTGCCATGCCCGCCACCTATGATACCGGCGAAAATAACGGTAATTTCGTCTGGAGCTTTGCTTCGGCCGAGCAGTATACCTGCACCGAAAGCGATGTGTCGGGCAATGCCGCTCTTTCCGGCTATAAGCTTGTCTACACCGATGAAAATGCGAATTTCGACTATGAAATCTACGCGCTTTCCACCGACGACATTGCGGGTCCCTTCCAATTTTCCGAAAAGCTTGTAAATAAAAACGAGCTTCGCACCACGATCACCCTCTCCGACTTCTTCGACGCCTCGGTGGACGGCAAGGACACCCCCACGGGCATGAAGATTCGCACCGAGGGTCAGACCTATTATCCCGACGGACTTCAGAAGGTCGAACTGACCGACGGCGTTTCGGTCGCCACCTCCACCTCCACAAGCCAGGGCGGCTCCGATGACGTTCCCATGATCTATCTCGATTACGGCGATAAGGGCGTTTATGCGGCTCTTGAATGGCCGACCGGCAGTATGCTTGCCAAGAGAAACGGCGATTCGATAAAAATGAGCGTATATTTCCCCAACTTCACCACCCGCGTGGACGGCCAGACCGCTCTTGAAATCCCCACCGTTTATTTCGGAACCTACAACGGCGACATCGAGGAAGGAAGCAACGCCTTTAAGCGCTGGTTCTATAACACAAAATCGCCCAAGCTTCTCCGCGAAAATCCCAACGAGCCGCTTACCCAAATGGATATGCAGGTCGGTCTTGAGGTCGACCGCGTGGGCGGAATCGAATCGGTCAAATGGGACAACGGCTGGTGGGCCGACGCAAATCACAAGATTGCCAACGGCTGGGGCGGAAACGAAGGCGACTGGAACGCGGTGCGCGATCCCGGATATATTTCGGCCATAAATTCCTATGGCTGCAACGACCTTAAGGAATTCGCCGCGCTGTGCACCCAAAAGGGTATTAACCTCACCACCTATGTTCTCCTTCACGACGCCAAAAACACCAATCCCGACGCGCTGACCTCCCTCGGCGAAAACGGACATCCCGAATGGTTTGTGGGCTACACCAATACCGACGGCGAATTTGCCGACCTCGGAAACAAGGAATGCGTCGATTGGCTCAAGGAAAAGCTGCTCAACTTCTTTAAGGGCAACGGCGTCCGCACATGGAGAACCGACTTCGAGCCCATTGCCGAGACTTCGAACAAGGACAACAGACACTTTGCAAACGGAACCGACGTTCAGTATTGGAACGCCGTGGGCTTCTATGAGATAGTCGATTATATCTATGCAAACTACTCCGACTTCCGTTATGAAAACTGCTCCAGCGGCGGCAGTCTTAAGGATTTTGCCACCCTTTCGAGAACCGTTTATATAAACAACGACGACTCGGCAGATTTCAACAGCCTGCGCACCACCTTCTATGACTCCTCCTACTGCTTCCCCTCCTCCCAGCTGCAGGCTCCCTCCAACATGGATAAGTGCATGCCCAACTGCTCGCAGTATTATATCGACGGCACAAATCCCGATTTCGGATTCCGCAGCGTCATTATGGGAAGCATAATGTTCGCAAGCTGGTCGGGTCCGAGAAACGGCAGTCTCCAGTTCGGCCTCGAGGAATACTACAACAAATACATCACCATGTATAGAGAGAAGATCAAGCCCCTCGTCCGCGACGCAGATCTTTATCATGTTCTTCCCCGACCCGACGGCGTTAACTGGGACGGCGTTCAGTATATCGACGCCGACAGCGAAAACGACATTAAGGGTGCCGTGTTTGTGTTCAAGCCCTCTGCCGAAGGCGGCAATCAGAAGCAGATAAAGCTTCGCGGCCTTGACAGAACCAAGAAATATAAGCTTGAATTTGAGGACAACAGCAGCCAGAATATCACCCTCACCGGAAATTATCTTATGAACAACGGCCTTTCGGTAACCCTTAAGGACGATGTTGATTCGGAAATTATCTGGATAAAGGAAGCCTGATAATCGGCAAAACGCAAAATAATCAAGCCTTGAAATCTTTTTCGACGGCTTGACGGCAAAGAGCCATGGTCTTGTCAACGCTTATGCGTCGACCATGGCTCTTTTTGCGTAAAGAAGCGATCGAATCGGCTTTTCCGACCTCTGCCGCCCGTCGATGTTCTTTCCCTGTTTTTATTGTTTCGCCGCTTGAAATACGTCAGTCTACGGGTGATGAACGTGCTGCCGCACGGGAAAAGGAACGAGCGAAACCGCAGGGTGTTCGGGCATCTGCTGCTTAACCATAGTGCACACATACGGACATGATTTTGACAGAAAAACCCCGTATATACAGTGCTAAACGGCTGTTAATCAGACGGGTATACAAAAACCCCTTTTCCTCGGGCACAGCCCAAAGGAAAAGGGGTTTAATCATAATTTTAAGCTATCCGGGTCAAGACTTTATCAGAGCTTTGCGGGAAATCCGGGGAAGCTGTCAATCTGCTTTACCGCATACTGAAGTATAAGCAGGGCGTCGGTAACGGTGATGCTTTCGTCGCCGTCTACGTCGGCATTTTTAACGGCCGCGTCGCTGAGGGTTATTTTGCTCACCGAATGCTGAAGAACCATGAGAGCGTCGGTGACGGTTACGTCGTTGTCGCCGTCCACATCACCGGGGACTGCTTTGGTGTTGAGCATTTCGCGAATTTCCTCAAGCTTTTCGAGACCCTTTATGTGCAGCTTGGCCTTTTCCTCGCCGTAGGAGTCGATAAAGCTTGCAAGAAGGTCATCGGCAAGCTCAAATGCGGTTTTGGTTTCGTCGCTGACGGGGAGGGGAATGACGTTTATGGCTTCGTCGACGGTGGCTGCGTTTTCGAGCATGACGTCATACTGATCCTTAAGGTTTGCATAGGTCGACTCGGCGTCGGTCAGAGTCTGATAGTTGCTTATCTTGTCTGAAAGGTCGCCGTAGGTCTTTTCAAGCGCGTCATAGGCATCTCTTGCGGCCTTTATAAGCTCTCCGCTGTCCTCGCTGTTATCGGGGTCGTATTTGACCTCTCCGATTGCGTTGATTTTGGCAACGACATCGTCAAACACCGACGCGTCAACGGTCTGCTTAAGCTCGATTGACTTAAGTGTCAGGCTGGCGTTGTTGCCAACAATAAGAGCGGCGCGATAATCGGCCTCTTCATCGGCTATAAGGGGAACCGAGATAATTCCGTCTGCGGGAAGAGTATCGTCGGTAAAGGTTTCTCCGGCATAATGCTCTCCGTTTTTGGTAATTTCAACGGAAAGTGTGACGCAGTCCGGTCTGATAAATGTGTAATCGAGGGCATATTCAAAGGTGTAGTTTCCTGCGGGGAGAGTTTTTCCCGCATTGCCCACAAAAACGCTTTCAACGCAGTCCTGTGTATTTCCGACCGAAAGATAAATGCCGGGGTTCAGAAAAAGGTTGTCGCATTCCACATAGTGCTCGGGGTCGGCAAGGTGCTGAGGGACGTTGTAGGGGTTGGAGAGAGAAGCGTCCATGTTGAGCACGGGAGAAGCCAAAAACGGATCGGCGGTCTCATCGTATACAAGCATTTTATAGTGCTTGAAGTTGGTAAAACCGTTGGTATAGAAACGGAATTCGGAGCTTCCCGAGGGGATTATGGTTTCGTTTCCGTCCTGAACCTTATCGGGAATTTCAATGGTCATCTGAATTGATTTGTAGGGATAGCCGTAGGTTTCATCATAGGAGACCGGGGCAGCTTCATACATCTCTCTTGTAAGAGGGGTGGAGGTGAAGGTCTTGTCAACGGGGCTGTAAACCCAGCAGTCGGCGTTGAACCAGTTGTCGACGCTGTCGGTCCAGTCTATGGACGACGGGTCGGGGGTAATATAATCTTCCACCCAAACCTGCGCCTCGCAAACGTATTTATGACCCGCTGTAACATCCAAATAGTTTCCGACGCTGGGCGAAAGATAAGCCCAAATGCCGTAGCCCTTATTTCCTATGGAAAGAAGGCGGTTGGATGACGAAAGCTTTCCTTCAAGGTCGGTGGTAAGTCCCGAGCCCTTAAGGTCGTTTAAATTTGCCGCAGACCAGCTTTGAATCGTAACGGTTTCGGATGCGGGCGCGCCCTCGCCGTCGGCCGAAGCCGCGGCGGTGGCAATGCTCGCTGTCATGGCGACAGAAAGAAGTATGGATAAGGATTTTTTCAGAAATTTCATAAGTGTCTCCTTAGATGTGATGCTTGATAGATTTTAGCGCTTTTTATGCTTTGACGATGGGAAGGGAGATTTTGTCAACCGAAGCCTGGAGAATTGCCAGAGCGTCGGTAACGGTGATGCCCTCTTCGCCGTCAACATCGGCGTTCTTAAGAACGGTCTCGTCAAGGGTTATCTTGCCAACCGAGTGCTGAAGAACCATAAGAGCGTCGGTAACGGTGATTTTGCCGTCGCCGTCAACGTCGCCGTATACTGCGTCGGAAAGCTTGTCGAAGTCCTCGCGGGCTTGTTTAAGTTTTATAATTCCGTCGCCGATGTGAAGGTCGGCCTTATCCTGTCCGAAGTATTCGATAAAGCTGTTGAGGGTTTCCTCGGCGGTGACAATGGCGTCCTCGCTGTCCTTGGTGATGGGGAACTGGATGGCGTTAATGGCCTCTTTAACGGTTTCGGCGTTTTCAATCATGGTGTCGTACTCTTCCTTGAGGCTGGCATAGCTGCTCTCACAGGAAACGAGAAGCTCATAATTTTCAACCGAGGAGGACATATCAGCGCCGCTGTATTTTTCGCAAAGAGCGGTGTAGGCGTCTCTGGCGGCGGTGATGAGCTCTCCGCTGTCCTCGTCCTTGTCGGGATCGTATTTAACGTCGCCGATAGCGTTTATCTTTTCCACAACCGCGTCGATGTCGGATTGGTCAAGAGCAACGCCGAGGGCAATGGAATTGAGGCAGAAGCCCATCTGATCGTTGATGTAGAGCTCGGCGGAATATTTTCCGGCTTCGGCTGCGGTGAACTCAACGGCGATGTTGCCGTCGGCGGGAACGGAAGCCGCGTCAACGTCATAGGAGGCAACCTCTGCGCCGTCCTTCATGACCTTGATTGTTGCGACGGTACCTGCGGCGCCGTCCTTAAGGATGATGTTGCCGAGAGAATAGGTGAACTTATAGTCGCCTGCGGCAAGGTCTGCGGCGGCGTTGCCGAACAGCAGAGTGTTGTTGCAGTCCTTGGCTTTGGGCAGGGTAACGGCGGCGCACTTGGCAAGATAAAGAGCCTCAAGCTCTCTTGCGTTTGTGTTGCCGGGCTTCACTTCGCTTGAAAAGCTTGCGTTGCTGTCGGTGCCGGGCTTGAGGGTGACAACGGGCTGTGCGTGGAAGGGATCGGCGGTCTCGTCGTAGATTCTGCACTCATAGAAGTTGATGTCGCCCACGGCATAGCTGTCGCGGTCGCCCTGGTTTTTAAGGTTGAGGCGGTTGTAATAGATACGGGGCTCGCTGTAACCGGATTCGGTAGCGGTTAATGTGTCGGTGACGGTTTTGTATTTATAACCGAAGTCTTTGTTGTAGTTTACGGAAGCAACGTCGTTAAAATCGGCAAGGGTGATTCCGTTGGTGAAGTAGGTGTTAACGGTGGCGTCGTCAACGGCGTCGTGATTGTAAAGGTCGCCGTAGAAGAGGACTTCTTCCTTTTCGTCCTCGGCAACGTCGTTTACCCAAACGTCAAATTCATAAACGTATTTGTGTCCGGCAATTGCGTTAAGATCGCAGCCGTAGCTGGGATAGCCGACCATGCCGCAGGCGTTCATGCCGTATACGGTGGGACGGGCATATACCGAATAAAGATTTGTGTCGGAGGTGGAGAGATTGTCTCCCGCGTCGCCGACAACTGCGGCATTAAACTGATCCACACCCCAGGTTTTGAGGTCTATGTATTCTTTTGCATCATCAGAAGAAGATTCCACGGTGGCGACAAGATTGTCGATCCACTCGGTGTGGTCTCCGCCGTAGTTCGAGCAGCTCCAATGCAGGAAACCGGTGACGTCGGCATAATCAAAGTTTTCTCCGATGATTGAGGGGGTGAGGGTGACGGTTACAAAGGTTTTTCCGTCGTCCGAGAGGGTGTAGTTTTCAAAAGCGGAAACGTCGAACTGCATCATTCTCGAAACAAGCTCGGCGTCGTTGAGAATGGCGTTTTCGCCGTTGACAACCTCTCTGAATCCGAAGGACGCGGGATCTCCGCCGCTGAAGAGGAAGAGATATTTGTCGGTGGGCTCGGTGAGAATGCCGGTGTTGTTTGCGGCAATGTCAAAGGAAATGGATTTAAGTCCGGTCAGATCCATGTGGTTGAGGGAGGTGCCCCAGGCAACTCCGCCGGTGTGGGGGTATCTTATGGAAGCGGAGCCTTCGGTTTTGACTTCGGTGTCAAGGAAAAGCTCGTCTCCGTCAAAGGGGAACCAGCCGTCAAGGCTGTCGCAGTTTGAAAGGGTTATGTTTTTGGTGGTTACTGCGGGAGCAGCGTAATAAACTTCATCGGTGGTGAGTGTAAGACGGATGGTATCCATTCCGTTCATTACCTCATTGGCCTTCATGTCGGGAGCGTAGGGTCTGTTTTGAGTGTCATGCACAACACCGTCCTGCGGGGTTGTTTCGGAATACTCGCGAAGTATGCCTTTGAGCTCGCCTCTTGAAGCGGCGGCATATTCCTCTGCGGGGGTAGCTCCGCCTACAAGGGGAAATCTTGTTTCATAATAAAGATTTCCGTTGGAATCAAAGCCCCAATGGTTTTGATCCCAGTTTCCGGCGAGATATTCGGAGTGCTCCTCCGAGGTGGCAAGACCGATGCCCCATTCGGCTTCAAAGCCGTAAGTGGCAAGGTCAACGGCATTTCCGCCGTTGAGAGCGGTCAGTTGTTCTTCGGTAAGGTTAAAGATATGACGAGTGGCAAGTAACTCGTCGCCGTCTTGCGGTTTCATGGCCACGATTGCAGTCATTGTGTAATCGGTGTCCGCCGAAACGATGGCGGCGGCCGAAACCACGCTTACCGTCATCATCAGCGACAGAAGTATCGCCAATGATTTTTTCAGTACTTTTCTCATGTTTTTTCCTCCATTCTTGCAAGGGGCTTCCCGCAGCGCCGAAAAACGGTCACTCGGAAGCATTACCACTATTGCAAGCACATTTTACATTATGTATTACAAAAAATCAAGCATTTTATATAAAAAAATTTTTTCATGACAAATAATTTTACGTTGATTTTACAACAGAATGAATGGCAGAACCGAAAAACGGCTCTGCCAAAGGTGATTTTTATTGTATATTCGGGTTATTCTTCAGTACTTGTAACGGCAATTCCCAGCTCATCAAGCTGTGCGGCGTCGACGGGAGCGGGGCACTCGGTCATAAGCTCGCTTGCGTTTTGAACCTTGGGGAAGGCGGTCACATCGCGCAGGGTGTCGCAGCAAAGCAGCTGCATACAAAGTCTGTCAAGACCGATACCGATTCCGCCGTGGGGAGGCGCACCGTATTTGAACGCGCCGGTGAGAAATCCGAATTTTTGTTCGGCCTCCTCCTTGGAAAGCCCGAGCATGTCGAAAATGCGGCTCTGCAGGTCGGGGTTGGTGATACGAATGGAGCCGCTGGCAAGCTCAACGCCGTTGAGCACCAGGTCATAGGCCTTGGCTCTGACCTTGGCCTTGTCGGTTTCAAGATAGTCAAGGCATTCGTCCATGGGGGAGGTGAAGGGGTGGTGCATGGCCACAAACTGACCTGCCTCGTCGTCCCAGTCAAAGAAGGGGAACTCGGTTATCCAAAGAAGGTCATAGCCGCCGGGGATGACGTCAAGCTTTTTGGCGACGGCAAGGCGCAGCGAGCCGAGCACCGAAAGGGCGAGAGAGGCGCGGGCGTCGGAAACGATGAATATAACGTCGCCGGTTTTTGCGCCTGCACGCTCGATTATGGCGGTCATTTCCTCTTCGGTCATGAATTTGGAAAAGGAGGAGGCGATTCCGTCGTCGGTCAGTCTTACCCATGCAAGACCCTTGGCTCCCATGCCCTTTGCCTCCTCGGTCAGGCGGTCGATAACCTTGCGGGTGTATACGCCGCAGGCGTTCTCGGCCTTAAAGCCTCTGACCGTTCCGCCGTCCTTGACGGTGTTGGCAAAGACGCCGAATCCGCAGTTTTCGGCAATGTCGGACAGGTCGAAAAGCTCCATTCCGAAACGGGTGTCGGGCTTGTCGCTGCCGAAACGGTTCATGGCCTCGGCATAGGTCAGGCGTTTGAGAGGCAGCTTAATATCGATGTCGAGAGCCTCTTTAAACAGGCGTTTCATAAAGCCCTCGCCCATGGCGATGACGTCCTCCACGTCCACAAAGGACATTTCAAGGTCGATTTGGGTGAATTCGGGCTGACGGTCGGCACGCAGATCCTCGTCGCGGAAGCAGCGGGCAATCTGCATATAGCGGTCAAAGCCGGCAACCATGGTCAGCTGCTTGTAAATTTGCGGAGACTGGGGAAGAGCATAGAATTTGCCCTTGTGTATGCGGCTCGGAACAAGAAAATCGCGGGCGCCCTCGGGGGTGGATTTTATGAGCATGGGGGTCTCGATTTCTATAAATCCGTTTTCGTCGAAATAGTCCCGTGCGATTTTGGTGATGCGGTGGCGCATGAGAATGTTTTTCTGAAGGTCGGGACGGCGCAGGTCGAGATAGCGGTATTTAAGGCGAAGTTCTTCCTTGACGTTGGAGTTTTCGACAATTTCAAAGGGCGGGGTCTCCGAAAGACCGAGCACCTTAAGCTCGCTGACGGCAATTTCAACCTCTCCGGTGGGAATGTCTTTGTTCACCGACGAACGGCGGCGGACAACGCCGGTGGCGGCAAGAACATATTCGGCTCTGACCTGAAAAGCCTTGTCGAAAATTTCCTTGTCGGTGGTGTCGTCAAAGGCAAGCTGGCAAATGCCGCTGCGGTCGCGAAGATCGACAAAAATCAGCTGACCGAGGTCTCTCTGACGCTGAACCCAGCCGCATACCGTGACGGTCTGTCCCTCGTGTGAAGGGCGAAGCTCGCCGCAGTATACCGTGCGGTGCATATTTCCCAAAAATTCGGTGTTAAGCATTTTAAACTCTCCTTACATATTTTCAACGCTCTGCTCCATGGCGGCAAAGGAGTCGTCAAGGGAGTGGCTGTAAAATTCTTTGACAATATCGTTAAGGTCAATGTCCCGCTGTTCGGAGGTGTCCATGTTTTTAAGCTTTGCCTTGCCGTCCGACAGCTCGTTGTCGCCAAGCACGATGACATAGCGGGCGTTAAGCTTTCCCGCATATTTCATCTGCGCCTTAAGTCCGCGGCCGTTAAGGTCGGTGATTGCCGAAAATCCCTCTCTGCGCAGGGCGGAGCAGAACTGTTCGGCCTTTTGCTCGGCCTTTTCGCCCATGGGAGCGATGTATATGTCGGGGCGCTTGACGGCGGGGAATTCGCAGCCCTGCTTTTCCATGAGGATGAGAAGGCGTTCAAGACCCATTCCGAAACCGAGAGAGGGAAGCTCGGGGCCGCCCATTTCCGACACAAGCCCGTCGTAACGGCCGCCTGCGCAAACCGTCCCTTGGGAGCCGATTTCGGTGGACACAAATTCAAAAACCGTGCGGGTATAATAATCGAGACCTCTTACGATGGTGGGATTTATGACATAATCTATTCCCATGGCCGAAAGCCGCGCTTTAACCTGCTCAAAATGCTCCTTGCAGTCGTCGCAGAGGTAATCGAGCATTATAGGGGCATTTTTTGCGATTTCGTGGCAAACGGGAGATTTACAGTCGAGAATTCTCATGGGATTGCGGGAAAGGCGGTCGCGGCAGGTGTCGCAGAGCTCGTCCTTTTTACCCTCAAAATAGGCCTTAAGAGCCTCAAGATATTTCTTTCGGCAGGTCGGGCAGCCGATGGAATTGAGCTGAAGCTCGATGTTTTTAAGTCCGAAACGCTCAAAGGCGGTGTGTGCCACCGAAATCACCTCGGCGTCGGCAGAGGGTAGCGGCGCGCCGAAGCACTCGATTCCGAACTGATGAAACTCGCGGAGTCTGCCCGCCTGGGGCTTTTCATAGCGATAGCAGGAAAGAACATAGCTTGCCTTTACGGGCAGAGCGTCGTTGTGAAGCCCGTGCTCCAGCAGGCAGCGAACCGCGCCGGTAGTACCCTCGGGACGAAGGGTGATGGAACGTCCGCCCTTGTCGTCAAAGGTATACATTTCCTTTTGAACCACGTCGGTGGTGTCTCCCACCGAACGCAAAAACAGCTCGGTGTGCTCAAAAACGGGAACGCGCAGCTCGGAAAATCCGAAAAGACCCGCCGTTTCGAGAAGTGTTTTTTCAACATACTGCCATTTATAGCTATCCTTCGGAAGCACGTCCTGGGTGCCCCGAATGGCGGTTTGAAGCTTTGCCATAATTATTCCTCCGTAAGCTTTATAAGAGTTTCCTTAAGACGGCGAACATCCTCCTTAAGAGCGGTTTCTTCGCCGTTATTTACAATTTTAAAATCGGCGCGGGAATAAAATCCGTCGTCCTTTTGAGCCGAAAGCCTAAGCTCGGCCGCTTCGTCCGAAAGGCCGTCCCTTGCCATTATGCGCTTTTTTCTGACCTCGCGGTCGGCCGTGACAAAAAGAACCTTTTGACACATTTTGTCGCTTCCGCTTTCGTAAAGGGTCGGTGCGTCAAGCATTATGATTTTTGCGCCGTTTTTTTCAAAGGCACTTATTTTGTCGAGAATACGTTTTGTTATGACCGGGTAGGTTACGGCGCCGAGCATGGAAAGGGAGTTTGCGTCGGAAAAGGCTTTTTTTGCAAGGGCGGGTCGGAAAATTTCGCCGTCCCCGCCGAGAATGTCCTCGCCGAACCGTTCGCAGAGCAGCGCCTTGACCTCCCTGTCAAAAAGCACCTCGTGAGCCACCTTGTCGGCGTCGATGCTGTCAAAGCCGAGCAGCTTTGTGACGGTGGATTTTCCCGAGCCTGTCTGTCCAGTTACACCAACAATCATTTTAAAGCCGCCTTTCGTCAAATCCCGCCGCGCGCACAAGTCGGTTGAACACCGCAAGCCCCACGCCGTTTTCGGGCGGGCAATGGGCAAATACCGTTTGATAGTTTCCGTCGTCGGCCTTTCTCAGCGCGGAAAAAAGGCGGTGGGCATGAGCCCTTTCGTCGCCCTTCGGACCGAGGGAAATCGTCGGAACCGACAGCAGGTCTTTATCCTCTTCAAAGCATATTGCGGCGTCGCCGTCCTTTGCGTTTTGATTTACAAAATCCGCAAATTTATCCCCGTCCCCGTGTATCAGAATGACCTTGCAGGAGGGGGAATAATGCTTGTATTTCATGCCGGGAGAGGAGGCCTTTTCCACCTGAATGTTGTGACCGACCGACGGGTCGACCTCGATTTTCCCGATGACCCTTTCGATTTGCTCGACGGTCACCCCGCCAGGGCGCAGCAGCCTCGGCGGATCGCAGACCATTGATATGACGGTGGACTCCACGCCTACGTCGCTTTGACCCCCGTCGATAATAAGCGGGATTTTACCCTTCATGTCGTGAAAAACATGGTCGGCCGAGGTGGGACTCGGTTTTCCCGAGGTGTTGGCCGAGGGTGCGGCAATGGGCACCCCCGCAAGCTCTATAAGCTCGTTTGCAACGGGGTGAACGGGAAAGCGAACCGCCACCGTGTCAAGACCGCCGGTGGTTTCTTTCGGGACGCGCCCGTTTGACTTGAATATCATGGTCAGCGGTCCCGGCCAAAATTCCTTTGCAAGCATTTTTGCCTTTTCGGGCACAAAATCGGTGAGCTCTTCAAGCTCGCAAAGACGGCCGATGTGCACGATGAGGGGATTATCTGCCGGTCTGCCCTTTGCGGCGAATATTTTTAAAACGGCCGAGCTGTCAAGGGCGTTTGCGCCGAGTCCGTAGACCGTTTCGGTGGGGATTCCCACAACTTCGCCTTCTTTTATAAGCTCGGCGGCCTTGAAAAGTCCCTCTTTCGGGGAAAAAATCTGAGTTTCCATTATATCATTTCTTTTACTTTTTTTATTTGCTCGAGAGAACGTTCGGCAAGAGCGGTATAGCGCTCTTTTTTGTCTCTTATGTGGGTTTCAAGGGGCGGCAGCAGCCCGAAGGAGGCTCCCATGGGCTGAAAATCCGAGATGTCGGGGTCGCTGATATATCTCGAAAGGGCTCCGATAATCGTTTCTCTCGGCAGCGTTACCGTGTCAAGCCCCGACAGCCGCCTGTAAAGATTTATGCCGGCCATAATCCCCGACGCGGCCGATTCCATATAGCCCTCGACCCCCGTGAGCTGACCCGCAAAGAAAAGGTCGGGACGTTTTTTTGCCGAAAAGTCGGAGCAAAGCACCTTGGGCGAATTTATAAAGGTGTTGCGGTGCATGACCCCGTATCTGACAAACTCGGCGTTTTTAAGGGCGGGAATCATGGAGAAAACCCGTTTTTGTTCACCGAATTTAAGATTGGTCTGAAAGCCCACAAGATTATAGAGCGTTCCCTCGCTGTTTTCTTTTCTCAGCTGTACGGCGGCCCACGGTCTGTGTCCCGTTTTGGGGTCGCGAAGCCCCACCGGCTTTAAGGGGCCGTAGCGAATGGTGTCGGCACCCCGTTTTGCCATTATTTCAATGGGCATACAGCCCTCGTAAACCTTGGGACGGTCAAATTCGTGAAGAACGGCGCCCTCGGCATTTATAATCTGCTCATAAAAGGCTTCATACTGCTCCTTGTTCATGGGACAGTTTATGTAATCGTCCTCGCCTCGGTCATATCTCGAGGCGGCGAAGGCACTTTCCATGTCGATGCTCTGCCCTGTGACAATGGGGGCGGCGGCGTCGTAAAAGCTCAGATGGCCGAGCCCGAAAAACTCGGAAATCGCTTTGGAAAAACCGTCGGATGTCAGCGGCCCGGTGGCAACGACGCAGGGACGATCGGGAATTTCGGTTATTTCCTTTGATATAATCTCAATGTTGGGATTCGAACGAATCTTTTCGGTGATTATTTTTGAAAAATCGTCGCGGTTGACCGCCAAAGCTCCACCGGCAGGCACGTCACATTTATACGCCGTTTCGACGCAAACCGACGAAAGCTCGGCCATTTCGGCCTTTAAAAGCCCTCCTGCGGCGGAAATCCGCCTTGCCTTGAGGGAGTTTGAACAGACAAGCTCGGCAAAGAGGTCGGATTTGTGAGCGGGCGAGTGCTTCTTCGGCTTCATTTCGGCGAGGGTCACTTTTATACCTCTGTCTGCCAGCTGAAGAGCCGCCTCGCATCCCGCAAGCCCTGCGCCGATAACGACTGCCTCTTTATTCATCGGTCTTTTCCGCCTTTTTTCTGCCTCTCGGCTTTTTTTCGGCGACCCGTTCATATCCGCAGCCCTCGTTGTTGCAGACGATAAGCCCGCCGCGGCGTTTGAAAAGGGTCTTTCCGCAGTTGGGACAAAGCTCGTCGGTGGGCACGTCCCATGTCATGAATTTGCAGTCTTTATAGTCCTCGCAGCCGTAATATTTATAGCCGCGCTTGGATTTTCGTTCGATTATGGGCTTGCCGCATTTCGGACAGGAGCCCTTTGCCACCGTGACGATGGATTTTGTGGTCTTACATTCCGGATAGCCCGAGCAGGCGAGAAATTTTCCGAATCTGCTGTTCTTTATGACCATCTTTTTGCCGCAGTTGGGACATATCTCGTCGGTTTCCACGTCGGGAACCTTGGCGTGCTTGCCCTCCATTTTCTGCTCGGCAATTTCGAGGTTTTTCTCAAAGGGACCGTAGAATTTTTCAAGGGTTGTGACATAGTCGAGCTTGCCCTCGGCCACAAGGTCGAGATCCTCCTCCATTTTCGCCGTGAATTTGGAGTCGACGATGTCCTTGAAAAGCTCTCGCATGAGCCCCGTGGTCACCTCTCCGAGCGGAGTGGGTTTCAGCGTTCTCTTTTCCCGTTCGACATATTCTCTCTTTATGACGGTGGCAATTGTGGGGGCATAGGTGCTGGGTCGGCCGATGCCGGTCTTTTCCATGACGTCGATGAGGGTGGCGTCGTTATATCTTGCGGGGGGCTGGGTGAAATGCTGATTTCCCGCAAGCTCGCGGAGCACAAGGGTGTCGCCCTCGGCAATGGGCGGCAGCACCGACTCGCCCTCCTCGTTTTCGTCCTTTGCGGTGGCGTAGACGGCGGTAAATCCGTCGAATTTAACGGTGTATCCGCTTGCACGGAAAATATAGTCGTCGGCGGCAATGTCGATCGAGCGGGTCGACTGTATGCAGGCGGCCATAAGGCTTCCCATAAAGCGCTCCCAAATGAGCTTATACAGCTTATATTGCTCGGCCGTCAGCGACTCCTTGGCCATGGCGGGGGTGAGGGAAATGACGGTGGGACGGATGGCTTCGTGGCCGTCCTGCGCCGAGGCCTTGGTTTTATAATAGCGGGGCTTTGCCGGCAGATAGTTTTTACCGAAATTTTCTTCGATGAACTGATTGCCTGCGGCTCTTGCCTCTTCGGAAATTCTCACCGAGTCGGTTCTCATATAGGTTATAAGACCGGTGGTTCCCATGCCCTTTATGTCGATTCCCTCGTAAAGCTGCTGGGCGATACGCATTGTACGCTCACCGGTCATGCCGAATTTGCGGGCGGTGTCCTGCTGAAGGGCCGAGGTTATGAAGGGGGGAGGCGGCTGGCAGGTTCTTGTACCCTTTTTGACCTTAAGAACCTTATATTCGGCCTTTTCGAGAGCCTCTTTAATGGCGGAGGCCTCCTGCTCGTTTTTAATGGCAATCTTTTTGCCGTCGATGGTGGTGTGAAGCTTCGCGGCAAATTTCTTGGACGACGGCTTTTGGCTCAGCTTTGCGTCAACGGTCCAATATTCCTCGGGAACGAATTTTCTGATTTCTTCCTCTCTGTCCACGATGAGCCGCACGACCACGCTCTGAACGCGGCCGGCCGAAAGACCTCTTCTGACCTTTTTCCAAAGGAAGGGGCTTAATTTATAACCCACTATACGGTCGAGAATTCGTCTTGCCTGCTGGGCGTCCACAAGATTCATGTCTATGGAGCGGGGGGCGGCCATACCCTTTTGCACTCCGGATTTGGTGATTTCGTTAAATGTGACCCTTATGGGAGCCTTTTCGTCAAGGGCGAGCAGCTCGGCCAGGTGCCATGCAATGGCTTCTCCTTCGCGGTCGGGGTCGGTTGCGAGAAAAATCTCTTCACTTTTTGCAGCACGCTTTTTAAGTTCTTCTGCAAGTTCTTCCTTTCCCTTAATTATATCATACTTTGGCTTAAAGCCGTGTCTTATATCGACACTTAAACGCTTTTCGGGCAAATCTCTTATATGACCCATTGAGGCAACTACCTCGTAGCCCGAACCTAAATATTTTTTAATTGTCTTAGCCTTTGCAGGTGACTCAACAATAACTA
>ERZ773242.1813-NODE-1813-length-19192-cov-3.938026_pt1 | contig 19192 bp, 12 predicted proteins | sample MGYA00511077_ERZ773242 | MGnify/ENA primary metagenome ERZ773242 (study PRJEB29015, sample SAMEA2737754) | human gut metagenome | biome: human gut; feature: human-associated habitat; material: faeces | place: China | collected 2012 ... | reverse complement strand
ATGAAAAGTAGATCGGCTGCGTGGAGCAGCCCAGTTTTTTGGCGACGCTGCGGGCGTTGATGGCGGAAAAACCGTCGTCACGCAGCACATCGACCGCCGCGTCGATGATTTGCTCTTTGGAAACCTTCCTTACAGCTGGCATAAGCACCATCCTTGTATAATAACGATATGTTATATAACGTATCGTTGTTATATACTGCCGGATACATTTTGTCAAAGGATATGCTAAATGATGTTCAAAACGCCGGTCAGCAGCCATCGCAGCGCTTTGATCTGGGCCGGCCACCTGAAAGAAGCGATATTCATGCTGCTTTTCGTGAGAGATCATCGTCCGCTCATATGGCATACTGCCGATCTGACGATCCAATTCGCGTTTTGTGTAACGATTTGCAATGCACAGGCGAAGGGAAAACTCACGGGCATCATCGGTTTTACAGCCAGTCATAATCAGCAGATTGCTTATCCCATCGTATCATCAAAATCCGAGCAGATGTCAGGCCCGTTTTTTATTCTACATCAAATCCACCTTCCAGAATAAACCTTCTCAGCATTTGGTCAATCTTCATGTTGATCTGGAATTTCTTGATAGGCTTACCCTCCATCATTTCAAGGAAGGTTTTCGTCTTTTCCGTATCCACGGTTGCCTTCAATGTGTCAAATTTGCCAAACTCATTGATATTGGCTTCCGTGATTTTCGACTGCATAAAACTACGCAGCATCGTTTCATCAACTCCGATGGCGGTGGCAAAACGGTGGATCTGGTCATTTTTGGCACTGGTCATATATTCTGTAATGTAATCACGGAGCGTTTTTCCTCCCTCAACTACCACATCAGCGTTCTGGACATCGTGAAGGAAGATGTTTGCGTATTTTTGTTCCTCTTGCGTGAGCGTTGCAAACGACTTGTGAAGTTCATCTAGCACAGCGGCAGTTTCCGCGCCATCCTGCAATGCCTTGATGTACTTTTTGAACCGGGAGTTCATATAGTTGGCATCAATTACACCAGTATTGATTTCCGTCAGGTAGGAGTCGATTTCATACGGCACATCTTCAACACCGTCTCCCCCGCTGCCGCCAGCGAACAGTTCCTTATAGCGTAAAGCAAGAATCAAGTAGGTGGTTTCATCGAAGCGCAGATTTACGATCACTTTTCTGCCAGCGTTCTTAAATTCATAGGACAGCTTATCCCAAGTGAAGCCCTGTATCTTAGCGGCCTCGAGATAACTGTTAAGCTGCTTGAATAATTTCGCGAATTGTCCGCGCTCTGTATGATCAACCGGAAGTTTTTCGAAGTTCTCAATTCCGGCAGAACGGAAGATGCTCCCGATATCATCGTACAACGCATTCATTTTTTCGAGGTTGTGTTCCAGCTTGTCGGCAAATAGGCCAAGAGGTCTATCACCGGAATACAGCTTGAACGCTTCTTCAATGTTCCTCTGCATGGTATACGGCTTGCGATAATAACGGATCGTGCCAAAGGGCTTCTCCGGACCATAGAGACGATTGGTACGTGAGAATGCCTGAATCAGCTTTTCGTAAACCAAAATCTTATCCAAATATAGCGTGTTGATCCATTTGGAGTCAAAACCAGTCAGCATCTGATCGACAACGATCAGCAGATCAATTTGCTGGTCGGAAGTATGTTCAATTCCTTTGTACTGTTCTTTGTGCGCCAGACGATAGGAAATGTCTTTTTTGAAGGTTGCATAAGTCGCCATCTGGAACTTCATACCGTATCTGGTATTGTAATCTTCGATGATTTCAACAATGCCCTCTTCTTTAAAAAGCCCATTACCATTGTTATCAATACTGGGGTCAAACAAAGCGGTAATCTTCAGATTGCCCTTTGCTTTAAACAGTTTATAATACTGGATTGCCTCTGGAATGCTGCTGGTAGCAAAAATCGCATGAAACTTGCTGTCGTGGCTTAGGGTTGTCCAGTTTTCCAAGATATCATCCACTACGGCACATTGATGCTCTTCGCGTTCGTACTGAGAAACAGGCAGATAATCTTCAATGCCTTTCAAATAGCTACCATCTGCCTGAACATATCCAGCCATCGGCACTTTTGTGTGATCCATATAATGCAGATAGACTTTTTTCTTTTTAGGGTCTGCCAACGCTTCTGCCTCAGTAGTTGCCTTAGCTCTTTCAAGTGCAACCGCTTTCCGAAGATCACGATCTTTGTATGTTGGCACCATGTATGGATCAAAGCCCAGAACATTCTTATCACGGATGCCGTCCGCAATGCTGTACCTGTGCAGCTCATTGCCGAACACATCCGAAGTAGTGCTCATTTTCTTCTGATTTTCATCGTGGATCGGCGTGCCGGTAAAGCCAAAAAACATGGCGTTCGGGAAAGTCTCTTTAATAGTCCGCAGCATTTCGCCAAACACATCACGATGAGCTTCATCAATGATAAATACAACCCGTTTATTTTGAATTTGTTCGATGTCGTGCGCATTGAAGCCATTTTCTTCTTCCACACGGCTCATTTTCTGAATAGATGTGACAATCAACGTGTTTGCAGGATCATCGCTCCGCAGTTTTGCTACGAGAATATCCGTGTTTTCTGTAGCTTGCACAGAGTCTGTATCGTCGGCAAACCCGCGATAGTCCAACAGGGACTGCGTGCCAAGTTCAACTCTGTCCATCAGGAATACAACCTTGTCGGCATCCTTGGAAGCTGCAATCAACTGAGCCGATTTGAAGCTGGTCAGTGTTTTTCCGGAACCGGTGGTGTGCCAGATGTAGCCGCCCATCTGATCCCTATCAGCCCATCGGCGCATAGCAACGCGGCTGGTAATACGAGAAGTCGCATAATACTGATAGCTGCGCATAACCTTCAAAATACCGTCGGTATCGTCGGCAACGGTATAGAAGCCGATCAGCTGGTGTGCCATAGGGATGGAAAGCAGATACTGTGCAATGTCCTTCCAGTTGTTCAACGGCTCATTGTTGGCATCTGCCCAGTGAAAGTAAAAATCTTTGTTGAACTTTCCGTCCGGACCGGGATTTGAAAAATAGACTGTTTCATCCGGCTGCATAGCAATAAAAATCTGCACAAGAGCAAACAATCCAGAGAAAACTCCCTCATGTGCATATTTTTCAATCTGGTTGTAGGCTTGGCTGACATCCACACCGCTGCGCTTCAGTTCGCAGTGAATCAGTGGCATACCATTGATCAACAGCATGAAATCACCACGGCGGTTGGGTAAAACAGAGCTTCTTGCCTTGAACACCGGTTGCTCTGCAATCTGATAGCGGCTTTGACCGGCGGCAATTTCCTGACGGTCATAGATTTTCAGACTGACTTCTTTCCCGAAGTGCAGTTCATCTGCGGGATTGTCGCGTTTGACAGCAACGGTTTTACCATTGATAAAACCGTTGAGTTTCAGCGGCGTGCGCAGACGGGTAATCTGGTCAAGAATCTGCTGCATTTCGCCGTTGGTCAGCGGAACATCGTTCAGCCGGTCCACATCCCGGTTGTTTTCAAAGAGGATCTGTTTCCAGTTTTGGATCAGATCTTCTTCTGTTTTATAGCGCAGAATTTCCGGCTCCCAGCCATATTTTTCTGTCAGCAAATTAATGAGCGCCGTTTCAAAGGCGGCTTCCTGTTCAAATACCATAGCTTGCCTCCTGTATCAGACAAACATTTTTTCAAGCAGTGCTTTTTTGATGCTTTGGAGCTTTTCCAACTCATGCTGATGAAGGGTGATAAGGGTATTTATTGCACCAATAGCATCGCCAATGAGCCTTTGCTCTGGGTATGAGGTAAACGGAATTTCTATTGTTTTCATGCCTTCAATGTCGATATTCCGCCCATCTCTGATACCGTAAACGTGCGGCTTTAGATCTGTGTCAATAAATTTTTTCGATCTAAAATATGCGTAGTAAAATCTTGAATCAATGCCTTCCCCACGAAAAGTATGATACGCAGGACTAACAATTCCTTGCGAATTTGCCTTTTCTAACCCGCCTTCAAAAGATCTTAAATGTACAATAAAGTCGCCTTCATGAACTGCCTTATAGCTTGGTAGGCTTGCTTTATCGTATTGGAGCGCACGTTCTGACTCGTCACGTCTGATCGTGCCGCTACCTTGGACTATTGTAAGCGGAGGCAGCTCTGCACGGTTCTTTTCCGAGTATTCCTCAAATACATCTCCAAACCTACGCTGTTCCCAAGGGTCTGTAAATCCATTGAAGCGAACTGCGGGGTAACTGCTGCCATTTTGCGGGAACATCTTTTTAAGCATTGATTTCTTTACATTCGTCAACTTTTCAAACTTACGCTGACGAAGGGTGATAAGGTGGTCGAGGTGACGCAAATATGAGCCGATAGCAACCTGTTCTTCTTTGTGTCTCGGCAAAAATATATCAATATCAAAGAAATCATCGGCTGAGATATTCAGTAATCCGTGATTTCTTGCTCCCTCCGCTGCACGCTCAGAAACACCTTTATGCCATCTGTCAGTATCAAAGAAAACCGTCAAATAATCGCTATCAATTTCACTTTGATTTTTAATGCTAAAAACAATGTAAAGTGTTGATAATACGCCCTTTTCGTACAAATCAAGGCGCTTAACTGCTCCAAAAGGAAACCCATCTGAAGTACTTTTGTTATATGCAAATTCACCATTCAACACCAAGTAATAGTTGCTCACATCTCGACTTGCTACACGGTTATTAAAATAGGTGATTTGGTCAACAAGTCCGTATTGTGCAGATATTGTAAGTGGTAGGCTTGACTCATTGTTTGTGTTCTTCCTGACTACTCTTTCTACTATATCTCCCAGCTTACGCTGTTCCCAAGCGTCGTCAAAGCCGCGAAAACGAATGGAAGGGATTTCGGTTTTACGCATTTGCATCACCCTTCAACAGAGCTTTGAACTCTGCCAATCCCTTCATGTCGTATTCATTACCTGTCAGTTCATCGATCATGGAAGAAAGCACTTGCTCGGATTTTTGAATCTGCTCATCCAATTCCAAATAGGTCACGGCATACTTATCTGCCAACGCCTGTGCCGCCTTATCCAGTGTGTCAATGATTGCATCCGGCATGGCACGGAGAGATGCACACAGCGGAACAATCCATTTCAGGCGCAGGAGGTCAAGAACTTGCTCATCGCTCAGCCCTTCAATGGTTTCTTTGGTTTTCATGTGGAGCGCATAGGATTTTTCTTTGACATCCTTTTTGACGGCTTTTTCTTCCGTCATCAGCTTATCAGCACAGACCATCTTCGCCTCAAAGGAATCTTCCGGGAAGGAATATGCCTCGCGCAGCGTTTTCATATAAGCCGCGACTTTGCCCTTGGTATACGGGGCATTTCCATCTACAAACGCCCAGTTCACTTCCTTATGCTCAAAGATATATTGCAGTTTCGCCGCCTTTCCGGCTTTGGCATCTATCAATGCAGCATATCCCTGCAAGCCAAGCAATTCCGGGGAAGAGATATCTGCATAGATTTCCGCAAGTTTTGCTGCAAACTCTTTGGGGACAAATGCAGTATTGTCATCATTCAGAAACTCTCCGCGATCACCCTCATCAATGGAATCTATGATCTCCGTCAGTTCAGCGGCAATTTCATCCAATCTGGCTTCTTTTGCCTTGAGTGCATCATAATCTTCCCGAAGAAGTGTAGTCTGCACCAAATCAAAGGGAATGACATGGCCTACCCAGCCGTTCTGTACTTCTTCTTCCTTATCGTCTTTCTTTTTGATGACCATATTCGGGTCGACCTGCTTTGTGGCGGCGAAACCTTCCGTCTGGATAATTTCAAGGTCAGTGGAAATCATGCTCCACTTGTCATCCAACAGTTGATACGCCTGATACTTGTCGATCAGGGGAAGCGGTGCAACACGGCCAAAGATATTCTGCGTAATAGTATCCTCAGCCTTGGAGACATTCAGATCCATCATTTTTTCGATCAGTTCGCCGTCCAGATAGGTATCAAAATCTGCGAACGCTGACTGATGTGCTGCAATGAACGCTTGTACATCGGCACTGCCCTCGATAGCTTCTTTGATGTTTTCAACTGCCAATCTTGAATACGGGGTTTCATCGGCGGCAAACAGAACACTTCTCAGCTGAGGGAACGCAGTCCAATACTGTTCCAGAAAATCAATTTCATGGTTGGGAATGCCGCCGTACATGGTGGCGTAAATATCCCAAGTTTCTGTCGCTTCGGAAGAATCGATATAACGGGGAATATTCAGGTTATATCCATTGCGGCGAATCTCTTCCTTGGAGACCAGTCGGGCAAACTTTTCAATACTCTCAGGGCGGGCGGCAATCGCGTCCACAATTCTCTTGATGTCCGATGCCATTAGTTTGTTGGTCTTACCAACTTTGGTGAATCCCTTGGAAGCGTCGATAAAAAGCACATCAGAAGCTTCACGCTTTTGCCGTAAAACCATAATGATGGTGGGAATACCCGTGCCATAGAAAATATTTGCGGGCAGCCCGATGATTGCTTCGATGTTGTTATTTTCGATCAGATTTCGGCGAATACGTCCCTCGCCTTCGCCCAGTCCATCAGCACCTCCAACAGCATCACCACGGAACAGGACGCCATGAGGGAGGACAATGGTCATGATACCATCCGGTTTTACATGGTACAGGTCATGAAGCAGGAAGGCATAGTCAGCTTTTCCTTTTGGTGCCATGCCATAGCGATAGCGGGGATCAGTTTCCTTGTGAGACGGATCCCAGTGCTGTGAATACGGTGGGTTGGAAACCACAGCATCCAGATACAACGGGTGATACGTCTGCGTGACGTCATCGTACATAGGCCAGTCCTGTTCCAATGTATCGCCGCAGCGCGTGAAGATATTGGCTGGATTGATGCCGCGCATAACAAGATTCATACGGGTCAGATTGTATGTGTTTTCCTTCAGCTCCTGCGCATAGTACATGATGCTATCTCTGTTCTTCAGGTACTTGGCAGCACTCTTGCCGATGGTGATCAAAAGAGAGCCGGAGCCGCTCGTTGGGTCATATATTTCGATTTTCTCACGATCCTTCAAGTGGTTTGCGACAATCTCAGACATAAGCTGAGACACTTCATGAGGCGTGTAGAACTCGCCGGCCTTTTTCCCGGCATTTGCAGCAAAGTTGCTGATTAGATATTCGTAGATGAAGCCCAAAACATCATAGTCCTGCCTGCCGTCGGTGGGAATATCCTTAATCAGCTGAATCAAGTCACGGATAGCTTTGGTTTGATTGCTGGTGCTGTCACCAAGTTTGCTCAGACCAGTTTCCAGTGTATTAAAGATTTTGCTGAACACCTTTTTCTGCGTATCGCTGATTAAACGATTGAACGCAGAGAGCGCAGTTCTCACATTGTCAACGGTAAAGCGATTTCCCTTATCCAGCCATGTCGAGAAAAGATTATCATAGGCGATGAAATAGCCCAGGTGCTGCTGACAATAATCAACAAGTTCCTCGTTGTTCTCATGTACATGTTCCTGGAGGTCAGCTTCTTCATATCCATCCTTTTTTAGAAAATCTACTTCTTTGTCAGAGAGAAACTTATAGAAGATGAAACCAAGAATGTAGTCTTTATATTCGTTAGCCTCGATCTTGGATCGCATTTTGTTTGCGGATTCCCAGATTTTATTGGCAAGCTGTTGTTTGTTCATAATTGTTGCTCCTTTGTAGAACTCTGCTATAATCTGTCGAATCGACAATTTGGGTAGATTCGTGACAAGGGGTTAGTGCGCCCATTCGCACCCCTGAGGTGGAATACGCCCCATTATTTCGAGTCAAGGTCGTTGAAAATAACTACTCGGCCAAAGTCCTCACCACATCTATAATCTGCTCGTAGGTAATATCCTGCGCATAAGCGAACTGCTTACGGTATTTATCCCACATGGCGCGGAGTTGTGGGCTTTCCTCGATGTTGTGCAGTATTCCAGGGACATCTGTGATCTGCTCCGCAGTGCCGCGATGCTTGGCTGTTGCACTCAGCGCCTCAGCAAACACGGCTTTATCAAATTTCTGTGTTGTGGTCAGTATGTAGGCATCATAGAAATCTCTGGGGCGGGTATTGAACACACCACGCCGCAGGATGGTTTCCACCTTTTCTGCCATGACTGTTTCAATGTTATACGCCCACAGCTCATAGGACTTTTCATCATCAAAAATCTCGGAGAAGTTGTACTGCACCGCATGAGGTGTGATGGCATCACCGGTGGACACATCAATACTCATCGGGGTCAGAAGTGTGTCGAACCTGGCGTTCAGCATGACGCGGTAGCCGCTGTAAATATCATCCTCCCGGATGGGAGAGATGGTTCCAATCTCGAATACCACGCCATCGTCCAAAGAAATGGCGCAGACCTGCTCCAACGCACTGCGGATCGCATCCGGTGTGAGGGGCAGGTTTTTCAATGTGGTGTCCAAGTCCATCGTAGCCCGGTTGTCCAGACCGACGATGGCCGCCACCAGCATACCGCCCTTCAGAACGAACTTCTCTTTATACGCTGAGGCAGAAAGGCGTACAAGCAGCCGCTCAAACATATAGTTCTGCAAGATCACCTGAGCCGGGATGTTTTTCTTCTTGGCAATGTTGCGGATCTTTGCTTTCAGGCTCATTGCTTTGCTCACAGAAGCACCTCCAAGTATTGACGCAGGATGTTCGCCACACGCATCTTCTTCGCGTAAGAATTGAGCTTGTTCAAATCCTTCTTGGGATTGGCAGCGTACAGTTTCAGCGCCGCCAAAAAGGTTTCCGTTCCGAGCTTATTACGGCTGCGGATCACATCGCAAACGGTGCGTTCCAGATCGTAGCAGGGAACGAGATTACCGGCAGGCGTTTTCAGCTCGGTCTTGCCGAGATCAAACAGCTCCGGCTTGATGTAGTACACTTTACACTCTGCTTTGATTGCTGCAGAAGGGATGCATCCGGACGGTGCAGTGATTGTGTGTTCAAAAGGTGTTCTGTCCGAAATACCATGTAAGAACAGAGCTGTTTCGTGAGAGAATATGATTTGTGTTGAACGCTTGCTTATCGACAGCAGTTCATCCTCCATATCATCGGGAAGGATGTACTGTCCCTTTACAATGCGATGGATTCTATCTTCTTTGCACAGCTTGTAGAGCATAGCTTTTGAGATGCCATGCTGCGCTGCGATTTTTGTTTCAATGATACCGCCATGCTCCTTGGCAATGGCAGCGAGTTCAGCAATATAATCCATTCAAACACCTCGTTGCAATAACTCAATAATATTATACTCAGAATTACGATCACAGTCAATACGTCTTCAAGAACATTCGGAAAATATTTACAATTAAATTATGACGATAGTCAACATAGAGTATGATCCATGCTGCGATTCAAGAGGCGGCAGCGCAGGAAGGGCTTCCGCAGTTTTACCGGGCCTTTGTGCAGATCGAGGTCACCACGCCGCGCGGCAGCAATAACCACCAACTCTGGGATACCTGCAACCGGGCGGTCAACCTCGTTATCAATAACCTGAAGGGCATCTTTTTCTGGGACGATGATCTGGAGCACATGGCTTTTTCTGTGGTTGGAGCGTGGGGCGAAACAGGTCGCACAGCCGTCCGAATCTCCCGTTTTTGGGGGCCTTGACCCATCCAAAGCTACGGTAAAAATCTGCGTGTTCCATGAACTCTGCAAAATGTCATGGAGCACGCGGGAACGGATGGCTCAACCGGGCTTGGATCGCTTGGAATGGTAAGACTCGTACCGCAATATTCATCTCGGCACGAGGCCATAATTGTGGGGTTCTGTGAGGAACGTTTGCCCCATCCGCTGGGTCAAAGATTCCGAGCAGAACAAGCGCGCCGCCCCGAATGAGTGTCTGCGTCAGAATTGACGCAGATGCCTGTTCGGGAGCGGCGATCGTTTTGCAGGGGGCTGTGTCCGGTGTACCATATCTTGACATGGAAAATGGTGATTGTTAGAATATGAGTGTAAGCCAATAGGTTACAGCATTCGACAACTGAATCAAGTGTACAGGTGCCCGTTTCTAAAGGGAACGGGCTTAAAGCGGAATGGGGTGAAAGTCCCCGCGAACCGGTCACTGTGAAGCTCCAACCTCGGGAGATGAGTCAGACACGCGCCTGCGCACGGAACCAAAAGCGCCGCCTCGTCAACGGTCAGCTTTTTCCGGCAGGGAGCGTCTCTCTGTCGGTTAAAAAGCATCCATGAGCGGATCTCCCTCATGGATGCTTTTTGTTTTGGAGGAAGGAAGATGGATCAGGTCTACGGATACGTCCGCGTATCCACGAAAGAACAAAATGAAGCGCGGCAGATTGCCGCCATGCGGGAGGTAGGGGTCGCGCCGGGGGATATTTACATGGACAAGCAATCGGGGGCGGATTTTGAACGGGTGCAGTATCGGCGGATGCTGCGGCGGCTGGGGCCGGGCGACACGCTGATCGTGAAGAGCATCGACCGGCTGGGCCGGAACTACACCGAGATTCTCGAACAATGGCGGATCATCACGAAGTCGAAGCGGGCCGCGATCGTCATTCTGGATATGCCGCTGCTGGACACGCGGCAGAACCGCGACCTGACCGGGCAGTTGATCGCGGACATTGTATTGCAGCTGCTCAGCTACGTCGCGCAGACGGAGCGTGAGTTCATCCGCCAGCGGCAGGCAGAGGGGATCGTGGCGGCGCGCGAGCGCGGCGTCCACTTTGGGCGGGACGCGACCCCGATCTCCGAGAATTTTCCGCAGACTCTGGCGGAATGGCGCGCAAAAAAGCTCGGCTCGCGGGCGGCGGCCGAGCGGTTGGGCGTGTCACAGACGACGTTTTTGAAGTGGGCAAAGGCGGAAAATCTGCCCAAAAAGTGAAAATTAAAGTAGACTTTTCTTTTCACCTCAAAATTGGCAAAAACTGGGCGAAAATTGGCCGTTTTTGCCCTTTTTATATGGTATCACAGGTGAAAAGAAAAGTCTACTTTTGCGCGCACTTGTGCTTTTCACCGAAATCACAACTTTATACGCATCTGAAGACGTGTAATCTCCGGTCGCGGGCCAATTTTCGGTACTGAGCCGAGGATGAAAGAACAAAGGTTTTCAAGCCATTCGCCCGGAGCTGTGCGCGAGAGGCTGCGGCCAAAAACAGCAAAGCTGTTTGCCCGAAAGGGCGCCATTGTGTGGACACATGAGAAGGTAGGCCGCGGACGCGGAAATGCAACATTTCCAGATCGCAAGTCAGAATACTCGCCGTCTTCACGCTGAAATGAGAATTTTTCGGCAAGGATGCAGGAGAAACAGAAAACGATCAGGCAGAGCACCCAAAGGCTCCCTTGTGTAAAGGGAGCTGTCAGCGAAGCTGACTGAAGGATTGTCTGGGAAAACCGCCATTGACAACCCCTCCGTCATTTGCTTCGCAAATGCCACCTCCCCTTACACAGGGGAGGCTACCCGCTGCGGCGGGGATGGGGTGCGGCGGGAGGTCGAAACTGTTTCTCCATTGTAGCGATAGCACGATGAACCTATCGTACAACCGGGCGCGGACTGTTCGAAGCGAGCAGGAAGCGCCATTTTTGCGTTATGGGCGCGGTGCGCCCATGCGGGAAATTGTACGATAGGAGGGATTTTTATGGACGCGGCCCTGAAACTCGCAGAACGTGTCATCGCCTACAAAAACGTCCGCTTCATCATCGAGCACCAGAACGATACCTTGGATCAGCTCAGTGCCTACCTTGCAAAGTGCATGGACGAGCTGGGGCACGCCCCGGCGAAATGCGAGGTCATCGGCGGAGACTACATTGAATACCGCTTTGACAGCTGGGTCAATGCGCTCCGCAGCTTCTGGAACGGGAAAACCGGAACCTCGAAAAATCCGCCGTCCTTTGCGGAGCGGAAGATCGTGCAGGACGTCCTGAACTGTCGGGAGGTGCGGCCATGAACCCACACCGCACCGCACAGGCCAACGAAGCCGCGCTCCGCAAGGTTCTGACGCATCGGACGCTCGTGTCCCTCTCAAAGCAGAACGTCGCCTTCGTCCTCGAACACCAGAATGACACTTGGCAGGAGCTGTCGCAGTATCTCGCCCGATGTCAGGCCGCGCTGGGCCGCGCCCCGGCGCGCACCGAGGTGATCGGCGGCGACTTCATCGAGCTGCGCTTCGGCAGCTGGGCCAAGGCCCTTGGAAGCATCGGCGTGGAAGACGGAGGCCGCCTGTCCACGCCGTCGCTGGAAAACACCCGCCTGTTCCGCGACGAATATGAGCGCCAGCGGACAGCCGACAAGCGCGCCAAGCGCGAGAAGAAAGCGGCCAACAAAGAACTCCTGCGGCAGGCCAAGGCCGCAAAACGCGCTGCCCAAACGTCCGCCTCTAACGAGGCGCAGAAGGGAGGGCGGTGAGATGGCCAAACGAAACATCCCCCTGCAAGGCAAGGGCCGCCGCTTCCGCGCCGACCTCTGGATGGACGAGAAGATCACGGGCCGGACGCTGCACGTGCTGCGGCGGCAGGGCGTCCGCTTCCCCGAAAACGCGAACCCGCGCAAAACCGCAGAATTCAAGGCCGAATACCAGCGGCAGCTCAACCAGTTCCGAAAAGAGCGTGCCATGAAAAAATCTGCAAACCCGGCATCCCCCATCGAATAGACCCGGCTCCGTCTTGGGAACGCGGAGCCGGGGTCTCCCCCGCTTCCGCCGTTCCGGCGTTTTCATACAAAAGCTACAGAAAGAAAGGACATGAAGATGAAAAAACGAATTTTGTCTCTCCTGCTTGCGCTGGTCATGCTGCTCGGCATGCTGCCCACAGTCGCACTGGCCGCAGACGACGGCTGGGACGGCACAACGAAGACAGAACCGGAAAAATCCGGCGATGTCTACCAGATCGGCACGGCGGCAGAGCTTGCCTGGTTCCGCGACGAAGTCAACAGCGGCAAGAGCACGCTCAACGCCACCCTGACCGCCGATATCGACCTCAATAATCAGGAATGGACTCCCATCGGCATAAGTCCGAACAATACAAAGTCGTTCAAAGGCACCTTTGATGGAGCTGGGCATACCATTTCCGGCCTGAAAATCGAACGAGTCGGCACGGATGACATGGTATTGGGTCTGTTCGGCTCAGTCGGCGATTCCGGCTACGGCGACGTCGAAACGGTAATCAAAAATTTGACCGTTGAAGGCCATGTCACTGCAACGATCAACAAGACAAATAAATTCAACTTTGCGATTGCCGGTATTGCCGGTTATAGCAACGGCAAAGTAACGCTGCAGCGGGTCGTCTCCAAAGTAGATGTTACCTGTACCGACAACAATAATGGCTACACATCTCCCGCAACAGCCGGATTGCTTGCAAACGCACAATCAAGCGACAAAATCATTGAATGTGCGAACTATGGCGATATCACGAGCAATAACAGCAATGTCGCCGGTCTCGTCACTGATGGTTGGGGTTTGGGCTTTAAGGGAACCATGACGTCCTGCTTCAACATCGGCACGGTCACCGGTAAAGCCCCGGCGGGCGGCCTTGTTGCGAAGAACTCTGGCACAATCGAAAATTGCTATTCCATTGGCGAAGCCGCCGGTGCGAAAGACGGCACCTTCACCAACTGCTTTGCGACCGCGAACACCATCGGCGCGACCGGCGTAACGGTCAAGACGCAGGCCGAGCTGAAAAGTGATGAAGTGCTGGCCGCGCTCAATGCGGGCGGCAATGGCAATGCGTTTGTAAAAGGGGACGACGGCCTGCCGGTGCTAAGCTGGATGAAGTCCGGCGGTTCCGATACCCCGTTGGCTGAGCCGAAGTGGAACGAAGGCGGCTATTATGAGATCAAAACTGCACAGCAGCTCGGTTGGCTCCGCGATCAGGTCAATGCCGGCAACCCGAACAGCCATTCCGATTTCAGCGCTAAGCTGATGAACGACATCACGCTGGACGGCGACTGGGAGCCGATCGGCAAGGATTACAACCATCAATACAATGGAACCTTTGATGGCGACAATCATACAATCTCCGCTCTGAAAATTGATCAAAAAGAAGCGGATGCTTCCGGTAATATGGAACTGGGCCTTTTCGGTGAGATCAATGCCGCAACGATCAAAAACCTGACTGTACAGGGCAGTGTGAAGGCAACGATTCCGAGCAGCGCTTATGGTTCTGTTTATATTGCGGGAGTTGTTGCGTCGAACCAAGGTAAATCAACGCTCGAAAATGTGACTTCTAATGTTGAGGTTACGGTTACGGGCAATGGTGGTGGCCCGATTATTGGCGGTTTGAGCGCAAATGCCTATTCACTCACCATTCAGCAGTGTGCTAACCTTGGAAATGTAACAACGGAGAACGGCACGGTTGCCGGTCTTGGCAGTGTATCGTGGGGAACGGTCACAGTCAAATGCAGCTATAACTCCGGCAACATCAGCGGCACGACCGGCAATATCGGCGGCCTGTGCGCAAACGGCGTCGGAAATGTAAATATTGATGATAGCTACAACTCCGGCAACATCAGCGGCACGACTGGCAATGTCGGCGGCCTTTGCAGCGGAAGCGCAAACATCAATTTCAGCTACAATACCGGCAAAGTCACCGCCACGACTGGAAAAGCAGGTGGCTTGACAGGTGCGGCAGGCGGCACGTCCATGAACTGCTATACTGTCGGCGAAGCGTTTGGTGATAAGAGTGCTTCTTGCTGGACAGTGTATGCAACGTCAAATGACATTGGCGTTAATTATGTTGAGGTTGTAACGCTTGATGGATTGAAGGGCATTACCGACAAACTGAAGCCATATAGCGGCGATCCGAAATTTGTTGAAAACAAGCCTTATCCCCCGCGCCTTTACTGGGAGGACGAGGCAAACTATCCCGCCGTGTGCGACCACCCCGCAGCGCGCTGCGAGGTCAGCTACGCGAAGAAGGACAGCAAGCAGCATACGGTGACGACGTTCTGCCGCAAGTGCCTGAGCATTATCACAGCAGACGCGGCGCATGAAGCAAGCGAAGACGGCACGCGCTGCAAGCTCTGCGGTTATACGTTCTGTGAGCACGGAGACGACAAGGAAAAAACGGTCTCCTTTACTCCCATCGAGGCGCAGCCGGGTATGCACACCAAAACCGTGACCTGCGCGTGCGGCGAGATCGTGGAAACGACGGCGGAAGCCTGCACGAAGGACAAGGCGACCGGAAAGTGTGAGCACTGCAACGTGGATCTGACCAACGTGCCCGCGATAGAGGACGGCTTCTACCAGATCACCAAGGAGGCGGAGCTGAAGTGGTTCCGCAATGAGATCAACAAGGGCAATCATACCATCAAGGCCAAGCTGATGGACAACATCACGCTGACAGATGCATGGACGCCCATCGGCACGAGCGAATCCCACTTCGTGGGCAGCTTTGACGGCAATGGCAAGACCATCTCCGGCCTGCGTTTTGACGTGCAGAATACGCCGGAGGAGAGTCTGTACCTTGGCCTGTTCGGCTATGTCGGCGGCAACCAGGACAGCGCAGCGGAGATCCGCAACCTGACCGTATCCGGCGAAATCTGCGTTGCGGCCGGGGCGGCTAGATCCGTTTTGGCGGGCGGTGTCGTTGCCTATCTTGATAATCACAGCAAGCTCTCTGGCGTTGTTTCCACTGTGACAGTCAATATCCAAGCGGATGGGTCTACAGCGGGCAGTATAATTGGCCGCACAAACAATAGCGCGTCGAATATTACGGTCGAAAACTGCGCCAATCATGGTGATGTTACTGTGAATGGCACGGTAGGCGGCATTCTTGGTCAGAGCAACGGTTCCAGCAAAAATATGCTCATTCGCGACTGCTATAATGACGGCAAGATCTCCGGCAGCGACTGCACTGGCGGTTTGATCGGCAGCGTACAGAGTGGTATGGACCCTGGATTTGGCGATAAGCCGACTGTATACCACACTGTGATCACAGATTCCTATAACGCAGGCGCGGTTACAGGCACTGGCGACTATACGGGTGGCCTGATCGGTGAAAATCAGCAGGCCCAGATCCTTAATTGCTATAATATCGCCGACGTTCGCGGCACGCAGAAAGCAGGCGGTCTGGCCGGACGCCATTATAATGGTTCGATGGAATACTGCTACAGTATCGGCGAGGTGACAGGGGCGTCAGGCTATATGGGCACACTCATTGGGCGGCGCGACGGCAACACCAATGTCCGTGGACTCTATGCCATTGCGGAGCCGATGATCGGAGACGGCGACAATGATTACATTCAGAAAAACCAGTTGGTCCGAAAGATTGACCTGGTTACACTGCGCCAGCTTCCCGAAGAACTGAACACCAATCAAGCATTCCAGATTGCTCCTGGCAAAACGCCGATACTTATATGGCAGGTCGTTCCGGAATGCAAGCATCCGGAAAGCAAAAAGGGTTTTGCCTATGTGGCGATCCTGAAGGACGATGGAACTGCATCCGGCAAGCATACGAAGCAGCTGATCTGTGAGGATTGCTTCCATGTGTTTGAACAGGCAGCTGAAGACTGCACCGAGGGCGGGAATCATAGCTGCATCTATTGCGGCGCCGTGCTCTGCAACCACAGCGATACGCCGGAAAACAGCAAAAAATATACCTATGTGATGGGTTCGGCGGAACAGGGCCGTTGGATGCACAGGGTGCGGTTCACCTGCGTCACCTGCGGCAGAGCACTGGATTATACCGAAGACTGCGACATGGAGATCAAATATAAGCCGATCTCCGGCAAGGAAGGCGAGCGCCATCAGGTGCTGGAAAAGTGCAAATTCCACTCCGGAACGGGCGGCTATGCCGAGGCTTGCGTTGATGGCGGCGATGATGGCACGACTTTCGACGGGAAGTGCGACCGCTGCGGCGCAAAGCTGACCAAGGTCCTGCCTGCTGTCCAGCCGGGCAGCGGCTTCGAGGATTATACGTCGATCGAGGGCAAACAGGAAGTCACGCGCTATACCGTGACGCACTATGAGATCGGCGCAGAGGCCGAAGCCCTGACGGTCGTCGCGGCCAGCGGCAACGGATCGGTGCCCACCTATCAGTGGTATTACCGCATGCAGGAGGACGCCATCGATAAAGACGGCAACCCCATTGCAGGCACGCCAATCCCCGATGCGACAAGCAGCAGCTTCACGCCCGACACCAGCGCAAAGACGGAGATGCGCTTCTACTACTGCGTGGTCTCCAACTCCACCGGCGGCACAGCCACCAGCCCGGCGCAGCCTGTCATCGTCTGCGAGAATCCGACCGTCACGGCCTACTTCTCCCTGACGAATGACGACAAATATGTCATTGGCAATGGCAATGGCGGCGGCTCAGGCAAAGTCATGGCCTTCCAGCAGGTGACGGTCCCCTACTTCGACCTTGGCCTCTACGGCCTGCAGAGCGGCTACTTCCGCTCTGAGACCTACGGCCCGCAGAACCCGAACGACCAGATGGGCGGCTCGGCCCTGAGCGCCGGCACCAGCGCCACGGCCTACGGCAAGATCACCGACCTGCACCTGATGATCTATATGCTTGAACGCCATTACTGCGACCTGACTGATGAGCAGTGCGGTAAGGGCTATCTGTATACACATCATCTGATGGGCAAGGATTCTACCGTGCTGGAGACCGAGGGCGGTGCCGGTTCGGTCCTCGTGCGCCACTACTGGGGCCACGACATGAACTTTAACTACTATCAGAACTATGTCTACCCGCTGGCCAGCGCGGGCTGGGGCGCAACGGCGGATCAGATCATCCTGCGCGACGGCGAGATCTTCACGCTGGCCATGTTCACCGACTGGGGCTTCTATACCAAATCCGGCGCTGGCTTCCAGCATCTTGGCACCGATGAGGACAAGTGCGCCGTCAGTATCGAGCCCGGTGTCTCCGAATCGTTCGACCTGACGCTCTACCGCTCCTACGGCTACGATCAGGACAAGTACGATACGAAGCATACTCCGGTCCCGAATGCGCCGGTCTATTATACGCGCGCGGACAGCCTCAAGGTCGGCACAGTCGGCACGAGCGATTGGACGCGCTGCGGCACAACGGATGCAAACGGCAAGATCACGGTCAATCTGACCGCACTTAACCTGACCGCGGGTGAGACGTATCTCTTCGCTACGCCCGGCCAGAAGCAGGGCAACGGTGATGATGCGGTCGTCGCCTGCCCCGGCGGTATTCTGGTAAAGGTCGCGGCCTCCGAGCGAAAGACCGTCACTTTTGTCGACCGACTCGGCGAGACCACTACGCAGAAGGTCGCCGTCGGCAGCACCGTCAAAAAGCCTGCTGACCCGACACATGCGGGTTACACCTTCCTAGGCTGGTTCACCGATGCCGCGTGCAAGAACGCCTATTCGTTCAGCGCGCCGATCGAAAACGACCTGACGCTCTATGCCGGCTGGCAGGAAAAAGCGGCACCGATTACGCCGGTCACTCCTGTGACGCCGTCGAATCCTGCAAAGAATCCGTTCAACGAAAACGCGGGTAAGGACAGCCTCCCGTTCACCGACGTCAATGCGAACAGCTGGTACTATTCCGGCGTCAAGTTCGCCTACGAAAAGGGCCTCATGAATGGTACTGGTAATGGGACATTCAGCCCGAACGCGGACACGACCCGCGGCATGATCGTCACGATGCTCGCCCGTCTCGAGGGACAGAACACTTCCGGCACGCCGTGGTACACCGCGGGCCAGAAGTGGGCCATGGACAATGGCATTTCGGACGGCACCAACATGACTGGCGCGATCACCCGCGAGCAACTCGCCGCTATCCTGTTCCGCTACGCGAAGCAGAAGGGCTATGACGTCGGCAAATCTGTGGAACTGAACGGTTTCGAGGATGCGAACACGGTCAGCACTTACGCCACCGACGCCATGCGCTGGGCCGTTGCAAATGGCCTGATTCAGGGTTCCAACAGCAAGTTGAATCCGAAGGGCACTGCAACACGGGCGCAGGTCGCGACGATCCTCATGCGCTTCATGGAACTGTACGCAAAATAAGATGAAACTACGATATTTGAAACCGAATATCGCCTGACCACCCCAAAGCTGGGCGGTTCCCCGCGTGAAAACGCGGGGAACCGTGCGGCTTATTCGTGCGTTTAAGGGAGTCCTTAAAAATGCGAATAAACTGCACAAATCTTCCATATTTAAGAGGAATTCGTATATATGAATCAGTTTTTTGAGAAATATCCGTGGCTGCGAACGATGCTCTGCGGCCTGATGGCCGCGGCGCTGCTTCTGTCGGTCCTGCTCCCGGTGCTGCGTCTGCAGCGG
>ERZ773242.1798-NODE-1798-length-19273-cov-5.586013_pt1 | contig 19273 bp, 20 predicted proteins | sample MGYA00511077_ERZ773242 | MGnify/ENA primary metagenome ERZ773242 (study PRJEB29015, sample SAMEA2737754) | human gut metagenome | biome: human gut; feature: human-associated habitat; material: faeces | place: China | collected 2012 ... | reverse complement strand
TACCTCGCCGCTGGCCTTCACCGGCAACAAGTTTGAGTTCCGTATGCCCGGCTCCAGCCAGTCCATCGCCAGCCCGACGACGACCATCAACGCCATCATGGCCGATGAGCTGAGCCGCTTCTATGACGAGCTGTCGCAGGCGGAGGACTTCAATGAGGCGCTGCACGAGCTGGTGCGCCGCACGTTCTCCGAGCACCGCCGCATCATCTTCGGCGGCAACGGCTATGAGAACGCGTGGGTCGAAGAGGCCGAACGCCGGGGGCTGGCGAACCTCGCGAACACCGCGCAGGCGCTGCCGAAATACATCCTCCCGAAGAACATCGAGCTGATGACGCGTCAGGGCGTCTACTCGAAGGAGGAGATTCTCTCCCGCCACGAGATTCACATGGAAAAATACTGCAAGGTCATCCGGATCGAGGCCCGGACGCTGGTCGACATGGTCCAGCACGAGATCCTCGATGCCGTTTCCGCATATGAAGACCGCCTCTGCGGCACGGTACTGCGCAAGCGCCAGGCCGCCCCGGAGATCACCTGCCACGTCGAAAAGTCCCTCGCAAGTACCCTCGCCATCCGCAACGAGGAGCTACTCGAGGAGGTTGTGGCGCTCAAGACTGCGCTCGAGACAGAGCCGGCGGACGCCGCGATGGAAGAGCGCGTGACCTACTACCATGAGGTGGTGGAGGCCGGCATGGAAAAGGTCTGCGAGACGGTCAACCAGCTCGAAGCGCTGACCGCGACGCGCGATTGGCCGTATCCGACGTTCTACAAGCTGCTGTTCTCGGTGTGACCGGGAAAAGCACGGCTGACCTTGAAGCGTATGGAATTTTAGAGTGAGGAGAGGAAAAACGTGAAGTACATTTTTGTCACCGGCGGCGTTGTATCCGGCCTTGGTAAGGGCATCTGCGCCGCGTCCCTCGGACGCCTGCTCAAGCAGTGCGGCCTGCGGGTGAAGAACCAGAAGTTTGATCCCTATTTCAACGTCGATCCCGGCACGATGAGCCCCTACCAGCACGGTGAGGTGTTCGTGACCGACGACGGCGCGGAGACAGACCTCGACCTCGGCCATTATGAGCGCTTTGTGGATGAGTCGCTGAGCGGAAACGCCTCCGTCTCCTCGGGCAAGGTGTTCTGGAGCGTCCTCAACCGCGAGCGGCAGGGTGGCTACCTCGGCGGCACGGTGCAGATCATCCCCCATGTGACCGACGAGATCAAAAGCCGCGTCTACGCCATGGACGACGGCCAGACGGACGTGGTCATCACGGAGATCGGCGGCACCGTCGGCGACATCGAGAGCCAGCCCTTCCTCGAGGCCATCCGGCAGGTGGCCGCGGAGCAGGGACGCGAAAATGTACTGTATATCCACGTTCCCCTCATCGTCGCCATCCCCGGCAGCGGCGAGCTCAAGAGCAAGCCCACGCAGCACTCCGTGAAGGAGCTGCTCTCCGTCGGCATCCAGCCGGACATCCTCGTCTGCCGCACGGACGGCCCCATCACGGAGGATGTCCGCCGCAAGATCGCGCTGTTCTGCAACGTCGACGAGGACTGCGTCATCCCGAACGTCACGGCGTCCACGCTCTATGAGGTGCCGCTGCTGCTCGAGAAGGAGGGGCTCTGCCGCGTCGTCTGCCGCAAGCTCGGTCTCGGCGCGGGCGAGCCGGACATGGCAGAGTGGCGCGCGCTGGTGGAGAAGATCCACGGCGTGCACAAGTCCGTGAAGATTGCCCTCGTCGGCAAGTATACCGGCCTGCACGACGCATATCTGAGCGTCGCGGAGTCGCTGTTCCACGCGGGCACCGCGTGCGACGCACAGGTACATATCGAGTGGGTCGACTCCGAGACGCTGACGGCGGAGAACGTCGGCGAGGTGCTCGGCGGCTGCGGTGGCGTGCTCGTGCCCGGAGGCTTCGGCGACCGCGGCATCGAGGGCATGATCCTCGCGGCGCAGTACGCTCGCGAGCACGACGTGCCGTATCTCGGCATCTGCCTCGGCATGCAGATCGCCGTCATCGAGTTTGCCCGCCACGTCGTCGGCTGGAGCGACGCGCACAGCGCGGAGTTCTCCGACTCAACCGAGCATCCCGTGATCGCGCTCATGTCCGATCAGGTGGGCATCACCGCCAAGGGCGGCACGATGCGTCTCGGCAAGTATCCCTGCGTGCTGGCGGAGGATTCGCTGGCCCGCGCGGCCTACGGTACACCGGAGATCTCCGAGCGCCACCGCCACCGCTATGAGTTCAACAACGAGTTCCGTCCCCGGTTGGTGGACGCGGGCCTGCGTCTGGCGGGCCTGTCCCCGGATGGCCGGCTCGTGGAGATTGTGGAGGAGCCGAAGCAGAAGTGGTTCGTCGGCGTCCAGTTCCACCCGGAGTTCAAGAGCCGCCCCAACCGCCCGCACCCCGTGTTTGAGGGCTTCGTGCGCGCGGCAATCGAGAAATAATAAAAAATCCCACCGCGGTGCGGTGGGATTTTTTTATTATCCGCAAAAAACGGATGAGATCTTTTTCGCGGCCTGCGGGCCGCGAACTCTGTGAGACCGGGGAGTGCTGCGCGTCACGGGTGAGCGGGCACTCTGGCTCTTGCGCGGAGGGGTGTGCGTGTGGCATAATAGAGGGGAAAAGAACCCGTTTCCGGAAGGAGTGCGATCTGCGATGAACAAAAAACGGATCCGTCAGATGAATACCGCACTGCTGCGGCGGCTGGGGAGCCGCCCGGCGGCGGAATATCTGGCCGGGCAGGAGAAATTTTTGCGCGCGCTGGAGGGGGAGAACTACATACAGCGCTTCGCGCCGCTCTATGACGGCGGGCGCATCCGCTGCGCCGACGTGCTGGCACTGTGCCGTCCGGAGCTGGACGTGCTCAGCACCGGCGAGCCGGAGGGCGGCTGGCTGCTCTACACCTACGATTTTGCGCGCAGCTTGCTGTTCCCGGAGAAGGGCACCGTCTGGACGCACGGGGCGGGCGCGTCGTTTCTGCTGTCGGTTCTGCAGGTACTCCTCGCCGCCGAGCGGGATCTTGTGCCGTACGATCCGGCGTGGGACATCGCGTTCCTGCCGGAGAGCGAGCTGGAGGGCAGCGCCTGCGCCGCGAGCTACGGCCAGATGGCGCGCCTGTGGCGGCGCGAGTACGTCTATGAGATGATGCGCCTCGGGCTGGAGGCGACGCCCTACCGCACGCTCGAGCACATCGCGGGCGTCCACCACGTCGCGGTGACGGCGGGACGCGCGCTGAAGAAGTCCGGCGTGGCGGTGGACCTTGCGCTCGTCTCCGGCGCGGCGGCGGGGCACGACATCGGCAAGTTCGGCTGCCGCCCCGGCGAGCGCGTGCCGTATCTGCACTATTACTACACCGACCTCTGGTTCCGCCGCCGGCGCATCACGGACATCGGTCACGTCGCGGCGAACCATTCCGTGTGGGATCTGGAGCCGGATTACCTGTCCGTGGAGTCGCTGCTGCTGATCTACGCGGACTTCCGCGTGAAGCAGACGCGCGGCGCGCACGGTGAGGAGATCACCCACATCTCCACGCTCGCCGAAGCGTTTGACGTGATTCTCTCGAAGCTCGACGGTGTGGACGAGGCCAAGCGCCTGCGCTATACGCGGGTCTACGCCCGCCTGCGCGATTTTGAGCAGTTCATGATTGCCCGCGGCGTGGACGTCACGCTCAGCGGGGCCGACCGGACACCGCAGCCGGAAAAGCCCGTCGCGCTGCTGACGGACGAGGAGTCGCTGCAGGCGCTGGTGCTGCAGTGCGTGGGGCACAACATCGAACTGATGAACCGTCTGACCGGGCAGCGGAGCTTCGCGGAGCTGCTGGAGCTGGCGCGCGGCGAGATGAACTGGCGCCGCCTGCGCGCGTATCTGGGCGTTTTTGAGTCGTACTCCCTCTATCTGCACATTCCGCAGAAGGTGCAGACGCTGGCATTTCTGTATGAGCTTCTGATGCACCGCGAGGGCGACATCCGCCGTCAGGCGGCGGCGCTGATCGGCGAGATCATCGCGGGCTTCCACGAGGGCTATGTCAAGGAGCGCCCCACCGACAGCAAGCCCGACCCGCGCGAGATCACCGACCTCGACCAGTGGAAGCTCTATCTCGACAAGATCATCTACCCCGATCACAAGCTGATGCTCCAGCACCGGCGGTGGATCTGCTATACGCTCAAGTTCGCCGTGAACTCGCTGCTGCAGCGCTGCCCGGGGCGCGAGGAGCGGTTCCTGACGCCGTTTTTCGCCTATTTCCGCCACCCGGAGCAGCTCGACGACGAGACGGCCTTCCAGCTGCTCGATACCGCCGGGGCGATCCGGCTGCAGGTCTGCACCGCGCGCCAGCACGAGCTGCTGCTGCGCTTTGCCGAGGAGCTGATGGGGCGCGAATCGCTCACCATCCGCGCCGCGGCGATGCTGCTGTTCGACCGGCTGTACCGCATCGCGCCGCGCTCACGGGCGGCGAAGCTCCTGCAGGAGCTGGACTGCTCGGGCGACGTCTCGCTCGAGCTGCTGCGCCGCGACATCCTCCGCGGGGACGAGGCGTTTACCCTCGAGGAAAACGTCATCTCCGAGATTTTCCTCGACAACCTCAAGTCCGCGACACCGTGGGTCATCAAGCTGATGAACATCCGCCTGCTCAAGGACTTCGCCCGCAGTGGGCGCAGCCCCATTCTGCACATCGCGACGCACCTTGCCAATCTCATCAAGGTCAGCGACCGCGTCACTGTCCGACACAACGCAGGCAACGCGCTCCTGAAGATTGCACCGCTGCTCTCCGTCGACCAGCGCAACGAGGTGGCCGTGGAGCTCTGCCGCGGTCTGGAGCTGGGGCAGCAGGAGTTTACGAAGTACATCCCCGACTATCTGGGGCGGTTTGCGCTGTGGCTGCCGCCGGAGGAGCTCGACGAGATTATTGTCGACCTCGGGAAGACGCTCTGCTCCTCGAGCAGCCGCATCGTCGCCCCGGTGCTCGATACGGTGGGCGTCATCTACGAGGAGTACGCCGCCTACCGCACGCGCTTTCCCGAGACGGACGAGGCCTACCGCGCGCGGCGCGAGCGCCTGCTCGGTATGCTGATGAAGGGCCTCGCCGGGATCGACAACGAGACGCGCCACGAGGCCATGCTTGTGCTGGGGCGGCGAGTGTTCGGTTCGCAGATCCTCAGCGGGCACGAGAAGAGCCGCGCCTTCCCGCTCACCGCGCGCAAGATCCTCGCGCTCTATCACGAGGATCCGGGCGATGGGCTGACGTTCTATTACCGCGCGGCCATGCTCGGGCGGCTCTACCGCTTCATCACGGAGCAGAGTCTTGACCCGGAGGGCTTCTCCTTCGAGCCGCCGCGCCCGATCGCATTCTTTCCGGGGACATTCGATCCCTTCACGCTCTCACACAAGGGCATCGTGCGCGCCATCCGCGACCTCGGCTTCGAGGTGCTGCTCGCCATCGACGAATTCTCGTGGTCGAAGCGCACGCAGCCCTACCGCATCCGCCGCCGCATCGCGGCGATGTCCGTGGCCGATGAGTTCTATGTCCACATCTTCCCGGAGGATTTCCCGGTGAACATCGCCAATCCCGGAAACCTGCGCGAGCTGCGCGAGGCATTCCCGGGGCGGCAGGTGTCCATCGTGGTCGGCAGCGACGTTGTCGCGCACGCGTCTTCTTACAGAAAGCCCGTGGAGCCGGATTCCATCCACACGTTTGACCACGTCATCTTCCGCCGCGCCGAGCCGGGCGGTACAGCCCCGGACTACAGCTGCATCCGCGGGCGTGTCGTGGAGCTGACGCTGCCGCAGGAGCTTGAGGAGATCAGCTCCACCCGTATCCGCGACGCCGTGGACGCCAACCGCGACGTCTCAAACCTGATTGACACCATGGCGCAGGAGTTCATCTACCGCCATGGCCTGTACCTGCGCGAGCCGCAGGATAAGCCCGTTCTGCACACGGAGGATCTGGAGTTTATCCCTGTCCCCGGTCCGGGGCGGCAGGTGGAAAAACTCCTGCAGGAGATCTATCCGTCCGCGCAGGCCGCCGCCCTGATCGCGCGCCTGCGTACGTGCGACGATGAGGTGATACTGCTGCGCAGCGGCAAGAGCGGGCGCGCGCTCGGCGCGGCGTCGTACCGCTGCCTTGACTCGCAGCACCTGTTTACCCGGCTGGCAAGCCCCGAGCTCACGGCCTTCGTCCGGCAGAACGCCGGCGGGCGGACGCTGCTCATCAGCGGCCTGTTCGTGCCGCACGGCGAGCAGCAGGAGGACCTGTGCCAGCTGCTTTTGACGGAGGTGCTGACGCTCGCGATCGGGCGCGAGTATACCTACGCGGTCTACCTCCCGCTCGAGGGGGCGGGCGGCGCCGCGGCGCGCCAGACGATGCTGCTGCAGGGCTTTTTGCCGGTGTCGGCGGTGGAGGGCGCCATGGCGGCGGACATGCGCCGCCCGATCGTACTCAGCCGCAACGTCGACACGGCTATCAAGGCGCCGCTTTCGACCTCGCCGCGCGTGCTCGCGGCCGTCTCTGCGGCGCACCGGCGGCTGCAGACGGCGCTGACGCACCTGCAGCCGGGCTCGCTCATGCTGAGCCTGTCCGCGGGCGTGATCTACCACCGCCTGCTCAAGCGTATCACCGCGCGCAACGGTGTCCCCGCCGAGCCGATGGTGCCGCGCCAGCTCGGCCCGGACATCTGCGTACCCTACGGTAAGATCCTGCGCGGCGTGGTCGTGCCGAACACGGTGACGAAGACGCTGCGCACCGATAAGGTCTATGAATCCGACCTCTCCTCGAGCGCCATCGAGGCATATCCCGGCTATTCGCCGCTGCCGGATCAGGTGCGCACGATCCGTGCCTTTGACCGCCCGGCCATCCTCGTCGACGACATGCTCCACGACGGCAAGCGCATCCGCACGCTCGCGCCGCTGCTCGAGCAGACGCACCAGCGCGTCGACCTCGTGCTTGTGGGCTATCTCACGGGGATGGGGCGCGACCTGATGCAGCAGTTGGGCTATCCCGTCGACGGGATCTACTATCTGCCGAATCTGCGCATGCGCTTTGTCGAGTCTACGCTTTATCCCTTCATCGGCGGCGACACGGTGCGCCGCAGTGAGCCGATGCCCGGCGGCCTGCAGCCGTCGGTGAACCGGATCCTGCCCTACGCCTCGCCGGAGTATGCCGAGATCGGGCAGGACGCGGCGTGGGAGCTGAGCCTGTGCTGTCTGGAGAATGCCCGCGATATTTTGCTGGCGCTCGAGACGGAGTACCGCGCGCTCTATGCCCGCAGCCTGACGCTCGGCCGCCTGAGCGAGGCAGTCATCCTGCCGCTCTGCCCGGACAAGGGTGGGTGCATGACCTATGACATCAACCGCGCCGCCTCCACCTATCTGGAGGGCGACATTGAACTGCTCAAACGCATGAAATCCATACACTGAAAGGAAGATGGCTGAAATGCTGTACTATGAATACCGGGGCTATACGCTCTGCAGTTGCGAAGAGCTGCCGTACCGGCACCTCGCGGCGCTGCCGCAGGAGGGGGAGGTGATCTATCTCTTCGAGCGGCCGCTCATGATCGGGCGCGACACGTTCCCTGTCACGGACGCGGCACTTCTCACGGCGGAGGAGGGCGTGCAGACGCTCTGCGCCGGGGAGAAGGTGGACGTGCCGCCGGAGCTGGCAGACGCCGTCGCGGCGGGGCGCGTGCGCGCCGTGAACCGGGCGCATCCGCGCTGGGAAGAGCTGCTCGCGCCGCTGCGCCGCCCGGAGAAGTACCGCGTGAACCTGCTGGCGCTCGGCGACGTGGGGAGCACGCTCCTCATGGGGCTGCGGCTGCTGGGGGGCGATGTGATCTCGTCGATCGGTATCTGCGATCTGCGCGAGGGTGTTCCGGAGCGGTGGGAGTTTGAGCTGAACCAGATCAACCTCCCCGGCGACTACGACGCGCTGCCGCGCGTTGAGATCGTGCGGCCGGAGCGGCTCTTTGACGGGGATGTGTTCCTCTTCTGCGCGTCGCGCTTCGTGCCGGACACGGCCGTCAAGACGGGCGATGTGCGCATGGCGCAGTATGCGCTCAACCGCGAGCTCGCAGCGCTCTATGCCCGCAAGGCGCGCGAGGTGCACTACAAGGGCCTTTTCTGCGTGGTGAGCGACCCGGTTGACCCGCTCTGCCGCGCCGTCTGGCGCGAGAGCAACCGCGCGGAGGACGGCAGCTGGGACGGGCTCGGTCTGTTTTCCCATCAGGTGCGCGGGTTCGGTCTCGGCGTGATGAACGCCCGCGCGGCCTACTATGCCCGGCACGACGGGCGCTTTGCGTCGTTTCTCGCCGAGGGGCGCACCTTCGGCCCGCACGGGGAGGATCTCGTTGTGGCGAACTCGATCGAGCATTACGACGACGCGCTCTCGCGCGAGCTGACGGAGAAGGTCGTCCACGCGAACCTCGCCATGCGCGCAATGGGCTTCAAGCCCTATGTGGCCCCGGCGCTCTCGTCCGGGGCGCTGAGCCTGCTGCTGTGCCTGCGGGGCGAGTGGAACTGCTCGTCGACGTGTCTCGGCGGCGTGTTCATGGGCGCGCGCAACCGCGTGACGCCCACGGGTATCGAGCTTGAGCGCCTGCCGCTGCCGCGGGCGCTGATGGACCGGCTGCGCGCGACGGAGGAGCGCCTGCGCGCCATCGACTGAGGGGGGGTGAGGGTATGGCGCTGACCGTTCTGCTGCCCGGAAATGACTACAGCGCGCCGCTGCGCGCACTGCTTGAGCCGATGCTGCCGCCGGGGAGCACCGTCCGCAGCCCGGACGACGGGCTGGAGGGATTGCGGGGAGAGCGGTTGCTGTTCGCCGTCGCGCTCGACGAGGGCGGCTGCAACATGGCCTATTACCGGATGCTCTCGCGCCTGCGCCGCAGTGAGACGCTCCTGCACGGGTGCGTCGCGGGGGTCGTGGTCACGGGTGTGGGCGAGTTTTACACGAAGGATGTCGCGCGCGACATGGTCTTTGCCGCGAATCAGGCGGGCTGCGCGTTCCTCGGCCGTCCGCTCGTCGAGGCGACGGGGTCGCTCCGGAACTTCCGCGTGCAGGCGCAGATCGGCGGGACGGACGAGAAAACCGCGTTCCACGCCGCGCTGGCCGAGCTGATCGGCCGGCTTGAGACATGGGAGCATCCCGCGCCGATCCGCCGCGTCCTCGCGCTGCACGCCTCGCAGCGCAGCACGTCGAACACGCTCGCCTTCTGGGAGCTGGTGCGAAAGGCGCTGCCGCCGACGGTCGAGGTGCAGGAGATCTGCCTGCGCAACGGCACACTCGCCGACTGCAACGGCTGCAGCTATACGGCCTGTCTCCACTTCGGTGAACAGGGTGGGTGCTTCTACGGCGGCCCGATGGTCGAGGAGGTCTATCCCGCCGTGCGCAGCTGCGACGCGCTCGTGATGATCTGCGCAAACTACAACGACGCTCTCGCGGCGAACCTGACCGCCTGCGTCAACCGCCTGACGGCGCTCTTCCGCCAGACGCGGTTTTATGATAAGCGTCTGTTCGGGCTTGTCGTCTCGGGTTATTCCGGCGGCGACCTGCTCGCGCGCCAGCTCATCTCCGCGCTGAATATGAACAAGGCGTTCTTCCTGCCGCCGCACTTCTGTCTGCTGGAGACGGCGAACGAGCGCGGGAGCCTTGTGCGCCTGCCGCACATCGGCGAGCGCGCCGCGCAGTTCGCCGCGCAGATGGCCGAGAGCTGACACCGCACAGCGTGGGCGCTGAAAACGAAAAAACAAAGACGTCGCCGCAATTGCGGCGACGTCTTTGGCTATCAAAGTCTCGCAGTGAGAGTTCGCGGCCCGCAGACCGCGAATTCTCACTGCCGAAAAGGGCTCTTCCATTTTCAGCAAATAAAAAATTCCCTCGACAGAACGGGCCGGGGAGTGCTACAATATGAACCGACAGAGAAAGCGGGGTGATCGGATGAATACGGAGCTGTATGAACTGCTGACATCTGCGCAGCTGCAGCAGCGCGAGACGGCGGAGGGTGGCCGTGCGCTTCTGCCGAGCCGCTTCTGCCGGGCGGAGCCGGTGAAGGGCGGCGTGCGCGGAACGTTCGCCGTGCCGCAGAAGGCGGATCCGACGGGACCCCGGCGGCAGTTCGCGTTCCGCCTGACGCAAAAGCGGCTTCTGCTCGCCGATGACAGCAATTTCCTGCGCAGCGAGCTGGGAAAGCTCGAGGGAAAACTCCTGCAGGAGCCGCAGACGCCCGCACAGCTGCTCGCGGAGCTGACGGCGCATCTGCTGCAGAACGACGCCGTCGCGCTGCAGCGATATGAGGACCGTCTTTCGGAGATGGAGGAGGAGCTGCTGCGTGAGCGCGCGGACGGCTTTGAGCAGCGGATTTTCCAGATTCGCCGCGAGCTCTCGGCGTACGCGGCGTACTATGAGCAGCTGACGGAGCTGTGCGGAACGCTGAGTGAGGAGACGGAGGATGATCCACGCGCCGCGCATCTGTTCGATGCCCTTTCGGGACGGGCACAGCGGCTGGCCGCGCTCGTGCAGATGCACCGCGAATACTCCCTGCAGCTGCGTGAGATGCACCAGACGCAGATCGACGTGCGCCAGAACAACATCATGAAGATTCTCACGATCGTGACGACGGTGTTCCTGCCGCTGTCGCTGATTGCGGGCTGGTACGGCATGAACTTTGTGAACATGCCGGAGCTGCAGAGCGCGAACGGCTATCGGATTGTCTGCATCGCAAGCGCGCTGTGCGTGGTGCTGGAGCTGCTGATCTTCAAGTGGAAGAAGTGGTTCTGACTCACCGCTCCTCCGGGTGGTCGCGCAGATATTGAAGCCTTTTCCACGACTGATACGCCGTCAGGAAGCCGCCGGCGGCCATCACCGCCATGAGCAGCCCCAGCGGCACCATCCACCAGACAAACGTGCCCGCGTCGCACAGAAAAGAGAAAATCCGATAGGCCAGCAGCACCAGAATGATGCCGACGGCCATCAGCAGCACCAGGATGTCGCTGTTGCGGCAGGTTTTGATCTTTTTCACGGACAGGCACCTCGTTTCGTATTTTTTACCATTATACCACCGATCCGCGCGTGATAAAAGCCCGCGCGCGGGTATTTTTTGCCGCGACGGCGGCGGAGAGGAGTTTTCACCATGAACATCGGCCGCGTATATGTCCCGTCACAGCTGGTGCTGGCCCCGATGGCCGGCGTGACCGACCTCGCGTTCCGGCAGATCTGCTCGGAGCTGGGGGCGGGGCTGACCGTGACGGAGATGGTCAGCGCGAAGGCGCTGTGCTATCAGGACCGCAAGAGCCGGGGGCTGCTGAAGCTCTTCCCCGGCGAGCACCCCGCGAGCGTCCAGATTTTCGGCAGCGATCCGGTCTGCATGGCCGAGGCGGCCTGCCTTGCGGCGGAGATCAGCGGTGCGGACATCGTGGACATCAACATGGGCTGCCCAGTGGGGAAGATTGTCTCCAACGGCGACGGCTCGGCCCTCATGCGCGACCCGGAGAAGGCCGTGCGCGTGGCGGAAGCGGTTGTGCGGGCCGCGCCGGTGCCCGTCACGGTCAAGATGCGCCGCGGCTGGGACAAGGGAAGCATCAACGCCGTGCAGCTTGCGCAGATGCTCGAGCAGGCCGGCGTGGCGGCGGTGACCGTCCACGGACGCACGCGCGCGCAGATGTACGCCGGGCAGGCCGACTGGACGACCATCCGCGAGGTGAAGGAGGCCGTGCGCATCCCGGTCATCGCCAACGGCGACGTGTTCCGCCCGGAGGACGCGGTACGGATCCTGCAGTTCACTGGCGCGGACGCGGCCATGATCGGACGCGGCTGCTTCGGTAACCCCTGGCTCTTTCAGCAGGCGCAGGCCGCGCTTGACGGGGAGGAGATTCCTCCGCTGCCGCCGCTGCGCGAGCGCGCGGCGCTCGCTGTGCGCCAGATTGAGCTGGCCGTCGCCGACAAGGGCGAGCACATCGCCATCCTTGAAGCGCGCAAGCAGTACGCGTGGTATCTCAAGGGCGTGCCGCACGCGAATTACTACAAGGAGCAGATCGTCCGCATGAACACGCTCGAGGACGTCTACCGCGTCACGAAGGGCATCCAGCGCGATCTGACTTGACAGAATCCGCCCCCGTTCGCTATAATCATACATTATATATAATGTATCGCGGAGGGGCGAAGCCCCCTCCGGCGGGAGGATTACGATGGGCATTGTTGTACTGGGCGCGGTGTTCGTGGACATCAAGGGCTATCCGCAGGACGTCTATATCCCCGGCGGGCGCAACGCTGGGCGCATCGAGCAAGTGCCGGGCGGCGTGAGCCGCAACGTGGTCGAGGATATCGCGAATGTCGAGCTGCGCCCGACATTTGTGAGCCTTGTCGACGACACCGGCCTCGGCGAGGACGTCGTGCGCCAGCTGCGCAACCACAAGGTCAACACCGACTACATGCTCCGCACACCGGACGGCATGGGGACGTGGCTGGCTGTGTTCAACAACGACGGCGATGTCTGTGCCGCCATCAGCAAGCGCCCCGACCTGCGTCCGCTGATCGCGCTGCTCGACGAGAAGGGCGACGAGATCTTCCGAGACGCCGACAGCATTGCCCTTGAGCTGGACATGGACAAGGAGATCGTCAAGCGCGTCTTTGCCTATGCGCAGAAGTATCACAAGTCCGTCTACGCGGTCGTCTCGAACATGACGATCGCCGTTGAGCGGCGCGATTTTCTGCAGCAGACGGACTGCTTCGTCTGCAACCGCCAGGAGGCGGGCATCCTCTTCATCGAGGACTTCGAGGACAAGACCGTCGAGCAGATGCAGCAGATTCTTCTGCAGAAGGTGAAGAGCGCGAACATCCCCCGCATGATTGTGACGCTCGGCGAGGTCGGCGCGGTCTATGCGACGGCGGACGGCGAGAGCGGCTTCTGCCCGGCGCAGCCCGTCCATGTACGCGACACGACCGGCGCGGGCGACGCATTCTTCGCGGGCATTACCATCGGCTTGACCTACGGCAAGGGGATGCAGGATGCCTGCGCCATCGGCACGCGCCTTGCGGCGGCGACGATCTGCACGCTCGAGAACGTCTGCCCGCGCTTCATGCCGGGTGAATTCGGGCTGGAGGTGCCGGTCACGGACTGACCGGAAATATAGCAAAATTTTCTGCGAAAAGTATGGAAATCCCCCTTGACAAACAGGGGGATTTCTTTTATTATATTCAGGTACGCGTGCGAAGGGTGCTGCACACCCGGAGCCGTTTACAATGCGATGAACCGGGAGATTGCTCCGAGAGGAGGTAACTTCCGGGGAGTATGTCCGATCATCGGGCGGCTGAGAAGATTCTGTACGTCAGCGTAGATCGCTGCGCCAGAAGTGCACCGGCCGGACTCTGTGCCGGTGTTTCTTATGAGCCGGAATGATACGCACGGAACGGCGTATAAGAAATTCTCGCCGTACGGCAGTTGGTCCGCAGAAAACAAACCGTACGAAATTGGAGGAACAAACCACATGGCAAAAGAAATGATTCGCATTCGCCTCAAGGCCTATGACCATCAGGTCATCGACCAGAGCGCAGAGAAGATCGTCGAGACTGCCAAGCGCTCCGGCGCAACCGTCTCCGGCCCCATCCCTCTGCCCACCAAGAAAGAGATCGTCACCATCCTGCGCGCGACCCACAAGTACAAGGACAGCCGCGAGCAGTTCGAGCGCCGCACCCACAAGCGCCTGATCGACATCAGCAACTCCACCCCCAAGACCGTGGAGGCTCTGATGGCTCTGGATCTGCCCGCCGGTGTGGAGATCGAGATCAAGCTGTAAGTTACATTTTTATAGTAACCGATCTCAAACCGTCCCTGCCGCGCGGATGCGCGGCAAAGAGTAACATTGCTTGCTGCCCAACCGCCCGCTGACTTGCGTGAGGCGAGCGGGGGTTACGTCGGCAGAGCAAGCGCTCCGCGCCCAATGCGGAGTGAACTATGTCGACCAATAACCTTTAAGGAGGATCATACATGAAAGCAATCATCGGCAAGAAAGTCGGCATGTCTCAGATCTTCGACGAAAACGGCAAGGTGATCCCCGTCACCGTCATCGAGGCGGGTCCCTGCACGGTCGTTCAGAAGAAGACTGTCGAGAAAGAGGGCTATGCGGCCGTTCAGCTGGGCTACGAGGATGTCCCCGAGCGTAAGCTGACCAAGCCCGAGATGGGCCACCTGAACAAGGCATCCGTCGGCCCCAAGAAGTACCTGCGCGAGTTCGACCTTGAGAACGCGGCCGAGCTGAACATCGGCGACGTCATCAAGGCTGACACCTTCAAAGAGGGCGACTTTGTGGACGTGACCGGCACCAGCAAGGGCCACGGCTATCAGGGCCCCATCAAGCGCCACGGCGCTCAGCGCACTCCTATGAGCCACGGCGGCGGCCCTGTCCACCGTCACGCCGGCTCTATGGGTTCCACCACGGATCCCAGCCGCATCTTCAAGGGTCACATCGGCGCCGGCCAGATGGGCTGTGACCAGGTCACCATCCAGAACCTGGACATCGTCAAGGTCGATCCCGAGCTGAACCTGATCGCTGTCCGCGGCGCCATCCCCGGCCCCAAGGGCGGTCTGGTGCTGATCAAGAGCACGGTCAAGACCCACCGCGTCAAGAATGTCGAGTCCGGCATCAGCAACAACCCGCAGAAGGCTTCCGGCCGTAATCCCCAGAAGGCTTCCGCACGTACTAAGTAAGGAAAGGAGTGCTTGAAATGTCTACTATCAAAGTGTTGAACATGGCCGGCGCTGAAGTCGGTACTGTTGAACTGAGCGACAGCATCTTCGGTATCGAGCCGAACGGCGCTGTTGTCCACGAAGTGGTGAAGAACCACCTGGCCAACTGCAGACAGGGCACTCAGAGCGCTCTGACCCGTGCAGAGGTCTCCGGCGGCGGCAAGAAGCCCTGGCGCCAGAAGGGCACCGGTCACGCCCGTCAGGGCAGCACCCGCGCTCCCCAGTGGACGCACGGCGGTATCGTGTTTGCCCCCAAGCCCCGCAGCTATTCTTATGTCCTGAACAAGAAGGTCAAGAGACTGGCTATGAAATCCGCTCTGTCCGCCAAGGCGGCTGCCGGCGAGCTCATCGTCATCGACAGCATCCAGATGGAGAGCATCAAGACCAAGGACTTCCGCGCTTTCCTGAGCGCCGTCAAGGCTGACGGCAAGTCTCTGGTGGTGACCCCCGTCAAGAACGAGAACGTCATCAAGAGCGCCCGCAATATCCCCGGCGTCGAGACCGCGATGGCCAACCTCATCAATGTCTATGACATTCTGAAGGCCAAGTACCTGGTGCTCGACAAGGAAGCCCTCGCAGTAATCGAGGAGGTGTTCGCGTAATGGCTAACGTCTACGATATCATTATCCGTCCCATCATTACCGAGCGCGGCATGGCCGCCACCGCTGACAAGAAGTACACCTTTGAAGTGGCTCCCTCCGCCGGTAAGATCGAGATCAAGGACGCCGTCGAGAAGATCTTCGGCGTGAAGGTCGCGAAGGTCAACACCATCAACTACGACGGCAAGACCAAGCGCATGGGCGCCGGTCGTCCCGGCACCCGCAAGAGCTGGAAGAAAGCCTACGTCCAGCTGACCCCCGACTCCAAGACCATCGAGTTCTTCGAGGGTATGGTGTAAGAAAGGAAGGAGTGTAAGAAATGTCTATCAAAACTTTTAAGCCGACCACCCCTTCCCGCAGACACATGACGGTCAACGGCTTTGACGGCATCGACAAGCATGTCAAGCCCGAAGCCAGCCTGACCGAGGTTCTGAAGAAGAATGCCGGCCGCAACAGCTATGGCCGCATCACCGTCCGTCATCGCGGCGGCGGCGAAAAGCGCAAGTACCGCATCATCGACTTCAAGCGCGACAAGGTGGATATGCCCGCCGAGGTTCTGCGTCTGGAGTACGACCCCAACCGCAGCGCGAACATCGCGCTCGTGCAGTATGAGGACGGCGAGAAGCGCTATATCATCGCTCCCGTGGGTCTGTCCGTTGGCGACAAGGTTCTCTCCTCCGCCGCGGCCGACATCAAGCCCGGCAACTGCCTGCCCATCGCCAACATCCCTGTTGGTACCGTGATCCACAACATCGAGATGCATCCCGGCAAGGGCGCGCAGCTCGTCCGCTCCGCCGGTGCGTTTGCCCAGCTGATGGCCAAGGAGGGTAGCAATGCCCAGGTCCGTATGCCGTCCGGCGAGGTCCGTATCATCCGCACCGACTGCACCGCCTGCATCGGCCAGGTCGGCAACCTTGAGCACGAGAACGTCCAGCTCGGTAAGGCCGGCCGCAAGCGCCACATGGGTTGGCGTCCGACCGTCCGCGGTTCCGTTATGAACCCCTGCGACCACCCCCACGGCGGTGGTGAGGGCAAGTCCCCCGTCGGCCGTCCCGGCCCTGTTACGCCTTGGGGCAAGCCCGCGCTGGGTTACAAGACCCGCAAGAAGAAGAACCCCACCGACAAGTTCATTGTCAAGCGTCGTAACGTCAAGTAAGGGAGGCAAAGAAATATGAGCAGATCTATCAAAAAAGGCCCGTATGTTGCCCCTGAGCTGCTGAAGCGGGTTGAAGAGATGAACGCCAAGGGCGAGAAGAACGTGCTGAAGACCTGGAGCCGCAGCTCCACCATCTTCCCCGCCTTCGTCGGCCACACCATCGCAGTACACGACGGCCGCCGTCATGTCCCCGTTTACATTCAGGAGGACATGGTTGGTCACAAGCTGGGCGAGTTCGCGCCCACCCGTACCTTCCGCGGCCACGCGAAGTCTAAGTAAGAAGGAGGATGCAGATTACAATGGAAGCTAAAGCCTATCTGAGATATGTCCGCATCTCTCCCCGCAAGATCCAGATCGTCTGCGATCTGATCCGCGGCAAGGATGCCAACACTGCCATGGCGATTCTGATGCAGACCCCCAAGGCTGCCTCTGAGCCCCTCATGAAGCTCCTCAAGAGCGCATGCGCCAACGCAGAAAACAACTTCAGCATGGATCCCGAGAAGCTGGTCATTACCCAGGTTTTCGCCACTCCCGGCCCCATCCTCAAGCGGATGATGCCCCGGGCGCAGGGTCGTGCCTATCGCATTAACAAGAGAACCTCTCATGTGACGCTGGCCGTCGCTGAGAAAGAGTAAGGGAGGGAGACAGTTTTATGGGACAGAAAGTTAATCCCCACGGCTTCCGCGTGGGCGTCATCAAAGACTGGGATTCCCGTTGGTATGCCAGCAATGAGAAGGTTGGCGATCTGCTGGTCGAGGACCACAAGATCCGCGTCTACCTGAAGAAGCTCCTGTATGCTGCCGGCGTCTCCAAGATCGAGATCGAGCGCAGCAACGATGTTGTCACCATTTTCCTGCACGTGGCCCGTCCCGGTATCGTCATCGGCAAGGGCGGCACGCAGGTCGAGGAGTACCGCAAGAGCGTTGAGAAGCTGATCGGCAAGACCGTGAAGCTGAACATCGTCGAGGTCCGCAGCCCCGACATGGACGCGCAGCTGGTCGCCGAGAACATCGCCGCGCAGCTGGAGAAGCGTATCTCCCACCGCCGCGCGATGAAGAACGCCATGGGCCGCGCGATGCGTGCCGGCGCCAAGGGCATCAAGTGCTGCTGCTCCGGTCGTCTGGGCGGCCGCGAGATCGCCGGCAACGAGCACTATCACGAGGGTACCATCCCCCTGCAGACGCTCCGCGCCGATATCGACTACGGCTTCGCTGAGGCCGCCACGACCTTCGGCCGCATCGGCGTGAAGGTGTGGATCTACAAGGGCGAGATCCTGCAGCAGACCCTGCGTACCACGCCCCGCACGCTCGACACCAGCAAGCCCTACCAGGAGCGCCGTGAGCGCCGCGGTCGCCGCGATGGCGATCGCCGCGGCGGTTTCCGCCGCGAGGGTGGCTTCAACCGTGACCGCAACAACGGCGGTCGTCCGCAGGGCGGCTACCGTAAGCCCGCAGAAAAGAAAGAAGGAGGCGCTCAGTAATGCTTCTGCCCAAGAGAGTTAAGTACCGCAGAGTACACCGTGGCCGCCTCACCGGCAAGGCCACCAGAGGCAACAAGGTCACCTACGGTGAGTTTGGCCTCGTTGCGCTGGAACCCGCATGGATCACCAGCAATCAGATCGAAGCCGCCCGTATCGCCATGATGCGCCACATCAAGCGCGGCGGGAAAGTGTGGATCCGCGTGTTCCCCGACCATCCGGTCACCGCGAAGCCTCTCGAAACCCGTCAGGGTTCCGGTAAGGGCGCCCCGGTGGGTTGGTGCGCTCCGGTCAAGCCCGGCCGCATCCTGTACGAAATCAAGGGCGTCAGCCTCGAGCTGGCCAAGGAAGCCCTCACCCGCGCCGCGCACAAGCTGCCGGTCAAGACAGTGATTGTGGTGAGAGAGGGTCTGTAGTATGAAAGCAAAAGAACTGAAAGAACTCGGCGTGGAAGAGCTCAAGGCCAAACTCGCCGAACAGCGGCAGGAACTTTTTAATCTGCGCTTCCAACATACGACCGCTCAGCTGGAAAAGACTTCGTCCATTCCCGCCGCCCGGAAGAACATCGCGCGGATTCTGACCGTCCTGAAGGAAAAGGAATAGCACCATGTCTCAAGCCATGGAAAACCGCAAGGGCCGCATGCTTATCGGTACCGTGGTCAGCGACAAGAACGACAAGACCATCGTCGTTCGCGTTGAGACCTTGGTGAAGCATCCGCTCCTGAAGAAGTTCGTGCGTCGCCGCAAGAAGTTTACCGCTCATGATCCCATGAACGAATGCGGCATCGGTGATAAAGTGAAAATCGTGGAATTCCGTCCCATGAGCCGCAACAAGCGCTGGCACCTGGTGACTATCCTCGAAAAGGCCGTGTAGGAGTTACGTCATGATCCAGGTTGAATCCACGCTTCAGGTTGCCGATAACTCCGGCGCCAAGAAAGTGGCCTGCATCAAGGTGCTGGGCGGCTCTCATCGGCGTTACGCCACCGGGGGCGATATCATCATGGTTGCCGTCAAGGAAGCCATCCCCCACAGCAAGGTGAAGAAGGGCGACGTGATGCAGGCCGTAATCGTGCGCACCGCGAAAGAAGTGCGCCGCGTTGACGGTTCCTACATCAAGTTTGACTCCAATGCCGCCGTGCTGCTTTCCAAGCAGGGCGAACCCGTGGGTACCCGTATCTTCGGACCCGTGGCCCGTGAACTGCGTGCCAAGAACTTCATGAAGATCGTGTCCCTCGCGCCTGAGGTTCTGTAGGAGTCATTGTCATGAAACAGTTTCGTATCCGCAAGGATGACAAAGTAATGGTCATCGCTGGCAAGG
>ERZ773242.1795-NODE-1795-length-19328-cov-5.016500_pt1 | contig 19328 bp, 14 predicted proteins | sample MGYA00511077_ERZ773242 | MGnify/ENA primary metagenome ERZ773242 (study PRJEB29015, sample SAMEA2737754) | human gut metagenome | biome: human gut; feature: human-associated habitat; material: faeces | place: China | collected 2012 ... | reverse complement strand
GCAAGAACGCTCACGTCAGTGTTATATATTCATCTTAAGGGATGAACTATATATTTTTCTGGCGTGGGCTATTGTTTATTACTCATTCTTGGGCAGTCCAGAGCCTCATAACGGTAATATTCAATAGTTTCCACGCTTTTTTGTATTGTATAACAGTCAGCAGGGAACTCTGGCTATAATAAATATTCTATAGACACAAAAAGAAAAACAATTATTACTTATCAGCACTTAAATGCAGTGGAATCAATGATTTAATATAAAGTGACAGTGTTTTGCTGTGAATTCCCCACTTTATCAATAAACCATTATCTTTAAAGGGAATGAGAAGATTACAGATAACTATGATTACATGGAAAAGAAATTCAAACTAATAATTTCCCCAGAACGGTGTGATGCAGAAGCGTTAGCTCATTTTATAGCAGAGCTTGAAAGGCTTAAATTAGGTGTACTTACAAATGGAGAAATTGTTTACGATGACAAGAATGAAAAAGAAGTCTTTAATTTAATGGAGAAATGTATTTTAAATAAAGAATAACAGATTATGAAAGCATTACATTTTTTACCAATAACCTTATTGAGCATTATCTCATGTATGAGTATCATCGCTTGTAGTAACGATGATAGCGATAAGAAAAATGATGAAGTCGTTACTATTATCCCTTTGGGAAATTCTCAAAGATATTTCGATAATGGGCTAACTTTTACTTCACAATCTGGAAGTGAAAATATAGAATTTACTTGTAATGGAGACTGGAACGTTTCTGTAGCTAATACAATTGGAGGAGAGACATGGTGCACTGTTACTCCTGCAAATGGCAAAGCAGGAGAAGGTGGGTTTACTGTGAATGTAGTTGAGAATAAAGGATATGATGATAGAAATGTTACCCTAACTCTCACTGTTGGAAATATAAAGAAAACAATTGTTGTAACTCAAAAGCAAAAGGAGGCTATATTGCTGACTGCAAACAAATTTGAGTTAGACAATAAAGGTGGCAAGATTAATTTGGAGGTAAAAACCAATATCAACTATACTGTTACAATAAATGAAACTGACAAAAAGTGGATAAAACAGGTAGGGAGTAATACTAGAGCTTTATCAAGTAGCACGTTAACCTTTGATATATCTCCCAATGAAGAATATGAAAAACGAGAAGGAGTAATTTATATTACAAATGGTGAGCTAACAGAAACTGTGCACGTCTACCAAGCTAGTGGTGGAGTTGTCATGTTGACTAAAAATGAATACTTTATAAGTGATAAGGAGCAAACTATTGTTGTAGACATAAAAAGCAATTTTAATTTTGAGGTTAAAATGCCTAATGTGGATTGGATTTCTATTGCACCTTCAACCAAATCAATGTCCAGTCACACTCTTTATTATATAATCAGTCCAAATGAGGAATATGATAGTCGTGAAAGTGAAATCATTTTTTATGATAAGAGCAATGTCAAACTTGCAGATACATTAAAAATTATACAAGCGCAAAAGGATGCTATTATCATATCTAAAAAAGAATATGAAGTAAACTCAAAAGAAAATACAATTGAATTTGAAGTCAACTCAAATATTGATTTTAATGTTTCTATTCCCAGTGCTGCAAGTAAATGGATAGAGAATATAACCACTACTCAAACTAGAGGTCTTACTTCTCATAAAGTCTATCTAAAAATAAATGAGAACACCTCTACCTATGGACGTTCAGCCAAAGTTGCAATCAAACATACACAGAGTAATGTAGCGGACACCGTATTCATTAGTCAATTAGGTGTACCAAGCTTGTCGCCTAGTAGCAAAACATACCATACTTACCCTAAAGGTGGAGAAATCTCCGTTTCCTTGACCACCAATACTAATTATACAGTGGAAATTCTTGGAGATGCAAAAGAATGGATAACTCAACCACAAACAAGAGGCTTTAGAGAAGATATTTTATCTTTCTTTGTATCTGAAAACAATGGTGATAAGCGGACTGGAGAAATAAAGATTATTAGTGAGAATAAAGAAACGGAATCAATTATTACCATTGAACAAGATTCATACATTCATGAAGGGAATATTTCTATTTGGGGAAATCGGAATTTGCAAGAAATAGGGGAAAGAGGATATAAACAAATAAATGGAAATCTTGATATTCTTTGTTTTAATGATAACAAAGAAGATATGATAACCTCTTTAGAGGTTTTAAACTCAATTACACAAATTAATGGAGACTTAATACTTAATAATTGTGATATTGAGAACTTTAATGGACTGAATCAATTGAGAAAAATACAAGGGGATTTTGTGATTGAATCGCTGAATAATTTCAATAGAATAGAGTCTTTTAATGGGCTAGATAATCTTGATGAGATTGGTGGAGATTTTATAATGAAAGACAGATTACCATATAACGGTGAAAAATCTACTGTAAAAAGTAATTTTTCACGGCTAAAGGACTTTAAAGGATTAGAAAATCTTAAGAAGATAGGTGGCAATTTCCAACTCATTGGATTAGGATATTTTCGATATCAAAATTCTCCTTATTACTATAATTCGTTTAACGAATTAGAATCATTTGAAGGGTTGGAAAGATTAACTACTATTGGAGGGAGCTTTAAAATTTCTTCTGAAGGAAATGATAAATATGTGACATTTAAGAAACTTTCCTCTTTAAACAATTTAACTAATCTAGCAAGCATAGGTGGTAACTTTGAAATATATGCTCCAGAGTATGAAATTGCTCAATTAAATACAATTGAATTACCTACCCTAAAGCAGATAAATGGTTATATCTATATGAGAAATGGTTTCTATATGGGAAATAAAAATCGGATGAATCTTGTTCTTGAAAATCTTGAAAAGTTGGGAGGTTTTGAATGCAAATCCTTTACAACCCTCAATGCTCCCAAGTTAAAAAGGATTGATGAAAAATTATATATTGGAGTAGCGGCATCAAGAGTTGGTAGTATAAATGCACAAGAAATTCTGAATGGTCTTTCTGCGATTACTTATGTTGGTAAGGATTTAAGAATCGACTGTTCTGGTATAGAATCTTTTGAGCCTCTTGGAAACTTGGAATTTGTGGGAGGAGATTTGATATTTGATATTGGTAGTAGTGAAAGAAATAATTTGCAATCTTTTACAGGATTCGAAAATTTGAATACAATTGGTGGAAGATTAATATGGGGAACAGGGGTGAGCTCTGCTGGTAGTGTTAGCACTTATACCAGTTTTAGTAATATACAATCCTTTCAAGGCTTCAACAATTTATCATCCATTGGTGGTTTTCGAATGAGTATTAACTATGGTGACTTCTCCAAGTTTACATCTTTTGCAGGATTAGAGAATTTGAGACAAATAAAAGGAGATTTCACTATTGAAGTTGAAGATAGTTTTTGGGGATTATCTGATATTAGTGCGTTAACAAATTTAGAAACTGTGGAAGGTAGTGAATTCAAAATAAGAGGGTGTTACAAGCTAAAAGACTTCACTCCTTTGAAGCAAGCATTAACTTCATACCAAGGTACTTTTTCAACATATTCTAATGGCTATAATCCTACCAAAGCACAAATCTTAAATGGAGAAGGTAAACAATAATATGTAATCAATAAGAAATAAAGGCAGCATTTGAAATAACATTCACTTGCTGCCTTATTAATTACTTCCTTCTCTTCTTAACTAATTTATGCTTATCCTTCTTGGATGAATTTGAGAATAACAGTTCTAACATCTCCCTTGTAATAGGTAGGTATGTGACCTCTGTCAATCTAGTCTCTCTAATCTCTTGTGGTAAATAATGAATTGTGTTATTCTTCTTTGGTGTTACTTGCATATTTGTGTAAAAATAAATAAGTTGGTAATTGATTTATCTATAGCAAAGGTACTGATAAGAATCAGGTAAATCTAATACAAGATATACATTCTGGATTATTGGAGTATATGTGCGTATATCTTCAAAAGGATGCGATTTGAGATAGCAAGTAAAGCAATTCTTGTCACTGATTCATGACAGATATTTATGATTTTTTTTGTACCTGTAAGATATGATGAAACTAAGTCATTGATAAGGTGGTAAGTGAAATTTCATTTACTGCCTTATTTTTTTATCTAATTCTTTCTATCTTTAAGGCATAATTTAAGATTAGAGATATGGAAGATATAAAGCCAATAGATAAGTTTACATTAGACAAATATGTAAGAGAAGAAGATGACTTGCTAGAATATGTAGAAATGTTGGGTTGTAAATGTCACCCTGACTATGATTTCATAAGGGTTAAAAAGGAGATAGAGGATAGAACAGAGACAAATGAAACAGAAGTAGCAACAGAACAACAAGCAGCAGCAGAAGAAGAAGAAACAAAGTACGTATTCATGGGTACAACTGTAACACAAGAATTTAAGAAACGGTACAATGCAAAAGTGCTTAATGCTCGCTATACATTTGAGAAATATATACAGTATAAGGATATACAAAATACTTTGGAAGCACTAAATATAGATAGAGAAAAATTCTGGTATCTATTATTGTTTGTTTCTGATTACATTTATGGAAGTTGTTTGGAAGGAATTAAGGTTAAAGAAACTTCAAGAGTATTAGTGGAGAAACTCATGCAACAGCTTGGGAAGAATATTGGTAATAGTGGCTGTATATTATCTTTTATAAAACCAATGACACTAACATTAAAATTACAGGAAAAACATCGCTCTATAGAAATCGACGACCCTATATCATTAGCTTACATTTATCTTGTATATGAAGCAGGGAAGGACTATTTCAGTAATGATAAGCCAACAAGATTTGATACACAAGGAATAGATAGGAAAGGCAAAGACACAGAATATAAAACTATTCTAGTGCAATGTTCTATAAATTATTGGATAGTTTCTTTAAGTTATTACCCAAAACAAATACAAGTAAATCTGCAAAAGCATATAGTACAGTTTCTTTGAATAAGACACTATTAATTTCAAGGCTTGTTTATTTGACCAACCTATCCAAAGACAAACGGTATACGGGAGTTGATGAGAAAAATAGCAAGTTGTGTCCTAACTTCATAAAAGACCAGATAAAATCTTACAAAGATTATGAAATTCTTAGAGCTAACAAATTTTATAAATGATTCATCAAGGAGGGGTAAATTTATTGGGCTGTTTTTACCCCTCTTGTCATTTTTCAAAACATCCCCTTATTTTATATTCTCTCTCTATCTTTGCAGCGTTGGTAATATTGCCAATTATTCTAAATTTATATAGACAATGAAAAAAAATATCATTTCTGTAAAAGACCTCTATATTGGAGGCAAAATGATTGCTTTTATTAAAGGCAATCGTAGTGTTAATTCAAAGAACATTTCAAGAAAGAAAAAGTCCTTTGAGAAATTTGGAATGAATCTTGTCCCTTTAATGTATGTAGACGGACAAAAAGCGGTAAATGACGGCTGTACTTTGGTGCATCCTATTACGAAAGAGGATATACCGGATGAAGAAGCAAGTAAGTATGTTGCCATTGTTGAGGGACAACATAGATATACGGCAGCCGAAGAAACAGGTTTAGATGAAGAAAAGCTGTTCTTGTATGAATGTTACAGCAATGAGAACACTAAAGAGATTCTCTCTGAAACAAACACAATTACTGACCCGTGGAGTGGTGCAGATTATGCTAATGGCGCGGCACTATTTAATCCCCAAAATGAGTTGGCAAAATTTACAAAAGAACTTGCCGATTTAGGTTATCCAACCACTACGATAGGTTATATTGCTTGTTTTGCTCCTGGTAAGTTGGGAAAGACAGCATACTGTAATTTGATTGCAGGTAAAGAAATAAAAACAGATTATAATCTGGAACGTGCTAAATACTTTTTGGATGCAGCACGAACTAAATTTGACAATTCCTTTATCGCTAAAAGATACTTGATTACCGTAGTTGCCGACCTGTCTACAGAACATGGGTATAAACTTGTTTGTGACGCTTTAAAACAAATGCCAGATGCTATAGTAAAAAGAGTCCTAGAAGCTAAAAGTGAAGAGAAACAAAGTATATTGAAAATGACCTTAGAAAGTCTACTCAATAAATAATTAGAATATAGCCAGTTGTCAGTGATGATAGCTGGCTTTTGTTTTTCTCTGACACAAAAGTGCATGGGAGAATTTTTAAAGCTCAATCTCAATTCTCCTTCCTTATGCGAACTTCAAAATAGAGTTATCTGAAATACAATGAGTATTGTAGACTAAAATACTATTCTCCTTAGGAATTTACCCTATATCCCATTTATATTGAAAAATAAGTTTGGAATTTAGAAGGTCATGAACTATCTTTGTAAGACAGTAAACAATAAGTATAACCAATGCGTATAAGCAATAAATCATTTAATGAGCTGATTATCATCACTTCGCTCAACACTGGCAGTGTTAAGGTGATCGGTTCGAGTCCGATACGCTCCACAAACATCGCAGAAGGGTTCTAAAACAGAACTCTTTTTTCTTTTTTTATAACTATTCCATCCCTCTATTCCCTTCAAAAGAAAAACTCATAGAAAAAAACGCCTAAATCTCCCATGTTTCCGGCCTTACAGCTGCATTTCCGACTGAACATCTACACTTTCAAAAAGATATCGAATACCTACAAATAGGTATTTCAATGACGTTTTATCATAAAAACATAAACAAGAAGTATTATATCTTAAGATTTTTATGTTATTTTGCATTGCATAATTCTATTATAAAAATGAATCATTTAACGGATAAAGAATTAGTAAGTCTATTCAGTACGGATAAAGAGAGGGCCTTCAACCTTTTCTTTCAGCGTTACTATATCCGTTTATGTATGTATGCAGTACAGATTACGGATGACTTTTCCGAATCCGAAGATATCGTTCAAAGTTTTTTTATTTCATTTTGGGAAAAGAAGCTCTATAAAACCATTACTGACAATCTGAAAGGATATGCCTATCTCTGTATTCGCAATGCATCACTGAAATTCATTGAAAAACGAGAAAAGATAGACTCCAGCGATATTCTTCTCAACGAAGAAGAATACCTATATATATGTGAAAGCCTTGAAGAGAATGAACGTGAACAAAAAGAAAAGGAGTTGGAAAAAGCTTTAGCAGCATTGCCCGAACAAGAAAAGAAAGCACTCTATGGTGTCGTTATTGAAAACAAAAGCTATAAAGCAGTAGCCAGTGAACTGCATATCAGCGTCAATACATTAAAGACTTATCTTGCCAGAGCGATGAAGAAACTGCGTAAAAACGAGAAATTACTTCTAGTATCTTTATTCTTGATAAACCTATCATAAATCTTCCAAGAAAAAAAGTCTCTCGTTTTTGACACCCATTTTACACAATTCCGGATCATATAATAAAACGAGAGAAAAGATGAATCAAGAAGATCATAATAAAACGGAGAAAAATCTGATTACTTTGCTCAACTGGTACCGGTTGAAACGGGTAAATGAATTTGCGGCACAATGCGATGAAGCACAAGCATGGGAATCAATCCAGCAACGCATCCGCCACCGTAAACGGATACGAATGTACACCTATTGGAGCAGCACTGCCGCTGCCTGCCTGTTAATAGCAGCTTTCAGTTTTTACACACTCACAGAATATGACCAATCTCTATTTGCACACAGAGGGGAACAGAAAGCAACCCTGTTTGTAAATAACGGAGAATCTTACGACCTGCTGTCGCAAGATAAATCCATATTCAATGCAAACGGCATGCAAGTTGCTCAAAATACAGAAAAAGAATTAAGATACGACACTCAAACGAGTATACAAAAGAATGCAGAAAAGCATATTTTAAATGTACCCAGAGGAGGAGAATATAAACTCGTGCTTTCAGACGGTACACGCGTACACGCCAATGCCGAAAGCCGTCTTACTTATCCCGTTTCTTTTACCGGTAATAAAAGAGAAGTCTACCTCACAGGAGAAGCTCTCTTTGAAGTTGCCAAAGATACGCTCCATCCTTTCATTGTACATACCCCGTACGGTATAGTAGAAGTAGTAGGAACACGGTTTAATGTCAATACTTACGAGAAGAATCAAACTACCGTAACCTTGGAAGAAGGAGCCGTAAAAGTATACTGCGAGGAAAAGAAAGGGACAGAACAAAAATCTCTTTCACCCGGTGAACAAGCTGTCATACAATCAAAAACAATTAATACACAAACAGTTCAGGTACAGGAATATACTTCCTGGGCAAACGGTATATACGAATATACCGATACGTCACTGGAAACTATTGTGCAACAACTTTCGCGCTGGTATAACGTCAACATAACCTTTACCGACCCGCAATTGCGTGAACGAAAGTTTGCAGGAGTCATCTTCCGCGACCAACCATTACAAAAAGCAGTAGATATATTATCCAAAGTTTCTAATGTACACTTCAGACAGAAGGGAAATGTTATTGAGATAACAGAGAACCGTCCCCAATATTAAACAGGAAAAAGCGTTGTTCAAATATGAAAAAATATCTTTTAATCCGGATGATGCAAACAGTAGCCATTATCCTGTTTGCCGCCAATGTATCGGCACAAAACCAAAATGTGGTCATATCAGTACGGAATATCCCGGTACGTACCGCACTGACCCAGATTCGGCAAGCTGCCAATGTACATTTTGTCTATGAAGAGAAGAATATTAATAGCCAACAGACTGTAACACTCAATTATCCGCAAGGGACATCATTGAACACTTTACTCAACAACCTTTGCAAGCAAATAGGACTGACGTACGAAATCAATGAATCCGTTATTCTACTCTATCCTGCTCAAAAGCAAACCACCACTCATGACATCCATATCCTGTTATTGGAAAGGGGAAACAAACAGCCGCTACCAATGGCAACCTGCATTCTCAATCCGCTAGGAGCTTATGCCGCAACCGACATGGAGGGAAAGGCAGTACTAAAAAACGTCCCCACAGGAAAATACATATTAAATATTTCGTATGTAGGCTTCGAGACTGTGCAACGGGAAATCAACGTTGAACAAAACCTGGATCTGACGATCCGCATGTCTCCCACTTCGCTAGCTTTGAAAGAGGTAGTAGTGGTAGCAAAACAAAATGCGGCCGGAGAATCTACCAGCTCCATTATAGGCAGACAAGCGATAGACCATTTACAGGCTATGAGCCTTGATGACGTGATGCAACTCATACCGGGACACTTAATGAAAAATACAGATTTAACGTCCCGTTCCAATGTGCAGCTCCGTACTCTTGTTAACAATAACACCAATGCCTTCGGTTCGAGTATCATAATGGACGGAGTTCCCATGTCCAACAATGGTACACTATCGCAAGGAGGATTTTCAAGTACCGCATTTGTCGGAACAGACTTACGCCAAATTAGTGCGGACGATATTGAATCCGTAGAAATAATCCGTGGTATTCCTTCTGCCGAATACGGTGATTTAACCTCCGGACTTGTAGTTGTTCATTCCAAAATCGGACAAACACCCTGGCAGATCAAGGGAAAGATAAATCCCGGAACAATGAATTACTCGCTCGGTAAAGGATTGCGTTTAAACAAAGATGCCGGTATCCTGAATTTCAATCTCGACTATGCACAAGCATGGGGAGATCCACGCCAGAAAACAAAGTCATTCGACCGTTACACCTTTAGCTTGGGATACAGCAAAGATTTTTCACGTATCTGGCATACAGACACAAAGGTACGTTACATGATGGGTAAAGACTGGAATGGAAAAGACCCAGATGCCATCGACGACGGCACTTTTCAAAAGAATCGCAACCAGCTGTTCTCACTAAGCCATAATGGCAAACTATCAATTAATAAACCATTCTCACGTACTGTTAATTACACATTAGGTGTCAGCTATACTCAAACAGAGATGGAAAAGAGCGCCATTGTTGCCAATTCGTCCGGGTTGCTACCGATACTTACTGCCACAGAAACAGGGTATTATAATGTGCCTTTCGAGCAAAGCTCCTATCAGGCAAGCGGAGGTTCCCTTAGCCGTCCCGGAAATGTATATGCCAAAGTCAGCAACACGTTCTTCGTAAAATCAAAGAAAACATATCAGAACTTCAAAATGGGAGTGGAATACCACTACGACTGGAATAATGCCCGCGGATATTATAATGATGACGACCGTTACCCATTGCAACCCAACAGTAACGGACGTCCCCGTCCTTTCTCCGATATTCCGAGCATCCATCAGATGGCCGCTTACATAGAAGATAACTTCCGTTGGGATATATCAGAAAACAGATTTCTGAAAATACAGTTAGGCGGACGTTTCACCACTTTACAGCCGTGGGCGGATGAAGCAACCTTTTCTTTCTCTCCCCGTGTAAATGCTTCGTTCTCCGTCAACAAATGGCTAAATATCCGTGGAGGATTCGGACTCAACTCAAAAACTCCCGGTTTGGATTATCTCTATCCCGACAAAAAGTACATCGACCGTGTAGCTGCCAATTATATGCCTCAAGACGACAAAGTCGGACAAATATTAATGTACCACACCCAAGTGTACAACGTGCAACGAACTAAAGGATTGAAGAATGCGACCAATCGCAAATGGGAGGCAGGGTTCGACATAAAGTTATCGGACAAGCATAAATTAAGCCTCATCGGTTATCATGATAAAACCGCTAACGGATTCGGATCGGCCACAGAATATTTTACGTATACAGCCAACTATTATTCTGCGGAAAAAGGACTGATTATCACTCCTGGACAAGCCACAAAAATAGATTGGGATAATCCAGAACGCACGGACCTTGTACTCAGTACGACCGGTAAAATAGGAAACACGAATGTCTCTATCAATAAAGGGATAGAAATGGACTTTGACTTCGGCGAGATTCCGGCACTGCACACTTCATTCTATCTGTCAGGAGCATATATGGAATCCAAGACTTACTCTACAGACATCAACAGTAGCAATCCTACCGATCTACCTACTGAATATCAGGTAACCAATACCATTCCATTCAAAATTGTATATCCATCCGGGCTAAACTATAGCACTTACCGCCGCTTTACGAACACTCTGCGGATTGTGACCAATATCCCGGCACTGCGTATGGTAGCTTCGTTCTCAACACAAGCCATCTGGTACAATTATTCCAAGAGCAACAATCCTCCGATGGACCCCATCGGATGGATAGACACAGACCTCTCTTATCATGAAATAACAGCAGATATGCTGGCAGATGAGAACTACAAAATAAAAGGAGTATCATTGAAAAGCCAACGCAAGAATCCTAAAGACAATGTGCCAAGCAAAGCCCCTATTACATGGTTAATGGCGGGACGCCTCACCAAGGAGCTGGGCAATATAGGCGGCATTTCATTCTATGCCAACAACATACTCTTTTACGAACCTTTTCTCAAAAACTCTACCTCCAACACGCTAGTACAGCGTAATACAGGTAATTTCAGTTTTGGTGTCGAATTATTCTTTAATTTATAAATCACAATATGAATAGAACAATTTCTTTTATTACAAAAATGATGTTTGCGGCTGTCACAGTTATCATGGCTGCATGTTCCTCTGACGACAATGCCACACAAGCATTGACCGTACAAGTGAAAGTATCCATGCCCGAAGGATTCAAGTCCGACATTCTATATACAGGGCACACTGTTACAATGGGTAAATACACTGCCATTACAAACGAAAAAGGTATAGCCACTTTCGAAGGAGTGATTCCCGATTTGTATGACATCTCTACTTCCTGCGAAATCACTGCAGAAGAATATGAAGAAATGACAGGCAACGATCCGCAAAATGAAAATTATGTGATTTCCGGCAGTCTATTGAAATATACTGTCGGCTCGTCAACAACCATCGAACTTCAAACAAGTATTTCTGCCAAACAATCAATTGTTATCAGCAAAGTTTACTATGCAGGAACCAAAGACAACAATAATAAAAATTATCTGGCAGGAAAGTACATTGAGTTCTTTAATAACTCGGACCAAACTGTTGATATAGCCGGACTTTATTTCGGACTGGTAGAGTCGGAAAGTACTCCTGCATATACGCTTGGCTCCACACCGGAATATATTTACCTAAAGCAGATTTACCGTTTCCCATCTAATGGAGTCACAGAAGTTGCACCGGGAGCCTCGATAATCGTTGCCAATAGTGCCATCGACCATACAGGAAATAATGAAGTAGATTTATCCAAAGCCGACTTTGAAGCTAAAGATACGCAAGGGAAAACAACCAACAATCCTGCAACCCCGGCTGTAGAACTGATATATACAACATTTCCCACAATCAGTAATATGAATCTGGTACAAGGTGGTCCCTGTTCTGTTGTATTATTCAGTACGGATGAAGATGTAACCTCATGGGAAACTGTATACGTTGACGGTAAAGATAAAGGAAGCAAGTTTGTCAAAACCCCTGTAAAATACATAATGGATGGTGTAGAATGTTTGAAAAACAAAAGTACGGGAGTAGATAAAAATTCCAAACGTCTTTACAACTACATTGATGCAGGCTATCAATACACGGAGGCTACCACCGGATATACCGGAGAAGTAGTCTACCGCAAAACAGCCAAGACAGAAAACGGGCGCACCATTCTTGCTGATACCAATAACAGCAGTAATGACTTTGCCGTATCAGCTGAAATCAAACCGAGGGAATACAAATAATAGAAAATAAAAGAGACTGTGCCCCAAGAACATATAACCTTCCGGTACAGTCTCTCTTCAACTACTTCACGAAATAATTAAACCAATTCAGAAATGATGATGAACCATCGATATATACTCTTTACCGGTCTGATGGTAACTGCACTGTGCATACATGCCCAAGATATCGAATTACAGACAAAAGAAAAATACGAGTACGCCGATGCTACCCAGTTATGGAGACGTACCCTGAATCCTGCCGGGCTCTCTTTGGATACGCTGACCAACCGGGGAATCAGTTATTTCGAATTCTCTCATCAGCAAGGCACACACTATCGGGTTCAGGACGGTGATGAGCAAAACAAATTATTGTTCACTTCAGAACGATACCAAAAAATTGGGAAATATCTCTACGGATACGGGCGTTTTACCTTTGACATGGGACGGCAATTCAACCGTTCATGGAGCGACGTATTGCGTAGCCACCACTCCAATCCTTACTTTTCAGGAAGCTCCATCAAAGGAAAGTACGACTTCCAGAACTTCGACCTCTCGGCAGCGTTAGCCACTCTGCCTATCAAAAACTTCACTTTCGGCGCACGACTGGATTATAAAGTAGGAGATCTTTCCCGACTGAAAGACCCCCGTTCACGCACCAATCTGGCAGACTATCAACTGACTCCTGCCGTCACCTACACGTGGAACAAACACTCGCTGGGTCTTAGCGGTTATTACCATCGCAGAAAAGAAAAAATCCCCAACATCACCACCGTACAAACCGATCCGAACCTCAAATACTACACCTTCACCGGAATGGAAAATACTGATGGCACCACTGGTGGTTACTCCGGTTTTGAACGTGAATTCGTCAACCATGAATTTGGCGGTGAATTGTCTTATCAATATAAGAACGAACGGATTCAAACGCTTACCACCCTTTCATACGCCAAAGGCAACGAAGACGTATGGGGAGACATCAAATATTCACCGGGAAAATATCACACCACCACCTACAACCTGCTTTCTATGAACCGGATCAAATCCGGACGCACAGAACACATCATCGACATTTCCATTAACTATCAGACCGGAAAAGCCGACGAATACCGTCAGGAAAAAATAATAGAAAAAGATCCGGTAACAGGTATCGAATCTTCCTACTGGAACACACTTCTCACATACGACGAACGTTACACTGTCGATTTACTCAATGCCAATCTGCACTACCGCCTGTTGTGGAGTAATCATCGCACCGGAGAAGCCACAGCCTACGCAGGCGCACGCGCCTATTTCCAATCGGTAGAAGATCAATACAATCTTCCGTCTTCATCGCTTACAGTCCGACAGGCAACTATCTGCATGGAGGGCGGATATTCATTCCTGCGCAAAAACAACCGTTCATTATGGATAGAAGCAGAAGCCGGATATCACATTTCGCTATCATCGGACCTGTCACTCAACGATCCGTCCACTGAATACACCCAAAGTGTGCTTTTACCCGACATGACCTATTATGGAGCATCGTATGCGCACGGAAAACTTCAAATACAATATCAAATGCCTGTAACTATAAAGAAACACACCAACGTGTGGTTCGTCAAAGCCACAGGAGCATATCTGAAGACCGACAAGAAAACCGATTCCAAAATGTTCGGAATAAGTCTCGGACTGTACCATTAACCTTCCTCACCCCACAAAAACCAACCAGATAATTTACACCAATCATGATGAGAATTGCCAATAACAAACTTCGGTTGCTACTCCTGCTACTCTTTCCCACCCTCCTTTGGGGTAACTCTGCCCCCATGTTTCACATCCGGCAAAACGCTAAAGGATGTTTTGTAGAAATACCCAAACGGTTGATAAACCGGGATTTTCTGTTAGCAGCCCGTGTGATGACCGTCAGTTCTCCCAATAATAAAGTTAAACTTTATGCAGGCCAGCGACTTTATGATCCGGTATGGATACGTTTGAAATATGACAAAGAACAGTTATATTTATTACGTCCCGACTCCAAGAACTTATGCGAGGATACAACTCATCTCTCGTATCCAGCCTATGCGCGCAATGCTATCACTCCCATAGCGGAATCCTGGAAAATAGAACAGGAGACAGACAGCTCGATTGTTGTAAACTGGAGCAAATTTCTTAGTGAGCCCATAGAAGGTGTAGACCCTTTTGGAGGGAAAACGTCACCAGGACGTTCCCTGCCCCAACTCAATAAAATACTTCAGGTAGACGTCCACGAAAAGAACCTGGAAGTCAGTGTACAGTATGGTTTTGAAGGAACCACCCAACCTTTCCTCACTACGATACGGAAATCGCTGTTACTACTGCCAGAGCAACCCATGCAACCACGTATACACGATGCCCGGGTAGGATATGACAATATCCCTAAACGGAAATTCAACTTCGATACTCCCTCAATCGCAGCGGAAAACTACATCACCCGCTTCCGGATTGTCCCCTCTCCTAAAGATGTACGCAGTTATTTGCAAGGCAAACAAGTGAAGCCTCAACAACCCATCGTTTTTTATATAGACGATGCCTTCCCTCCTCTTTGGAAAAAAGCCATACGCAAAGGAATACTGGATTGGAACAAAGCATTCGAAGAGATTGGCTTTAAAGAAGTTATGCAAGCAAAGACATACGCCGAAGCCGGACCGGAGTTCGATCCGAACGATATACGTTTCAACTGTTTCCGATATGTAGTCAGCGATTTCCCGAACGCAATGGGAAAACACTGGGTAGACCCGCGTTCAGGAGAAATTCTGCAAGCAGACGTATTGTTTCACAGTAATGTCATAGCCCTGCTACGCAAATGGTATTTCCTGCAAACATCAGCCTACCATCCTGCGGCACGCACGAAAACACTACCGGATGACATAACGGCACAATTAATCCGTTACGCCGCCGCCCATGAGATAGGTCACTGCCTCGGACTGGAACATAATTTCAAAGCCTCGTATGCCTATAATACAGAAGACCTGCGTCGTCCGGAATTTACAGAACGTTACGGCACCACCCCGTCCATCATGGATTATGCCCGGTTCAATTATGTCGCCCAACCGGGAGACGGCGTCCGTTACGTATTACCTCCCCTGTTGGGAGTATACGACCGATACGCCATCCGTATCGGATACGCCTATCTCTCCCGCGAGAACACCCGAACTGTAGCCGGATGGATAGATGAAAAACAAAACGACCCCATGTATCATTGCGGACGCATGGCACCGAGCACCATTCCCACTGATCCTACCGTTCAAACCTCCGATCTCGGTAATGACCCCGTCGCATCGGCAACCTACGGAATCCGCAACCTTCAACAAATATTGACGCAATTGCCGGAATGGAACAAAAAACGTCTGACAGATAACCCGTTTGAGGAGATGCCCGCCACCTATACCGATTTGCAGCAAGCCTATTTCGACCATCTGGAACGTGTGATTCCTTTTATTGGTTTCTCCGATGAAGTATCCGGAAAAGCTGTCGAATTTCTTTGGAAAGAACTGCTTGGCGGATACAACTTCCTACGGACGGATGCCGTATGCAAATATGCCGGCAACCCAACCGAAGCCATCATAAAAGCACAAAAGACAATTATTGAAAAGATGTTTGGCAGAATCATTGCCGAACGAATCTCTTCGAACGAAACATCAGCAGGATTTACCTACGCCCATTATCTGGAAGTCTCTGCCAACTATCTTTTTACGGACAAGACACCGGACATATTCACACGACATTTGCAGGAAAGCTATCTCCAGACCTTGCAATCATTGCTAACAGAAGCACGTACCTCCTCTTTCAGTGTACTCTTCTCCCCTACGGTCAGCGAGCATCTTACCCGCATCCGCGAACAGTTAACAACTAATCCTTCTACCTGGAATAATTATTTAAAAAACAAAATACAATGAAGCTAACTACCATTATTTCCGCCTTCTACCTCTTCTGCCTGTTGTGCATACAGCCCGTGCATGCCGATGGAGGCTTCTGGCTGCCTACTCAAATACAAGGAAAAGTACACCAGGCAATGAAAAAACAGGGATTGCGCCTTAGTGAAAAAGATATTTACGACATCAACCAGTCGTGTCTGTCGAATGCTATCCTTTCATTAAGTTATGACAACAGTACATTTTCTCCCTCTGCCAGTGCCTCTTTCATCTCCGGTGAAGGACTGGTATTGACCAACTTCCACTGTGTCGCACGTTATCTCGAACATATCTCCGATGCAAACCACGATTACGTGAAGCATGGCTGCTGGGCTACCCAACGCAGCGAAGAGACTTATCTTCCGAACTTACAGGTCAATCAATTAATCACTATCAAAGACGTAACGACAGAAATCACACAAGATACCGGAAATCTTACCGATCAGGCACTTACCCAAAAGATCAACGAGAACGGGAATAAAATTGTCAAATCCCAAGCCAAAGGTCGTGGTGTAGAAGGAAAAATCTACTCCTTATTTGGTGGCAGACAATACATCCTGGCTGTCTTCCGCTGCTTCAAGGATGTGCGTATCGTAGCCGCTCCCCCCATCTCGATAGGGAAATTCGGAGGCGACACAGACAACTGGCAATGGCCCCGTTACTCCGCCGATTTCGCTATCTTGCGCGTTTATGCCAACGATAAAAACCAACCGGCAGCCTACAACAAGCAGAACCGCCCCTATCAACCCGACGCTCATTTGTCTATCTCTACCAAAGGAGTGAAACCCGATGATTTTGTGATGGTTGCCGGATATCCTGCACAAACAAGACAATATGTCCCTTCGTTCGCCCTTGAGAAAATTGTATTCAAAGACACGCAAGCAGAAGCAGATATTGCCAAAATCAAGCTCGACTTCTACACACAACGTAAAGAAACGGCTGCCGACTCGCTTTATTCCTACTATAACATTAAGGCCGGAAGTGCTGCTAATGTCTATCTAAAATCAATTGGTGAGATCAGTGGTGTGAAAGAATCCGGCATCATTGCCCGGAAACAGCAGGAGGAACAGGCGATGACAGGATGGATTCTGTCTGATGACACCCGTACGCAACGCTACGGGGCAACATTGCTCGATGATATGAAAGCAAACTACGAACGTCTTACCCAACTGAACTTCACAGACCAGATGTTTCGCGAAGTCGCACTTTATGGTGCCAACGTCATTCCTTTTGCCGGAAAATTTGAAAAACTGGTGCAAATGGAACAAAGAAAAAGCAAGAATGTAAAGACTGCCATGAAAGGAGAAATCCGCAAACTGAAACCGCTTACCGTAGCATTCTATCGTGATTTCAGACCTGAAGACGACAAATATATCATGAAAAAGATGTTGGCTTATTATCTGGAACACGTAGATTCTATTTTCTACTCCACAGCATTGAAAAAGGTAGAAAAGCATTACCCTCAACATCTTTCTGCCTATATAGACAGCCTGTACGATCATTCCCCCCTGCGTAATCAAGAAAGTATGCTCGCACTTCTAGACAGTGTACCGACACAAGGAACAGCTGCACTGTCACAAGATGGGCTGTATCAGTTGTCACTCGGTTTCTATCTGGTGTATGTAGAAAAAATAAACCGTTTGAAACAAGCGTATCAGAATAAAAACATGAAACTCTACTCTTTGTATCTGCAAGCATACGCTGAAAAGAACAAGGGGACACAAATTGCATTTGACGCCAACCGCACCCTGCGTTATTCTACGGGAAAAGTAAAGGCAGCCGTTCCCAGCGAAGGAGTCATCTATACTCCATTTACAACTGTTGACGGAATGCTCAGCCGTCATCGCCTTTATGCCGGAAACAAGGACTTCAATCTGCCGGCACGTTTCGTCAAACTCATCGAACACCGCCAACCCAGTAACTACTTTAGCCAGAAAGTGACACCCACCTGTTGTTTCCTGACAGATGCACATACCACTTCTGGTAGTTCGGGCAGTCCGGTATTGAATGCCAAAGGAGAAGTGGTGGGTATCAACTTCGACCGTATCTGGCAGGGACTTAGTTCCGACTACGAAACTGCAGGAAATGAGAAAAGCCGTAACATCGCAGTAGATATCCGCTATGTGTTATGGACTTTGGAGCAATATTCACGTTCCCAATACATATTAGACGAATTGGACATTCACTAACTTAGTAAATTCTATATAAAAATGTTATCTCCCAAAACGCTCAAATACTTACGTTTAACGCACCGTTATGTATCTTTCATTTGTGCAGGCATCCTGTTTGTCTATCTCCTTTCCGGCTTCCTGCTCAACCACCGGAAAGAATTTACATTCATGAATCAGAAAAAGGAGCGCACAGTAGACTATATATTCCAGCTCCCTGCCAATAAAGATGATTTTACAGAAGCCGATGCACGAAAGATTATCTCCGATCTCTCATGCAATCCCGACCTGTATAACCGTTTCAGCCTCAGTAAAAACAAACTGACCATCTTTGGCAAAGAGCAATTGGCAATCAAGTTGGATGCAACCAGCCAGCAGGCATTTATCAAAGAAATGCATCGTCCCGCTTTCCTAACCGCATTGAATAAGTTACATCGCAATCCGGGTTCTTTATGGACAATAACCTCCGATGCATTCCTCTTACTCATGTTTATTTTGCTCATCACCGGGTTACTGATCGTTCCCGGGAAAAAGGGATTGTGGGGCATCGGCGGAATTCTAACGATAATAGGAATTTTAATACCTATATTGATTTACTGGATGATAGTATAATTTCTTATTTTTATT
>ERZ773242.1792-NODE-1792-length-19335-cov-37.066753_pt1 | contig 19335 bp, 18 predicted proteins | sample MGYA00511077_ERZ773242 | MGnify/ENA primary metagenome ERZ773242 (study PRJEB29015, sample SAMEA2737754) | human gut metagenome | biome: human gut; feature: human-associated habitat; material: faeces | place: China | collected 2012 ... | reverse complement strand
GTCGTCGTAGTCCTTACAACCGACACCGGCTAACATTGTTCCCGTGAGGAACAGTAGGGAGAATTATTTTGGCCTTATTTATCAATCGGTTAAGGACGGTAAAAAGCAGTCGGTTGACACGATGGTTTACAATCCGCCGGTGTTGGTTTCGAGCTGATCCGGCCGGGGGATTTGCCAGATGCGCTTGTTGGCGCTGATGATTTTGTCGGTGTCGAACTCCTTGAGGTAGGTTTCGATCTCCGCGGGGTTGCGTCCCATGTTCTGGGCGATCAGGGGCAGGGGAACGTCGGCATGATAGAGCCGGGACGCATAGGTATGGCGGGCCGCATAGAAGGTGACTTTCCGCGTGAGGCCGATGCGCCTGGCGACCCGTTGCAGACTTCGGTTTATCACGTTATTCGCATAGGTGATCCGTTCAAACTGGTGTTCGGGGTCTTCGTCGAAGTAGATCGGGAAGACAAAATCGTTGCCCCGCACCTTTCCCGACCGTACGAACGCGGCCATGTAGGGCCATGCCACCGACCGCTCGACCAGCACCCGCGTCGGGTGTTGCGTCTTGGCACGGACGAGGTTGATCTCGTAGAACGTGGCCGTCGCCTTGTGCGCTTCGGCATATCGCAGGCCGTATGCCGTACGATCCCGGTCGTATTTCTCCTTGTCAGGAATTTCGATGCAGACCAGATCCTTCCACTTCAGCCGGGCGAGGTCGACCAGGGCGAGCCCCTGGAAGATATAGGAACAGATAAACAGGGCGAGCGAAAACTGTTCGGCGTCGATCGCAGCCTGCCTGACTGTGCCGTCCGCCCCATACCGCCGGCTGCGCCAGTAGCACCGCCGCATTGCCTTTGCATCAGGCTTCCGGCCCGTCTTATAATAATAGGTGTCGAGGTAGTAACGTACTATCGCTTCCAGCTCCCCGATTTCCAGCGCCCGTTTGGCCGTCCTGACATCGAGCCTCCGGCTGAGGCGGAACCCGTGGAACGGGCTTACGGCCAGCTGGCCGCTTTGGCAGGCGTAATTCATCAGCGCCTTGAATGCGCTGAAGAAGCGTTTGATGCTCGTATCGGCGTAGCGCGTATGGAGGTGCTGTTCGAAATCCTGCAGCCAGGCCTTATCCACGTCGAACAACTCGACCGTCCGGTTCTGGGAATACCGTCCGACAATGTGCCGCAGCGTCTGGTAACCGGCCGCCGTATTGTGTTTCTGCATGGTATCCCTGAAATAGGCGATGCGTTCTTCGAACAGGTCGTCCAGCGTTTTGCGCGACGGCGGTTTCCGCCCCGAAGCCTCGAGCAGGCTCTGCACCGAATAGGCCATGCCCTGCCGTTCGTAATCCAGCACCTTGTTTTTCAGGCGCGTCAGTTCCGATTCGATAAGGGCGTTCATATTCACCGAGAGGGGATGGCGGCCGCGCACCTCCTGTTTGACGGCATTCCAGAGCCGTGTCGGGCAGGAAAGCCCCGTGCTTTTGTATTTGCGCCGTCCGTTATAACAGACCCGGATCATGACGGGGTGTTCGCCGTTGGCAAGGGTTTTCGAAGTATACAGGAGTGCGGTAACGGTGGCCTTTGCGGTTTTCATTTTTCCGGTTTACGCTATGGTTTACAAATAAGGGTCGGGAAAAGACCTGTTGTCCCGGTGACATACGTCCTATACGGCTGGTGTGCAACAATAAGTCCCACCCGATGCCCCGCCGGGAAAAGGCACAATAAAAATCCCTCTCCGGGAGAGGGATTCATCCTGTGGCGGCAGGCCGCATCAGCCTTTGCGCTTGTAGCGCGAGGGGCTTGTGCCGGTATGCTGCTTGAAGTATTTGCCGAAGAACGACTGGGTCGAGAAATTGAGGTGGTAAGCGATTTCCTGGATACTCATTCCCGAGTATTTCAGCAACGCTTTGGCCTCGAGGATCACCGACTCGTCGATCCAGCGCGCAGCAGTTTTCCCGCTGACTTCCTTGACGACCGATGAAAGGTATTTAGGCGTGATATTCAACTGTTTGGCATAGAAACTCACGTTGCGTTCCCGCTTGTTGTACTGTTGTAAAAGGGACATGAATTCGTCGAAAAGTACTTCGCAGCGCCCCTGTTTGATTCCGCCGGGCTGCTCGCGCTGGTTAATCTCGGTGATGATGTAGAACGCCGTGGTAAAGAGCGTGCGGATGATCTCGTGGCGGTAACGCTCCTTGTCGCTGCGCAGCATGGTTTTGATCAGTTGGAACAACTGGCGTATCTCATCCACGTCCTGCGGCGCGACTTCCAGCACGGGGGCTTTCCCGAAGCGCATGTAGACCGGCAGCGAGGTAGAAAGGTCGATCTGGATTTCGTTGACGAACGATTTGGAGAAGGCGAGGAAATAGGCTGCGGCGTTCGCCGAACATTTCACCGTGCGGATGATGCTGTCGGGATTGAAAAAGACGATCGTATTGGGTTTGACACTGTAATTCTGCATGTCGATCGACACGGTCGCCTCGCCTGTCATCATGATGATGGCCGAAAAACCGTCGATCGAAGCCGGGTACTCGGCCGTCGTATTGTTCTGTGCAGAAAGCGTTGTGATTACCAGGTCGTCGGAGAGATAGAACACATCGTTCATCTCCTTTTTGATACGGGAGATCGAAACCTTACGCAAGTTCTCCCTTCCGCTCTCCCTTATCGCCCTTGCCGTTTTGATAGTATCCGCCATATCGTCGTGGTATTTCGGACAAATGTAACATTTTTCATACGGAAATGCAACATTTTACATGAAAAACAAAGAAAACGCAATATCCGCAACCGGATTCCGCACCGCCTTTATTTCCCCTCTTCGCGGGGGCACATCACGCGCAGGCCGCCGGCGATACACTCGATATGCAGCGGGAATTCGGCACCCTTCTGGCCGTCGACGTCCGTAGGTTCGTTGAGTGTCGAGACGATATCCAGAGCCCGGGCCCGCAAGTGGCGGACTATCTTGGGGTTTCCGCCCAACAGGTAGCGTCCCATGGCCAGCGTCGAACGCAGGAAATTCTTCTTTTCGAGCATCAGGCAGTCGAACAGGCCGTCCTTGATCGACGACCGGCGCGCAAGGCGGAATCCTCCGGCGGTCTCGCCGTTGAACACCAGTACCATGAGCGAATTGAAATCGAATGCCTGGCCGTCGGCCACGATCTGGAGCGGCACGGCGTGCATCGCCCGGAACTCCTTGACCCCCTCGATGATATAGGCCAGCTTGCCGATCTTGTGCTTGCGTTCGTCGGGCGTACGCTGCGAGGTGGTGGTAAAGATGCCGAAGCTGAAAATGTTGACGAAATAGAGGCCGTTCACACAGCCGCAGTCCACCCGGTCGATGGCACCCGAGGCGATCTGCTTTGCAGCTTCGAGCGGTTTGTGCGACATGCCGAGCGCCCCTGCGAAATCGTTGGCCGTACCTGCGGGGATTACCCCCAGCGGAATATCCAGCCCCTTGTTTCTCATGGCGTTGACCACATAGTTGACCGTGCCGTCGCCGCCGGCCACGACCATCAGGTCGATCTGCTCGTTGCCGTCGAACGGGTTGGCCTCGAAATCGATCGGTTGCGGAACGATCTCGTAGCCGTAAGCCCGGAATACGGTGCAGATGCTCGCGGTACAGTGGCCGATCTTGCACTTGCCGGATTGGGTGTTGTAGAGGAAAACTGCGCTTTTCATAAGTCGGTTATTGCATGATTACCGCCTCCATGGCAGGCGAAACATACTCTTCATAGGCGTCCGCACCGTCGGCGAGGATGAAATAGACCTTCATCTGGGGCATGGACTTCGCTGCGGCCAGCGCATCGTCTGCTCCCATCGCCAGGAACATGGTTCCCAGTGCATCGGCCTCGGCGCAGGTCGGGGCCACGACCGTCACCGACAGCAGGCGCGAAACGGCGCTGCGTCCCGTGCGGGGGTCGATCGTGTGGGCGATCTTGTTGCCCTTGGCGTCGAGGTAGAAACGGCGGTAGTTGCCCGAGGTGGCCAGGCCGCCTTCGGTCATCCCGATACGCCGCTGGAGGTATTCGCCGTTCGACATGTTGCCGTCGAACGGGGTCTCGATGCCGATGCGCCACGGATCGCCCTGCCGGTTGACACCCTTGCAGCGGACTTCGCCGCCGATGTCAACGATGTAGTTCCGGGCACCGAACGACTCGACGAGCTGCGCGAGCAGGTCGACGATGTATCCTTTGGCTATCGAATTGAAATCCAGCTGCACCCGGGGATCGTCCTTTATCAGGCGGCCGTTTTCGATGCGCACCTTTCCACGTCCCACGAACGCCAGGATCGAATCGATGTTCGGGTTCTCCTGCGCCTCTTTTCCGGCGAACCCCCACGCCTCGACGAGCGGTTTGACGGTCACGTCGTAGCGGCCGTCGCTCAGCGAGCTGATGCTGTCGGCCAGGCGGAGGTTGAAGGCGATATGGCGGTCGACGCTGTCGGTTTCGTTGCGGTTCAGACGGCTCAGCAGCGATGCCGGGTCGAAGATCGACATCGAGGCTTTGGCCTCACGGTCGAGCGCCATGACGGCGGCGTAGAGTTCCTGCGGCGAGGTGCCCTGCACGTCGGCCACCACGTGCAGCGTCGTGCCGAGCATCGTCCCGTCGACGGTCGTATAGGAAACCTTGCCGCCGCAGCCCCACAGGAAGGCCGCGCACATCGTCGCGAGGAGTGCGAAAATAAGCGTCTTTACCATAACGTAGACTTGTTTAGCCGCAAAAATAGTATTTTCCGGAGTTTTAGGCGATAAATCCGTGTAAAAAAGGTAAATAATTTTTCATTTACCATGCTTAATTGTCAATTATTTCGTAACTTTGCCGGACGCTCTGGCGTTATCCACGGTAAGGGGGATGCGTCGTAGAGTGGAATTTAAATAAACTTTCAAAAAATGGCTTATTTAACAGCTGAGAAAAAGCAGGAGCTTTTCGGCCAGTACGGCAAGTCTAACACCGACACGGGTTCGCCCGAGAGCCAGATCGCGTTGTTTTCGTACCGTATCAGCCACCTTACAGAACACCTCAAGAGCAACAAACACGACTTCGGAACCCAGCGCGCACTGCTGCGTCTGGTCGGTAAGCGCCGCGCGTTGCTGGAGTATCTGAAAGAGGTCGACATCGAGCGCTACCGCGCCATCGTCAAGACGCTCAACCTCCGCCGATAATCCGCGAGGGAGAAATGAGGGCAATTCCCAACGAGGGGTTGCCTTCATTTTCGTAAAGGACAACGATTCGAAAAACATTATAGGTTTAGATTTTTATGGAAGAAAAGAAGCTGTACAACGCAGTCCGCAAGATCATCACGCTGGCCGACGGACGCCAGATCGAGATCGAAACGGGCAAACTGGCCAAGCAGGCCGACGGCTCCGTGGTAGTCAAGATGGGAGATACGATGCTCCTGGGTACCGTGGTGGCCGCCAAGGACGCAAAACCCGACACCGATTTCATGCCCCTCCAGGTGGAGTACAAAGAGAAGTACGCCGCCTGCGGACGCTACCCCGGAGGCTTCATGAAGCGCGAAGGCAAGGCCAACGACAGCGAAGTGCTCGTCGCGCGCCTGATCGACCGAGCCCTCCGCCCCCTGTTCCCCGCAGATTACCACGCCGAGGTTTACGTAACGGTGAACCTCATCTCGGCGGATAAGGATATCCAGCCTGACGCCCTGGCGGGCCTGGCGGCTTCGGCCGCCCTCGCCGTTTCGGACATCCCCTTCGGCGGCCCCATTTCGGAGGTTCGCGTGGCACGCATCGACGGCAACTACGTCATCAACCCCAACTATTCGGAGATGGGCAAGGTCGACCTCGACATCATGGTCGGCGGTACGATCGACAACATCCTGATGGTCGAAGGCGAGATGAAGGAGGTTTCCGAGGAGGTGATGCTCGGGGCCATCAAGTTCGCACACGAGGAGATCAAGAAGCACTGCGCCGTACAGATCGAACTCGCGAAAGAACTGGGCAAGGACGTGAAACGCACCTACTGCCATGAGGTCAACGACGAGCAGCTGCGCCAGACGATCGTCGAGGAGCTCTACGACAAGGCGTACGCCATCGCCACGAGCGGCACGATGAAGCACGAGCGCGAAGAAAAGTTCAACGCCCTCGAGGCCGAGTTCGCAGCGCGTTACAGCGAGGAGGAACTGGCGGAGAAAGCCCCGCTGATCCACAAGTATTTCCACGACGAGGTGCAGAAGAAGGCCATGCGCAACATGATCCTCAACGAGGGCAAGCGCCTCGACGGCCGCAAGACCGACGAGATCCGCCCGATCTGGTGCGAGGTGGGTTACCTGCCCGCAGCCCACGGTTCGGCGATCTTCACGCGCGGTGAAACGCAGTCGCTGACCAGCGTTACGCTCGGTACGAAACTCGACGAAAAAGTCAAGGACGAAGTGCTGGTACAGGGTACCGAGCAGTTCGTGCTGCACTATAATTTCCCGCCCTTCTCGACGGGCGAGGCCAAGGCCGCACGCGGTCTGAGCCGCCGCGAGATCGGCCACGGCCACCTGGCATGGCGCGCCCTGAAACCGATGGTTCCGCTGGGCGAGGAGAACCCCTACGCCGTACGTATCGTATCGGACATCCTGGAGTCGAACGGTTCGTCGTCGATGGCTACTGTCTGCGCCGGCACGCTGGCCCTGATGGACGCCGGTGTGAAACTCAAAAAACCCGTCTCGGGTATCGCCATGGGGCTGATTTCCGATTCGCAGAGCGGCAAGTGGGCCGTACTGTCGGACATCCTGGGCGACGAAGACCACCTGGGCGACATGGACTTCAAGGTGACGGGTACCAAGGACGGCATCACCGCCACGCAGATGGACATCAAGGTCGACGGCCTCTCGTACGAGGTGCTGGCCGCAGCGCTGGAGCAGGCCCGCAAGGGACGCCTGCACATCCTTGGCAAGATCACCGAATGCATTGCCGAACCGCGCGAGGACTACAAGCCTTTCGTACCGCGCATCGTACAGATCACCATTCCGCAGGATATGATCGGTGCCGTGATCGGCCCCGGCGGCAAGGTCATCCAGGACATCCAGAAGACCACGGGTACGACCATCACGATCACCGAGGTCGACAATAAGGGTATCGTGGACATCTTCGGCCAGGACAAGACCGCCCTCGACGGCGCGCTGAACCGCATCAAGGCCATCGTTGCGATCCCGGAGATCGGCGAGACGTACCACGGCAAGATCCGTTCGATCGTCACCTTCGGTGCGTTCGTCGAGATCATGCCCGGCAAGGACGCCCTGCTCCACATCTCGGAAATCGACTACAAGCGCTTCGAGACCATGGAGGAGACCGGCCTGAAAGAGGGCGACGAGATCGACGTGAAGCTGATCGGCATGGATCCGAAGACCAACAAGCTCAAATTGTCGCGCAAGGTGCTGCTGCCCAAGCCCGAGGGCTATGTGGAGCGGGAACGCCGCCCGCGTGGCGACCGTCCCGAGCGCGGCGAACGCCACGAACGCCACGGACGCCCTGAACGCAAAGAAGAGTAAAACGACTGTTAATGTGATATTTTCGGGCGGAAAAGTACTGAAATTCCGCCTGAAATATTGCACAATTACCAAGAGTTTTCTATATTTGCGTTGTTCTGGCTGGGGAGTTGGAAGATGCAATACCGCGCATTCCGTACGAACCGGGCCGAAAGACAGATAAAAAGGCAAACATTTAAAATAAACACATTAAATTAACCGATTATGAAAAATCTAATGAAATTGAGCGTTGTGCTCGTAGCTGCCGCACTGGTATTCTCGAGCTGTAATTGCTTCAAGAAGATGGCCAAGAACCGGGATGACATCAACCTGACGGTTACCCCCGAGATTCTGACGCTGAACAACGGTATCGTTGCCGCTGACATCAATGTTACGTTCCCGGTTAAGTATTTCAACGCGAAAGCCGTTGTCAAAGTAACTCCCGTGATCGTATTCGACGGTGGCGAGGTTGCCGGTGCCGCCAAATATCTCCAGGGTTCGAAAGTCGACGAGAACTACACGGTCATCGACAAGAAGAACGGAGGCAATTTCACGCAGCACGTAGAGTTCCCCTACGACCCCCGTATGGACAAGTGCGCCCTGCAGCTCCGCGCCGAGATCAAATGCCCGGGCGGCAAGTGCAAGGAATTCACGCTCGTGAACCTGAACACCGGCGCCATCCCGACCAAGGAGCAGGCTGCCGTGCTGGCCGGTAACGACGAGGCTGCCAAGGCCGCTCTGGCCAAGGAATTCGGCCTGACCGTAGCTTATGGTCTGAACACGCTCCAGAAGGATCTGAAATACTCCGACCTGATGGCCCCGATGGCAAACAACTACAAGAAGGTGACCACCGTCGTCGACAAGACCGATCTGCTCTATGCGATCAACTCGTCGGTCGTAACCAAGAAGAACGAGAAGAAAGCCAACCTCGACGCGTTCAAGGCTGACGTAGACGCCAAACTGCAGAACGACCGTGCCACGCAGAATATCGCCGTGAAAGGTTATGCTTCGCCCGATGGCCCCGTGAAATTCAACGACAAACTGTCGAAGTCGCGCAGCGAGTCCGGTAAGAAAGTCGTTGCCAAGCTGCTGAAGGATTCGGGCCTGGACATCGACGCTGCCGCCTACGGTGAGGACTGGGACGGTTTCAAGGAACTGGTCGAGAAGTCGAACATCAAGGACAAGAACCTCATTCTCCAGGTGCTGAGCCTCTACAACTCGCCTGCAGAGCGTGAGAGCGAAATCAAGAACATGTCTTCGGTATTCAACGAACTGAAAGAGGAGGTTCTTCCCGAACTGCGTCGCTCGCAGATCGTGAACAGCACCGACATCCAGGGCAAGACCGACGCCGAGATCATGGCTGCGTTCCGCAACGGCCAGGAGCTGACCGTGGAGGAGTACCTCTATGCTGCCGAGACGCTGGCCAACGGTGCCGAGGAGCAGGTTGCCATCCTGACCGCCGCTTCGAAGAAATACAACGACGCCCGCGTTTACAACAACCTGGGTATCGCACAGGCCAAGGCAGGTGACAAGGCTGCTGCGCTCAAATCGTTCGAGAAGGCTGCCAAGATGGATTCGTCGAGCGAAATCACCAAGAACCTCATCCTGGGCAACCTGGCCAACGGCAACACCGCCGAGGCTAAGAAGTACGCCAAGGCTGCCGATGCACAGGCCAAGGCCGCTATCGCTGCTGCCGAGGGCGACTACAAGGCTGCTGCCCAGAACCTCGACGGTTACAACGAGGCCGTGGCTCAGGTGATGAGCAACAACCTTTCTGCCGCCAAGCAGGCCATCTCCAAGGACAACTCGGCCGACGCCGACTACCTGCGTGCCGTTATCGCAGCCAAGGAGGGTGATCTGAAGACCGCAGAGGCTCAGCTGAAGAGCGCTGTTTCGAAGAACCCGAAACTGGCTCAGAAGGCTACCAACGACATCAACCTGAAGGCGCTGAACAAATAATCGCCGTCAACCGATAAAAAGAGCCTGAACCCGGCGGTTCAGGCTCTTTTTTTGCAGGATAGCCGGTATGACGGGAAAAATTTACGGACGGGAACCGCGCGTATGAATATTTTTTCCTAATTTTGTAAAAACAGCGATTATTATGGAATACGCCAACCATCTGAACGAATATGCTCCCGCGTGGAGCGCAGCCCAGGTAGACCAGGAGGTCGCCCGCATCCGCGAAGCCGCGAAACGCAACCACAATACCGAGATATACAAGTTGTGCTACTCGGCTATCGACCTCACGACCCTGTCGTGCAACGACTCGGTGACTTCGGTCACGGAGTTTGCCCGCAAGGCCGCCGAGTTCTACCAGAAGTATCCCCATATTCCCAATGTCGCTTCGATCTGTATCTATCCGGCATTCGTCGAGACCGTGGGGCTGGCCGTCGATGGCACTCCGATGCGCATTACGAGTGTGGGCGGCGGGTTCCCTGCAGCCCAGACCTTCCTCGAAGTGAAGGCCCTCGAAGTGGCGATGGCCGTGGAGAACGGCGCCGATGAAATCGACATCGTGCTCAATGTGGGGCGTATGCTTACGGGCGAATACGACGAGGCGGCGAACGAGGTAGAGGTGATCCGTTCCGAGATGGACGGCGACATCGTACTGAAAGTCATCATCGAGTCCGGGGCGTTGAAAACCCCCGACCTGATCCGCAAGGCATCGTTGCTGTCGATGTTCGCAGGTGCCGATTTCGTGAAGACCTCGACGGGCAAGATCGACGTCGCAGCGACTCCCGAAGCAGCGGTCGTCATGTGCCAGGCCATCCGCGATTACTATGAGAAGACCGGCCGCAAGGTCGGATTCAAGGCTGCCGGCGGAGTCCGCACGGCCGAAGACGGCGCACTTTACTATACCATCGTCGAGGAGATCCTCGGTAAGGAGTGGCTTACGACCGACCTGTTCCGTATCGGCGCATCGTCCGCCGCAAACAATATCCTTTCGGCGATCGAGGGCAGGGAGATCAAATATTTCTGATCTTCGGCAGCTCCCGGAGGTATGCAGCAGCCCGCAACGGGCTGCTGTTTTTTTGACGAATGAATGAGCGATACGACAGGGGAAAGATCGTGCTATACACTTTCGACTGCACGGGATGAGGTTGTTCGAACCGACAGAAACGGAGGATCCATTTTCCGCGAGTTGCCGAGGATACTGCCCCCATCTGTCGCCACGGTTGCTTTCTCGGAAACATCATGCGGCCGAATTCTTCCGCCTACGGTTTGCCGACATCTGCGAGGCATTCCCGATGGCCAGAACCACCCCATCCCGAGGAACAATATCCCCGGCCGTCGGTGCAGCCCGGATTATTCATGCAAACGGAGGATGTACTTTGGCTGCCCGCGGCCGGGATATGTGCAGACCTCGCAGTCGCGGCCGAAAGGGACGGACTACCTATATAAATGCGGGAAACCGCCCGATACTGCATGTGCGTGCCGGGAAAGATACGGGGTGCGGCAGTCCGGACTCTTTGAAGGATTTCAGGTATACGGCAGGCAGCAGCCCCTGCAAGGGCTGCTGCCTGTTATGTGAATCCCGATCCGAAGTGATTTCGATCCGTTTTCCCCGGGAAAATAAATATTTTCCAGCAGATATTATCCGGTGTCAGGAATCGGTTATTTACGAAGGCCCTCCCTCGGGAGGTATTTCCCGTATGCTTTCCGGACAGGTATTACCGAATCGAATCGACCACCTCGACGGTTACCGAATCCGTCACTTCGATTTCACCCGCTACGGGTACCGCCGGCTGGTCGGTGTCGACTGGCCCCGGGAAGGTTTGGTTTTCGATCTCGTCGCGCAATAACATCGACTGGAAATTGTCGCGCCGGATAGCCGCAATGACGACGATGACGATCACCGCCACGGCCACGATAATACCGATGAGTTTTTTAATCATTTTTCTGTGTATCGTTTAATATCCCGATGGCACGCACCACCACGTTGTCGACGGGATAGATGTTGGCGTAGAAGCCGTTGTCCTCCAGCGCCGTGTTGCGGCCGATATAAGCCCTCAGCTGGGCTTCGATCAGCTTGCGCGAGCGGGCGATGTCCCGGTAATCGGGAGCGACGCCCTTGCGTGCCGCATAGCGGATGAAATCCTCCACGAGGCCCTTGTCGCTGTCCAGCAACGCCTGGAGTTCGGGGATCGTCCTGACCTTGTTCAGGGCTTCGCGGTGACGGTCGGCATATTCGATCGTGTAGCGGTAGAGGATGTTGCGCCCCGCCACCTCGACAAAATATTTCGTTACGTCGGTCGTATCGGCCGGCACGAAGACGTCGGGCATGATACCCCCGCCGCCGTAGACCACCTTCCCGCCCGGAGTCACCCGTTTGAGCGAATCCGCGAAGTGGATGCTGTCGGCCGAGAAGAACTCGTTGTTCTTATACCGGTTCCAGATGTCCTCTTCGTAACTTTCGTCGTCGCCGATCGTATAGGGTTTCTGGATCGAACGGCCCGTAGGCGTGTAGTAACGCGCCGTAGTAAGCCGCAATGCCGATCCGTCGCTGTACGGGATCTGACGCTGGACGAGTCCCTTGCCGAACGAACGGCGTCCAACAATCGTACCACGGTCGTTATCCTGCAATGCCCCGGCGAGGATCTCGCTCGACGACGCGCTGCCCTCGTCGATCAGCACCACAACATCCATGTCCTGTGCGGCGCCCGTGCCGTCGGCGTATTCGCGCAGTTGTTTGTGCTGGCGGTCTTCCGTGTAGACGATCAGCTGGTCTTTGTGCAGGAATTCGTTGGCGACCATGATGGCCTGGTCGAGGTAGCCGCCCGAGTTGCCCCTCAGGTCGAAGATAAGTTTGGTAACGCCCTGCGCACGCAACGTATCCAGCGATGCCTGCATCTCATCGAAGGTCGTCCGGGCGAACTGTCCCAGCTTGATGTAACCGATGCCGTCGGCAATGCGGAACGCCGATTCGACACTCTTGATCGGAATCTTGTCGCGCACGACGTCGACGCCCACCAGGTCGGAGATACCCTGGCGTCCCAGCCCGAGGTGCACGGTCGTGCCGCGCGGGCCGCGCAATTTCTTCACCACATCGCGCTGCGGGATTTTCTGCCCCGCGACGAGCGTGTCGTTGATCTCGATGATACGGTCGCCGGCCTTGATCCCGGCCTTGTCGCTTGGGCCCTGCGGGATGACGTTCAGCACGATCACCGTGTCGGTCGCCATGTTGAAGACCACGCCGATGCCGTCGAATTCGCCTTCGAGCGGTTCGTTGATCTCCTGCATCTCCGATGCCGGAATATAGACCGAGTGGGGATCGAGCTCCTTGACCAGCAGCGGGATGACGTGCTCGGCAAGCGAATCCATCGCCACCGAATCGACATATTGATTCTCGATCAGCGAAAGCGTATAGGTTAACTTGTTGGTGGGCAGTGCCATCTGGCGGAGCATGCCCTTGATCTCCGAAGTGGTGCTGTTGCGGCCCATGTACTGCCCCAGCAGCAGCCCCAACACAACACCCGCTGCCAGCAGCAGCGGGAAGAGGACGGTGTATTTCGAGTTCTTATACATTTGCGTGTCATACGCCGGCCGGCGGCCGGACTATTTTTGCGGTTTTTCCTTGTTCTTGAACGTATACGTCAGGCCGACGCTCAGCAGCGTGCGGGTCTGCACGTCGAGGTTCTGCGCCCGGTTGTAGTAAAGCTGGAAACTTAACGACGTGGAGAGGTATTTTGTTGCCTTGATGTCGATCGTATTTTCCCAGCGTACGATCGGGTGGATCGGCAGGCGGGGCTTGGTCTTGATGTCGCTGCCCTTCTCTACCCAGTCGTCATATGCAATCCGGTATTCGGAATAGTCGCTGATCTTGTTCTTCTGACCGATGTCCGTGATCCAGCCGTAGAAGGAGTAGAGCGTCGTGCGGTAGCGCAGGAAACCGGTCTTGCCGAACGTGCGGTCGAAGTCGATCTGGATCGACGAACCGCCTTCGTATTTGGACGTCTTGTCGGGGTCTTCGATACCGTAGTTGAATCCGTTCGTTTTGCGGATCAGTTCGTTCTCCGCAAAGGTGGCATTCAGGGCGATCGGCGAGATGTTGACCACGATCGGGAATTTGGCCTTGGGGCTTTTATAGGTGATACCGAGCGAGATGTCGAGGTAGCCCGGGGTCATGAATTTGCTCTTGAGGTGCTCCTCCTTTTGTTCCGTACGCGATTTGTACCCGTTGACGAACTGGCTGCGGAAATTCAGGATCGAACCGTACGACCAGTTGTCGGACATCTTGAACGACGGGGCGACGGAAATCACGAATTCGTCCTGGTTTTTGAACCAGATACCCTCGCTGTCGGTGTATTCGTTGCCTTCGTCATCTTTCTGGGTCGTTTCGACCTTCATGCGGTTGTAGCCGAGCTTGGCATTGAACTTGGTTTCGAGCGTGAAGAGGTTCTTCGTGAAGAGGTGGCGCAGCCCGAAAACCGCCGTCAGGGCAATGGAGTTGTCACCGCCCGAGACCGAGATCCACGGGTCGTTGTACGACGTGAGTGAACCCTGTATGCCTCCGCTGAATTCGAGGTAGTTGCGCTCCTTGCGGATTGCGGCGCGCTCGGCCTTGTAACGGGCCAGGCTGAAATAGTCCACATCGACGGAGGTGGATTTCAGTTTGTCCTGGAAGGTCACTTTGTCCTCTTTGGCATCGACTTCGTCGATGGATATTTGTGCGAACGCGGGGTTGCCGGCCAAAAGGGCGGGAATGAGCCCGAAAAGCAGGTAAAAATATTTCATAGTGAAGCGATTATAATTGCAAATTCAATATGCAAATTTATGAAATTATTTACAAAATCCTTAACTTTGTCTTAAGTTAATACAGAGACAATCATATGAAATATATCGGAGCACACGTAAGTGCTGCGGGAGGTGTGGAAAACGCGCCCGCCAATGCACACGGGATCGGGGCCACGGGCTTCGCCCTTTTCACGAAGAACCAGCGCCAGTGGGTGGCCGCGCCGCTCACCGCAGCGCAGATCGACGCCTTCCGCACGGCCTGCGACCAATACGGGTATACACCCGCGCAGATCCTGCCCCACGACTCGTACCTGATCAACCTCGGGCATCCCGAACGGGAGGCTCTGGAGAAGTCGCGCGCAGCCTTCCTCGACGAGATGCAGCGCTGCGAAGCGCTGGGGCTCGACCGGCTGAACTTCCACCCCGGCAGCCACCTGCAAAAGATTTCGCCCGAACGGTCGCTCGACCTGATCGCCGAGTCGATCAATATCGCGCTGGACAAGACCCGCGGCGTGACGGCCGTGATCGAAAACACGGCCGGACAGGGTTCGAACCTCGGGTTTGCCTTCGAACACCTGGCCTACCTGATCGAGCGGGTCGAAGACAAATCGCGCGTGGGGGTCTGCATCGACACCTGCCATGCCTTTGCCGCCGGATACGACCTGCGGACGGCGGAGGCCTGCGACAAAACCTTTGCGGAGCTGGAACGCGTGGTCGGGTTCGAATACCTGAAAGGCATGCACCTGAACGACGCCATGAAAATCCTGGGCAGCCATGTCGACCGCCACACGCCGCTGGGCGAGGGGATGATCGGCATGGAATGTTTCCGCTATATCATGCAGGACGCGCGTTTCGACGGCATCCCGCTGATCCTCGAAACCCCCGACGAGCAGCGCTGGCCGGAGGAGATCGCCCTGCTCAAGTCATTGGCCGAAGGATAGGAGAGCACTGCCTCGGCAGACTCCGGCAGCCGGATCAGGCACGGCGATGCGGAAAATTACAGCCGGCATGCGTCGCCGTCGGAAAATAGTTGCCGCATATGTGCTGACTGCGGGTAATCGCGGCCGGGAGATTCCGGCGTAACACGAAAAAAAGAGGGTTTCCGACCCTCTTTTCCGTTTGCCTGCCCGGCCTATCCCAATTCGTCGAGGCATTTGAGGATCAGCGCCGAGCTTCCGCGGATCTCCTCCTCCGAAATCGTCAGTGGCGGTGAAATGCGGAACGCCGTGTCGCAGAACAGGAACCAGTCGCTCAGGATCCCCGCCTGCTTGAACAGTTCCATGATGCGGTAGAGTTTCTGCGGCTCGCCCAACTCGACCGCCAGCAACAGTCCGCTACGGCGGATTTCACGCACGGCGGGATGGTTGCCGAGCAGTTGTGCATAGAGTGCGCCCTTCGCCTCGACCCCTTCGACGACCTTGTTGTCGAGCAGGTAATTCAGCGCGGCGAGTCCGGCTGCACAGCATACCGGATGTCCGCCGAAGGTGGTTATGTGCCCCAGCACGGGATTCTCCTGCAGGGTCTGCATGATCTTGGGCCGCGCCGCGAACGCACCCAGCGGCATGCCGCCCCCGAATGCCTTGGCCAGACACACGATGTCGGGTGCAACGCCGTATTTGAGCATGGCGAACAGCGCTCCCGTGCGCCCCATGCCGGTCTGTATCTCATCGAATACGAGCAGCGCCCCGACTTCGTCGCAACGGCGCCGCAGCGCCTCCAGATAGCCCGGGACAGGCGGGCGGACGCCCGCTTCGCCCTGCACGGGTTCTGCAAGGACGCATGCCGTGCGGCGCGTGATGCGCTCTAACTCCCCGAAATCGTTGAATTCGATTGCCTGCACGTCGGGCAGCAGGGGCCGGAAAGCTCCTTTCCACTCCTCGCCTTCGGGAGCCCCCATCATGCTCATCGACCCGTGGGTCGACCCGTGGTAGGCACGACGCATGGAGACCAGCTCCGTGCGTCCGGTATAGCGTTTGGCCAGCTTGAGCGCCCCTTCGACCGCTTCGGCGCCCGAATTGACGAAATAGAGACTCGACAACCCGCCCGGAAGCAGCGACGCCACCTTTGCGGCATACTCCACCTGCGGCGTTTCGACCAGTTCGCCGTAGACCATGACGTGCATGTAACGCGCGGCCTGTTCCTGTACGGCCTTCACGACGGCAGGATTGCAGTGCCCGACGTTGCTCACCGATACTCCGGCGACCAGGTCGTAATAGCGTTTTCCTTCGGGCGTATAGAAGAACGACCCTTCGGCGCGCGCCACCTCGACCAGCATCGGGGACGGCGAGGTCTGGCCGACATGGGCCAGGAATTGTTTTCTGAGGATGGTATTCATGGTCGGTTTCCGAATTTTCGGGCGAGGATTCCCCCGGCATCCTTCACGCTGGACATCATCCAGCGGTAGAGCACTTCGGCCTGCCGCGCCTCGTCCATGCGCCAGTCGCCGACCGTGAGCCGTACCCGCTCCGAGAGCATGTAGATCAGGATTGCGGCCGATGCCGAAACGTTCAGGCTTTCGACCATGCCGCACATCGGGATGCGCAGGAATTCGTCCGCCCCTGCGATGACTTCGTCGGATATTCCGGCGTGCTCGGTGCCGAAGACCAGTGCGAACGGCCCGCGCGTGACGTCGAAAGTCTCGGGCGTCACATCCTCGCGGTGGGGTGTCGTCGCCACGATGCGGTACCCGTCCCGGCGCAGTGCGGCGAGCGCCTCGGCGGTAGAGCGATGGCGCTGCACGTCGACCCATTGGTCGGTGCCGCGGGCGATATCGGGATTGGGGTCGAATCTGCAGAGTGTCTCGACGGTGTGCATCTCCTGTATGCCGAAGGCTTCGCAATGGCGGATCAGCGCCGCTGCATTCTGCCCGTGATACATGTTTTCCGCCATAACGGTCATGTAGCGTGTACGCATGGCGACCGTGCGGCGAAGTACCTCATTGCGTTCGGGGGTCATGAATTCCGCAAGGCAGGCCGTACGCGCGTCATACCAGGCGGTGTCCCTATTTGCGGTATTTTTCATCTTCATCGAGGATTTTCAGGTAACTCTCGTAGCGGGCATAGGCGATTTTCCCCTCCCTGACCGCTTCGACCACGGCGCACCCCGGCTCGTGGGTGTGGGTGCAGTTGTAGAAGCGGCAATCGGGTGCGGCGCGCATCATCTCCGGGAAATAGTGCCACAGCTCCGCATCGTCGATGTCGATCAGTCCGAACCCCTTGATGCCGGGCGTGTCGATCACCGCCCCACCCCCGGCCAGCGGGTACATCGTCGAGAAGGTCGTGGTATGACGCCCTTTATGATGGCTGTCGGAGATCTCCCCCGTACGGATGTCGAGCGACGGGTCGATGGCATGTATGAGCGTCGATTTTCCGACGCCCGAATTTCCCGACAACAGCGTCACGCGGCCTTCGAGCAGTTCGCAGACCGCTTCGACGCCGACACCTTCCGTGGCCGAAACCTCCAGCACGCGGTATCCTGCACCTTCGTATACGGCGCGGAAGTCCGCCATGGCGGACGGATCCTGCAGATCGGCTTTCGAAAGTGCGATCGTGACGGGCACCTTGTAGGCCTCGCAGGTCACCAGGAAACGGTCTACGAACTCCGTGGCCGTTTCCGGTGCTCGCAATGTCGCCAGCAACAGTGCCTGGTCGATGTTCGCGGCAATGATATGGGACTCCTTCGACAGGTTCGAAGCCCGGCGGATCACATAGTTGCGGCGGGGGCAGATGTCGCAGATGACGTAGTCGCCCCCGTCGTCGGACTCGCAGGTGACCTGGTCGCCCACCACCACCGGGTTTGTCGACCGGATGCCTTTCAGACGCAGGCGCCCGCGGATGCGGCAGCGGACGGCCTCCCCGTCGTGCAGCACCTCGTACCAACTCCCTGTGGCGCGTATCACCACGCCTGTGAACCGTTTTCCCATCGGCTATTCTTCGTCCTGCTCCCGCGCCTGCCGCGGCACCTGTTCGCCGACCCATTCCAGGAACGGGAAAATACGCTCGGAGAGGCGCATGACGGGTTTGTAACTTTTTGATTTCTCGATCGTACGGGCCCCGATCAGGGTGTAGTCCTCGTTCAGCGTGTCGAACGCCGAAAACAGGACGCTCAGCAGCAGCATGTATTTCAAAACGGATACGGCGATGCCCAGTACGATATCGGCTATCCCGAACCCCGCAAAGTGGCACAACTTGCGTACCAGCCGTCCTGCGATGGCTACCAGCAGGACGACCGCCAGGAGCACCACGACGAATCCTCCGGCAGCTGAAATCGTCTCGTCAAGCTTGAGCCAGGCGCCGACTTCGGCACCGTAACGTGAAGCAACCCAGATGCCTGCGATGATTCCGGCCAACGAACATACCTGCATGACAAATCCTTGGCGCCAACCGTTCCAGACGGCTAACACCAGCATGAGGCAGACGATCAAATCGATAGTGTTCACAAATAGCTGTACCTTATTTTGTTTCGGTCGTAAATATACGATAAATTACCGAAAATGCCCAAAAAAAGAACCCTTCGGACGATAAGGCCGGGATATATAAATATAGGTATATCCCTTTTAGCGAATTACATCGCGCAGGCTCACACTCAGCGCATTACAAATGATACACATCGTTTTGACCGTAAGGTTCGTACGTCCCGCTTCGATACGGCTCAAATTGGATCTTTCCATGTCGCAACGGTATGCAAGTTCCTGTACCGTCAGACGTCGCTCCTTCCTCAACTCTCTGATCCTGGAGGAGATATAGGATATTTCCTCCTCATAAACAACTCCCATTTCAAAAATTTGGATAAAAATTTTGTTGTGCAAATTTTTATATATATATTTGCACCATGCGTATCATATATGATACCAAGAACTGTGTGTCATACCGGGAAAATTTATTGCGTCAACTAATTATAAAGAATGCGTCACTTATTATAAATAACGCGTCCGATAGTCTGAAAAGTCTGCGTCGTACTACAGAAAGTCGGGTTTCGTGATAAAAAATAGAAAGCGTCACTCTATTGATAAAACTAAATGCGTCAACACTAAAAAACAATTCCATTTCAATTCTTCATTACTATGAAAAAAAACTTATTCAGAAAATTTCTTGCACTGTTCCTCACGGGAACAATGTTAGCCGGTGTCGGTTGTAAGGACTACGACGAC
>ERZ773242.1785-NODE-1785-length-19426-cov-2.978421_pt1 | contig 19426 bp, 13 predicted proteins | sample MGYA00511077_ERZ773242 | MGnify/ENA primary metagenome ERZ773242 (study PRJEB29015, sample SAMEA2737754) | human gut metagenome | biome: human gut; feature: human-associated habitat; material: faeces | place: China | collected 2012 ... | reverse complement strand
GCCATGTTTACACAGTTAAGACCTGAACCACATACAACGTTTACTGTAACTGCTGTTGTCTCAACCGGAAGACCAGCCTTGATTGAAGCCTGACGGGCAACGTTCTGTCCGAGACCAGCCTGGATTACACAGCCCATGTATACATGGTCTACCTTGTCAGCTGGAACTCCAGCTCTCTTTAAAGCTTCCTTGATTACGATTGATCCTAATACCGGTGCTGGAGTTGTTGAGAGTGCACCACCCATTGTTCCGATAGCTGTACGGCATGCGCCAGCTAAAACGATTTTCTTTGACATATCCTTTTATCCTCCATGAAATATTTTAGATGTGTTCAGTGAAATATTCTGAAAAAAAACATTAAAATTCCTTACAAATATTCCATTAAACTACATAGACTGCACTCATTCTATCACAAAAGAAAAAAGGGTGCAATATAAATTGCCCCTTTAGTCTGTTCTAAAAATAATACAAGTCATGATAAAAACGACTTATTTTCTGCCTTTACCGGTGTTTCTTTACTGCCCTTCGGGTTTTATTTTTTGTTCCCGGATTATTTTTATCAGCACGTTTCCCTCTATCCGTCTTGTTACTATTTTTACCGGTGCCTCTCTTGTCATCCGGTATGTTATTATTTCTACCGATACCTTTTCTACCATCCGGAGCGCCGTTCTTATTATTGGTTTTACTGCCGCTTTTACTTTTATGTTTATTGTCAATTCTTACATTATCATTTACGGCATTGTCATTCCTGCCGGCATAGGATTTTTTATCCGTATCCGACGCAGGCTTCCTCGGTCTTATGAGGCATTTTTCACTAAATCCAATCAGATCTTCACGGTGTCCCTTTATAAGAGCTTCCTTTACAAGATCATAGTTCTCCGGTTTCCTGTACTGGATAAGTGCTCTCTGCATGGCCTTTTCATGAGGATTTCTTGGCACATAAACCTTCTCCATATTTCTCGGATCCACGCCTGTATAATACATACATGTAGATATAGTTGAAGGCGTAGGATAAAAATCCTGAACCTGTTCCGGCATGTAACCTATATCTCTTATATACTCCGCCAAGGCAATAGCGTCCTTCATGGTGGAACCCGGATGTGATGACATAAGATAAGGCACAAGATACTGTTCCTTGCCCGTCAGATTATTCACCTTACGGTATTTATTTATAAATGCTTCATATACAGAATTCTCCGGCTTACCCATAAGCTTAAGCACATTATCGCTTATATGTTCCGGAGCCACTCTAAGCTGGCCGCTTATATAATATCTGCACAGCTCCTTTAAAAACCTGTCATCCTTATCTGCCATAACATAGTCAAACCTTATACCGGAACGTACAAATACCTTTTTCACTCCCTCTATGTTTCTTAGCTTGGCAAGAAGATCCAGATAATCCTTGTGATCCACCACAAGATTTTTACACGGTTTAGGGAAAAGACATTGTTTCTCCGGACAGGCTCCGTATTTCTCCTGTTTCTTACATGCCATGTGTCTGAAATTCGCCGTAGGGCCTCCCACATCATGTATATATCCCTTAAAATCCGGATTTTTTGTCATATTTACAGCTTCTTTTATAATGGACTCGTGACTTCTTGTCTGCACTATCCTTCCCTGATGGAAGGTCAGGGCACAGAAGCTGCAGCCTCCAAAGCACCCTCTGTTGCTGGTAAGGCTGAACTTAACCTCGGAAATGGCAGGTATACCACCACTCTCCCTGTACATAGGATGATAGTCATTCATGTAAGGAAGATCGTATACATCATCCATTTCCATCTCAGTCAAAGGCATGGCAGGTGGGTTCTGCACCACATACCCCCTGTTTCCGTACCCCTCAACCAGAGTTTTTGCCACAAACGGGTCCGTATTTTTGTACTGGATCCCGAAGCTTTCCGCGTACTTCATCCTGTCGGCCTGAAGCTCATTATACGACGGCAGAAGCTTATAGTCATATACGTCATCTAAATGCCTTGTCTTATAAACTGTTCCCCGGACAAATGATATATCCTTGACATCAATGCCGCTGTCAAGAGCGTCTGCGATCTCAACCATGCTTTTCTCGCCCATGCCATAGGATATGATATCCGCCTGGGAATCTATAAGGATAGAATGTTTAAGCTTGTCAGACCAATAATCATAGTGGGCAAGCCTTCTGAGGCTGGCCTCTATACCGCCTATGATTATAGGAGTGTTCTTGTAAGTTCTCCTGATCAGATTACAATATACCACCGTGGCATAATCCGGACGCAATCCCATAACTCCTCCGGGAGAATATGCGTCCCTGCCCCTGTGTTTTTTATTTACAGTGTAGTGATTGACCATGGAGTCCATATTTCCTCCACAGACCAGAAATCCCAGTCTCGGTTCGCCAAACACATCTATACTGTCATCCCTCTTCCAGTCAGGCTGCGGTATCATGCAGACCTTATATCCATGAGCCTCCAGGACTCTGCTTATGATGGCAGAACCAAATGAAGGATGGTCAACATACGCATCCCCCGTGACAAACACGAAGTCCGGCTGTTCCCATCCCCTCTTATTCATGTCTTCTCTATTTACAGGTAAAAAATCTTTCATAGTAAATTATTCTGTCCCTCTGCTGTATTCAGGAATATCCTCAGCCATACCTGCGCCAAGCACCACCGCCTCAAGAGCACGGTCACTTACATAGGTATCAATTCCGGTCTTTTCCTTTATGAGCTTGTCCATTCCATACATAAGACTTCCGCCACCGGTAAGAGTAATACCCGAAACCGAAATATCCGCAACCAGCTCCGGGGGGGCCACTTCCAGTATTCCGTGTATGGCATTAAGTATCTGCATGGTAGGCTCACTGAAGGCTTCTATGGTCTCATTTGCATTTATGGTAATCCCCTTAGGAAGCCCCCTTATAAGATCTCTTCCCTTAACTGTATACGTAAGTTCCTCAGGTCTTTCATAAACTGATCCTATAGCAATCTTGGCATTCTCTGCTGTCTGCTCACCTATAAGAAGATTATACTTCCTCCTTATATACTTTATCATGGCAGCATTATAATCGTCTCCGGCACATTTTATGGACTGGCTTTCCACTGTACCTCCCAGGGATACCACTGCAATATCCGTAGTACCTCCGCCGATATCGACCACCATACTTCCTCTGGCACTGTTTATATCAATTGATGTTCCTATAGCGGCTGCCAACGGCTCTTCCAGAACATAAACAGTCTTGGCTCCGGTTCTGTATACTGCGTCTTCAACAGCTCTTCTCTCTACCTCTGTTATCCCACTTGGCACACACACACACACCTTGGGTCTCCCTACGCTTATACGTTTCTCCATAGCCGTCTTGATAAATGCCTTTAACATCCTCTCTGTGATAGTAAGGTCGAACACAACGCCCTTCTTAAGCGGCCTCACAACCTCTATATTCTCAGGGGCCTTACCTATCATCTTCTTAGCCTTGGCTCCAATAGCCAGTATCTTCTTCGAATAAACATCATACGCTACTACGGAAGGCTGGTTTATGACAATTCCCCTTCCCCTCACATACACAAGTACATTTGATGTTCCTAAATCTATTCCTATATCCATGGTTGGCATGGTATCTTCTCCCTTTAACTAAAAATGGCATCTAGCCTATAATAATACAATTATAAGCATAGATGCCATTATTTTCAACAAATTATATCAATAAAATTTTTATTGGATATCTGCCTTTAAAAGCTTCTTTGAAAGCGGATCTCTGGCTTCTGCTCTTGCTATACCATCATCTACTGCCTTGAGAAGTCTGTCGATATTTCCTGTTTCCATAGACATAAGCAGGTTCTTAATAGTTCCACTCATGCCGCTCTCAGGCTTATATCCCTTCTCACTCATGTATCCCTTGGCAATATCAACCATGTTTGCTTCCTGAATCTGATCAAAGTAAACTCTGTTATTAAAGTGTCTTGCCTGACTCATATTATCTGCAAGCATATTTGAAAGAGCCACCTTCTCACCTGTAAGGATTATCTTAACATCACTCTTTTCAGGTGCGCATAACTCTATGATCTCCTTAAACTTATCAGGTCTTACAAGACCGGCATTCTCGATTATGAGACATCCGCCCTTAAGCTTATTCATAGCACCTGTAAGCTTATCCTTGCTTGCTGAGTTGATACCCTTCGCACTGATCTTAGCCTTTGCAGCATTCTTGCACCATCCAAGATCAAGATATGTTCTTGCAAAATCTTCTCCGATATTCGCAAGACCGAATCCGTGAAGACCAAGAACCACAAGATTCTTTGTTCTGTTTGAATCCATCTTTATTGTCTGGAGGATATTTACTATCTGTCCGCCTGCAGGGTTTACGCCGAGATACTTATACAGGTACTTGGCTTCCTTAGGAAGTGCCTTACGCTTCTCATCGATAGATGATGTATCCTGCTCTTCAACCTGTACTCCATCAGCAGCCTCTGCCTCCGACGCAAGCTTAGCAGCCTCTTCTTCCTTACCCTGTTCAAGAAGTTCAGCTTCCTTACGAGCCTCTTCTTCTCTCTTTATAGCTTTTTCAAGAACAGCCTTTGCTGCACTTGCTTTATTTCTGTGATCCTCAAGAGTATTCTTCACCTCTGTCTCAGCCTTTATGATAGTCTCAAGATCCTTGCTTCTCTTAGCCTCAACTGCCTCTTTCTCTTCCTTGGCGGTTTGCTTACGGGCAACAACCCTCTCTGCCTGCTCTGTTCTGAGATCAGATATCTTCTTCTTAAGTTCACTTTCCTTCTTATCTGCGTCGCTTAACAGCTTCTTGGCATCAGCCTCTGCCTTCGCCTTAGCATCGGCAGCTTCCTTGTCAGCCTTAAGTGCTGCAGTCTTAACCTTTGTAAGCTCTGCTGACTCTGCAGTAGCGTAGCTCTCTTCCTCCGAAGCAAGATACTCCTCTCGCTTCTTCTCACTTTCCTTCTTTTCTGCCTCAAGCTTATCCTTAGCTTCCTTGGCAACGGCCTCTGCATTCTTAAGCTCAACCTCTTCTGTAATTTTTGCTTCTTCAACGATCTGTTCGGCCTGCTCTTCAATATCCTGAGCCTTTGAAAGAAGATCCTCAGCCTCAACAAGAGACTTCTTGGCTGCGTCAAGGGCTTCCTGTGCCTCAGCTTTTGCCTTCTTAAAGGACTCAACATCCTTCTTAACCTCGGCGATTTCCTTGTCGGAAGCAGCCTTCTCATCACTGATCGTCTTGATCTCAGCCTTTGCCTTTTCGAGATCAGCAGTAACTGTCTTGATCTTAGCGTCTGCTGCTTCTTTCTTCTTGATGGCTTCATCAAGAAGCTTCTTGATCCTCTCTTCTTCCTTTTTAGCTGTCTCTAATGCCTTCTCGGCGTCTGTGCAGGCCTTAGCCGCTGCGGACTCCTTCTTATGAGCCTCACTTTCTCTGTTAAGGATACCCTTATGGCTGTTTGTGAGCTTATCAAGCTTCTTGCTTGACTCTGCTTCCATGTCAGAAGTATTCTTCAGATTATTTGAAGCTTCCTCTTCAGCCTTCTTGGAATCACTGAAGATAACGCCTGCCCGTTCCTTATCGCCCGCAGCTTCCTTCACTAATTTATCAGCGGATGCTTCTGCATCAGCCTTCTTCTTCTTGGCAGCCGCAATAGCACTATTTTTGGCATCCTCGATACTCTTGGCATCCGCCTCGAACTTCTTAACAGCCTCAGCGTAACCAGCTTCATACTTATCAATGTTTGCCTTCTTGTTATCCGCAAGCTTCTTTATAGCTTCATCAGCAGCAGTCTGAGCGTCGCTGATAATCTTATTCTTGATCTCCTCTGTGTTAATTCCGCTTAAGATCTTATCTGACTCTTCCTTGGCAGTCTTCTTGTTCTCGTCAATCTGCTTTTTAAGTGCCTCAACATCACTGTTAAGTTTAGCCTCTTCCTTCTCAAGAAGCTCTGAGTTTGCCTTGGCCTTAGCATCAGCGTCAGACTTGAGCTTAAGATCGTAATTTTCACGTTTCTTAGCATACTCTTCAATCTGCTTTGTAAGCTCTACCTCAGCCTTCTCAGCCTCATCTATAGTCTTCTTGGCTGTCTCGGCAACCTTCTTAGCTTCCTCAGCCCTGTTCTTTGCATTATCGATTGCCTGCTTCTTCTTGGCTTCCTTTTCAGCCTTAGCCTTTTCGGCAGCAATCTTCTTACGCTCTTCCTCGGCTTTCTTTCTCTTTGCTTCCTCTTCTGCCTTTCTCTTGGCCTCTTCTTCAGCTTTCTTCTTAGCTTCTTCCTCAGCCTTCTTCTTAGCTTCTTCCTCAGCCTTCTTCTTAGCCTCTTCCTCAGCTTTCTTTCTGGCAAGTTCTTCTTCACTTGTCTCATCAATGTTAGAAAGATTCTTTATGCCTGCTCCAAGGAAATCTTCATCTTCGTCATCATCAATGTCATACATTGAATTGACATCACTTCCTGCTGCTACATCTCTGTCCGGAAGAATACTGAACAGATCTCCGTTTGCATCATTACCCTTTGGAGTCTTAACCTCTTTAACCTTGACATTCTTACCTGCAACCCACTCTGTATCATCGTCAGCAATAACTGCCTCTGTGTCCTCTGAAAAGGTTTCTTTCTCAGCCTTCATGTCAGACTTAACGCCACCGGATACAGACTTATTCTTCTTGGATTTACCAGCTTTATCTTCAGTTTTCTTGACATCTGTATCTATTCCAAGAGACGGCTTGTTCTTTGACTTCTCTTCCTTATCACCGAGACCTCCAAGACTTCCGCCTAAGCCGCTGCCAAGACCTCCGGAGCTGCCAAGCCCACTGCCAAGACCTCCGGAGCTGCCAAGCCCACCACCAAGTGTAGGTGCATCATCATCATCATCACCGGCAATACCCCCGAGATTAAGACTAAGGCTCGGACCGCCCAGACCCCCACCAAGTCCGCCAAGGCCACCAAGGCCTCCGCCTGGCTTCTCTTCACTCTTTTCTTTGACACCTTTCTCATCGGCCTTCGGTTGTAGTATAGCAGCCTCCTCAGCCTCTTTCTCTGCTTTTTCTTTAGCAAAAATCTCGTCCGGGTCAAGTCCCATGGCTTCAAGTTTCTTACGCCGTTTCTTCTCCTCGATACGAGCTAACTCTTCAGCAGATAATGTCTTGTATTGGCTCTTTTTGCCACCGTCGTCGACTTTTTTCTTTCCCCCATTTTTAAGTGCCTCTTCTTCTTCAAGGCGCTTCTGTTTTACGGCTTCAGCAGCTCTTTCTTTTTCAAGCTGGGCTTTAATTGCAGCAATCATTGCCTCCGTTTGATCCATAGCCAATTTGTTCGCCTCCTTCCATTAATACATTCAAGTCAAGTATGCAGAATTATATTTAATAATCATCTTAATTTGAATCTTGAATTATCTTCCTTTGTTTTTTTATCTTGTTTTTGATTAATACTGGCATCCATCCTCTTTACTGCCTCATGATCTTCTTCGAACTGTTCCTTGGTAAAATAATCCGAACCGGAATAATACTTGGTTCCCAATTCGATTCCAAGCCGTGCAAGCAGCTCATCAGTCTCTTTAAGAAGTGCCTCCTCCTTTGCAAGATGTTCATCTATTTTCTCCTGATTTTCAAGTTTGATGTCATCAGGATTAAATACTTTGTTGCCGCCATTCTTATCATCACTGTTATACTCAGGGAACAGTTCTGATCTGAATATCGGAAATTCATAGCCTTCGTCACCTACAAGTTTATCTGACTGGAAACCATATTTTACCGGTTCCGGTTCTTCTTCCTCTACCGGCTGCGCTTCTTCTGCCCTTGCAGTATCTTCATACTCCTTGACTATCTTCTCATTCTCTCTGGAGATCATTTCAATCTCCCTTAACATCTGATCCAGTTCATCAGGAGTTGTTATCTCCTCCGGCTCAGCCTCAGGTGCAGCTTCTGCTACCGTCTCCGGTTCAATATCACCTTCCGCCTCTGTCACCATCTCCGGTTCAACTTCAGTTGTCGTTTCAGCTTCAACAGCTTCTTCTGTTTCAGCTTCTGTCATTTCTATCGTTTCGATCTCTGTTGTTTCAACCGGCTTGACTTCAGTCTCCTCTGTTACTTCTTCTGTTTTGCCCTCTGTTGTAGCCTCCTCAGCTTCTGTTTCAACCACAGACTCAAAAGTTTCTGTTCCCGGTTCAGTCTCAACTATCGGAGTGTTTTCCCGGTCAGTTTCAGCTTCCACTATCACCTCTGTTTCAAGCTGTTCCGACTGCTTGCTTTCTTCAGACTCCGTTTTCTCTTCATCAACCTCAAGCCCGGAAGTCTCAGGTTCAGAAATTTCAAGTTCAGAAGTCTCAGGTTCAGAAGTTTCTTCGACTATGTCTACCGAAACCTCACTGACATCTGTGAGTGTATCCATGAGATCTACAAGCTTTACATCCTCTGATTTTGAAAGATCTTCAATCTCTACTTCTTCCATAGAGTCAGTAATCTGCGAATGATCTATTGTGACCATGTCATCTTCATCTGCATTCTCTGCAAATGAAACTTCTTCGTCTTCATCGACACTTATGAAATCAAATTTCTCCGTCTCATCATCAGAGTCATTATTCTTATTATTTGTTTCCGTGTTTTCTTTACTGTCTATATTATCTTTATCCGTTACAGTCTCTGAATCGATCCTTCCTTCAACATCAGCAGTGTGTGTCTCACTGCCCTCCGCTGTAGCTTCAACACCGTAAAGTTCTGTATTATCTGTTACATATTCAGGAGATACAGCCTTACTGTCAGAGCTGTCATCCGAAGCATTCGCCTTGTAGCTCATACTATCTTCTGTAAGCTCCATGTTTGATATCATGGAATCTCTATCCTTATCAAGTCCCATATCTGAGCTTACACGCTCATCTCGCTTACGCTTTCTCTCCATTTCCTGCTGTTCAACTTCCCGTACAACATCATTATATGCAAGAGAATCTCTGTCTCCATTGATTTCGCTTTCTATAATGCTGTTTATCTGATCAAGATCGGTTTCATCAAACATCGGATCAAAATCATCTGATGTATAATCATCACCGGACATAGTTGTTATCTTAATATCACTTATATCCGGCTTTATCTTTACGCTCTCAAGAACTATAGACTTGCGTATCGGAGCTGCCGCCACCCTATCAGCCTCAGATGCACCAACTTCAGTGTCTTCATCAATGTCAGCGCCCTTTGCTTCAGCCTGCACTGTATCCGTGTTTTTCTCACTGATAGCGTCCTGTTCTTCCGTCTGTGCTGTATCGGTATTTTCTTCACTGCTGTCAACAGCCTGAGCTTCAGCCTTCTGAATCTCAACAGGCTGTTCTGTTTCATCCGAATCAGTCTTATCAGTTTCCGCAGCCTCGCCTGTTTCTCCGGACTCACCCACCTCTGAAACCTTAGGTTCTTCCGATGTCTCAATCTCCTTCGGATCTTCAGCTTTTTCTGCGACCTCAGCCTCCGTAATCTGCGGTGTTTCAGGTTTCTCCACAGTCTTTCCGGTATCTTCGCCAGCCTCGTTATTCTCTGTCTGAGCTGCTTCCTCATCCATTATTTTATTAAGAAGTGTGGTGTTATCATCATTGCTCTCCTTTATGCCTCCATGATCTCTTCCTCTTCCTGCTTCGACATTCTCCGCTTAAAAAAGCCCCTCTTCTCATGCTTCTCGGATGCAGTCTCTGAATTCTCCCCCTCTGTATTCTGAACATTACTTTCAGCCTCTGCCTTGGCAAGCTTCTTCTTTTCTTTCTTTTCTTCTCTTTTAGCCTTATTTCTTGCAAGGGTCTGTTTTATCTTCATTGTGCCTGAAACAGGCTCATCATTTTCAACCATAAGAGTTATGGTAGGAGCTGTAGGATTAAGTCTGTAGTCATCCGCCTCAAGAGCCTTCTCTTCCATCTTTCTTGTATCAGCATCCTCAGCAGCGTCATCGGCGGTCTCGTTTTCAGGGAAGCAATACAATTTTTTTTCTGGATCGGCAGTTCCTGCCAAGAGCTCATTTACATCATCTATGTAGATGGACTTCTTGTACGTAGCCTTAAACACTTCTCCCTCGTACTTAAGTTTTTCTTGCTCCTTCAAGGCAGCAAGAATGAGCAGATGCTCGTATTCCCACCGCTCTGCCTTTTCCTTATCATTTGCCGCTGCCAGCATGGCACGAAGCTCAGACACCGGCTTCCTGTCCGCCTTGGCAAACAGATACTCCAAACGTATCTCTCCGGCATCCTCTCTACCTTCAAGATTAAACTTGTACACTTCATAATACTTATCTGCCAGCGTTCTGAGACCCATGGTCAGATACAACTGTATCAGAGAAAATATGATCTTATTTCCTGCAGGTGCCATGGAGTGTGCTCTTACCAGAGCCGCCCTTGCTTCATGGTACTTATGGTTCTCGTAGTAGACCTCTCCGCATACCCTTATAAACTGCGGGCTTAGCGACTTGGACAGATCTTGATTCTCAAGTATATCTAATGCAAGACCATACTCTCCGTTTTCAGCAAGTTCCTTTATTTTATTTACGCTGGACATACTAATTCCTGTAGCCACTTTTGATTGCTCCTATGTATTTATAATCACCCTGAAATTTTATCATAAAAAGCGTTTCTTTACAACCTTTTGATAGTAGGGTGTCATTAAAAGTCCAAGGACTATTCCAAATACCAGTCCCACGATATGTGCGGCATTATCTATGCCATCCGACACATATCCATTTGCAATGGTAAGAAAACAAAGCATAAGAAGGTTTCTTAAGGATATATCTCCCACACGTCCCTTGTTAAAAGATGCCATTACTATGAGCAATCCCATAAGTCCAAACAACGCTCCCGATGCTCCACCCGCATAATCATATGGGTGCCCCAGATAACATGCTGCAAGGGAACCTATGGACGCCACCATCCCTGTAACTATATAGCATATTGGATATATCACCTTTCCAAGCAAATGCTCTACCCTTGCTCCCAACGCTTCAAGTATGATCATGTTGCTTACCAGATGTTCAATACCAAAATGAACAAACATGGCAGTAAACAAACGATAATACTGATGACCTTCAATGACAGCTGAAGGATTTATTGCAAGATAGTAATTGAGTCTGAAATTATATTTTCTTGTAAGTATGCTGTCCAGAAAAAATATAATAACATTTATGGCAAGCAATATAGGAGTAACAACTCCGAATATCCTGAGAAGTCTGTTGCTGTCCTTCTTTTTTTCAATCTTTATCTCATGATCGAGTATATCTGCAAGGTCATCAAAATCACCTATCTGATTCTCAAAGACATAAAACTTTCCATAATCCTCAGTGAACAGCCACAGGTTATCCATGACCTCTATCATATGATTTATCCGGTCATCGAAAACACCGTCCGGCATTAACAATATGTTCAACAGCCTTATGTCCTTGTCTGTGTCCTGGGAAATGTCACTTATTATCTTATTGTTAAATCTCTTCAGATCGTCCGCATCAAGATTATGACCGCTACCTATGACAACAACGTATATGGTACCGCCTTCGGCTCGGCCATATACGTTGTTAGTGTCAGGGTTTAGCTTTACATATCCCTTTTCTTTAAGCTTGTTTACGATCTGCAACATATATTGCTGCATACTCTACTATCTACAGGCCAAGGAACAGATTCTCAATCTTCTCGATAACCGTATCCTTAGCGTTTCCTCTCTTTCGCTCGTACTGGCTTCCTGATTCCATGATCTCCAATAACTGTATTCTTATGCTTGCGTCAAGACTTGGCAGATATTTCTTAAGCACATCCTTAAGCTCAACCACGTACTCCTTGGTCTGCATTTCTGCAAGCATTGGCTCATAATCAAATGTAACAGTGCTCTTAAGATCTTCCTGCTTTCTTCCGCATATTACACATTCCTCTGCACCGCCTTCATTCACATGTCCGCAGTTACATGTCCATACAAGTCCGTCTGACTTGTAATTTGCAACAGCGTCAAGACCCCTCTTATTCTTCAGGGCATTGAACTTAACAGGGCTTAGGTTTATATCAATAGGATCATCTCCGCATGCATATACACCTCTTGACGTTACATACTTCTTTATATAAACCTTTGAGCTTGAAATAAGCTTTATGTACTTATCAGGAAGCTTACAATCTGCATAATCTGACTTTAAAAGCGACAGATTGATCTGACTGTCAAATACGAAATCAACACCTGTAAGTGTTGTTATATCTCCGTATATATTAACGAACTCTATATCTGCCTTGATCGCCTTGATATCCTCACGGCTGTAATTGTTAAACCAGGCAGCAATCTTTGTTCCTTCCCCCTCTGATGCAAGTATTACCTTGACTGCTCTTGGAACTGCCTTGTTATAGTAGTTCATTACATACAGCTCATTTCTTACAAAATTAGCCTTCTGAAACTCAGATACATACTCCTTGTTCACCTTAACGAGTGTACCACTGGCAACAACTGCCGATACATTACTTGAGTAGTCAACAACATTGATATTAAATCCAATAACTCCATTGTATGCTGTCTCACCGACCATCTCCTTAAATGCAACGATTGCATCATTCATAGCTCCGTCAAGCTTCGCCTGATAAACGCTGCTTCTGTCTGTTGCAATATCTGCGATTGACGAGCCAATTTCCTTAACAAAATTTGAGCTTAATATTATCTGTGTAAACTTATACGGACCATACTCCACGATCTCATAACCCTCAAATCCTGTTCCGGATGTAATCTTAATTTCCTCCATATCTACTCCTCCAAAAAAACATGCAAAAATTTCCGCCAGTCCCTGCCTGGCAGATTATTTAATGGGATGTACGCATCCCGATGTAACCAATATAAAAATTGTATCACATGGAATTAAAATATACAAATAAAAATTGTTAAAAACATCAAAAAACCAAAGTAGTTTTTGTCTATTATCACAAGTTTTCAGGATCGTTGTTTACATAAGTACAGAATTTGAACCTGTGCCCCTTCTCCTCATATTCCTCTGACTCATCCACCGTCTTCCATCTATCCATATCATCAAGCACAGGCAGATATGCATCTGCAATAAACTCTTCATCTATCTTTGTTATTATCGCTCCGTCACAATATTGCAAAAGCTGTTCATAAACAGATGCTCCCCCTATGACAAATACCTTATCGCTCTCCTGTCCGGCCAGAGCTTCCTTAAGCTCTTCAATAGAATGTACAACCATTGCTCCCTCTATATCAAGCTCCTTATTTCTACTTAAAACTATATTCTTCCTTCCCGGAAGAGGTCTCGCCCCCGGAAATCCCTCTATAGTCTTTCTTCCAAGTATGACCGTGCCGCCCATTGTAAGAGTTTTAAAATTTTTGAGGTCAGAAGATATCCTTGTAAGAAGCTCTCCTTTATATCCTATACCCCAGTTTCTGTCTACTGCTGCTATCATCTTCATGGCAAATATCCCTCTCCATTTCTGTATCTATACTATATTGCTATAGGTATGTTCTTAACCTGCGGGCCAGTAACATAGTCCTCTATAGTGAAATCATCCAGTGTGAAATCATAGAAGTTCTTAACATCCGGATTCATACTGAATTTAGGTGCCGGATATGTCGGTCTGCTTATAAGCTCCTTAACAATAGGTATATGTCTGTCATATATATGTGCGTCCGCGATAACATGCACAAGCTCTCCTGCCTTGAAGCCTGACACCTGGGCTATCATATGGAGCAATGCCGCATACTGGACAACGTTCCAGTTATTTGCAGCCAGAACATCCTGTGAACGCTGGTTAAGGATCGCATTAAGCCTGTCTCCCGTAACATTAAAGGTCATGCTGTAGGCACATGGATAAAGGTTCATCTCAGACAGGTCAGCATGAACATAGATATTGGTCATCATTCTTCTGCTGTATGGATTCGTCTTAAGATCATATAAAAGTCTGTCTACCTGATCCATCATTCCCTCTTTATACTTGTGCTTCACGCCAAGCTGGTATCCGTATGCCTTTCCTATGGAACCGTCCTTATCAGCCCAGCTATCCCATATATGGCTCTTAAGATCATTGACATTATTGGATTTCTTCTGCCAGATCCACAATATCTCATCTATGGCAGACTTTATATAAGTCTTTCTGAGAGTTATGGCTGGAAATTCCTTTGAAAGATCATACCTGTTCACCACGCCGAATTTCTTTATGGTGTAGGCATATTCTCCATCCTCCCATTTGGGTCTGACTTTTTCCCCCTCGGTACTGTATCCGTTTTCTATTATATCCTTGCACATGTTGATAAATAATTCATCAGCTCTGCTCATACTGTTTCTCCTCCGTATACTTTATAAACACTTCCTCTATTCTACATTATTCCCGGCAAAAAAAGAAGAACAAATATTATTTGACATATTCCCGCTGCAAATATACCAATTATACCCATAAACCATACCAGTTATACCCATACAGGCAAATTCCGCATATTTCGTTATATACTACATTCACATGAACCACATAAGCTTATTTGTTTCACTATCTAAAAGGGCGGTGTATATCAGCCCCTAATATGCAAGGAGAAATAAAATGTCCAAAAAAAACACAAACAGCAACAACACAAACACATCACCTGCTGCCACAGCCGGGAACAAAGACATGTTCTGTAAACTTCTCCGTCACTACAGGCAGAAGAAGAATTTAAGTCAACGGGAACTGGGTCTTATGCTGGGTTTATCAAGAAGTGGCTATGCCAATTATGAAAATGGAGCCTGCCTTCCCTGTATAGACCAGATAAATCTTCTATCCGAAATACTCGATTATGATTTTTTATTTGCATTTACCAGGGCAAATGCCAGCATTGCAAGTTATGAGAGAAAAAAAGAACCTGCGATGCTTGTATGCGACAACGCAGGAAATTATCATTACGATTCACGATTCCCGGGAGAAGCTGAAGATCTACAACCCATCGAGACCATAAAACCCGATCCGGATCAGGTTGAATTGCTTAGGCTCTACAATGACATAACAGACTGGGACAAACGCCTCATAAAAGAATATATGAAATTGAAAAGGAGTACATACAATGAACAACACATGCACATTTATGAAAAACCTGCGGGTGCTGAATAACCTCACCCAGGAGGAACTGTCACAGCGCATAGGCATAACAGCCTCTGCCTACTCGCACTTTGAAACCGGTATTCGCCAGCCGGATATTAACACTCTTGTTAAGCTCTGCTGTTTCTACAAGATAAATATCATGCATTTAATATATCTGGTCTGTATGGATATGTGCCCCACAGAGGATCAAGCCCCCGGAATGTTCCAGATATTCACCTACGGAAGCCTCTGTTCCTCAGATGAGAATACTCTTATCACAAAATTCCGACGGCTTGATCCTGATGATAAGCAAAACGCCCTGCTTTTCATTACCGCTGCCGAGATCACTGAAAATGAGAATCATTAAGTACCCGCCTGTTGATCTCATTTAACACTTTCTTCTTGTCACCGCTCCACAGCGGAGCAACAAGGAGACTCTTAGGGCCATCCCCTGTGAGCCTGTGTACCACCATACCCGTCGGTATGACTTCTATGCAGGCTCTCAGGATATCTATATACTGATCCAGTGTCAGCACTTCAAAGTTTCCTTTCTCATACATTTCACACAAGGCTGTATTCCTAAGCACATGAAGGAGCTGGAACTTTATACCTTGTACACCCGAATTTCCTATATACTCTGCAGTCGCAACCATATCCTCCTTTGTTTCGTAGGGAAGTCCTATTATCATATGGGTTATTATATGGACGTCTATAGTCTTTAGCAGAGAAACCGCGGCGTCATATTCAGAAAGCTCATAGCACCTGTTTATAAGCCTTGCGGTATCCTCATGTATAGTCTGAAGTCCCAGTTCCACCCATACAGGCTTTATACGGCATAACTCATCAAGAGCAGCCACAACTCTTTCATTAATGCAGTCAGGTCTTGTGGCTATGGACAGCCCACATATACTGTCATTTTCTATAGCCTCCATAAACTTGGCACGTAGCACGTCAATATCTCCGTAGGTATTGGTAAACGACTGGAAGTATCCGATATAATGATCTCCCTTAAACTTCCCATTTACCCTTTCCTTTGCCTTTTCTATCTGTTCAGTTATACTTAAATTTCTTTTCTGGGAAAAATCTCCGGAGCCTGATTCACTACAGAAAATGCAGCCTGCATATCCTCTGGTTCCATCCCTGTTAGGACATGTGCAGCCTGCATTTAATGATATCTTGTATACCTTCTCCGAGAATACATCCCGCATATACTGGTTTGCTGTATATATCTTCATATTCACCCGGTGTTTATCTGTTATTTATATGCGCTAAAGCTTCTCCATGGCACGTATCAGCTCAGGCACAACCTGTTTCTTTCTGGATACCAGACCTTCCACATATGCGTAGTTATCATCAAAAGACTTGCCAAATGCCACCTGGCAAAGCTGCTTGGCGATACTGCCCTTACACAGTATTCCTGAACCTTCATCCAGTATATCTGTCATAATGAACAGACATATATCGCAATCGGCAAATTCCGTATCCTTCATATACTTCTTCATCTTGGCTGTTATACCGCTAAGTTCATCCTTGCTTATGGATGTTATCTGTCCTATACCTACAACTTTATCTCCAACATCAAACTTCTTATAATCCTGATGGAGTATCTCTTCAGTGGTCTTTCCCGTAAGATTACTTCCGGCTGTGAACATGGACATGGCAAGTTCCTTGAGATCTACCTCAGCTATACCTGCCAGTTCCTTGGCATACAGTTCATCAACCGGTGTACAGGTAGGTGACTTAAACATAAGCGTATCTGAAAGTATGGCGGCACACATAAGTCCTGCCGTAGCCCTGTCAGGGAAAATATTCTGCTCCTTATACATCATATATATAATGGTAGCTGTACAGCCAAGAGGCAGATTTCTGAAATAAACCGGAGCCACAGTTTCAACGCTGCCTATCCTGTGGTGGTCTATTATCTCAAGAATCTCAGCCTTGTCTATATTATCTACCGACTGGCTTCTCTCATTATGATCCACAAGTATAATCTGTTTTTTTCTGGAATTAATAAAGTTTCTTCGTGATACAAGACCCTTGTACATTCCGTACTTGTTCACCACAGGGAAATATCTGTATCTGGTCTTAGACATAACCCCCTTAAGGGTCTCTATGGTGTCCTCTTCCCTGAAGGTGTATATATTGTCCTTTATCATAAAATGCTTTATAGGCATACTCTGACCTATAAGTCTCGCAACGGTGTAAGTGTCATACCTGCTTATGATCACAGTACATCCTGCTGCCTTTGCCTCCTCAAGCACCTTATCTGACACACAGTCAACAAGACATACAATAAGCATGCCTGCACCATTTTCAATAGCTGTATGCTGAGGTTTCTCCCTGTCTCCAAGAATTATTATATCATGGGGCTTTATATATTGCTTCATAACGTCCACATGAGCAGCGCCTATCATGACCTTACCGGATGGAACCACTGCATTTTCATCCCCAACCAGTATCTCACCATGTATGGTATCTATAACATCCTTACAGGTGGTCCCTGCCCTATAGAGTACATCAGAATCATTTGTAAGAAAATATGCCTCTGCTATATCACCTACGGTAACAAGTCCCTTAATCTTTCCGTCATCTACTACAGGAAGTGTCGTGGCGTCATTTTCCTGCATAAGTTCAAACGCTTTCTTTAAGGTAATATCTCCCGACACTCCATCCACCAGTCTATAGGTTATGTCCTTAACCTGAGAATCAACGTCTGAAAGCAGTTCCGGTGTCTTAACTCCAAATCTCTTAAGTACATATTCTGTCTCTTTATTCAATTTTCCTGCCCGCTTAGGGAAATACTTATTCTCAGTCAAGTTCTTAAGGTTTGCATAGGCAATGGCAGAACATATGGAATCCGTATCAGGATTCTTATGTCCTATTATAAATACCTCATCAGCCGGTGTATTATGCATATACTATACCAAATACAGGCGTGATATATATCACGCCTGCTATCCTTCTTTTAAATTTTAAGCGTAACATCTTCTTATATTGTGTTTCTTAATAAGAAGATTATACTACTATATTTCACTGATATCTACAAGTGAAAGTTTTCTGTCAGCAGATGTCTCAAGACTTGTTAAGAGTGCGTCTGCTGTGTCAAGGCTTGTAAGACATGTAACTCCTGTCTCTACTGCATGACGTCTTATTATAAATCCATCCTTGCTCTTCTCAATACCCTGTGAAGGAGTATCTATGATCAGATCTATCTCATGGCTCAAGATAAGATCAAGAAGGTTAGGTGACGGCTCCTCTACCTTGTTTATAAGCTTGGCAGGCACACCATTTTCATTGAGTACTCTGCAGGTGCTTCTTGTGGAATATATCTCGTAACCGATATTTACAAATCTTCTTCCGATATCTATTGCATCCATCTTATCGGAATCCTTTACTGTAAGTATCATCTTCTTGGTCTTAGGAAGATTTACACCGGCTCCAAGGAATGCCTTATACAGTGCTTCATTGTAATCCTTTGAAATACCAAGACATTCGCCTGTTGACTTCATCTCAGGTCCAAGGCTTATCTCAGCACCTCTGATCTTCTCAAATGAGAATACAGGCTTCTTGATGGCAAAATACTCTGATTCAGGCTGGAGTCCCGGCTCATACTCCATATCCTTTATCTTCTCACCAAGGATAACCCTTGTGGCAAGATCTACGATAGGTATTCCTGTAACCTTGCTTATATATGGAACTGTACGGCTTGAACGTGGATTTACCTCTATAACATATACCTCATCATTAAGAGCAATAAACTGTATGTTTATAAGTCCTATAACGTGAAGGCTGTTGGCAAGCTTCTTGGTGTAATCAACTATTATCCTCTTTACCTTTGGCGAAAGGGTCTGGGCAGGATATACGGATATACTGTCACCTGAATGTATTCCGGCTCTCTCTACATGCTCCATGATACCAGGGATAAGAATATCCTCTCCATCACATACAGCGTCAACCTCAACCTCCTTACCCATAAGGTACTTATCCACAAGAATAGGATGCTCCTGGGTATATCTGTTGATGATATCCATGAACTCTATTATATCCTTATCTGATATGGCAATCTGCATACCCTGACCACCAAGAACATATGAAGGTCTTACAAGAACAGGATATCCAAGGCTGTTAGCTGCCTCAAGAGCCTCATCCCTTGTAAATACTGTATGTCCTGCAGGTCTTGGGATACAGCACTTCTCAAGGATCTCATCAAAGAGCTCTCTGTCCTCTGCTGCGTCAACATTCTCTGCGCTTGTTCCAAGGATCTTAACTCCCATCTCCATGAGTGCTTCAGTAAGCTTGATGGCTGTCTGTCCTCCAAACTGCACTACCGCACCGTCCGGCTTCTCAAGATTTACGATTGCTTCAACATCCTCTGCTGTAAGAGGCTCGAAGTAAAGCTTATCTGCTATATCAAAGTCTGTACTTA
>ERZ773242.1780-NODE-1780-length-19449-cov-16.439621_pt1 | contig 19449 bp, 24 predicted proteins | sample MGYA00511077_ERZ773242 | MGnify/ENA primary metagenome ERZ773242 (study PRJEB29015, sample SAMEA2737754) | human gut metagenome | biome: human gut; feature: human-associated habitat; material: faeces | place: China | collected 2012 ... | reverse complement strand
ATGCTGGAGCTGGTGGACGGATTCGAACCCCCGACCTGCTGATTACAAACGTTGGTCGGAGCATCAATACATTAATTTCCGGTGCTTTTCTCAGCTTTTGTGTCGGTGATTCAGCAGTATATAATTCTGTTGCGTCTCTCCAGTACATACGTTCATGTTCCGTTTGGGTCACGGTTTGGGTCAAGCACTTTTGCTGCGCGGCTAGCGTGTAGCTACGCTCGACTTTACATAATCGAGATACTGATCCATTGTGATTTTCCTGGAAAGCAGCCTACGGCACATCTCTTTGCAATCGTCAGAGACTTGAATTCCCTCCATGTGCAGCGACACCTCCGTCGCACGAATAGATTGTTCAATAAACTTCCGCATAAGTGTGCCCCCTTTTCATGCTGCTTTTGATGTGAGTATACCACAAACTACGGACAATGACAAATCGCGCAGGGGTGCTCAAGATTTGCGTTGGTATAAACAAAGAAAAAGCTTATGCGCTGGCCTGCTGGAAACAAAACTCGCTCTCGGTCACCCTCGTCATGAAATCATATTCGAGGCGCTTTTTAGCGTATCTTTGCTCGTCCGGTCCACATGAGCAAGATACCACGCAAACGCCTTGTTACGCTCAACCTCATTTTCCAGTTTGCTCGAGCGCTGGTGAAGGGGTGATTTTTGCTGCCCTGTCACAGAACACCGTCACCCGCGTCTTGCCGCCCTTGGTGCAGGTATAGAGAACCAGGTCATAGCCGCTGTTCAGGACGGTATCAACCGCATCCGGGCTCAGCGTTTCGAGCTTCTCAATGCAATAGGTGCTGACGATGCCCTCCATGTCTGTGAAAATGACTGTGTCTCCTTTGGACAGCTCCTTCAGCTTGCCGAAGTGCGTGTCATAATTGTGCGCGGCAATAACAAGGTTGTCCGTTCGGGAGGAGCCGAACTGACGGCAGGGGGCTATCTGAAGGCGCGTATAGTCCCACTCCGCCATGACAGGCAGCTTCAGCCCAAGTGTCGGGATTTCCACATAGCCCACATACTCATAGCCGCCCAGCGTGACTACCGGCATTTCCGGATCAAGCGGCGGGGACAGTGCTTCCGTAGATTCCGGCTTGTTTGGCGTGGCCATCTCCTGCGCGGAGATGGCCGCCTCCACGCTCGCCAGCAGGCTCTCGGCTTCCTGACCAGCGCGCACGTCCTCGCAGCGGTTATATATGAGCAGGAGCAGTGCCGACAGGATCAGCACTGCTCCCACTGCTATGATGACAATGTCCGCTCTTTTAGGCATTATTCTGCTTCTTTTTCTTCACCAGCATTGCACCGCCGAGAGCAACAAGGGCAAGTCCAGCACCGCCGAGTACCCAAATAGGCCAGTTGAGCTGACCGGTCTGAATCAGGCTGCGGGTGTTGGTGACGGTCACGATATTGCCGGAGACACTGTAGGACGGGACATAGCCCTTGGGAATATTGGTCTCGATCACCTGCCAGTTTCCGTAGGCATTCGGGTCTTTCCAGGTATATGTCCAGTTGTTGTGCGCGCTGAGACGGACTCTGTCGTAAGCGATATCTCCGTTATACAGCGTTACGGTCACGGAGCTGGGACGAGCCTTCCCATTGTCGTTGCTCCAGACCTTGTGGACGGTGATGTCCAGCGGATAGGTCGGAGGAGTGGGCGGCGTGTCGTTTTTGGTGTTGGTGATGGTCGTCTCTGTGCCCTCCGTCTTGTAGCTGACAGTGTACCCGGCGGGAACAGCTGCTTCCTCGGCTGTCCATGTATGACCTTCCGCAAGTCGGTCAAATGTATATGCCCAGTTATTTTCGGCGTTCAGCACCTGAGTTTTTTCCACCTTGCCGTCCTTGAGCAGATTGACGGTAATGCTGTCATTAGTGTGGTTCGCGCTGCCGTCAGACCAGACCTTTCGGACAGAAAGCTGGCTTTCATTGTAAGCTTCCACATGGAAAATCCAGTCCACCTCGCCTATGCGGTCGGCAAACTTGTTGTCCAAATCGTTGGGGACACTCAGCTCAACCTTCAGCGTGGCGGTCTCACCGCTGCGGAAGGTGCCGAGGAATTTATTGCTTCCCAGGCCGCCCAGCTCATTTGAGGCAGCGTCATAGATAAGCTCCGTGCCGTTCCAGACCTTCATAGACAGCTTGGAAAGAAACTCCGTCATTGCGGCGATGGTCTCCTTATCTGCGACCTTGGGGCTGAGGGGATTCGCCGTCTCATCATGCGCCTCGGCTCTCATATAAAGATTTACGAAGTCGCAGTCGGATGCAGAGTTTGTGAAGGTGATGGTCTCTGTCACGGTATCGCCGGGCATTACGTTCTTGAAGCTGTTAAACAGGTCAGTCTCTGTGTACTCGCTGCCGGGCTGGAAATCGAAGCCGCTTGTAAAGCCCTTAAAGGTGATAGATGGCGAGGCGGCAAACGCCGTGGATGAGAGACTCATGACTATGAGAAGCATCAGAACCAGTGAGAATACTGCTTTGCATGACTTTTTCATAATTGCCGCCCCTTATCAGTTCACGCTCAGCTTGCCGTCGCCATCGACCGCAACGTTCCAAGCCTCATTCACTGCGCTTGCCGGGGTGCTCTGGATAGCCTCCGCCAAAACTTCAACAGAAAGAGTATACTCCGGGGTCTCAGGGCATGTGACCGTACAGGTCAGAAGGTTCCCCTCCGTTGATGCGCCGGGGGCGACAGGCAGCAGATAGTAGAAAAATCCGTCTTTGCCCTGTGCCCAGCTGCCGGAAGAGCAGGTCAGGTCATAGCTGTACCCCTCCGGAACGGATGCAGCAATGTTCCCATCTACATCAATCCAGTTCGCGACAACAGCGGCCCGGATGTAGGCGCTGATGGTGCCGGTGTTTTTGACCTGCACAATGCTGCCGTCCGTATCGCAGTTCTGCGTCACTTTGCAGGAAACATTGGCGTACTTAAAGGAGTTTTCCACCGGCTCGGTTTTTGTCGCCAGGAATGCGACAGTAGAGCCGACCGCCGTGCTGATGAGCAGGATGATGGCAATAAGCAGGACTGCCGTCCTGTTCATGCGGATCCCATGTCTGCCGCTTTTTTCATTATGTGCGTCCTGATACATAACTGCCGCCTCCTTTCTCAGCTGTTAAAGGTGATCTTGCTGTAATATGCGCCGCTCAGCCACTCGCCGTTACTGAGGGTGTTTGTGAAGTCAACCTTGCTGTCCTGTTCTGGCTGCAGGTCAACTATCTGAGTACTACCGCCTGCCGTGTACCGCCAGCTCCATGCGGTCACTTCCGTGACGGTATAAGTGCCGGTTTTCAGTCCCTTGATGGTCACGTAGCCGCTGCCGCTTATCGCGACGCGCTTACTGTAGCCCTCCGGGCCGGTCACATCAAAGATGAAGCTCTGCCCCTCGTCAATGTCCTGCCCCTGTCTGGTGATGGTCAGGTCGGCAGCATCGATGGCGAACTTGGCATAATACGTTGCGGCTTCGTAGCCCATGACGGGAGATTCCGCTGTGCCGTAATTTTTGGTCTTGCCGGGGACCAGCTTGTTATTGCTGACCCAGCTCATCTCAACAGGCTTGGTGCAGTCTTCGTCACTGTACCAGCCGACGAATACGAAGCCCTCAGCTGCGGTTGGTGTGGAGCCTGCCGCCGTATCGCCAACACTGGCAAGGTGCAGCTCAGCGGCTCCGCCGCTCCGGTTTTCATCGCCAGAGCCGGTCTCCGTGCCGCTGACGGGCAGCAGCAGAGTCTCACTTGCCGTATCCAGCGTGCCGGAATTTTCAGGCCCGACGATCTGATACTTGATCTCTACCTCTGTTTCAGCCGGTTCGGTCTGCTCCTCATACAGCGGGCAGCCTACCTTGTGCGGCTCGCCCTCGGCAGGCTTAGGGTCACAGGTGCAGGTTTTTTCTTCATTCGCAGGCGCTTCCGGTGCGGTATACAGCGGGCATTCTTCCGTGTGCGTGCCGTCCGCCGTGCCGCAGGTGCAGGTCTTTTCTTCCACTGCTGGTGCTTCCGGTGCGGTGTACTGCGCGCAGGCTTCTGTATGAACGCCGGTCTCTGTGCCGCAGGTGCAGGCCGGCTCCTCCGACGTGGGCGCCGCAGATTCTTCTTCAGCAAGCGTATGGCCGTCAAGCGCAGCGGCCTGATCTTCGGAGACAGCCAGCGTGCCGGGAAGCGTCATGCTGACGATCAGTGTGACGCTGATGATCAGTGCTAATGCTTTTTTGTTCTTCATGACACTGCCTCCTTACAAATTCGGCCAGCCCTGGGCGGTCATGACGGTATCGCCATTGTTGGCGGTCTGCACGGCCTGCGCGAAAACATCCACCGTCGCCGTCGCGTCCTGATATTCATCGCCCATGTCGGCGGCAAAGCTCACAGATGTAAAAACAGGAGCCGTGATTTCGCCGGGTTTCAGGATTTTGTTATAATAATAGTAACCGTCTTTTTCAGTCCAGTCGACGGTGTTGAGCTTCAGCTCCACCAGCCCGGTATCCGGCGTTCCATCCCCTTGAAGCTTGATGTTTTTTTCCACTTTCACACGCACCCATGCATCAGACGCACCGGTGTTCTTGATCTCCGCAATTTTAGTGACGGTGGTGTTGGGCATAACTCCGGTCAGGTCTTTAAATGGCGTTGTTTTTGCCTCGTCAGCCCATTCCTGCAATGTTATCTCCACGCCGCCGGTGGTAATGACATTGTGCGCTTTGTCCTCAGAGGTAAAGAACGCAAGGGTCCCGCCGGCAAGCATAGCGACGCAGATTGCCAGCACCGACAGAATCAAAAGTTTTCGCTTCATTGTCCTTGCTCCTCTCAAGCTGTATTGGAAAGATCCTCCCGCGGATTGAAAAACGAAGCCGTATGGCTTTATCAGACCATATGAGAACATCCGGGACAGGCCGGGTGCTCTCATATGGTCTGCGCCCCAAAGGGCGCAGACCATGCGGGGAATAACGCAGCCGTTTCAAAGCCGCGCCAAAGTGAATTACTTAAATGCAGCCCAAGCCGCAGCAGCGTCTGCAAAGCCCTCGGCCTGAATGGCGTCGGCCTCGACCAGAACGTTCAGGGTCATGGTACCGTCCGTTGCAGTGATGGCGTCGGCATCGATGGCCTTCTGGATATCGGCGCTGGTAGCAGTCTTGTCAATGCCGATGAAGTTCCAGACGTTCCACTCGGTCATAGCGCCGGCCTTCAGAGGCTCGGTGCGGGTGAAGGTGTAAACGTCGTAGGTTACGCCGTCCTTGGTAACACTGGCCTTATCAATCGCAGGTGCGTTGTTCCAGCCGCCGCCCTTGCCATCGATGAACTCACCCTGGCCAATGCAGGAGGAGCACCACTGGTTGGTGATCACGCCGCCGTCCTTCACGGCAACAAAGTCATTGTTGGCTGCGGAGGGAACCATCACACGGATACGAATGTAAGCGTCATTTGCGCCGGTGTTGACGACATAGGGGCACTTGGCAACGCCGCGGCCGGGAACCATGTTCGCGCCCTTCACGGCAAGGTAATCGTTCTGATAGGTCTCGGCGTCTGCCTTGATCTCGGCATCGGTGAACATGGTGTGGCCCGTGGTGACATATTTCATGCCATCATCAGCGGTCACCTTATGGGTGGGATCGGGGATGGTGGTATCGCCGGAGTTGTCGTTGCCTTCGCGGTGGAATTTGGACTCGATCAGGTCAATCTTGACGTTGCCAACGGTGAAGGTATTCGTTGCGCTCTTGGTATCGGTGAAGTACGCAAGAGATGCGCCCACGATGGCGATCGCCGCGAGAGCGACACACAGGAAGATCGCGGTCAGTTTCTTTTTCATGTTTGCTTTCTCCTTTTATGTATCTGTTTTTCTGCGCCCGTGCGCAGGGGGAAACTTATTGACGCGGCTTATCAAAAAAGCCGCATACCGTGCGAAAGGCAATTACTTCTGCGCATCAAATGCGGCAAAAGCCGCTTTTGCGTCCGCAAAGCCCTCAGCCTGGATAGCGTCGGCCTGCACCAGAACGTTGACGGTCATCGTGCCGTCTTCTGATACCTTTATAAAGCCTTTCTCAACGGCTGTCTGGATGTCAGCGCTGGTTACGTTCTTGCCGATACCGACATAGTTGATAACATTCCATTCGGTCATAGCGCCGGCCTTCAGAGGCTCAATGCGGGTGAAGGTAAGGACATCATACTTCAAGCCATCCTCATCGGTGTAGCCGTTCTCTTCAATGACAGGCCAGCTCACCCCATTTGCCCCATGCTGGAACTCACCGGAGCTCGTAGCGGAAGAGCAGAACATAGCGCTGATGAAGCCACGATAGCTGCCCTCATAATCGTGAGGAGCCATCACACGGATGCGGATATATGCATCATTTGTGCCGGTGTTGACCACATAGGGGCACTTGGCAAAGTTGCGGCCAGGAACCATGTTTTTGCCGCGCTCGCCGATGTATTCGGAGTATTTTTCAGCATCAGCCTTGATTTCCTCATCAGTGAAAGCCTTGTGGCCATCAGTGACATACTTCATACCGCTTGCAGTATTGGTGGGATCGGGGATGGTGGTATCGCCGGAGTTGTCGTTGCCTTCGCGGTGGTATCTGGACTCGATCAGGTCGATCTTTACGTTGCCGACGGTGAAGGTGTTGGTGGCCGAATCGGTGTCGGTGAAGTACGCGAGAGATGCGCCCACGACGGCGATAGCGACAAGAGCAACGCACAGGAAAATCGCAGTCAGTTTCTTTTTCACGTTTGCTTACTTCCTTTTATGTATCTATTTTTCTGCGCCCGTGCGCAGGGGGAAACTTATTGACGCGGCTTATCAAAAAAGCCGCATACCGTGCGAAAGGCAATTACTTCTGCGCATCAAATGCGGCAAAAGCCGCTTTTGCGTCCGCAAAGCCCTCAGCCTGGATAGCGTCGGCCTGCACCAGAACGTTTACAGTCATAGTGCCGTCACCCGATACCAGGATAGCGCCTTTATCGATCGCCTTCTGGATGTTCGCACTGGTAGCCTCAGCAGTAATGCCGATGTAGTTCCAGACGTTCCATTCGGTCATCTCGCCGGGCTTCAGAGGCTCGTTGCGGATGAAGGTGTAAACGTCGTACCCTACGCCGTTTTCATCGATATAGCCTTTGCCGCTGGAATTAATAAACGGATAATCATTTCTTCTGTCATTGTGCATAAACTCGCCGCTGGTGATGGCGGTGGTGCAGAACTGGCTTTCGATCACGCCGCCGCTGCGAGCCTGCCAGTAATCACGGTTCGCATCAGAGGGGATCATGACGCGGATGCGGATGTAAGCGTCATTGCTGCCGGTGTTGACAACATAAGGGGACTTGGCGATCTTCTTGCCGGGAACCATGTTTTTGCCGCGCTCAGCGATGTAGTCGGGGTAGTTCGCAGCATCCGTCTTGATCTCTTCATCAGTGAAAATCGTAGCGCCGTCGGAGACATACTTCATGCCATTCGCGGTTCCGGTAGGAGCCGGAATAGAGGTATCGCCGGAGCTGCCGGAGCCCTGACGGTGGTATCTGGACTCGATCAGGTCGATCTTGACATTACCGACGGTGAAGGTGTTGGTGGCCGAATCGGTGTCGGTGAAGTACGCAAGAGATGCGCCCACGATGGCGATCGCCGCGAGAGCGACACACAGGAAGATCGCGGTCAGTTTCTTTTTCATGTTTGCTTGCTCCTTTTATGTAGTATCTGCGCCGCGCGCAGAGGGGAACCTTATTGACGCGGCTTATCGAAAAAGCCGCATGCCGTGCGAAAGGCAATTACTTCTGCGCATCAAATGCGGTCCAAGCTGCGGATGCATCTGCAAAGCCTTCTGCCTGGATAGCATCGGCCTCCACCAGAACAGGAAATACACCGTTGGGATAGGGACCGTTCTCACCGAAGAGTGCTTCGCTCTGGGCGCTGGTAACCGTGGTGTCCATGTGGATAGTGCCCCAGACGTTCCAGTAGGTCATCTCATTGGGAGCCAAAGGATCAATGCGGGTGAAGGTATAGACATTGTACTTGACGCCTTCACGCTCCATGGTGCCAGTCTGATCAATTGCCATAGTGAATTCTTTCTGGCTCATGGCGCTGGAGGTGTACATACTGCTATTCAGAACTGCGGTGTCCAGATCGGCGGGGATCATAACACGAATGCGGATGTAGGCATCGTTGCTGCCAACATTCTTAACATATGGCATCTTGTGATAGGAACGGCCGGGGATGAGCTGTACGTTTTCACACTTATACTCTGCCGCATTCGCTTCGATTTGTGCATCGGTGTAGAAGGTATCGCCAGCCTTGTACTTGCTGGTGTTGCCGGAGCCTTCCTTGGCAACGTCAGACCACAGCTCGGAAGCAGATGTCTCGCCATTGGCAATACCGGCGTTCTCGCGATGCAGGCTGGATTCCAGTAGCTGAATCTTGACATTACCGACGGTGAAGGTATTGGTGGCCGAATCGGTATCGGTGAAGTACGCGAGAGACGCGCCCACGATGGCGATCGCCGCGAGAGCGACACACAGGAAGATCGCGGTCAATTTCTTTTTCATGTTTGCTTACTCCTTTTATGTAGTATTATATTTTTCCTGTGCCCGCGCACAGTAGGAGGAACTTAGTTTTCGGCCGCCGCCCATGCGGCAGCCGCATCGTCAATGCCCTCGCGCTGGACAGCATAAGCCGTGAAGGTCAGCTTGGGCTGGGTCCCAGCGAGGCTGTTGACCTCCGTCTTGGTCAGTTCCCGGCTGACAGTGACAACACCGTTCAGGTGCTCCGCGCTGCCCGCGAGGACATAGTACGCGATGCCGGCTTTGGCATCCTCCGCGCTGACTTCGCGGTAATAGACTCCGGGAACATTTTCGAGAGCCTTCCAGCCATTGTCACCCGCGGCGACAGAGTAGGAGACCTTCCTCGCTGTGCCGTTCGCGTCCGTGAAATCCGGCCAGTTTGTTTCATCTGCCTTCACAAACAGCCAGCAGGCCTCGGAGTTGGGCTCGACCGTCACCTTAGGGTCCTTCCCAATATCGATGCCGGGGATGATTTTGACCGGCTGACTGTCCGCGCTGCTCTCGGTCAGTGTAATTTTAATGTCCCCGATGGTGAATGTACTGACAGTCGATTCCGACTTGCTTGCAAGCCAGGCAACCGTCCCGGATACGGAATATCCGATCACCGCCAATGCCAGCACTGTGAGAACTGACAGCATTGCAATAATTTTTTTATTGCTCCTGCGGTGTTCCGTATTGCGTTTCATTTCTCATTTTCCTCCTCCCCGCAGATATGCAGCTTAGATCCCGACTGCGGTGAGTCTAATCTGCCGGGTTTTCGTTGTTCGGCTCCTCCGGTGCAGCTTCGGCTTTGCGCTCTGCGGTCTGCTCACCCTTACCGCGCCGTGAGGGCTTTTTTTCTTCGCCATTGCTGTCTGCAAATATATCAGGAATGAACACCAGCAGCAGAAGCACCGCGCCTGCGGAGATCGCAACATACATTCCCGGCGGGTGCTGGATGTAATCCGCGACATAGCCCAGATATGGAATGGAAAAGACCGGCGTACCGATCACATTTTTATAATGCACCAGCCCGCCGTCCTCGGCGTCGTTAGCGTCGCCCTTTGTGCGGAAGCGGATCACGGTGGGGTCCTCCTCGTCCGGGACAATGCCGACCACGCGGTGGGTAGCAATGGTGTTCTCATTCAGCATGAAGGTGATGGGCTGGCCTTCCTCTATCGTATAAGGGTCTACCTTTTTTACATAGATCAGAGAACCGGTGTGATACGTCGGCTCCATCGAACCGGACAGTACGGTGAACACCTGCAGTCCCACGACTCTCGCGCCCACCAGCAGAAGCGCCAGAAGCACCACCAGCGCTACCAGAATGGTGCTGATCACGTTCCAGATTTTCTTGAGAGACTTGTTCATCTATCTTCTTCCTCTATAACTTCAGGCCTGATGTATGGCACAGCGCCGCCGTGTATCTGCTCGAATACCCAGCCTTCGCCGCAAATAAGTGATCGTTCATACGGGCCTTGAAATCCGGCAAGCCTGATCGGTGAGCTGTCAAAGCCCATTGAATTTATCACAGAGTTCGTCACTCTGCGAGCTTTTCGCCCTATAATATCGTCGCAAATTATAACGCTATGTACATTTAAAAGTCAATAGGAAGATATGATCTGAGAGGATTTTGAATAAAGCAGAGCGTAGGCCGATTTTTGCAAATTGATGATCCCTGCGGCGGACGTATCCACCTAATGCTTCTTCGCAGTCAAATGAGCAGTCTGAAGCGGCTTGGCACTGTTGGTAGAATGTTTGTACCGCAACAATTTAAACCATCAGTTGACAAGGAGGATATCAACATGGCCAAAGGCGAAAACATCTTCAAACGGAAGGACGGCAGATGGGAGGCGCGCTATATCAAAGGATACGAGCTTTCCGGCAAAATCAAATATGGCTTCTGCTATGGAAAGACTTATCGGGAAGCCAAGGAAAAAGTAACCAAGTGCAAAGCAGCTCTGGTCAGTGGGAAGCCTGTTCCGAGCGCAAATTCCCGCCGTCGTTTTTCTTTTTACTGCGATGAGTGGCTGCGATTGCGAAAGCCCAAGGTGAAGGAGTCTACCTATATTAAATGTGATACCGCACTGATAAAACATATCAAACCCAAGCTTGGCGGCTGCTTCCCGATGGGCATTACGACCGGTCTTATCGACGGCTTTACAGAAGAACTGCTCTTTGAGGAGGAACTGGCTCCTAAGACAGTGCATGATGTGCTTGTTGTGCTTGTTGTGCTGCACGGAGTCTTGAAGTATACAGCAGCATTTTTCCCCGGTACGTTCCCCGCCGTTGAGATCAACAACCAAAGCCGTGTAAAAAAGAGATGCGGGTATTATCTCGTGAGGAGCAGGCCCGATTCGTTTCTTACCTGCTGGAGGATATGGATACATGCAAGTTCGGCGTTCTGCTGGCGCTCTTTACAGGCGTCCGTATCGGAGAGCTTTGCGCGCCGCAATTGGGAAAAATTTCTCTGAAAGAGCAGACGATCCGCATTGACGCTACACTTCAGCGTCTGCGTGATACCAGCGCTGTCGGAAGTGCACGGACAAGAATCGTGATCAGCACACCCAAGAGCGATACTTCTGTCAGGACAATCCCTGTAACAGACTACACGGCTGAGCTTTGTGGGAAGATGGCCCCCCATAGTTCAGCCGCTTATGTTTTGACTGGTACGGACAGCTTCATGGAGCCAAGAGCCCTGCAATACAGGATGGAAAAGTACACCCGCGAATGCGGCCTTGAGGGAGTGCATTTTCACACGCTGCGGCATACGTTTGCGACGCGCGCCGTCGAAGTTGGGTTTGAGATCAAGTCTCTCTCAGAGGTGTTGGGACATTCGCCTGCCTGCGGGCAGGCCGCCTCGGGTTGAAACGTGCCCCCCGGCACGTTTCTAAGCGCCCTCGGTTCGAATCCACCACGGTTTTCACGCCAAATAAAAGAGACATCCGCATGGATGCCTCTTTTATTTGGTGGGGGAAGGTGGATTCGAACCACCGAAGGCATTGCCAGCAGATTTACAGTCTGTCCCATTTGGCCACTCTGGAATTCCCCCATATTAACTTGCGTTGGAGCTGGTGGACGGATTCGAACCCCCGACCTGCTGATTACAAACGTTGGCCGGAGCATCAATGAATTGATTTCTGGCGCTTTTTGCAGCTTTCGTGTCGGGGATTCGACAGTATATAAGCCTGCTACGTCCATCCAGTACATACGCTCATGTTCCCGTTTGGGTCACGGTTTGGGTCAAACGCTTTTGCTGCATAGTTAGTGGATAGTTATTGACAGCAAATCGCGCAGGTGCTCAAGATTTGCGTCGGTATAAACAAAGAATACACCGTCATTCAATTATTGTTTAAAATTTGCGACTGGTTTGCATATTGACAAACTAAAAGGAACGCAGTACACTAATTTGCGAGCAGGATGCAAATCGGAGGTGCGGCTGATGGCAAAGTATTTGACCCGGCAGCGCAAACGGCTTCTGGAATACCTTTCAGAGCATACAGATGAGCAGATGAGCGCGCGTCAAATCGCGGATGCGCTGGCCACAGACGAAATCAGCGTAAGCGCCGTTTATCGAAATCTCTCCGCGCTGGAGGAAGAAGGACTCCTTAAGCGCAGCGTTCGGGAAGGAACGAGGGAAATCTTTTTCCAATACATCGCCGCGGAGGAATGCAAAGACAGTCTGCACCTGTCCTGCCGCATCTGCGGAAAGAGCATACACTTAGGAGAACATGAAGCGGCACAGCTTCTTCAAGGCACAATGGAAAGCACTGGCTTTCAAATCAATAAATCAGAAACGATTCTTTACGGCGTCTGTGCCGAATGCAGAAATTAGACAGGTGGTGAGCAGAGTGACAAACAGGAGACGGATCATATCCATAATTGCCGCAGCGGCATTTCTGCTTGCAATACTCTGCTCCATGGCCTATATTGCCGCCGAAGCCGATCACGATTGCGCCGGCGACGGCTGCGCCATCTGCGCCCAGATCAGCATATGCAGAAATACGCTGAAGAATCTGATGACTGCCGTCTGCGCCGCAGTCTTTGCTGCTGCGTTTATATATATTTTGTGCAGGAGTGCTTCTGTCTGCACATACTCTGTTCAGTTTAGTTCTCTGGTTTCTCTCAAGGTAAAACTTTCGGATTAAAAGTGATTTTCAGCAAGGGTGGAGTCTGCCCTTTTGGGGAAGGACTCTTGCAGCGTATGCTGCAGCCCTTGAATTTTTGCGCCCATTTTTGGGAAATCAAATTGCTTTTTATCCGGAGGTTTAATTTTTAATGAAAAAGTTTATCGCTATTATGCTTGCCGTTGTTATGTTCGGCACATTTATTGCTGGCTGCGGAAGCACCGCTACCGGGACTGATACGCAGCCTGCTGCCGCCCCTGCCGCTGCTACAGAACCTTCCGCACAGCCGCAGAAAATAAAAATCGTCACAACGATTTTCCCGGAGTACGATTGGGTACGGGAAGTTCTTGGTGACAAAGCCGGGAACGCAGACCTCACCATGCTGCTCGATAACGGCATCGACCTGCACAGCTACCAGCCTACGGCTGACGATATCGTAAAGATCTCGGACTGCGACCTGTTTATTTATGTTGGCGGGGAATCCGACGGCTGGGTGGACGATGCGCTGAAGGAAGCCACCAACAAGAATATGAAGGTCATAAACCTGCTGGATGTGCTTGGCGATTCCGTGAAAGCGGAGGAAACCGTTGAAGGCATGCAGGAGACCGAGCATGAGCACGACCATGACCACAGCAAGGAAGTCTCCACCTTTGAAGATAATGAGGTTCAGGACAGAAGCCTGTCCGACTGGGCAGGTGGTTGGCAGTCTGCGTATCCCTTTTCTCTTGACGGAACACTGGACGATGCATTTGCAGCTATGGCAGTGGAAGGCGAAATGACCGCTGATGAGTATAAGGCATACTATCAGAACGGCTACAAAACTGACATTGCGAATATCAGCATTGAGGGCGAGCACATCAACTTCACTTATGATAACGGCAAAACTGTCGGCTCCGATTATAAATATGTTGGCTATTATATTCAGAACTGGTCTACCGGCACCAAGGCGGCTATGTACCGCTTTGAAGCAGCGGACAAAGCATCCGGCGCTCCGATCTATATTGAGTTCAACGATCACATGATCGAACCGGCTGCCGCAGAGCATTTTCACATCAGAATGAGCAATGAAAGCTTTGATGCGATCATCGATCCTGAGAACTCATGGCCGACCTTTTTCCCCGCTGATATGACCGGCGAAGAGATATGCGAGCACATGGAAGGTCACGACCATGACGAGGATGAGGATCATGAGCACGAAGAGGAAAAAGACGAGCATGTCTGGCTGTCCCTGAAGAACGCCGAAGTTCTTGTAAACGCCATCTCCGAGTCTTTGCAGGAGATCGACCCCAGCAGCAAGGATGCCTATGCCGACAACTCATCTGCATATATCGAAAAGCTTTCCGAGCTGGACAGCGAGTACCGTCAAGCTGTTGATGCCGCATCCACGAAAACCGTTCTGTTCGGCGACCGTTTCCCGTTCCGTTACTTGGTTGATGACTACGGTCTGAGTTATTATGCTGCCTTTGTGGGCTGCTCCGCCGAAACTGAGGCCAGCTTTGAGACCATTTCTTTCCTTGCCAAGAAAGTTGACGAGCTGAAGCTTCCCTGCCTACTGACCATTGAAGGCACACAGCACAAGATTGCTGAAACGATTGTGGAAAATACCGCTGAGAAAAATCAGAAAGTGCTGACGATGGATTCCATGCAGTCGACCACCTCCGAGGATGTTGCTAACGGCACGACCTACCTTTCCGCGATGGAAAAGAACCTCTCCGTGCTGAAGGAAGCACTGGGTTAAGGAGGCGGAACGATGGCTCAGCTCACTTGTCATGATCTCGCCGTCGGCTACGACGGGAACGCCGTGCTGCAAGGTCTTAATTTTGAGGTCCGCGCAGGCGATTATCTTTGCATCGTAGGAGAAAACGGCTCCGGCAAGAGTACCCTTATGAAAACGATCCTCGGTTTACAGCCGCCCATCAGCGGTAAGGTTTTGACAGGTGACGGGCTGTGGAAGAATGAGATCGGTTACCTGCCGCAGCAGACACAGATACAAAAGGATTTCCCGGCATCCGTGAGAGAGATAGTTCTCTCCGGGTGCCAGGGGCGCTGCGGCAGCCGCCCCTTTTACAACAAAGAAGAGAAGCAGCTTGCCGAAGAGAATATCAGAAAGATGCAGATAGAGAACCTTTCAAGGCGCTGCTACCGGGAGCTGTCCGGCGGACAGCAGCAGCGGGTACTGCTTGCCCGTGCGCTGTGCGCCACACGAAAAATGCTGCTTCTGGACGAACCGGTTTCCGGGCTTGACCCCAAGGTCACGGCAGAAATGTATGCGCTCATCTGTAAGCTCAATCATGATGACGGCATTACCGTCATTATGATATCCCACGACATCGCTGCGGCAGTAAAATACGCAAGCCGCATTCTGCACATTGGCGATGCTGTTTTCTTCGGCACGAAGTCCGAATATTTGAACAGCCCGCAGGGACGGCTCTTTGTCGCCAGGGAAGGCGGTGATGCGCAGTGAATGCTTTTACGGAAAAGCTTACCCTATACTGGGCATATCCTTTCGTGCGCTATGCGCTCATCGTCGGTGTGCTGATTGCGCTGTGCTCCTCTCTGCTGGGCGTAACGCTGGTACTGAAAAGGTTTTCCTTCATCGGTGACGGGCTTTCTCACGTCGCGTTCGGCGCGATGGCGATCGCCGCCGTGATGAAGCTCAACAGCGAAATGCCGCTGGTGATGGTCATCACGGTCATCAGCGCCGTGCTGCTTCTGCGTACTGGGCAGAACACGAAGATCAAAGGTGATGCGGCGATCGCAATGATCTCGGTCGGGGCGCTGGCTATCGGCTATTTGCTGATGAATATTTTTTCCACCTCGTCTAACCTTTCCGGCGATGTGTGCAGTACGCTGTTCGGCTCGACCTCGATCCTGACTCTGGCCAAGAACGAGGTATGGCTGTGTGTTGGCATGTCGGTGCTTGTGGTTACGGTGTTCATCCTGTTTTATAATAAAATTTTTGCCGTGACCTTCGACGAGGACTTCGCAAGGGCGACCGGCACGAAAGCGGGGCTTTATAATTTACTGATAGCTGTCGTGGTCGCGGTCATCATCGTGCTAGCAATGAACCTTGTCGGGTCGCTGCTGATATCGGCATTGGTGATTTTTCCTGCGCTGTCCGCCATGCGTGTATTCAAAAGCTTCAAAGCCGTGACCATATGCTCGGCGGCACTGTCGGTATTTTGCGCATTCACCGGTATGCTTATTTCCATTCTCGGCGGAACACCCGTCGGCTCGACCGTTGTTGCGATGGATATGCTGGCCTTCGGGGTGTTCCATGTTATAGGCATGCTTCTGGCCAGATCAGAATTTTCATTGACGTAAAGGAGGACTGCGGCTCGTGAAAAAATTTGTTTGTGTTATTCTTGCTTTGGCTCTCGCGCTCATAGCCGGATGCAGCAGCGGGGAAACATCGGCGCCGGATAACTCTCCCGCCGCTGCCGTTCCTTCCCCTGTTGAAACCTACGATCTTCCTGAAGCATCGCCGCCTGTCCCGGTACCATTTTCGAGACTGGATACGCCGGAGCCGACCGCTTCCCCTGTGTCTGCACAGGCAGAGCCAGCAACAGAGAGCGGCGAAGCCGTACAGACCTCAGGCGGTATTGATATAGACCTCACGCAGGTGAGCGGCGGAGTCGTTTACGGCGAGGTTTTTAACATGACAATGTATCCTGAAGATTACGTCGGCAAAACGGTGAAAATGCACGGAGTATTCGGGATCGGCTATTCATATAAGCCGGACGGCTCTATGGATGAATCTACGCTGCGTTTCGCCTGCATCATTCTGGACGCAACCGCATGCTGCGCTCAGGGCATAGAGTTCGTTTGGAGCGGCGAGCACAGCTATCCGGACGATTACCCGGAGCTGGGCGGTGAGCTTACCGTAACAGGCAGGTATGAAACGTATGAAAGAGACGGGCTCACATACTGCCATCTTGTTGATGCAGAGCTGTCGTATTAAGCAAGGCTGTCATCCTTATCGCAGGTCAAAAAGTTTCCCATATACCATGGCCGTTTACAACACTCTTGAATTTATGAGTCACTCATAAACCGACCCATATCTTCCGTTCCCTTTGTATCCGCTCTATAATGAGCACAACAGGTGAGCCGAAAGGCTCAGAATACAAGGAGGAACTTATCATGCTGAATGAAAACGTTGTGAAGCTGCTCAAGAGCGGAATGTGGGATCTGGCTACCTGTGACGGCGGTGAGCCCAATGTGGTGCCTGTTGCGTTCAAGGATGTGACTGCTGACGGCAAGCTGGTCGTCGGGGATGTGTTTCTGGACACGACGCTGAAAAACCTTGCCGCAAATAACGGCAGGATCGCGATCTCGGTTTATGATGCACAGAACCTCGAGGGCTATCAGGTCAAAGGCACGGCGCAGTATGTCACCGAGGGCGAAGTGTTCAGCACCTTCAAGGCCATGGTGGAGAAGATGTTCAACGGTGCTGCTACCGCGAAAGGTGCGCTTATAATCACGCCGGAGAAAGTCATCGTCACTACTCCCGGCGCGGACAATAAGAAAGAGCTGTAAAACGTGAGTGGGCGCGGAAACGTGCCCACTCATTAATTTTATAGTTACTTGTTTCACGTCACATATCCCGTTATAATAAAGAGCACAGAGGGGGTGCGGCTATGTATCAGAGAAAGTTAGAAAAGGATATCCGCTGCCCGCTGGAATACGGCATGGAGCTGTTCGGCGGGAAGTGGAACTCACGCATCATCTGCGTGCTGGCGGCGCTGGGTACGCTGCGGTACAGCGAGCTGCGCCATGAGATGGGCAACATCACCGATGCGGTACTTGCCTCTACGCTGAAAGGGCTCATCGCCAACGGCATTGTGGAACGTAGGTCATACGATGAAATACCGCCGCGCGTGGAGTATTCGCTGACGGAAAAGGGGGCGTCCGTTGTCCCGATTTTGCAGAGCATCTGCCAATGGGCAGGTGTGTTTTACAAGGACGAGGGCGACACGCCTATGATCCAGTGCCAAAAATGCGACCATCGCTGAAAAAAACAGGAGGGAGATTTGCTTTTGTAAAAGAGTTCCTTTCCCGTGAACTGCCCGAAGCTGTCATGTACATACCGGAGGCAACCTATCTGGCGTGGGTGGATATGAGCAAGTGCCTGCCGAACGGCACCGACCTGCCCGACTTCTTCGCAAACAAAGCAGGTGTGCTGCTGGAGGGTGGGAACGCCCTGTTCGTGGGCAATGCCGCTGGATATATCCGGCTGAACTTGGCGATGCCCCGCAGCATTATTGAGACAGGTCTGCAGCGCATGGCGGACGCCATACGCAAAGAGCAAAATGCCATGTGATCCATCAGCTCTGCTATAACCAAAGAAAAGACATGACGCTGACCATTAAGCGGTCAACGTCATGTTTCTTTTTGTTCTGCAGTCTTAAACCAAGCGTAAAATTCATCGGCCGAACAAAGTTCTCAGCCCGCATCAGAGCAATTTCTTTCCAATGATCCAGATGTCAGATAAAGTTTCCGCAGCAGACAGCCCCATCAGAATACCTGCAATAAATTTCTGAACATCAGTCCCCCCAGTTGTCTTGGACATGGCACCGCTGGCAATACCGAGAACGATGAGGACAAGTCCATAGAGAGTGTTCTTTTGGCGCTCCAGCTCCTGTGTGCGGCGCAGCAGGTCGAGAATTTGTTCATCGTCGTAGACGCGTACGCTGTTCTCCGCTGCATCCTCACCGTCCATCAGTTCCGGAAGCGTCACATCGAGCGCCTCGCAGAGCTTCTGGATGAGGCTGTAATCAGGCATACACTTTCCGTTTTCCCATTTTGAAATAGTCTTATTGGACACGCCGAGCTGCTCTGACAGTTGTTCCTGCGTCAGATTCTGTTCCTTACGCTTGCGCGCAATATATCTGCCGATGGCTATCTGATCCATTTTGAATGCCTCCTGTATTAAGATGCTTCAAGCAGGAACAAACATTCCCCAGCGGTAGAATTTGAGGAGATACGGGTTAATACAATGCTTTTGTGGGGCATACAATCTCCATACGGCGGTTGAGGTTGCGCGTCATAAGGTCTGAGGAAATAAAATACTCCGCATTGTTGCCGCGGCCGAATCGATAAATATGGCCATGCTCGCGATCCTCGAATTGTTCATCGTCAAAGCTAATGTCGGCGTTCCAGCTCACCCGGTGAAATATCTCCGTTCAGATCCGGAAGCACCTTTGCAGAGCCTTGTACTCGCCCAAGGCCAAAATCGTTATATCCTTGGCCAGCACAGTATCCGGCGTAATTGAAACGTCGGTTTTTCCCGAACGCTTGATGCCAAGAATGTTAATGCCAAACTTTTTGCGGATGTCCAACTCTCCGACACTTTTGCCAACCCAACTCTCCGGCACTTCCACTTCAAAAATGGCGTGCTGCTCATCGATCTCTATGTAGTCGAAAACATGATTGGCGGTGTATCGGATCGCTGCCCATTTTGCTACCTGCTTCTCAGGATATACCACATGGTCAGCGCCATTGCGAAGCAGGAACTTCGCCTGCACATCTCGTTCCGCGCGCGAAATCACGCATTTTGCTCCAAGCTCCTTCAGCAGCGATGTTGTTTCCAGCGAGTTCTGAAAGTTCCCGCTTACGGTCACAATACAGACATCAAAATTTCCGATACCAAGCGAACGAAGAAACCCCGCATTGGTGCTGTCGCCGATCTGTGCGTTGGTGACAAACGGCAGCACGTCGTTGATCCGTTCCTCATTGGTATCGACTGCCATGACCTGATGCCCCAGCTGAGAGAGCTGCATGGCGATATGCCGCCCAAAGCGGCCTGCTCCAATCAATAAAA
>ERZ773242.1769-NODE-1769-length-19546-cov-3.264840_pt1 | contig 19546 bp, 17 predicted proteins | sample MGYA00511077_ERZ773242 | MGnify/ENA primary metagenome ERZ773242 (study PRJEB29015, sample SAMEA2737754) | human gut metagenome | biome: human gut; feature: human-associated habitat; material: faeces | place: China | collected 2012 ... | reverse complement strand
CCTTCACGGATCAGGTCGCCGACCGTCCCGGCAACCTCTTCGATCGGCACCTCGGCATGCATGGACAAGAGAAATGGCCGTTGCAACGTGGCTTCGATCATTTCTACGGCATCTTGGCAGGTGCCTGTAGCTATCTGCGTCCCGAAGGCGGACGCGGACTGACAGAAGATAACACCCGCCTTCCGGCTCCTGAACAACCGTATTACAGTACGGACGCATTCACCGACCGTGCTATTGGATTCATAGATGATCGTCCGGCAGACGGTGCCCCGTATTTCCTCTTTTTGTCTTACAATGCTCCCCACTGGCCCTTGCAGGCAAAGCAGGAAGATATCGATAAATTTCTGGGGAAATATAAGAAAGGGTGGCGTGCTGTTCGCGAAGCTCGTTTGAAGCGAATGGTCAAGATGGGACTGGTCGACCCGAAATGGCGGCTTGCACAATGGGAAGCCAGAACTTGGGACGAACTGACTGAACAGGAGAAGAATGATATGGACATGAAAATGGCGGTTTATGCCGCACAGGTGCATTGCATGGACTATAATATCGGTCGTTTGATGAAACATCTGGAAGAGAAAGGCGAGATGGACAACACGATCATAGTCTTCCTTTCAGACAATGGAGCCTGTGCCGAACCCCATGTCGAAAAAGGTTCCGGAGGGGTAGACATGATCAATGATCCCTCTTCATCGGATAAACCCTCTTACGGGCTTCCTTGGGCACAAGTAAGCAATACGCCCTACCGCAAATACAAAGTGAGAGCCTATGAGGGTGGAACAGCGGCCCCGTTCATCGTTTCCTGGCCTGCCAGATATGCGCAGTATGGTGGAGAAATCCGCCATAACCGCATCTTCCTACCCGACCTTATGGCAACGTTTATCGATGCGGCTCATGCCACTTATCCCGAGACGTATCAAGGGAATACCATTTTTCCGCTTGAAGGAAAGACGCTCCTTCCTACCATCGAACAGCCCGATGCCGTGATCCATGATTATATATTCAGCGAGCATTTCGACAACTGTGCCGTGTGGTGGGAGAACTGGAAAGCGGTGAAAGACCAGGATTCAAACAAATGGGAACTCTACGACTTGACAGCCGACCGTACGGAACACGTAAACATGGCTCTCGAACGTCCGAAGATACTCAAGCAACTGGTTGCCGAATGGAACAAGTGGGCCGATTCGCATCAAGTATATCCGAAACACAAATAAATTATTCATTAATACCTAATGTCTATGAATTCTAAATTAATCCTTTTACCGGCAGTGCTGATGGCAGCCGGTACGACTGGTGTAAAAGCCAAAGGTAAGAAGACCGACAAGCGGCCTAATATCTTAGTAATTCTTGCAGATGACCTCGGTTATTCTGACCTCGGCTGTTATGGAGGTGAAATCCATACACCCAATCTGGACAGGCTTGCCCAGGAAGGCGTACGTTTCAATCATTTCTACAATACAAGCCGTAGTTGCCCTACGCGCGCTTCTTTGCTGACCGGATTGTATCAGCATCAGGCAGGTATCGGGCGTATGACGTTTGACGATCATCTGCCGGGGTACCGCGGTACGCTTTCACGCGATGCCGTTACCATTGCAGAAGTTCTCAAGGAATCAGGCTATACGACGAGCATGGTCGGTAAATGGCACATTGCCGAAACTCCCTTGCGCGACGACCAACGCGAATGGCTGGCTCATCATGTGTATCATGAAAAGTTCTCCGATCTCTGCAACTATCCTGTTAATCGGGGATTCGACACCCACTACGGAACCATCTACGGTGTAGTCGATTATTTCGACCCGTTCAGTCTGGTGGAAGGTGAAGTGCCTATCAAGGAAGTACCCGAAGGCTATTACATTACTCAGGCTCTTTCCGACCGTGCTGCCGCAGAAATTACCCAGTATGCTGAAGATGATAAACCTTTCTTCATGTATCTGGCCTATACCTCTCCTCACTGGCCGCTCCATGCACTGCCCGAAGATATCGAGAAATACAAAGATACTTATAAAGTAGGTTGGGAACCCATCCGCGATGCACGTTACAAACGCCAACAGGAGATGGGCCTGTTCGGTGATCAGAAAGACTTCCTGTCCGACCGTCAGTTCCATGACAAATGGGAAGATAATAAAGATGCCGAATGGGATGCACGCGCCATGGCTGTTCATGCTGCCATGATCGACCGCATGGATCAAGGTATCGGTCAGGTCATCGATGCTTTGGAGAAGACCGGACAGCTTGACAATACTTTTATCATCTTCATGTCCGACAATGGTTGCAGCAATGAAGAATGTCAGAATTATTCACCGGGAGAGAACGACCGTCCCGACTTGACACGCAAGGGTGAAGTAATGGTTTATCCGAAGAACAAGGAAGTGATGCCTGGTCCGGAAACCACCTATGCTTCTTTGGGCGCACGTTGGGCCAATGTTGCCAACACTCCGTTCCGTTACTGGAAAGCCAAATCATATGAAGGCGGTATCTGTACCCCGATGATTGCCCATTGGCCATCCGGAATTAAAAAGAATGTAGGTGGCTTCACGCACGAGATCGGTCACGTCATGGACATCATGGCAACTTGTCTTGACTTGGCGGATGCTGAATATCCTACTAAATATCGCGGTCATGACATCATTCCGATGGAAGGCAAGAGCTTGATTCCTATCTTCACGACCGGACATCGTGAAGGACACGAATATATCGGCTTCGAACACTTCAATGAACGTGCTTTCCTGTCCAATGACGGTTGGAAGCTGGTTCGTCCGGGCGAAAAAGCTGCTTGGGAACTTTATAATCTGAACGAAGACCGTAGCGAACGCCATAACTTGGCTGCCAAATACCCCGAGAAAGTAGCCGAAATGGTGAAAGGATATGAAGCATGGGCAAAACGTTGTATGGTTGAGCCTTATCCCGGACAGAATAAAGCCAAAAAGTAGTCTTTAGGGAATACATAAGTTTAAAAATCAGCAAAGAAAGCTCCTTTTCAGAATCTCTGAAAGGGGGCTTCTTTTATTTTAATAAAACAACAAATAGCTATGGCTTTTCAGAATGCAAGGAATGCCCTTCTAACCGATTGTTTTTCGGTACTTTACCTCCGCTTTCTCCTAGTTTAATAGTAATAACACCCGGATGTTTTACTTAATAACATCCGGATGTTGTAGCATAAAACATCCGGGTGTTCTTCTCAAATACATGGGGATGTTTGTTGTCTTTATCCTTTGATTTAATTTGTCAACTAAGGTTGATTTTTCGGACAGCCATTGATATTTATTCTCTTTCTTCCTTTTCTCTGTCTTTCGTTTACTAATAAAGTCTTTTTGTCGGTATCTACATAAAAAGTAGTTGTTGATTGGAAACTAATTGTATTTATTGGTATTTTTACAGCGTCATTAACCGGCTATTGTCATATGAAGCACTTGAATCTTACTATACAGTCACTTCTATTTACTATCCTCTTATCAGGTGTGGTGACTTCTTGTCAATTCACTCCCAAGTCAATGGATTCTCTTCTCGACCGTGTGGAAGGATGTATGGAGGCACATCCCGATAGTGCATTGCAGCTTCTTGAGTCAGTGACCGAGCCGGAAAAAATGTCCGAGGAATCTCTTGCCCGTTATTATTTGTTACTGACTCAAGCCCGTGACAAAAATTATCAAGACTTGTCATCCGATTCTTCGATCATATATTCTGTGAATTATTTTAAGGATTATGACGATCCTTCGCGTTATGGGAAATCCATGTATTATTATGGACGTGTCATGCAAATGTGTGATGAAGATATACGTGCTATGAAAATCTATCTGGAAGCCCAAAATGCACTGAAAGAAGCTGGAGAATATAAAATGTTGGGATTGTTACATGGAAATATAGCTATATTGAACCAAAATCAATCACTCTATACTGAGGCAATTCATTGTTCACAGGAAGCTATCCGATATTATTATGAAGCAAAAGATACTCTGAATGTAGCGTATGCTTACCAAACAATGGGTAATACCTTCTTTCTGATGCAACAGATGGATAGTGTCAAAAAATGTGTGGATCGTAGTCTTTCTTTTTTTGATACGAATCCGGTTAGATTAACCGTTTCAGCCGATAAACTGCTCGGGCTCGTATATAGTTATCAAAAACAATATGAGGAAGCGGAGCGGTTGTTCCTGAAAGTTTTGGCAAAGGAACCTAATGATTCAAAGAAAATACGTCATTATTTGTCTTTGGGGCACTTGTACCAAATGATGGGACGGAAACAAGAAGCGGAAAAGTATTTGGATGTTTGTTTGAAGGATGATGATTTGTTGGTTCGTTCGGAAGCATATTCTTGTTTGTCCGACATGGCTGTTTCTGATTCCGACATCAAACAGGCATTCTATTTTAAACAAATGGCTGATTCTCTATTTTATATTGTAGAGAATGATAGAAAAAGAGATGCCATTGCTCACTTGCAGACAGAAAATGTGAAAGAGAGATTTTTAAGGAAAAGTTTGCAAATTGAGATGGACAAGCGAAAAATGCATTCTTTTGTCTTTGTAGTATCAGTCCTTTTTGTGGCCGGTTTATATCTTTTATACAACAAATACGCTTCTACCAAATTGCAAGTAAATAAATTGTATAGACGATTGGAGGAGAATATGAACCGGAATTCCATTTACCGGGATCAAGTGGAAGCGTATAGTCGTTTGCTTTCTGAGCATACCCAGCAGACTGAGTTGAGAATAAAAGAGTTGAAAGATAAAATTTCAGTTCTTACAGAAGGTAAGGAAAATACTCGTCAAATGCAAGAGAAAGATAAGAGCAAGCTTATCCAATATCAAAAAGAAATCGAATTGTTAAAGCAACAACAGTTGGTGGAAAAGACAAGGATGGAGGCTGAAATTGGTACTTTGACACAGAAGATTACCGAGTTAGAAAATACAAGCCACGAACTTATCGATCTGATGGATGTGGAAAAACTGATAACAATGCTAAAAGAAGGTAAGATTATCGCTGAAAATATGATCCCTGAAGAGTGGGACAGAATCTATAATCTTGTAAACTGTCTTTATGATAATGTGCTGTCCAAATTGAAGAATAAATATCCTCATTTGACAAGTCATGACATAAACCTCCTGAGTTTTTTATTATTAGATTTCTCCAACAAAGAATTAATTATTATTTTTGATAGCATAGGCAGTAATACTTTATCTCACGCCAAATTGCGTCTAAAAGAGCGTTTAGAGTTAGAGAAAGATGTAAAATTGGACGATTTTCTGCGTAAAATCAAAAAGAATAAATCCGTTTAATCCACATTTTTATGAATGTGAGAATATTAATGCTCTGATATATAATTGTTTGATGTGTTTTTCTTAGTACATCCTTCTTTTTTTGAAATGTAAAGAAAATGCGGCATCTTTGGGGTATTAAACCATTAAACAGATTTGCCATGAAAACACAATTTCTATTTTTGACATTAGTTATTTTCAGTTGTATAGTAAAAGCACAGGATGTAAGTGTGAGCGATAAGTTTGTTGTTTTTCAGGGGCACGTTTTTCTATCGGGGGGATGGAGAGGTGAAACTGAAGAAGATTCAAATCAACGCTCCGCATCCTTTGTGCCTATTGATGCTGTTATTGATAATGGAGTTCTTTCAATTGACTTTTGGGATATTGTGGACAATGTTACGATAACCATTTCCCGCGAAGATAGTCCGGAAGTTTATTCTAAATCTCTTTTTGTAAATGAAACGGCTCAACTTACCTTTTCCATCAATACTTATACACCGGGCATTTATTTACTTGAATTCTCCAATCCGGACGGAGGATACGTTTCGGGATGGTTTGAGGTGAAGTAGCAATACTTAATTGGTTATTATGAAAAAAGCTTAACCTGATCTCCTTGTCACCAAGCAAGGTAATCTTTGTCTCTCACTTCCAATAATTCCGTAATAACTTAGTAAGGCATGTCAGAAGTCATTTTTTTATATTTAGGAAAGCATAAAATAACTAGACTTACTTCGACTTTTGGCATGCCTCTTTTATAATGTATTATATGGTAATTTTCTCGGAAAAAACAGGATATGCATGTGGCTGATAGAAGTCTATGAAATAAATTTTCTTTTTATATTGAATAAACTGTCACTTTTAGTAATTTTGTACAATAAGAGGGGGAGTTTTTAGATTGAATGCTTATGAAATAAGTGTTTCGGAAAAGAAACGGTACTCACCGGCAAATTGAAGTTAGTATTGATTCAGATACTTGTATTGATATACAATCAGAGCGCGGGAAAAGAGTAAACTCTCGACAAAATGTATATTTTAATAATTAAATCAGATTAGCTTATGGGATCAATTAAAACACCTGGCGTCTACATTACAGAGAAAAGGGCATTCGCTGATTCTGTAGTAGAAGTTGCTACCGCAGTACCTGCCTTTATCGGTTATACCGAGATGGCCGTCAATGGCAATGCCTCTTTGCTTAACAAGCCGTTTCGCATCACATCAATGGCAGAATATCATACTTATTTTGGAGGTGCCCCGACTCCTTTGTTTTCTTTGCCGGATGCTGCAGAAGGAGAGACACCTACTCTGGTGTGCGGTGAAAAGAAAGTAATGGTGAAACAAATTAGCTTACCATTCACACTTTATTATCAGATGTTGATGTTTTTTGGTAATGGTGGTGGACCCTGTTACATTGTTTCCGTAGGTGATTATAAAGCCGAGGAGCTGAGTGCGGATGCTCTTAAAGCAGGTATAGAGATTCTACTGAAAGAACAGGAACCAACAATGGTGCTTTGCCCTGAAGCGGTAGGTTTAAAGGATAAGGAATTGTGCTATAGTGTTCAGACTGCAATGTTGAGGCATTGTGGCTATGATATGCGCAATCGTATGGCTATTCTTGATGTATATGATGGCTATAAAGACAGACGCGACCCGGCTGGTGACGTAATTAATGATTTCCGTGAGGGAATAGGTAGCTCATTTCTTGACTTTGGCGCAGTTTATTATCCATGGGTTAATACATCCATTATGCAAGACCGTGATTTATCGTTCTTGAATTTTGATTCAGATTCACTAAAGGCATTGATGGGCGAAGAGCTGAAGGAATATCCTGAAGAAAAACAGTCGCTTATTAAGGAACAAATTGATAAGATTGGAACAGAGTTAGATTTAATAGCTCAAGATGCGTTGAACAAGACATTGCAACAGATTTCTTCGATTTACAGATCAACCTTAAATGAAGCTAAACGCATACAGAATCTTTTGTCGCCTTCGGCAGCTATGGCGGGTATCTATACGATGGTGGATAATACCCGTGGAGTATGGAAAGCCCCTGCCAATGTTTCTGTTAACTTGGTCAGATGTCCGGCTGTGCTTATTACTCATGAAGAGTATGACGACTTGAATGTTCCTTTAAGTGGAAAATCTGTCAATGTAATACGCATGCTTGTTGGCGAAGGTATCAAAGTATGGGGTGCCCGTACGTTGGAGGGAAATTCACTTGACTGGCGTTACATCAATGTACGCCGTACAATGATTATGCTGGAAGAATCTCTAAAGAATGCAGTACGTGCTTATGTATTCCATCCGAATTCAGCACATACCTGGATTGACATAAAGAGTATGATTGAGAGTTTTCTACGTAGTATTTGGAAACGTGGTGGACTTGCCGGTGCTACTCCTGAAGATGCATTCAGTGTGCATGTGGGGCTGGGTGATACAATGACTCCCGAAGATATTTTGGAAGGAGTGTTACGTGTCACGGTCTTAGTTGCTATTGTGCGTCCGGCTGAATTTATTGAAATCACCTTCCAACAACAAATGCAGGAAAGCTGATAAACTTAAAAATAAATGTACCAAAAATTTAAAATTATGGCAGAGGAAAAACAACATAACATATGCCAGCCAACGGCTTTTTATTTCAACTTACAAACCGTGGGATCCTCCACAAGAAGAGATATAGATTTTCTGGAAGTATTTGGATTTTCAGCGGAAATGGAATCTCAAGAAATAGATGGACATCAGAGATATGTTCCCGGGTCGATGAGACATGGAAATATTATTTGTAAACGCCCGATTAGGCCTTTGCGGAAGAGTGAACTGTCTTTGTGGACTTCTCAAATGATGCCAGAAGGGGCTAATAAAGATTTGACAACATGTGATCTATTGATTACTTTGTTATCTCCGACAGGAACACGTGAAGCTGCCTGGTTAATAACTAAAGTTTATCTTGTGAAATGGGATGTGGCCGGATTTGATTTAGAGAATAACGATGTTGCACTCGAAACGATTGAATTTGCATATGATACGATACAGCGAATACAGTAAGGCGTATGGCAATCTCAGTTATGTATCGTTGAAAACAGTGTTAAATCTTAATTGGCAATAATAAAGATAATGCCTTTATTTTTATTAATGGGATTCATGCGGGACACGCTAGGCAGCGTCCCGCATAAATCCCATTAATTATTATTTCTGGCAGCAATGCATCATCTCATACTTAATAACACATAAAGGAGCATTTATTGTTAGAGACAGGTGTGAAATTGGAAGATTCCCTGTGTAAAATCAAAAGAAATGAATTTATTTGATACATAATTTTATGTATGTTTAAGTAGCAAGATGTTGATATATAATTGTTTAATATCTATTCTTTAGTACATTGTCTTTTTTTTGAAATGTGAAGAAAATGCGGCATCTTTGTAGTGTTAAACCATTAAACAGCCCTGCCATGAAAACACAAATTCCATTTCTGACATTAATTATTTTTAGTTGTATAGTAGAAGTGCAGGGCATAAGTGTGAGCGATAAGCTTGTGTTTCTTAGGGATAAGTTTTCTTTCGGGGGGATGAAGGCTAAGTCTGATAAGATAAAGGTTATCGCTCCGCGTTCTCTGTAGTCATGAATGTTGTTATCGGTGATGAAATTCTTTCAATTTTTATGAATGAAACAGATCTAAACCTTTTAAAATGGCCATTCCTTTTTAATAAATATAAGTAATGATGACCATCATGTGCTTATCAGAGAAAATGTTTCTTACATAATTACTTGTTGCTCTATATGTTTATATAAAGTTTATTATTAACTAAAATTTTAAACAATCATGAAAACTGACAAGTTGAAATTACATGAAATTTCGGGTTCTGAGTTGAATGAGCTTGAGATGTGCCGCGTTTTAGGCGGTGGTGAAGTTGGTTGTTGCCAATGTGGGTGCAAATATGCTAACAGCGGTGGCTCTTCCACAAGTGCAAATAACAGTGCTAATAATGCTGGTGGGCTTACTTCGGACGGTAGTCAGCAATGCTGCAAGTATGAAGGAGGGACTATTGAAGGAGGGGATCTTTGGGGTGGGAAAATAGAAATTGATCCCTATATAGCTGAGCAAGATAATCTTTGTCCTCCACGTCCAGTAATTCCGTAATAAATCAATATGGCATGTCAGAAGTCATTTCTTATTTTAGAAAAGTATAAAATAGATAGACTTACATCGGCTTCTGATATGCCTTTTAAATAATGTATTATATGACAAAATATATTTATTATATTTGTGTGGTAGTTCTACTGTTTATTAGTTGTAGTATTCAACCGAATAGAACCTATTTTACAATTAATCCGGAAGATCGGAAAATTGTACTTCCCGTGCAGATAAATGATAGTTTAGCTGTTCGTCTAGCTTTTGACTCAGGTGCCAAAATGGGAGCTTTAGTGCTGGATTCTGCTTTTTGCGCGAATTATCCAGCCATTTTAAACAAAGATTCTTTAAATAAATTAACTTATAGCGGGTCAGCGTGGGCTGAATTTCTTGTTTTAGCTTCACACTATAAGATAAATACGGATATTAAAATATCCGGTCGATATATTTTATATGATAAATTTAGGGTATTCGATTGGAAGGGGCATTTTTTAACATCTGATTCAGAAGGTTTGTTTAATATTCCCCAAAATGATACAATACATGTCTGGGAGTTGAATTTTGAGAATAATTATATGAAAATCCATTTGGGCAAGAATTTTAGATTACCGGATGATTGCTTTGTGACTCCTATGGTAGAAGAAAAAAAACATTCTTGTCCTTTCAACATAAAGCTTCCAATCAAAGTAAGATGTAATAATGGAGATACAATAACTCTTGAACATACATATACAGTGGATACCGGCATGGCACATGACATAGTTCTGACACATAAGGATGATGAATATGATTTCTTTAATAATCGCAAAGATGCGGTTTGGACGAGTGACTTAAGTCATTACCATCGTTATTGTATGGTAAATGCTACTTTGTTTGATAAAATGGATATGGATTCTTTACGAATATATACTTTTGACTACCCCAACAACGTGCAATGTGACTATTTAGTTGGTTTGAATTTTCTAAAACGCTTCAATGTCTTTTTTGATATGAAAAGGAAGGTCATCGGTTTACAACCGATAAAAAATTTTAAACGTATAGTCAATCCTATCCATCAACGTTTTCATTTTTCTTATGGCTTCACTCGTCAGGGTAAAATGATGGTAACAGGTGTTGGCGATTATGAAAGTAATCGTTTCAAGATTGCCGGTTTGAAAGAAGGTGATGAAATTGTGAATATCAATGGTCGTCCTTGCAAAGATTTTACTTGGCTGGAACATCGTGCCTTGGAAGTGGAAGCAGACACTATCGTATATGATATTCTTCGCGATGGCAATCCTTTGAAGATCGTTGTAGCTATTGATAAGAGTGAGATACAAGGCGATTGAAGTATTTTATATTAACTAGTTGCCCAAATTGAAGGATAAATATCCTCATTTGGCAAGTCAAGGCATTAAGCTCTTGTTTATTATTGGATTTCTCTCTTTAGAAAATTGACCGTTATTTCTGATGGCGCAGGAGAAATACTTTATCTCTTGTTCAATTGTATTTAAAAGGGCTTTTATGACCATAAAAAGATGTGAGTCATGTAGATTTTCTGCATAAAGTCAGAAAAAATAAATTCGTTTAATACATGATATTATGCGTGTTTGATTGGTAATATATTGATATATAATTGGTTGTCGTGCATTTTTTAGTACACCCTCCTTTTTTTGAAATGTCATGAAAATGCGTCATTTTTGTGGTGTTAAACTATTAAACAGATTTGCTATGAATACACAAATTCTATCTCTGACATTAATTATTCTTACTTGTATAGTAGAATCACAGGATGTAAGCGTTAGTGATAAGCTTATTGTATTTCAAGGATATGTTGTTCTTTCGGGGGGAGTGAAAGTTACATCTGACAAAGATAGGGATTATCGCTCTACATCCTTTGTACCCATTGATGTTATTATTGATAATGGAGTTCTTCCGATTGATATTTTGGATATTATGAACTCATATAAGGATTGACATCATTTTTTAGGATTATTAATTTGAATTTAATATGCATGTTATCATTTTCGAGGATTATTTTTTATTCGATATTAGATTTGATGATATATTATTTGTATAACTATACATTGCGCGTAATAAACATATAGTAACAGTCGTGTCCACTGTTTATTTTGGATACAACAAAAAAAAATAATATGGGTAAATTGTCATTAAACAAGCAAAGGTTGGCAAGTTTAGATCATAATCTTGATTTGCTAGATAGGAGTGATATGAATTCGCTTCAAGGAGGTATTAATAAAGGAGGTCTATATTTAAGAACAGATACTTGTACTGATGGATATACATCTGGCTGTTCTGATGGTTGTGGAATCTTTGGAACGATATATAATTGTACTAATTCTTATTGTACGGATGATTGCCCCGGTGGGATTCCAAGTACTACTACTGATATAGCGTGTAATATGTATTATGGGCATATGGAATAGTTCATTCTAAGGTGAATATTCTAATTTAAAGCAGATAATGAAAATAGCTTATTTTGTTATTAAGTGAAATATAGCGGTACAGTGTATATTCATTTATGCTGATAAATATGCAAACTACACGGATGAAAATAGTCTAATTTATATGATTTGTGTAGTTTGCATATGTATTTATTTTTTATATTATAATTTTGAGTATGCATTATGCGCGTGTTTATATTCTATTGTTCTTTTATATCTGCATTATTATCGTAGGTATATGGTCGTTTTCTCCTGTTAATCAGGATGTTGATAAACTTGAGATAGAAAGATATGTACATGACTTATCATCTGATACGGCAGAATATTCGCGACTTTTACTTCGGCTTTCCGACCATCGAGTTGTTTTACTTGGCGAACAAACTCATTCTGACGGGAAAACAATATCTTACAAGGAACGGTTGATAAGAACTCTTCATGAGCGTTTCGGATATAATGTTGTGTTGTATGAAGCCGGTATGTATGACATGTGGCTCATGAATCAGGAAGAATCTTTGGAACCTTTGCATGGATTATACTATTTTTGGTGCAGTAATCATGAAAGCAACTCTCTATGGGAATTCTACAAAAAATCCCGAAAGTCAGACAACCCTATTGAACTTGGAGGGTTTGATGTGCAATATACCGGGGATATTTCTGATTCATTACGGTTAAAAAGAGTGAAGGAATATCTGCATACCAAAGATGTTGATATTCAAAAGTATCCGGATTTTGTTCAGTCTCAATCGCATATTAAATATTTGTTTATAAATCCGAATATATTGGATACGTTGCAATTTACCCGTTTACTTTCCGACATTGGGCAGATGGCTTTAGTTGTGAAAGAGAGAATGGTACCAGATAATCGAACAGATGAACTTTATTATAGATATTTGCAAGGATTGAAAAGTTATCTTGAAGCATGTAGGCAATATGAGCCGGGAGAAGCTTATAGGATGCAGTTGCGGGATTCGCTTATGGCTGATAATTTTAACTGGCTGGCTAATACTGTATATAAAGATAGAAAGATAATCGTTTGGTGTTCAAATCTTCATGCATTGTATGAAGATGGTAAACTTGTGGAATTCAAGCCTTTCGGGAACTATCTAAAAGACTATTTGGGAGATGAAGTTATTTCTGTCGTTTTTTCCTCTTACGGAAGGATAGACCCAGATGGAAGAACATTCAGAACTTTAAGCCGTAAATCGTTGGAATATCAGATTCATTCTTGTGGTATTTCCGAAGGTTATCTTGATTTTTCAGAATTGGACACCGCTTCATGGTTGAACCGTCGGTTTGTTTCAGGGATCAATCAAGGACTCAGTGTCGGGAATGATTGGAGCGAGATGACGGACATTTTGATTTATATTGATAAAATGACAAAACCTACCTATTGACATGACAATCATTGAAACTCAAAATCTTAGATTTTGCTTTAAGAAGCAGGAAATATTGAAGGATATCTGTTTGTCTGTTCCTGAAGGTGCCATATACGGTTATCTCGGACAGAATGGTGCAGGTAAAACTACCACGATACGTATTCTTCTTGGGTTACTTCCTTTTTTACAGGGAAAGGTGTTTTTCCATGGAAAAGAGTTTCAGCCCCACCGGTTATCAATATTGACTAAAGTGGGTGCTTTAGTTGGCGGTCCGTCCTATTATCCGGATTTAACTGCTTTGGAGAATCTTCAATGTCTGGACTGTTTATATCAGATTGGAAAAAATCGTATGAATGAAGTTTTGCGATGGGTAGGGCTTGAAGTTGCAGCGAATAAAAAGGTAGGCAAGTTTTCTACCGGTATGAAACAGCGTTTGGGTATAGCAATGGCTATTTATCATGATCCGGATATTTTGTTTCTGGATGAACCGATGAATGGTTTAGATCCTGAAGGAGTGCATGATATCCGTCACTTGATGCTTCGCTTACATCAAGAAGGGAAAACTATTTTCTGTTCTAGTCATATATTGAGTGAAATGGATAAAATATGTACTCACATTGGTATTTTGAAAGAAGGAAGTTTGCTATATGATGGTACACTTGTCGATCTGGTTAAAAAAGTGAATAGGCACATACATGTGAAATGTGCGGATGCAGAAGCACTTGCTACTTTTCTAGAAACACATGGTGTAGCATCTGATCTTTATATATCGGGAGTTTTATCGGTGATTACAGACGACACTCTAACGTTTCAAAAATTGTTGGAACTGTTAATTGGTTCAGGGATTACCATTGATGCGGTAGAAAGCGATGCATCGTCATTAGAATCTGTCTTTTTAAAAATGATGTCGGTATGAACGGATTTTTTTCATTATTGAGGTTTGAGCATCTAAAGGCCAAACGTAATTTCAGTGTCTGGTTGATACTGTTGCTACCATGGGTGTTAAGCTTGTTGAATATGGTATATATACTATATGATGCACGTGGGCATGACGGGTTGTACTTGAATCCGTGGCTGTATACGGTTCGCTATCTTTTCCAATTATATGTTTTTTTATATCCGTTATTGATGGGTATTACGTCTTATTCGTTGTTTGAATTAGAATATCGCCATTCAAACTTTCAACGGTTGTTTATATTGCCAGTTAGTAGGAATTGCGTATTAGGGGCGAGATTAGTGTTTATTTGGGAAGTAGTAACTTTGTCTGTATTGGGAGCGTATGCAGCGTTTTGGACTTTCTCTTTTCCTTTGTCTCATTTTTTGCCTCAATACGGCTTTGGCGAGTATGATGCAAGAGGCATAATGGCAGTATTTTTTGTGAAACTTTATCAAGGCAGTTTGGTGCTTGTCTATCTTCATTACTTGTTTAGCTGTTTGTTTAAACGTTTCTCTGTAGTGTTAGGTATTACTTGTTTGGGGGTGATGTTTTCTATAGTAGCCGCAAATTGGGAGTATGTGGTGTATTCTCCTTATTATTATCCTTATCGGGCATATATGAGTTTGATGAAGGAGAGCATTTCATTTATAAATGTAGGAGGGATTGCAGGGATATTATATTTTTTGTTTACCCTTCCTGTTATGACTTTTGTTTACAAAAAAATGTAATGACGAAAAATCTTGGAAATGATAAAGTGTATTTTGGAGCGTCTTGAAGAAATTTTGCATTCTATAGAATCTTTTATAGATGAAGGGAATCATGGAATAGGGCTGTTAAGTGGAAATGCAGGTATTGCTATATTTCTTTTTTATTATGCGGATATTTTTAATGATAAAATAATATTCGATAAAGGAGTAAAGGTGGTGGAGGGTATTTTGGATGAAATTAAACACGATCAGTATGTTACCTTTTCAGCAGGAATACCAGGGGTTGCTTATATGCTTAATCTATTGAAAAGAACTGGTATTATACACACTGAGATAGACCAGGATGCTAATGAATATATTGCTACTGTTTTAAAAAATAAAATGAAGGTTAGCAAAGTATATGATTATTTACATGGGATTTTAGGTATTTCTTTATATTTCATAGAAAAAGAGGAGTTTACATCAAGGGATGCAGAGATTATATGTGATGTCATTGATTTTATAGATCAGGTTTCTATTATTGATGAACGAAGTGGAGGGATAAAATGGCAGTGTATGTTCAATTTATATGATGGAGTTGAAAATTATGACCTATCACTGGCACATGGAAGTGCTGGAATTATTCTGATATTGTGTAAAATATACAAATTAAATGTCGAGAGGAGGAGAGTTGAACTTTTAATAGTAAAAAATATAAATTATATATTATCTAATGAATTACAGGATAGAAATTGTCATAGTTATTTTCCTAGCGGGATAAAAAAAGGTATAGTTCAAAATAGTCGTTTGGCATGGTGTTATGGTGATTTAGGTATTGCATGGGCTCTGTGGAAGGCTGGTAATGTTTTAAATAATAATAATTGGATAACTAAAGCTTTTCAAGTTTTTGAATATTCAACCAAGAGGAGATTATTAGCAGAAACTTCTATTATAGATGCGGGGTTCTGCCATGGTATATCGGGTGTGAGTTATTTCTTTTCAAGGATATATGAAGAGACGGGAGAGCAGATGTTTAAAGATGCATCTAACTATTGGCTTCACAGATTATTAGACTTTAATATTCCAGGTGGAAAGGCTGCAGGATATAAGTCGTTTTATTTGGGTAAATGGTATGATAATTTTTCTCTTTTGGAAGGAATTTCAGGGATTGGACTTGTCTTATTGTCTACTCTAGAGAAGCAACAATTTTGGAATAAATTATTTTTATTAGATTGATTATGTATAAGGCATTTGACTCTTTTATTATGAGAATACCATTGTATTCTTTATCATGGCTATTGGATATGATGAAAAAATCCGATATTGATAGTCTTTTAGCGGACAAAAGAATATTAGAAGCTCTTTACCTTGCGTCCCCTAGTTTGTATTCTGAGATTAGTAAATTTCGTCAAGGATTTCTTAATAACAAGGATCAAATTCGTTTTAAACAATCTATTTGGAAATATGTGAAGCGTATGAGTACAAGGTGTACGCCATTTGGCTTGTTTTCTTCATTTTCTATAGGAAATGTAGGTGCTAGTACCCAGATAAAAATGGATTCTTTTAAAAGAAAAACGCGTTTGGATATGACTTGTACATATGTTATATCACAAATTCTGGAACGGAATAATTGTTTGAAAGAATCTCTATTATATTATCCTAATTCAACAATATTTGAGCTTATAGGAGATAATATTCTATTATACACTGAAGAAATTTTTTTAGGTGCTGTCAAATCTCATATAAAATCATCTGTCGATAGATCAGATGCTTTAATGATGATTCTTAATAAAGCTATGCATGGTCAGAGACGTATGGATTTAGCACTATCTATAGTGAATGATGATATTAATTTGGAAGAAGCCTTGAATTTTATCGATGAATTAATTGATAATCAGTTGTTAATTAGTGAATTATATCCGTTTGTGACTGGTGGGGATTTATTGGACTATATTATTGCAAAACTAAAATCTTATCAGGTAAAAATAGCAGAATTAGATATTTTAAGTCGAATAAAAGAAAAGTTAAATAATATAGATAAGACGAAACTTGGTGAAACTCTCAATATTTATTCTGAACTAGAAGGATTAATAAAAGAATTAGGAATAAAGATCGATAGAAAGTACTTGTTTCAATGTGATTTGGAACGATGTTATAGTAAACTATCTATTGATTTTAAAATTGTTAATCAGCTATATGAGGCGTTGAGGTTTGTTAATAGAATTTCATTTTATAATCCTAATGTAGAAATAGAAGATTTTGTCCGAAGATTTAAAGAGAGATACGATACTGCAGAAATACCACTTTTGGAAGCGTTAGATGATAGAATAGGTATAGGTTATAGGAGTATTCCTTATTTGGATTCACTTATAAAGCAAATGCCAATCAATAACAAACATCCATTAAAGGGTATGCATTGGGACAAATATGAACAAATATTGAACAGAAAATATTTAGAAGCTTTAAAAAAAGGAGAAAATATTATTTTAGATGAGTTTGCTTTTTCTGAATTTGAAGAGAAGTGGGATGATATTCCAGCTACAATCTCTGTGTTTTGTGAACTATATCAAAATGGAGAAATATTTTTTAATTCTGCAGGAAATTCAAGTGCTTGTAATTTAATTAGCCGTTTTGGACATAGTAGTAATGTTGAAAAATATTTGGTAGAAATTACCCAAAAAGAGAATCTGTTATCTTGTAATGATATTTTAGCGGAAGTAGTTCATATACCATTTTCTAGGACTGGAAATGTGTTACAGAGACCGAAACTGCGGGAATATGAAATACCTTATTTTTGCAATTCTTTTGCTAAAAAAATAATTTTATCTGATTTGATGGTTAGCATTAAGGGAGGAAAGGTCATATTGCGGTCTAAGAAGTTAAATAGAACGGTCGTGCCAATGTTGTCCACTGCCCATAATTATAATAGCAAAGATGCATTACCTATTTATAATTTTTTAGGATCTATTGGTTTATATGGAAAAAGAGGTGCGCTTATCTTCTCTTGGAGAGGTTTATATGATATTTATAATTATTTCCCACGAGTTCAATATAAAAATGTGATATTATCTTTAGCAGAATGGCGTATCAATGTCAATGAAATGTTGTCGTACATTCAGAAAGGAACAGAATTATATACACGTTTTAACGAATGGATAGATATGAATAAAATTCCCCAGTATGTAGAATTATGTGAAGGAGACAATCATCTACTATTAGATTTGCATTCAGAATTAAGCATAGGAATCTTTCTATCCGAAGTAAAAAAAAGAGATGTTGTTGTTTTGCGTGAAAGTTTGCGTTTCCAAAAGCAATCAATTGTGATACAAGATAATGAAGTATATAGTAATCAATTTATTTTTGGTTTTTATAGAGGTAATTATTAAATATAAAATATATGCAAAGAATTTTTATACTTGGTGATGAATGGGTGTACTTGAAAATATATGTAAATCCAGCAGAATCAGATAGGATACTGTTAGATTCTATTTGTTCTTTAAAAGATAAATTATTGAATGATGGTATAATTGATAAATGGTTTTATTTGAGATATGGTGATCCTGAATACCATTTGAGAATAAGGTTCCATTTGGTTAGAACAGGCCACTTAGGTTTACTTATTGGCTTGTTTAATGATGCTATAAAGCAAGATATCGTTAAGAAATATATTTGGAAAATTCAGGCCGATACTTATAATCGAGAAATGGAACGTTATGGTGGAGAACTTACTATCGAATTTTCTGAAAGCCTTTTTTTCCATCAAAGTGAAATGGTTTTGCATCAATTAAATGAACTGCGTTCTAATAGAGTTGAAGAAAAAAGAATGTGGATTCCAGTTATTATGATGATTGATGAACTCTTAAATATTTTTGAATTTTCTGTTTTTGATAAATGTAATCAGTTTAAAAAGTTGACATCTCAATTTTTGGATGAATTCAATTACAATACAAAAGATAAAAAATATTTATCAAATAAGTATAGGGAAGTAAAAGGGGATGTTTATAATATTATGAATGGAAATTTATTTATTAAAGATTGTTTGTATATTAAAAAAACAAGCACAACTATTCAAAAATTATTCACTAAATATGCTTTGCAGAAAAGCAATATTAAACATTATAATATAGTTAGTTATATACACATGTTAATTAATCGTTATTTTGATAATTGTCCTAGAGCGCATGAATTAGTTATATATTATATATTATGGACATACTATAAATCTATCATTGCTCAAAATGCTAAAGCAATGAGTTGAATTGATTTTTGTGTGACGATATTTAAAAGAAAAATGAGATCGTTTCCTTTCTATACCCAATATGATACAATGGATTGCGGACCAACGTGTTTACGTATGATTGCGAAATATTATGGCAAACACTATTCATTGCAAACTCTTCGTGAACGTTCTTTTATAGCACGTGAAGGAGTTTCGATGTTAGGGATAAGTGATGCTGCTGAGTCAATCGGTTTTCGGACTTCGGGAGTTCGGATCTCTTTACAGCAACTGACAAGGGATGTTTCTTTGCCTTGTATTTTACATTGGAATCAACGGCATTTTGTGGTGTGCTATGATATTCGTAAAAAACATTCGGGTTTTCGATATTATATTGCAGACCCTGCCTCTCAATTGGTTTCTTATGATGAAGCAGAATTAAAGAAATGTTGGATTGCAACTCAAAAAAATGGGGAAGAAAAAGGTATGGCGTTGCTTATGGAACCGGGACC
>ERZ773242.1748-NODE-1748-length-19689-cov-18.713966_pt1 | contig 19689 bp, 12 predicted proteins | sample MGYA00511077_ERZ773242 | MGnify/ENA primary metagenome ERZ773242 (study PRJEB29015, sample SAMEA2737754) | human gut metagenome | biome: human gut; feature: human-associated habitat; material: faeces | place: China | collected 2012 ... | reverse complement strand
ATTCCGAGGAGCGAAGCGACGTGGGAATCTCAAGCAGGCACTTACGATTTCGCCGAAGGCTTCCCTGTGTTCTGAGTGCGTACCGCGAGATTGCCACGCCTTGCTCCGCAAGGCTCGCAATGACAAGCTAGCAAGCGCCTCCCTTCCGTGTCATGGCAAGGCGCGAAGCGCCGCATTTTTCGAAAGGATCACATCATGTCTGACATCATTGCTGCCATCGCAACAGGGCGCGCGCCCTGCGCCATCGGCATTCTCCGCCTGTCCGGGCCCGGCTGCGCCGCGCTGACGGGCCGCGTTTTCACCCCGAAGCAGCCGTTTGCGGACGCGCCGGACCGCCGTCTCGTCCTCGGCCTGCTGCACGACCGGCAGGGGCGCGTCATTGACGAGTGCCTCGGCGTCGTGTGCCGCGCGCCGCACAGCTACACCGGCGAGGAGACCGTTGAGCTGCAGTGCCATGGCTCGCCCGCCATGCTGGCCGCCGGGCTGGAGGCACTGCTGGCCGCCGGGGCGCGGCAGGCGGGACCCGGCGAATTCACGCGCCGGGCCTTCCTGAACGGCAAGCTCGACCTGACGCAGGCCGAGGCCGTCGTCGACCTCATTGACGCCGAGACGGCAGACGCCGCCGCGAACGCCGCAGGGCAGCTCGGCGGGGCGCTCAAGCGCGCCATCGAGCCAGTCTATGACGGGCTGACGGACCTGTGCAGCCATTTCCACGCCGTGCTCGACTATCCGGACGAGGACATCGAGGACTTCGGCGCGGCGGAGCTGAGCGGAGCGCTGGACCGCGCGGGCGCGGCGCTGCAAGAGCTGCTTGCAACCTACGAAAAGGGCCGCCACCTGCGGCAGGGTGTGCGCGCCGTGCTGCTCGGCAAGCCGAACGCAGGCAAATCATCGCTGCTGAACCAGCTGGCGGGCTATGACCGCGTCATCGTCACGGACATCGCCGGAACAACGCGCGACACCGTCGAGGAGCCGGTGCGCGTCGGCCGCGTGCTGCTGCGCCTGACGGACACGGCCGGCATCCGCGAGGCCGGAGACGCCATCGAGGCCCTCGGCGTGGCCCGCTCGGAGCAGGCCGCGCGCGAAGCGGAGCTGGCCCTGTTCGTCTGCGACGGCTCGCAGCCCCTGACGGACGAGGACCGCCGCGCCATCGAAGCGGCCAAATGCGCCCCGCGCAGTCTGGCCCTGTGCAACAAATCAGACCTGCCCGCCGCCGTCTCGCCGGACGAGCTGCCGTTCGACACCGTTCTGACCGTCTCGGCCCGCACGGGCGCAGGGCTGGACGCCCTGCCCGCCCTGCTCGAGGGCTGGTTCCTCGGCGGGAACGCCTGCGACGGCTCCCTGCTGACCAATCCGCGCCAGTTCGGCGCGCTCGACCGCGCCTCCCGCGCCATCGCACGGGCGAAAACGGGCCTCGGCCTCGGCGTCACACCGGACGCCGTTCTCACGGACGTGGAGGAGGCCATGGCCGCCCTCGGCGAGGTCACGGGGCGGACGGTCCGCGAGGATATCACGAATCGCATCTTTGAGCGATTCTGTGTCGGGAAGTGAGCGAATATGAAGGAAAAGATCGAGGAAATCTCCCTTTCTATGGAGCGCGGCCACCGGCGCGTCCTGCGGGTGCTCGGCGCGCTGCTCGCCGTTGGCCTGTTTGTCCTGCTGTGGAAATGGCGCGGCCTTGCCGCGATGGAGCCGATCGTCGAGGGCGGGCAGCGCAGGTGGCTGCTCGCCATTGGGGAGAGCATCGCCGTGTCGCTCGCGGCGCAGTGGGTGCTCTATCTGCTGCCGTGGCCGCTGCTGGCCCTGCTCGGCCGAAGGAGGCCGTTCTGCTCCGTGTTTTCCCTGCGCCCGTGCGTCGGCTCGAAGGCGGAGCTGAGCCGCGCCGCGATGATCGCCGTGCGGCTGCTCCCGCCCGTGCTCGTAGGCGCGGCGCTGTGGTTCGCGCTGGCGCGCGTGCCGCTCGTGTGGTTCTGGCCCGTGGCGATGGCAAGCGCCGGCTGCACCGTCGCGGCGCTTGGCATGGTGTATGACGCCGTGCGCGTGCTGCAGGTCCCCGGCCGGGCAACGTTCTGCGACCTAGGCATTGTTATTCAGGTTTACCGGGAGGTATCGTAATATGCTGCAAACCCTGTTGGATTCCTGCGCAGCGCTCGGCGTACCGCTGACGGCGGCGCAGGCGGAGAAGCTGTGTGAATTCGGCGCGCGCCTGCTCGAGCAGAACCGCGTTATGAATCTGACGGCCATCACGGAGCCGCAGGCCGTGGCGAAGCTGCACTTTGCCGACTGCCTCGCGCTGCTGCGCATCGTGCCGTTTTCAGGCAGGCGCGTCATCGACGTCGGCTGCGGGGCGGGCTTCCCCGGCGTGCCGCTGAAGCTCGGCGAGCCGAGCCTCGACCTGACGCTGCTCGACAGCCTCGGCAAGCGCGTGACGTGGCTGGAGGCAACGCTGCGGGACATGGGCGTCCCGGCGCAGTGCGTCTGCGCCCGTGCGGAGGACTATGCCGCGAAGGCGCGCGAGCAATATGACATCGCGACGTCCCGCGCGGTGGCACGGCTGAACATTCTGGCGGAGCTGTGCCTGCCGTTCGTGAAGCCGGGCGGATACTTCCTCGCCATGAAGGCCGCCGCTGCGGCCGAGGAGCTGGAGGAGGCGAAGCGCGGCATCGCAAGGCTGGGCGGCCGCGTGGAAAAAACGGAGACCTATGACATCGACGGCGCGCCGCGCTGCGTCATCGTCATCCGCAAGGAGCACCCGACGCCCCCGGCCTATCCCCGCCGCTATGCAAAGATCAAGCAGTCACCGCTGTGATTTGAAAGAAAGATGAGCGTAAATGAGCTATTTTGCAGGAAATTATGACATTGCCGTCATCGGCGCGGGCCACGCCGGGATCGAGGCCGGTCTTGCGGCCGCGCGGCTGGGGCTGCAGGCCGTCGTGTTCACGATCAATCTGGACGCCGTGGGCAACATGCCCTGCAACCCGGCCATCGGCGGCACGGGCAAGGGCCATCTCGTCCGCGAGCTCGACGCCCTCGGCGGCGAGATGGGCCGCGCGGCGGACGCCTGCTGCATCCAGTACCGCATGCTCAACCGCGGCAAGGGCCCGGCCGTGCACTCCCTGCGGGCGCAGGCTGACCGCCGCCGCTATCAGGAGCACATGAAGCGCCTGCTCGAGCGCGAGCCGAACCTCTATCTCAAGCAGGCCGCCGTCACGGAGATCCGAACGGAGGGCGGGCACGTCAGCGGCGTCGTGACGCAGCTCGGCGCGGAATACCGCGTGCGCGCCGTCGTCGTCGCGGCCGGGACGTACCTCGACAGCACCGTCATCACCGGGCAGTGCGTCCTGCACTCCGGACCGGACGGTCTGCGCCCCGCGCCGGAGCTGAGCCAGTGCCTGCGGGGACTTGGCCTGCGGATGCGCCGGTTCAAGACCGGAACGCCCCCGCGCATCAACGCGCGCAGCGTCGATTTCTCGAAAATGGAGGTCCAGCGCGGCGACGACGACCCGGAGCCGTTCTCGTTTTCCACCCGCGAGCCGCCGAAAAATCAGGCCGTGTGCTGGCTGACGTGGACGAACGAGCGCACGCACACCGTCATCCGCGAGAATCTGCACCGCAGCCCGCTGTTCGACGGCTCCATCACCGGCGTCGGCCCGCGCTACTGCCCGAGCATCGAAACGAAGATCGTCCGCTTTGCCGACAAGCCGCGCCACCAGCTCTTCCTCGAGCCGTGCGGCCTCGGGACGGACGAGCTGTACCTGCAGGGCCTGTCCACGAGCCTGCCGGAGGAGGTGCAGCTTGCCATGCTGCACACCATCGCGGGGCTGGAGCACGCCGAAATGCTGCGCCCGGCCTATGCCATCGAATATGACTGCATCGACCCGACGGAGCTTTCCGCGACGCTCGAGTGCAAAAAGCTGCCCGGCCTCTACGGCGCGGGCCAGTTCAACGGCACGTCCGGCTATGAGGAGGCGGCCGTGCAGGGCTTTGTGGCGGGCGTAAACGCCGCGCTGAAGCTGCTCGGGCGCGAGCCGCTGGTGCTCAAACGCTCGGACGGCTACATCGGCACTCTCATCGACGACCTCGTCACGAAGGGCACGGAGGAGCCGTACCGCATCATGACCTCGCGCAGCGAATACCGCCTGCTGCACCGGCAGGACAACGCCGACGAGCGGCTCACGCCCATCGGCTATCGCATCGGCCTCATCCCTGCCGAACAGGCACAGGCCGTCGCGGAGAAATACGAGGCCGTCCGGCGCGAGCAGCGCAGGCTGGAGCACACCGGCGTGCCCGCCGGTCCGGCGCTGAACGGGTTTCTGCAGGCGCGCGGCTCGGCGGAGGTCGTCAGCTCCGCGCGCCTGGCGGACCTGCTGCGCCGCCCGGAGCTGCACTATGCAGAGCTTGCCCCCTTCGACCCGGAGCGGCCGGAGCTTCCGGCGGCCGTGACGCGTCAGGTCGAGATCCGGGTAAAATATGCGGGGTATCTCCAGCGGCAGGAGCAGCAGATCGAGGCGTTCCGCCGCGAGGAATCGCGCCTGCTGCCGGAGGATGCGGACTATGCCTCCATCGCCGGTCTGCGCCTCGAGGCACGGCAGAAGCTGGCCGACATCCGCCCGCGCTCCATCGGGCAGGCCGGGCGCATCTCCGGCGTTTCGCCCGCGGACATTGCCGTGCTGCTGATCTGGCTCAGCCAGCGCAATGAAAATTCGACCGATCACGCGGAATAACGGGACGTCTCACGGTAATTCCGTGAATAAGAATATTTTTTCACCTTTTTCCTCTTAGAGTATCATATTTTCTGCCGTTTCCGCATGTTTGTCGAAGAACGTCGACGAAAAAGCAGACATTTTCAGGGAAAGTCATTGCAAAAGCGGGCCGAATATGTTAAATTAGAAGCACCGCTTGTACATCCATGCGGAAATGAGAGAATCTACGAGGAGGAGAGTTGTTACATGGAAAAAATGTATCGGGTCCTGCTGGCAAACGGCAGCGAAGAGTTTTGTGGGAAGCTCGGCGTTGCCCTGAAGCAGACGAATCGGTATTCCGTGGTCGGCTCGGCTTGTGACGGCGTTCGCGCCATCAGCCTGCTGAAAGAGCTGAAACCGGATCTGCTGGTCGTCGACCTCATGCTGCCGCAGGCGGACGGCCTGTCCGTGCTGAAGGCAGCGGCCGGGCTGGATCCAAAGCCAAAGCTTCTGGTTTTGGTGGAGTTCGTAACGGAATATGTGTCTTCAATGTTTATGACGCTCGGCGTGCAATATATCATGCTGAAACCATGCAGCTGCCGTGCCGTCGTGGAGCGTCTCGACGAGATCTGCGAGAGCGCCGTTTCGCGCAAACCCGCCATCGCAGCAAAGCGCAACGCCAACATCGAGTCCATGGTCACCTCGATCATTCACGAGATCGGCGTCCCTGCGCACATCAAGGGCTATCAGTATCTCAGGGAGGCGATCCTGATTGCCGTCAATGACATGGATGTTATCAACGCCATCACCAAGGTGCTCTATCCGCAGGTGGCCAAGACGTTCGCCACGACGCCCTCGCGCGTCGAGCGCGCCATCCGCCACGCCATCGAGGTCGCGTGGGACCGCGGCGACCTGGAGACGCTGCAGCGCTTCTTCGGCTACACGGTGTCGAACACGAAGGGCAAGCCGACGAACAGCGAGTTCATCGCCCTCATCGCCGACCGCCTGCAGCTCCAGCTCCGCAGCCCCGAGGCTGCGGCCATGTGAGCCGGGGGATGGAGAAAACCTCCCGAACACAAAAGAGAGCAAAAATTTTCCCGCCTGCTTGTGCAGGCGGGATTTTTTACGGCATAGACGCACGGGTTTATTACGAAAAAGCAATCCGCCTCTGTATCGCACAGGGGCGGTTTTGCTTATTTGTCATACGGGACTCGGAAATAGTCCAAATACTTCTGAAACCTGTCCTGTGCAGAAAGGCAGGTATCACGCAGATAGCCGCGCTCGTTCTGCCACTCCTTCAAGCCGCGGTAGTAGAACATCTTGATGTCGTCCTCAATGATAAACGGCACGATGTTGCTCCGCAGGCATTCTTTGAAAAGGAGCAGGCGCCCGACTCTGCCGTTGCCGTCCTGGAACGGATGGATGCGCTCAAAGCGGTAGTGAAAGTCGAGCAAATCGTCAAAGGTTTTGCGCGTGATAGCGTTGTACTCGGCAAGCAGCTTCTTCATCTCCAAGCCGACATTCTCCGGCGCAGTGGTATCCATGCCACCGACCTCGTTGGGCAATTTCTTGTAGTCCCCGACGGCAAACCAGTCGAGGCGGGAATCGGAAGTTCCGTTTTTCAGAACGGCGTGCAGCTGCTTGATGAACGCCTCGCTCGGAGCATAATTGGCATTGTCGATCACCATATCAATGCACTTGAAATGGTTGGCGGTCTCGACCACATCGTCAACCTTGACCGTCCCGTCCGATGCGCCGATGGTGTTCGTCTCAAAGATATAGCGCGTCTGATCGTGAGTAAGGCGACTGCCCTCCATGTGGTTGGAGTTATAGGTCAGATCGATTTGGATTTTATGATAAATACCGCCGTGCAGCTTCGCCGCTTTTTCGGCTTTCAGCACCTCAAGAAGGGTCTTTGGTGTATCGGTTTTCTTGTTCATGCGATCGGGCTTCTCCGCGGTTTCGGGTATGTTCCATGTCTTTCCGGTCAGAAATGCACCGTCGATTTTTCCTTCGGCACAGTACCCTCGCACGCTGCGTTCGGAAACGCCCCACCTTTTCGCCGTTTCCGCGACAAAAATATATTTCATAGAGATCCCTCACTTTCTGCACAGGGATAGTATAGCACATTATCGGCAAAATATAAAGAACAATTTATGAAGCAATATTTGAATTTTGCCGATAACGGCAATTGTACGCGCACGGAGCAGGCGCAGTACATTTTCACGGAGTTCGTCCCGACGCACCGGGACAATGGAAGTGGGGGACAGATACACAGAGGAACGGGAAAACGGCAAAAAGCACCGCCTGCCGAACGGACAGGCGGTGCAGATCTGGCAAATCTACCGCTCATGGATACAATGCACCATGTTTTGAAGGCATGGTGCATTGTTTTATGAGTTTTGTTTTGATGGGCTGGGACACTGCGGACGGAAAGGACAGAATATAACCTATTTTATTGTTCAATTCCGCGATATCCATGTTTTTCTGCATTCCCAAGCAAATAAAGGAACGCAAATGCAGGAATTCGTAGTAGATCTTTACCGCACTTTGTGTTATGAACTCCATAATCGTCCGCATTCTTGGTTATAATGATTGCTGCCGACGATTCCTCACACAATTCTACGATCGCATCATCATCCGCAATTGGCGCACCTTCTCTGTATTTAACTTCAATGAGGATGTTTTTCGTATTAGGATAGTCCACCACAATATCAATTTCTTTTCCTTTCTTACCGCCCCTGAAGTAACCAACAGATGTGGCATATTGATAGTAAAACGCAGCGACATGCTTGTAAACAGCCGTTTCAACAATCTTTCCCATCTCAACAGGGTCCGTCAAAACAGAATCATCCATCAAAACAGCATTCCGAATTGCCGCATCGGCGATATAAATTTTAGGACGCGCCTTTAATACCTTTTTCCCTGCCATATCAACCGGCCAACTCTGATAAATCAAATTTGCACTTTCCAGATACTGAATATAGTTTTCTACAGTTGTGCGAGATACACCGTTCAGTTCTTTCGTAATTGCCTCAATCGATACAATTTCCGAAGATACATTGCAGAGGTATAAGAAAATTCTCTCCAGCTCCGTTGCGTTACGGATATTGTACAGCGAGGGAAGATCACGCTTCAGAACTTTATCCACAACATCTTCTCGCATGATCTGCTGCGCCATCAAATCATTGTCAGCCAATGCCAACTCCGGAAAACCGCCAACCTGCAAATACCGCATAAAATGATTTTGAACCTTGGAAAGCTGCATCATAATTTGAGTCCGCTCAATTTGACTTTTGTGGAGCAATGTTGTTACTTTCAAATCGGAGGCAATATTGGGGCGATCCAAATCCAGCAGTTCACAGTACTCATAAAAAGACATCGTTGGGACTTGTATAACAGTCCAACGGCCGGCACCGCTTTCTCTGCTGCCCTTCATCAACGCCGGACTGGCAGAGCCGGTTGCAACAACACGGGTGTTGGGTTGTGTATCATAAATGATCTTTAACCATCGATCCCAGTCCTGTGCGTACTGCACCTCATCAAAGAAGTAATAGACATCCTGCTCTGCATAGATATTTTCATGATAGCACTCCAGCACATCCTGAAATTGGCTGAGCTTCAGCATAGGATGATCCAAAGAAATAAAAACAATTTTCTGCGGTGCCACACCTGACTTTAACAGCGCTTCGATCATTTGGTATTGGATGGTTGTTTTTCCAACGCGTCTCGTCCCGGTCAAAACCACAGAGCGGCGAATTCCTTTATCCGTCAACCGCTTCATCGCTTCGTGGAATGCAAACCTCTTGTAGGTTTTTGACATCTGCGGGCTAACTGTCCCGGTTTTCCACCACGGATTATAAGCACTCAGAACTTTGAGAATGCTCTCTTTTGTTGTAATCGCCATTGAGATCAGCTCCTTTTTCAATATAATATCCGCAAAATCAATTTTTGTCAAGGATTATTGATGGTACACTATGAATGTTTTCTAGTAAATATTGATTTTTTCTGCTGAAATTCGCATTAAAAACTTTTTCCGTTCCAGTTTTCCGATAATATTTTCGTGGAGTCAGATTTCTGAGGCACACTTTCGATCAAGCAATAGCGCAATCAGTTTTTGCTGTTTGCACTTTGGTATTTTGTTTGCTGATTCGGATGGCTCTTTGATGAATCAGGTGATACTGATGTTCAATGTGCAAAGTAAGTCAAAGTCTCTTTGCTGATTCAAGCAAATTTTTCCGAATCAGCAAAGAGACTTTGAATATTTCATCATAGTCAAGCCGTACCAATCCACAATTATGGGCAAGGGATGTTCAGTTTCCGCACGCTTTCGTTTTATGCGGAAATTTCGTAAATGATAACGTAAGCGCATAATAAATGACGTCCTGTGAAAGCAACGGCGCCTGTGAGATAATAAGGGTATCAAGAATTACTGAGAATACCAGCCCGGTTCTGTCCTTTTTGTTCTTTCTGTCCCACGGCAATAAGCGAAAACCCGTCCAAGGCTCAGAGCAGCATCTCAGCCTTCGGCGGGTTTCTATATGGAAAATAATCATTTATCGTTTCTACTCTTATAACGATTGCCGTTTTGCTAAGTTCCGGAGAGACTCGTCATGGCCGCTGCAAATCCGGGCGCACATCGCGCCGATGGCCGGAAATATTCGGGAAAAGCCCTGCTTTTCGCAAAAGCCGCTCCTCAGACGGTGGAAAATAAAAAATTACCGTTGTTGATATGGTATCAACAACGGTAACTGATCTGGTCCGAGTGGCGATACAGAACTTTTCAAAAAGCGCAGTAATATCAACGGTTTCTGGCTTTCGGACAACAAAATTTCTTGCTTGTAACTTCATATTCAGTCATCAAATTCAAGGCGATTGTTGAAAAACAGTCGCCTTTTTCTATACCCAAGTGAACGCCATCAAAGGTGTTGAGATTAGGGCGGAAAAACCGCTGTTTTATCCGCTGTGGTTTGCGTTCCAAAGCGGGCGTGAGTATTTTCCCATGTAGTAGGCTGCGGAGGCATACAGGCGGAGAAAACACCGAAAATCAACACTTATCAAAACCAGAGGAAGGAGGTGCAAAGATGGCTGTATTCCGTATCGAAAAGACCCGTGATTACACGGTCATGTCGAATCACCATCTGCGGGATATGTCGCTGTCGCTGAAAGCGAAAGGGCTTTTATCTCTCATGCTGTCCCTGCCGGAGAATTGGGACTACACCATGAAGGGCCTTGCCCGTATCTGCAAGGATGGCATTGACAGCATCAGCGGCGGCATCCGGGAGCTGGAGGCGCACGGCTATCTGATTCGTTCGCGTGTCCGCAGCGCAAACGGGCAGCTCGGCTCTATCGAATACACCATTCTGGAGCAGCCCAAAGAGCCGACACCTGCACAGGAAAAACCTGTACGGGAAAATCCCGTACAGGTAAATCAAACATTGCTCACGCCTGTTCAGGAAGAACCCGCCCAATTAAATAAAGATAGATCAAGTAACGATCCATCAAGAACTGATTTATCAAGTACGGAGATATCAAATCCTATCCAATCAAATCCCCCTATCCTGACATTCGTAATGTGTTATGAGCTGATCCAGCTTGTGACAGAGAAAAACAATCTGCACGACGATGTATGCTAATAGCGAGGACTTTCAAGTCCTCGCTATTACAACGATGGTCAGCTCATTTGTGGCAGAATGGAATGACCAAAATATGAAATTGCATCATGGGGAGGATCTTAATAGCGCGAAATACTCTGCCCGTCCTCGGTTAGCTGTATGCTGCCATCAACAACGGCAATATCAAACAGGTGCGTCTGCGGAGGTTCCTTCTGGTCAATCCCCTGCACACGGACAACGCCGTCGTCCCCGCGGATAAAGGATAAATCATACCATTCCGTGCAGAATAGGGTATCGTATTTCAGCGTGTCTGCCCCAATCTCTGCGGCGCGGAAGGTAAAGGTGAAAAGGCCGGAGGTTCGCCCAAAACCGAGAACGCAGACCTCATCTATTCCGTCTCCATCTACGTCGAAAACGATGGAATCGTAGATCGGGTAGTCGTTATGCAGCAGTGTGTCCCCTTCTCCAAAAAGCATGGCGCTGACTGTTTCTATGTACTGCGCCTGTTTTTCTTCCAGACTTTCTCCGTTTTCAGTGACAATCCAGCACTCCGGGATATAGCTGGAAATAGGATTTTGCCACGGAATGACATGGATATCATCCGGATCGAGTGCATACGCGGCAAGGATGTACCGCATTTGCTCACTACTTGCACCGCGAAGCGCCAGCAATTCCTGTGCAGTGCTGTCTCTTGGAGATGCCGTATGCGGAAGCAAGCCAAAGTAATAACTGTCCGGAGCCATCTGCCAGACATAGACATCCAGTCCTGCGGACGCATCCAGATCGAAGTATTCCGGATACTGCACACGAAGCGGTTGCAAATCGAATGCCGCGGAAACATCTCCACCGGCGCAGATTCGGCTCAGATATTCCTGAAACTCCCTGTCCGACACCGCATACCGCTTGCCACTTTGCTCAATGTCCACCATTGTGTTATCAGAAAGGCTATATCCGCTGATTCTGATATAACTTCCATCTTGCATCTGCGCACTGATCTGATATCCCGGCGTCAGCCCGGCATATTTATCGCTACGCTTGCAGTTTTTAACTCCAGCCAGACGGGAGTTTAACTCACCGATCTGTGCCGGGGTCATTTCAATGGCAACCGGATCGTCTGCATTTCTCATATCAAAGTGATTTGCAGAAACAATAGTGTTGGCTGACACATCGAATTGGAACCCGATTGGATTTGTCAGGAAACAGACTGCAATCACAGCGCAGACAATTACGGAAGCCAAAACAATCCAGAATGCGGGCTTCTTATAGTTCATCACGGACTTTACACGCTCCTTTACTCCGATTTCACCAAAAGCAAGGGGACACGCTGTAATCAAACGGCGATCGACGCTGCAAGCCACAAGTGCCTGTGTATAATCGGCTCTTTGCTCATTGCTCATCTTCCTGATAACCTTTTCATCACAGGCAAGTTCAATATCCCGGCACAGCAGTATATAGCTGAGCCACATCAGCGGATTGAACCAATGAGTTGTCAGCAGCAGGAAACCGAGTGGCTTCCACCAATGATCCTTGCGGCGGATATGCGTCTGCTCATGGGCAATTACATGATCCATCTCGCGGCTGTCCATATGATACGGGAGGTAGATTTTGGGTCTGATGATTCCCAGCACAAACGGGGAGCAAACCTTCTCGCTTTGATAGATGTTGCCCCGCAGGATTACCGCTTCGCAGACCTTGCGGCGCAAACGCCAGTAACTCACAGCAGAGTAGAGGAAAAGGGCTGCTATTCCGAAAAGCCAAATCCCCGCTAAAACCGGAATCCATATTTGCAGCGGATTTGCACTTGCGCCCGGTGCGGGCGTGAACGAGCCGCTGATTACTGGGTTGATAACATGATTGAGGGCAGGAACACCCGTCTGGACGGAAGGTGACTGCTCCATCATAATGCTCGGGCTGATTGTTTCTGCGCTCGGTATCAGACTCAGTACACTTTCAATCGAAAACGGAAAAACCATCCGCACAGCGACAATGCCCCAAAGCAGAACATTTACCCATTTGGGAGCTTTTTTCAAGCAAAACCGCAATGTCAAAACCGCAATCACAACCCAGCTTGCGGATATGCTCATATTGACGATTTTTAGAAAGAGTTCGCTCATGTTGCTTCCCCCTTTCGGATCCGGTCGATCATCTGTTGCACTTCGTCAAGTTCGTCATTAGATAAATCCTGCCGTTTGGTAAAGGCAGCGATAAAAGCAGGAAGAGAGCCTTCAAACTTCTTTTCCACCAGTTCATCGATCTCACACGCCTGCGCTTCATCCTTTGATACAAGAGCGGTCACAATACCATCTTCATTTTTCAGTACGCCGCGTTCCCCAAGGCGTTTGATAACGGTATAAGTCGTGGTTCGCTTCCATCCCAACTGTTCCTGACACAGCTTTACAAGCTGCGCAGCGGAAATTGGTTCATGCTCCCACATAATCAGGCAGAAACGATATTCACCCTCATGAATCTTTGGTATCTCCATATGCAAGCCCTCCTTGTCTACTATGGTAGACTCTGTGTATAGTCTACACGATTAGACATTCAAAGTCAATAGAGTTCATAGAAAAGTTACACAGGCAGCCGCAGAAAAAGCGGCTGCCTTTTCTATCTGGACTTTGCCAAATCGCTCACGTCAGACCGTAGTAGTGGTGAAAAGCGGGCAGGATGATCTATCCCAAACGCTTTATTCGCAGAAGTGGCCAAAAAGCGTTTTTGAGATTGTAGTACGCTCATGTAACGACCTCCGCCAAGCGTGAAGCGGCAAAAACAATGGGGAGCATCCTCTCTGGTGCGGTATAGTGCTTTCCGCTATCCGCTCCCGTTGGGGTCAGCGTTTGGGTCAGAAAAAACAGCAAGTAAGTTATTGAACACAAAAGTACGGAAAAAGTCCTGATTTCGTGAGAAATCAGGACTTTCTGGTTGCGGAGACAGGACTTGAACCTGCGACCTCCGGGTTATGAGCCCGACGAGCTACCAACTGCTCTACTCCGCGATATGAAATGAGGGGCAATGCCCCAAGTGCTTATATAGGATACCACATTCTTTTGGATTTGTCAAGCACTTTTTTATGGCGCGGCAAGCTGCCGCAGAGGGGGCGGCCCCTGCGGCAGGCCCTGCGGCGATCAGAGGTAGGCCTTCATGGCCTCGGTGGCCTTCTCGGGGTCCTCGGAGACGACGACGGTGAAGGACATGTTGTTCGCGGCGCCAAACTTATCGCACCACAGGACGAAGTCCTCGACCTCGGCGACGCCGGCCTCCTCGACGAGCTTATAGAAGCTGTCGATGAAGATGTGGCTGATGTCGAAATTGCCCGCATGCAGGCCGCTGATGAAGCCCTTCAGGAACGTCAGCGTACCCATGGAATACTCCTGATAGTCGATCAGGCGAACGCGGATATCAATATCGTAACGGAGCTTGGTGCCCTTTTCGATGCAGACCATGCTGCCGGTTTCGTTCTTTACGGCCTCGTTGATGTCGGTGACGAGCTGCTTGGTCTTGCCGGAACCCTTCAGCCCCATGATCAGTTTGACCATCGGATGATCCTCCTTTGTTCTTCCGGCCGCGCCGGTTATGAGAAGGCCCCGGCACCTTCCGGTACACCTTCCCTGATATCTATTTTACCAAGTTTTTACCCGGATTGCAACACCAATTTGCACATTCGTCCCGCCGCGTCCGTCCGTATACAGGACGGCGCATCTAAAAAGACATTTACGGCCGCCTCACGCGCGGCCGCCGCCCGGCCGGAATGCCGCCAGCAGCCGCGCGGAACGCAAAAACTTTTGCGATGATTGTGCACTATTATGTACAGAAATCGTAGGAAAATCGAGGTAATCATGTGCTTTCTGCACAAAAAAATTATGGAAAGCGAGATATTTTGCTTTTGGCCTGCAAAAGTGGAGAAAGCGTCCCGGCGCCCTTGCATTGCTCCCGGAAACTTGTTAAAATATTCATACCATGGGGACAAAAAGCTCCCTATTTGGAAATTAGAAGGAGGATCTCTAATCATGAAACACATTTGCACGAAGTTCGTGGCGATGCTGCTGGTCATTGCCATGATCGCAGGTGTGCTGCCGTTTGCGTTTGCGGCAAACGTCGGCCCGTTCACGGATGTGAAGGACACCGACTGGTTTGCTTCGAACGTTCAGTACGTTTATGACAACGGACTGATGAACGGCACCACGACAACGACATTCGAACCGGAGTCGAATCTGACCCGCGCGCAAACTGCCATGGTTCTGTGGCGCATCGCCGGTCAGCCCGCTCCCACCGCCAAGGCTCCCTTCACCGATCTGGTGGATGCATGGTATCGTGATGCCATCGCATGGGCCGCAGAGCAGAAGGTCGTCAACGGCCGCGGCGACGGCACGTTCGACCCCGCAGGCTTCATCACCCGCGAAGAGCTCGTCACCATGATCTGGCGCTACGCTGGCGAGGCTGCCTCCGAGCAGGACCTGAGCAATTGGCCGGATGCCGATAAGATCTATGACTACGCCGCCGGCGCCATGAAGTGGGCTGTCGAGACCGGCGTCATCAACGGCAAGGACGGCAAGCTCGCCCCGAAGGACAACGCCACCCGCGCCCAGTTCGCCGCCATCATCGAGCGCTACATGAAGCTCAATGACACGAAGGCCGACGACATCGTGATCCTCTACACCAACGATGTTCACGCGAACATCACCGGCGGCTCCAGCAAAGCCCCCACGCTGACGTATGAGCAGGTCGCCTGGTACCGCAACAACCTCCAGACCCCGTACAGCCTGCTGGTCGATGCGGGCGACGCCATCCAGGGCGAGGCCATCTCCACCCTGACGCACGGCGAAGCCATCGTTGAGGTCATGAATGCCGCCGGCTATGACTATGCCACGTTCGGCAACCATGAGTTTGACTACGGCATGGATCAGCTGCTCGACACCATCGTCCCGGCCGCAAAGTATCAGTACCTGACCTGCAACTTTGCCAGACTGGACGGCACCGCCATCGCCGGTGTGAAGCCCTATGCCATCGAGACCTTCGGCAGCAAGAAGGTCGCCGTCATCGGCATCAGCACCCCGGAGAGCTTCGTGAAGTCCACGCCCACCTACTTCCAGGACAAGGACGGCAACTACATCTATACCTTCGCCGAGGGCAACAACGGTCAGGACCTGTACGACTCCGTGCAGAAGACCATTGACGCCGCGAAGAAGGACGGCGCCGACTACGTCGTGGCAGTCGCACACCTCGGTATCGACGAGTCCTCCGAGCCGTGGCGCTCCACGGACGTCATCGCCAACACCACCGGCCTGGACGCCGTGCTCGACGGCCATTCCCACAGCACCATCCCGCAGGAGATCGTCAAGAGCAAGGACGGCAAGGACGTCATTCTCTCCTCCACGGGCACGAAGCTGAACAACCTCGGCAAGCTGACCATCAGCGCCGACGGCAAGCTCCACAGCGAGCTCATCAGCGACCGTGAGATCGAAAAGGACGCCAAGACGAAGGAAGTCGTCGACAAGATCGTCGCAGAGTTCCAGGCCCTGCTGAACAAGGTCGTCGCCCACACGGACGTTGACCTCACCACCCAGAACCCCGAGGGCACGGCCCGTGCCATCCGCAACCGCGAGACGAACCTCGGCGACCTGTGCGCCGATGCTTACCGCGTCACGCTGGGCGCTGACATCGCCATCGTCAACGGCGGCGGCATCCGCGCCGACATCCCCGCAGGCGACATCACCTACAATCAGATCATCAAGGTCCATCCCTATGGCAACATGGCCTGCGTCGTGGAAGCCACCGGTCAGGAGATCCTCGATGCGCTGGAAATGGCCTCCCGCAACACGATGGCCGAGTATGTTTCCGAGTCCGTCGATGAGAACGGCAACAAGGTCTATAACGCCGTCGGCGAGATGGGCGGCTTCCTGCAGGTCTCCGGCATGAAGTACACCATCAACACCGCCGTGGAATCCACCGTCAAGACGGACGACAAGGACTTCTTCGTCTCCGTGGAAGGCGCGCGCCGCGTGCAGGACGTTCAGGTCCTGAACCAGACCACCAACACCTACGAGCCGATCGACCCCGCCAAGACCTACACCCTCGCCTCCCATAACTACATGCTCAAGTCCGGCGGCGACGGCATCAACATGTTCCAGGACAACAAGCTCCTGCAGGACGAGGTCAAGATCGACAACCAGGTCCTCATCGACTACATCGTTGATTCCCTCGGCGGCAATGTCGGCGAGCAGTACAAGAACCTCGCAGGCGAGGGCCGTATCACCGTCGTCAATGAAACGAAGCCCGCGCTGAAGGACAATGAGTATGCCCTCAGCACCGAGCTGCCCGACGGCGCAAAGGTCGTCTTCGTCAACCGCTCCGTCAGCAAGGCCATGTCCGCGGCGAATTCCGAGGGCAGCGCCTACAACCGCGCGGGCGTCGATGTCACGCCGGTCGACGGCATCCTGACCACCGATAACGACGAGATCGTCTGGACGGTCGAAAAGACCGAGGGCGGCTTCTTCCTGAAGCGCACCGACGGCAAAAAGCTCTCCATCGGCAATAAGCCCGATGGCGGCACCTACAACAGCATGGGCTTCGACCAGGAGGATAACCCCGTCTGGAAGATCGCCCCGGCAGCCACGGACGGCTGCATCTACCTCCAGAGCGCAACGGCCACCGGCTCCTCCGGCGACCCGAAGAGCGTGGAGTGGTACGCACAGTATTCCAACTTCAGCATGTACTATGTCAGCAGCAGCAACGAAGCGCTGTTTGCCATGGACATGTACGTCAACACCGGCGCGGGGGAACCCGCGCCGGTCGCCACGGTCACGGCCAAGGTCCCTTCCACGCTGCGTGAGGGCGCTGAGATCCCCGCCTACATCACCACTCCGAAGGGCTACAAGGCCGACGGCAGCTTCCCCTTTGTCGTCATGATCCACGGCCACGGCGGCAACCACAACGAGTTTGACGGCTTTGACAAGATCTCCAACGGTCTTGCCGAGCAGGGCTTCGTCGTTGCCACGCTGGACCTCCCCGGCTGCGGCAAGAGCAAGGAGAGCTTCCAGCTCAACACCATGACCAACATGAAGGCCGACGTTCTGGACGTCATCGACTACGTCTGCAAGAACTACGCCGTCGACAAGACCCGCATCGGTGCGTTCGGCTACTCCATGGGCGGCCGCATCACGCTCGAGCTGCTCGCCGAGGGCAAGTACAGCTTCTCCACCATCGAGCTCGTCGCTCCGGCGGAGGACCTCACCGACCTGAAGAACCTGTTCGGCGGCGCTGAGAAGTGGGACACCATGAAGGCTGAGGCCAACGAAAAGGGCTACGTCGAATTCACCACCAAGTATGGCCAGCACCAGCAGCTGAGCAAGGAATGGTTCGCCGACCTCGAGAAGTACTCCGACGGTCTGGTCGAAAAGGCCGCCGAGAACTATACCGGCGACTCCCTCGTCATCTGGGCCACGAACGACGAGGCCGTTTCTCCCTCCGTCTCCTCCGCCGTTGCAACGACGCTTGGCTCCGCCACGCTGAACACCTATGCAGACGGCCACTCCTACAGCTTCTACGGCAAGACCGAATACACCATTTCCACCGTCAACAACGGCTCCGTCAACTATTTTGTGAACGAGCTGAAGACGAACGAGACCCGCATCCACGGCTATGTCCAGTCCATCGCCAAGTATGGCAACCTCGAGCTGACGATCCCCGGCTCCGAGCTTGACAAGGCCGGATTCGAATATGGCGATCTTCTGAAGATCACCGTGGACGGTAAGGAATTCACCGTCCCCTATGGCACGAACTACTCCGATGTCGATCAGGGCAGCACGATCCTCCGCAACTCTGACGGCCATCTGACCCTCGCCATCAACATGGGTGACTTCGCCGGCAAGAACGGCATCGCCACGAAGAAGACCAACGAAGACAAGACCTATGAGTGGTACTACGCTGCCGAGACGAACATCCCCGCCGTCGTGACCATCGAAATGGGCGAAAAGGGCGGCTACTATGACGAGTGGCTCATCCACCAGCTCAAGCGCACGAACAACCGCGAGGACTACAAGCACCTGTCCGACGCCGAGTTCGCGAACTTCCGCAACGTCGCCACTACCGGCATGGGCGAGAACGCCCTGTACCGCTCCTCCAGCCCCATCAACGACGAGATCGGCCGCAACACCTATGCCGATAAGGCCGCCGAGGCCGCGGGCGTCAGGACCTTCATGAACCTCGCCAACGACGAGGCCACCGCGAAGGGCTACGAAGGCTTTGATTCCACCTACTATTCCAAGCAGAACGTCGTCTACCTGAATCTCGGCGTCGACTTCACCGCCGCCGACTTCAAGACCGGCCTTGCCACCGGCCTGCGCTACTTCACCACCCACGAAGGCCCGTACCTCGTGCACTGCACCGAGGGCAAGGACCGCGCGGGCTTCGTCTCCGCCCTGCTCGAGTGCTACATGGGCGCAGCGTATGATGAGGTCGTCGCCGACTACATGGTCACCTACTACAACTACTACGGCGTGACGAAAGAAGCCGAGCCTGCCAAGTACGATGCCATCCTCCGCTCCAACATCGTCAAGACCCTGCAGACCGCCTTTGGCGTCGAGGATCTGAAGACCGCCGACCTCAAGCAGGAGGCCACCGACTTCTTCAAGGAGCTGGGCCTCACCGATGCCGAGCTGACCACCCTCACCGCCAACCTGAGCAAGGAATACACGGGCGGCAGTACGGAGCCGGAGACGAAGTCCTATGTGAAGGTCACTGCGGCCCCCGAGGACTGGAGCGGCACCTACCTCATCGTCAACGAGGCCGACGAGACCAGCGCCTATGTCTTCAACGGCAATGACGCTGTCAACGGCTACGTTTCCGCCACGATTGCCAACAGCAAGATCACTTCCAGCACCGAGCTGGACGCCGTCGCTGTCACGATCGAGAAGACCACGGACGGCTACACGCTCAAGGTCAACGGCCAGTATATTTACGGAACCGACGGTAAGAATACGCTGAAGTTCACGGATACTGCTGCCAACGCGGTCAACACCATCACGCTCAGCGAGACCGATGGTGTGATCATCACGAGCAATACTTCCGTCCTTCGTTTCAACTCTGCCAGCAACCAGATGCGTTTCCGCTATTATAAGGCTTCGACCTATAGCGATCAGCAGGCGATCCAGCTTTACAAGCTGGAGGGCTGATCTGCTGGAACTAGGATTTACAGGCAAAATCCCGCCGGGTCTCCGGCGGGATATTTTTATGCACAGCTTGGGAGCATTTTGTGCAGAAAATTTTAGTGTGTGCCTTTTGTAGGGGAGCGGCATGCGGGGAATGGAAAATCGAAAATGGAAAGTGGAAAGTGAAAAGCTTTCAGGTTTGTCATTCCGAGGAGCGAAGCGACGTGGGAATCTCGGGGAGGCAGTTGC
>ERZ773242.1742-NODE-1742-length-19744-cov-4.125857_pt1 | contig 19744 bp, 12 predicted proteins | sample MGYA00511077_ERZ773242 | MGnify/ENA primary metagenome ERZ773242 (study PRJEB29015, sample SAMEA2737754) | human gut metagenome | biome: human gut; feature: human-associated habitat; material: faeces | place: China | collected 2012 ... | reverse complement strand
CGAACTTGTTGCTGTTAACTTTCTCATGGGCGAGGGTGTCCTTGCTGCCGAACGCGGCCAGCGACCAACCCTGCGCGGCTTCGATGCTCACGAAATTGACCTTGACAGCGCCATAGCTGTTGTTAATGATCTTCGCGTCGGAAGCGGTCGCAACGGAACCGTCCGTACCAACGGCGATGGGCAACACAGTCGGCACGACTACGGACATTTTAGTAGCCGAGGGATCACCATCAAGGCTTCCGTCTGCGGTGCTGGACAGGGTAACAGACGAAGTGCCAGTGCCGCCGGATGCGTCAACGGTGTTTGCAGCAGAAGCAGAAATGGCGAGGGATGCGATCATGCAGATAGCGAGAATGAGAGATACGATTTTCTTAGTGTTCTTCATTGTAATGACTCCTTTGATTAAAATTAGTGTTGAATTGTGATTGTGATAATTGCCCCAGCCGTGCCGATAATATCGCCGGTTTCGGGGTCCAAGTTGTGAAAATACGCGGTACATTCGTATGTACCAGCGGGGAGAACAACATCCAGCTTCGCGCGTTCGATTTTGCTGCCGACGGCGATAGCGCCGGATTCGTAAATCTGTTCCCCCGTGTCATTGCGGACAATCTGGACCTTTTGTGGATAATTATTGATGCTCTCGTTTACGAGCATCAAGTTTCCCTCCGAAGAACCGTCCTCAAAGATTGGGGCAGTGTTGGCCGAAATGTTAATCATGCCCTCGGCTACTTTTTCATTCAAACGCGCTTCGATCTCCTCCGGCGAAAGGTTATCCCAACCGCCCTCAATGGCGGAAGAATCATAAACGATTCCAGCTTTGGCGCGGGCTTCTTCCTTGGACAACGGTTTGCTGACCAGACGGGTGATAAGAAAAATGCCCGCGCCAATGGCACAGACGAGAAATGCGACGGCAAGCACAACGCGGATATTGAGCCGTGCCTGTTTTGGATGATCCTGATATACTTCGTACATGGAAACAGCTCCTTTGTATTTTGTTTTGTATGCTAGGGCGGAATACGATAGCGACACAGCAGGCGATACAGGTCGTCCGCCGTGCATGGGATTTGATTTCCGGGCAATTCGATACCTCCTCCGTCAAAATTTGGGTATAAATAAACACGACCTTGTGAAAGGTTGCGTGACTTTCTGAATTTTAACGTAAAATCTTCAATCGGTTTTAGCCTTGACAGAACTGCACTATGTGCATATAATAATAACAACAGGACCTCCCGCACCTCTCCACGGCAACGTGTGATGTGTCCCAGGGAGGGCATTTTTATATCTGGAGATGACAGATATGACGCAGTTAAAAAAGCCAACGACCTATCAGGAACAGTTAGATATTCTGAAATCGCGCGGCATTATAATTGATGATCCGAACCAATGCATCGCGGTGCTGGAAACTGTGAATTATTATCGCTTCACTGCTTATTTTCTCCCATTCAAGCGAAGTGATGGGCAATACTGCGAAAACACGCAGTTTAGCCGTGTGTATAGAATCTATGAATTTGATCGCAAGCTTCGGAGTGTTTTATTTGCAGCACTGGAAGAAGTGGAAATCTATCTTCGGGCAAAACTTTCCTATTTCTATGCACACAAATACGGTGCCGAAGGCTACATGAACGATGCCAATTTTTCCTCAAAACATCAGGCGGAAAAATTCAAAGAAAATTTGGAACGCGAGATTTCCAGCAACAAACGCTCTGCGTTTGTCGCTCATCACAATGAAAAATATGATGGTCATTTTCCACTGTGGGTTGCCGTCGAGTTATTCTCGTTTGGTATGCTGTCACGGTTTTACAGCGACATGAAAACCGAAGATAAGAAACAGCTTGCAAGGAGGCTTTATGGGACTGTTCCGAAAAATGTGAGCAGTTGGCTTCGCTGCTGCACGGACCTCCGAAATATCTGCGCGCATTACGGACGCTTATATTATAGAATTTTTCCAGCAATTCCCGCCGGTATCGAGATGAAAATGCCGCAGCTATCGCAGCTTTGGGGCGCTGTTCTTGCGTTGAAGCAGTTGTACCCGAACGCTACGACATGGAATGGCGCAATTCTTTCCGCAATATCAGCATTGATTGAGGAATACCAGGACGATATTATCTTGTCCCATATTGGATTTCCTGCAGATTGGGTTACGCAACTGCGAAAAGAGAACGAGTAAGTAACTGTTATCAGGGAGTAAGCCATAGATTGGCTTACTCCCTGACTTTTATGGAAGACCTGTATGCTGTTTCAGGAAAAGGAGAAACAAATCTTCGATTTCTCTGTCGCTTCTGAATTTACTCAGATAAGGTGCAAAGCGCTTTCGGTCAAAACTCAGCTTTTTCGGCGGCGCGGCTGCTCGCTGCGTTTCTTTTGCCCGCTCCTCCCGCCATGCGGCGTAGATTGCCTGCTGATCCGCTGCCGGCGGCGGGCATTGTGCCTGAATAAACGCCATTGTCTGTTTGTTCAGTGCATAGCCATCGATCTGGCACATCTCAATGAACGCCGTCTGCGCAGACTCATCATAATCTGCGATCAAGTCAGCGCAGGCCAGATTCAGCTTCTTGGGCGCATTCTCCACGATCTCAGCAAGCGGCGGGATCAACTGTGCCAGCTTGACTGCCTTACGAATCTCATATTCCGTTACGCCGAAGAACTCGGCCACAATACCGCGGGCGGAATACTTCTGGCGAGATTCGCCAGAAGTTAAATCCGTGCGGAAACCGTGCCGGTTTCTTGCATCCAGCAACGCTTTATATGCCTTGCCGCGCTCAATGATCGTCAGGTCTTGCCGTCGCAGAAGATTCGTCGCAATCGCAATGCTGATGGCGCGCTGGTCATTGACGGTCATGACCGTTGCGGGAATATCCGCCCAGCCTGCCAGCTTTGCCGCCGCTGTGCGGTTATGCCCGGCCAGAATCTCAAATTCATCCGTTCCTGCGATGGGGCGCACCAAAATCCGCTCATACAAACCGTTCCCTTTCAATTCCTCCGCAAAGGCTTCCAGTTTGGCGTGAGGGTAGGGGTGGAAGCCGATGTCGGCAGTAAAGAATGGACGCAGCTTTCTAATCGGAATGTCACGGAATTGCGTTTCCGTCTGCGGAACCGGAATCTGGAAAATCTGCTCATACGCCGCGTCGCCGGTCTGTTGCTCGGACGCCTGCTGGGTCGCGCTCATGCGCTTGCGCAGCATCTCGTCCATCTTCGCCCTAGCCAAGCCGCAACACCTCCGAAGCGAGATTTCGATAGGATTCCGCAGCCGGATTGCCTGGTTCATAATCCAGAATACTCATACCGGCCATGGGGCACTCCGCAATGCGGATGGTGTACTCAATAGGTCGGTCAAAGACGTGCAAGTCATCGCCGTAGACCTCCCGGACGCTTTGCTGCACACTTTTGCAGAGTTGCGGCCTCGACTGATACATCGTCAGCAGGATACCTGCGATTTTCAAATCCCGATTGAAATGTTTCTGCACGGAACGCACCATGTCCAGCACATCCGGGATGCCCTCGGATGCGAGGAAGTGGGACTGCACCGGAATGATGCAGTAATCTGATGCACTCAGCGCATTAACGGTCAAGAGTTCCTGTTTGAGTCCGCAGTCAATAATAATGTAGTCATAAACGTCGCGCAGCGGTTCCAGCACCTGCGCCAGCATCTTTTCTGCGCAGCGTTCAGATTCGTTCACGGCCTTGTACTGCGAAATCTGCATGACCTGAAGCCGCGCGGCCGCATCCGATAAGCGCCGGTTCGCGGGAATGAGATCCGGCTTGCCGTCCGTATGTAAGATGCAGCGCGGCAAATGTAGCTCCAGATCCTCCGGATAGTCAATGGCAGCAAGCAGAAGGTTCGCCAGCGTGTATTTCTGCTCGGCTGGGGTGTACCCCATCGACGCGGTGAGATTGCCCTGTGGGTCATTGTCAATGAGCAGCACACGCTTGTTTTCATCCGCCAGCGCCGAGGCAAGATTCAGCGCGGTTGTCGTCTTTCCGACACCGCCTTTTTGGTTGGTGATAGAAATAATAGTATTCATATCGTTCCTCCTATGGCCGATGACCTGCTTGTGTCTTTAGCCATTGAATAAATACAGAACGTGGAACTCTAAAGGAATTGCCAATACGGATCGCAGGAAAACCTTTGGAATGAATGATGTTATACGCTGCGTTGATGCTGATATGAAAATATTTTTTTATGTCTTTCACGGTCAGCATTTCATTATATTCACTCATATCTATTGCATCAAATAGGGCTGGATCAGCACCATGTATGGCCAATGCGGGTAATGTTTGAATTTCTTTTTTCATGTTTAGGTACACTCCATTTTTAGATTCGAGTCAAAGCATCTGTACCTATCAACTCAATAAATGTTGTCAAATCTCCATTTGCATTTGGTTTGTTTTTCATCCGGCTCAGCGCGGCTGAATACTAGCCAATTTCAGAAAATCAATTTCCTAAAGATATTTGCAGTTTATTCATTTGCGCCAAGTATGCCAACAAAAAATGAACCCCCGACCTCCGGGTTATGAGTTACCTTAAAGGTAGCTCATAACCCTTAGAGTTAGCGTCCAGTTCTCAGGAGCAAAAAGTTAATATCGCGGGATAGAGCAGTTCGGTAGCTCGTCGGGCTCATAACCCGGAGGTCGGGGGTTCAAATCCCTCTCCCGCAACCATAAAAACCTTGAAACCATCACGGTTCCAAGGTTTTTTCTTTGCCTATCGTACCCACTTTTGTACCCACTTCGGGTCCCGTCGGTTCCGTCAAGATTTATGCGCAAAATTATTTGCACGCTCCGGCTGAGTGAAGTCAGCCGGCAATAGAGGCATCGTCCATCTGAACGTTCAAATAGCGGCTGAGCGCGTACAGGCTGTCTACGCTCGGCATATTACTGCCGCGCAGCCAACGATAGGCTGCTGTTGTTTTGTTTTCTATGACCAGTATAACCTAGTGCAAACGCTGCTGCAACCGATGTTGCAACTTATTTTCACTTTTTACATCGGCATAATCAACAAATATTATCTGTCAAAATTGTACAATACATAAAAACGCCGTACATCCGATTTGCTCAGATGTGCGGCGTTTTTACGTAGGAGGACTAGGCATCGCCATTCCGGAAGTGCTCGTCGAGCGCCTGCAGGATGTACGTTCCACGTGGTTCATTCTTTTTCGGGACAAAGGCTTCGCTTTTCTTTTTCATGTTCTGCCCGCCCTAAGAAAACCGCCTCCCATCGGACTTGCTCTGATGTGCGGCGGAATCCTATAAGGTTGATTTATGCGGTGCGCAGCAAATGGTATGCCGGGTTTTTTGTATGTTTTCCTGTTTTCTGCGGGAAAAGCCGCTATAATAGAGCTGCGTCCGTATGGGGCGCGGAAAGAGAGAACGCCATGAATGAGACTTATATCACCACCGAGCTGCTTGCGCAGTATGCACGGAGACTGTACGAAGAAGAAAAAAGCAGTGCCACCATTGAAAAATACATCCGAGATGTCCATACATTTTCAAAATATGTCGGATCACAAGCACTTACGAAAGACATGACGATCGCCTACAAGCGCGACCTTCCGACACGCGGCTACACGATTTTATCCGTCAACTCCATGCTCGCCTCGCTCAATAGCTTTCTGACCTTCTGCGGCCGGAGCGACTGCAAGGTTCGGCTATACCGGGTGCAGAAGAAAACGTATCTGGCCGCGAACCGGGAGCTGAGCCGGGCGGAATACCAGAGGCTCCTGAACGCAGCCAAACGGAACGGCCGTCTGTGGCTGCTGCTGCAAACGCTCTGCGCCACGGGAATCCGCGTCTCAGAGCTGCAATATTTTACGGTGGAGGCCGTCCGGGGCGGCGAAATTTCTGTCGCGTGCAAGAGCAAAATGCGGTGCATTCTGATCCCGAAGGGACTGCAAAAGCTCCTGCTGCAATACGCGCACGGCGCCGGGATCGGAAGCGGGAGCATCTTCCGAACCCGAACCGGCAAGCCGCTGAACCGCAGCAACATCTGGGCAGCCATGAAGCGGCTTTGCACACAGGCGAACGTAAATCCGGACAAGGTGTTTCCTCACAATCTGAGGAAGCTCTTTGCCCGGACTTTTTATCAGGTAGAGAAGGACATCGCCAAGCTTGCCGATCTGCTCGGCCACAGCAGCATCAACACCACGCGCATCTACATCATGTCCACCGGAGCCGAACACCGGCGGCAGCTGGAGCGATTGCAGCTGCTCGCGCCGTGTACCACATAATTTTTCTTATGTAGCAGACGCGCCGCCAAACGGACAAACTACACCCTTACACACTGGAAATAATAGCACAGTTCTGGAAATTATACAAGGCGGACGCGGCAAATTTCTATCCAATTTTCCATTTTGTAAATAAAAAAATCCTCGTCAGGCCGTCCGAGCGGCACGACAAATCAGCCAATGAACCCGCACGTTTCATTGGCCTGTTTTTTGCGCCCGTCTGGGCGCGGCTCTTGTTCCGGCGCGGCGTCTGGTCATTCATCCCCACTTGCCTTCCTATACTCATTTACCACATAAGAAAAAATATGTTGTGTAGGGGCGGCTGCCCCGTCTGCGCCGGCAGAACGAAATGCAAAACGATGTAAACCCAGCCCGTGGAGACGGGCAAAAGATAAAGAAAACTTTAGGAGGTAATGTGATGAAACGGCGATTATTGGCAAGTTTACTAACGCTTGTCATGATGCTGAGCTTACTGCCAACGGCAGCGTTGGCGGCGGACGAGGGTAGCACCTCAAAAGTGTATACAGTTACAAAGGATATCTCATACTCTACAGCGGGTGAAATTCCAGACACTGTAGAAGAGGGACAAGACCTAACTGTGGAGTTAAAAGATCAAAGCGAAGCAAAAATCGTATCTGCCTATGCCGAGATCAAAGACTCCGCCGCTCCGAAAAACCTGCTGGCCAAGAGTGACAATCCCAATGAGAGCAAGTTGGTTTTTGCAAATCAGTCAACGAATGGCGACAGAACCCCCAATATGTCAACGCAGGAACTGACTCCTGCAATGAAGTCATTTTATAGCAACAGCTATCTGATTACGAAATCAGCAGGAGATCTCGACTATGATAGCTGCAACGCTGCACTGTTTGCTGAAAAGCCAGCAACCGTGTCTCTCGGGTTCTGGATTCAGAAGACTGACAACATGGTGGACGAGTTCCCTTTCTGGCTGATTTATCAGAATAAGGAGAACTATGGTGAGAGATACCTGCAAGTTAATATTCCTGTGAAAGATTTAGTTGCCGGAGGTAAGAACACGCGGCAGACCGTATCTTTGGAAGGAAAGAATCAGAACCTGATTGTAACCAGTGCGAGCTCTGAGGCAAAGTGCCTGGAAAATCAGGGCGACTGGTACTACATCTCCTATGTGTTGTCAAATATTGAGTATTTCGACGAGGATGCGGCCAATAAAGCGTTTGACCCGAATATGGGAAGCCTGGTCTATCTTTATCTGAATTTCCGATTAGGCGACAAAAAATCTGTCAATGTGATGGGTTTGCAGGCGATTTCTGGCGAGGAAATTACGAATCCTTATTTCGTTTATCCCACCGAATATGACAGCAGTGCTTATTATTGGATGTACCTGGATAACAATACACAACTCTCGATTCCTGCAGGGTACATTACCGGTAATGTCACCATTCACGCAAGAGCGCACAATGACAAGGCGCCTGTCATTACCGGAGTGGTGGATAAGCAGTCCTACGATCAAGCGGTTACCCCTGTTTGCACTGATACAGATATCAGCAGCGTTATTCTCGAAAGAGACGGTGCGGTAGTATCGGGCTACACGTTAGGCACCCCAATCGCTGCGAAGGGCAGCTATTCCTTGCGTGTGACAAACGCGAGCGGGAAGTCCACAACTTTGACTTTTACGATCCGCTCGAAGAGTGTTTCGGTTGACTTCCAGTACCAGAATAGATATGTGACTGTAAGCGGCGATAACACTGCAACCCCCGGAGAGGACTATTCTTTCAATGTGACTGCAAAAGATAGTTCGGTATCCGTTCGAGAGGTCAAGGTTGAACTGGCAACCGGTGCAGAAGAACTCAATCAGGTCAACGGTAGTGAGACAACACTCCTTTCAGCGACAACAGCACCGAACGTGAATACGATTGGCGTTGATGCAGTGCAAGACAGCAATCTTCCTGTTGGAAATGCATACAAGTACACGCTGAATTATTCTCATGCGAACAGTTCCAGTGATACATCTTCTGTTTACCGCAGGATTAGCAATGTGAATCTGACGCGGGGAAAGCCGAATGCTTTTTCTTTCAGCTTCTGGATCAGTAAAGATAGTCTGACGACGTTGAATGAGAATGCACTGGATATCTGGTTCTCTTATGTTGATGAGCTGGCACAAGGTCTAAAAGTGTCACTTCCTATTAAAGACCTCTGTGACAAAGTCGGAACCGTTGTCCCTCTGGCGGCGATATATGTCGCTGGCGATAGCAATCAGTATCTTTCGTCCGGCGATTACTCGGCAGTGTGCCTTGAAAAGCAGGGCAATTGGTACAGGATCTGCCTGAATGCAGCGGATCTGCAGTATTCGAATTTGCATACCGACGGTATGCAGGAGGCGTTCTATTTTGTCCTTCCCACCCAACTGTGGAAGGCTATGAAGGCTAACGGGACTAAGATTGAACTTTGCGGATTGAGCTTACTGCGTGGCACAACGATCAATTCCAAGGATGCCTACGTAGAGGACGGCAAAACCGTACTTCCGCTTGAAGCTGCGACTGGTACGTATACTGTCCCCGGAAAGCAGATTCAGGCTAATATGACGGTGATCGTCATTAGTGATGAATCGGACGCACCCCAGATCACCGGAGTAGAAAATGGGAAAGAGTATCAGTCCTCTGCTACCCCGAGTTGTGCTGACACCGACATTGCGACTGTTACGCTGACCCGTGATGGTATTCCTGTAAATGATTACAAGCTCGGACAGACGCTTACGCAGAAGGGCAACTATGTTCTGACGGTGACGGATCGGAACAACAATGAGGCGAAAGTTACTTTCAGCGTATATCATAGCTACAACGTCACGAAGAAGGGCGAAAATATCATAATTGCTGGTGCAGATAGTGTCAGTGATCTGAAGGACTATGAGTTCAACCTGGCAAAATCGAGTGAATCTGTGACGTTGGATCAAGTCTATTACGAAGCGCCCTGGTCTGGGAAGGTGATTTTCTCCGACAGCTTTGGCACCGCTGCGTATGCTGGTGATGCACATGGCCCAAGATGTGAAGTGGTGGATCACAGCGCAGCACCGATTGATGGCATCTGGAAGCGCGCGGCCAAGTATAGTTATGATGACAGCATCCCTGGCGCCGCTGCAACAAATAGCGTTTACACTCAGAAAGAATATAATGTTTTGAATGATAAACCCAAAACAATTTCTGCTGGATTCTGGGTGAATACCGAGAATTTTAAGGATCTTTTCCCGAACGATTCTCAGTACATTGAGGTGTGGGTTGCATACGATCAAGATGCCGGAGCGATTTGCCAACTCCCGCTGAAGAAACTGGTGGAGCATCAGGGCGAGTCTTGCGCTTGCCTTCTGCGCCTGCCGAGTTGGTTGACATCAGCTACTTCCTCTGCCTCTTGCATTGCCAGAGACGGTGCGTGGGCCTACATTGCGCTGAATCTGACCGATATTGTTTATGCAGAGGGCTACACGCCAAGTGCGACACAAAGGGTCTATCTTACCTTGAATGGAATCAGTTCTACTCTGTATAATAGCGAGAAGAGCTTAGAGATCGCGGGTCTGACTATGATCACCGGTGATACGATCGTCGATACGGGTATCAACTATTCCAATATGCCGGCCGGAACGCTCCAGAGAGTCTTAAAAAATGCTGACTGGGGTGAGAATCGCATCCCGGCATCGTGGATCAACAGCGATTTTACGCTTGTCGCTTCTGGCAATGACCATACGGCACCTGTGATTACTGGTGTTGAGGACGGAAAGACTTATGCTATCGGCGATAACACAGAGAATGGCGAGGTTTCGTCGGTGACGCCCAACTGCACTGACAAAGACATTGCCAGCATTTCTCTGAAAAAGGATGGGAATGTTATCCCCTTCAACTTTGGCAACGCGCTGACTTCTCAAGGCCGCTATGTTCTGACAGCCATCGACAAATACGGCAACGAGCGCACAGTAGCGTTTACCTTGGTTGCTGCTGGCAATGTGGCGATCACGCAGAACAACACCTTTGTGAAAACAAGTCTGCCGGCAGAAACCCTTAAAGAAAATGATCTCAACTTCTCCATTACGCTGGACGGCGCGGCAAATGGCGTAACAGCTTTTGAGGAGGGGTATGCAGAGATTTCCGGGACTCCGGGCATTGAATTCAACATCGGAGAGAATACGCAAGACCCTGCATTTTTGAAGGCTTGTCCTGAGGGAGATTACAACCCTAAAATTGAAATTAGCTCTGTGGACAACGATTTCCCGGAAAAGACACTTTACCCTTACAAACATATTATTTCTCAGCGTAAATCGGCTGCCCAGACTGGCAACAAAAACACCAATTACGTTTCCTATCCGACCACAATGTGGAGCGGTAAGCCGAGCGAAGCGTCTATTGCATTCTGGATCAAGGACAGTTCTGTCGAGAATGTGTTTAAGAAGTCCGAGAAGGGTCTTGAGATCTGGGCAGCATATCAGAAAACTAATGATAATGCGCTGATGGGGCATTTTATTGTTGATTTGCCCGCTGTGACGGCATCTGTTGGGACTACACAATCCATCAGGATGAATACTTTATTCAACACGTTTTTTGAGACCAGCACCGTTACAGCAGAATGTTTGCGCAAAGAAGCCGGTTGGTCCTATGTCGTGATCAATATGACAGGCCTGAGCTATTCTGAAGAGTTCGATACAAGGAAACCTGCCTCCCTGTATTTCCTATTGAACGATCAGAAAAATACCATGGCCACAAGTAATGCGGCTGTCGAAATCGCAGGACTTTCCGTTGTAGCCGGCAGCACAAGAGAAAATGATCTGGTGCAGTATGCCACCTCCGAAGGTGGCCGTATGGTGTATCCGTTTGCTCCCAAAACAGAGAAGACCTTTACACTGCCAGGCAAGTATGTTGTGGGCGATATCCGCTTCACCTTCACGGCAAACTACGGCGCAGGTACGGCTACCGTAACACCGGATGCCGCAAGTTATGATAAGAACTTCCTTGTGCAGAGTGAGCCCACTTTCACAGTCAGCACGAATGGAGATCGTGTCCTTCGTGTTCTTTGCGACAACGTTCCGCTGACTGAGAGCACAGACTACCGCAAAACCACCGAAGGTGTCGGAACGGATGAAAAGATCACCTATACGCTGAGCAGAAATGCCCTAAACGGGCTGAATGTCGGCGAGCATACCATTACTTTCGATATGTATCTGGGCAGAGATTTGACGACGACGCTCACTGTGGCAGATACCTCGAAGGGCGATCCTTCCGCGCCGGTGCAGGTATACTCCGACGGGGACTACATCTATGTGCGGACGTCGTTTGACGAAACCCGTGACCTGGTACAGGCTTTCACAGCTTACCAAAGCAGCCAGACACGTAATGCGCCGATGAACTTCAGCACAGCAAAGTTAGTTCCGGTCGATGCGGGCTATACCGCCGAAGGAAGTGTTCTTTCCGGCTCTGCCGATGAGGCGACGCCATTCAACCTCAATAGTTCTTATATCGGCGCCAATCACGGGCAGTCTGACGGCGTAGAAGTCATTATGGCCAATCACGGAAAGACTGCGGCAGACGTTGGTTCCAGATGGAAAGACAGCGATGGAATTTACTGGAACTTGCTCAGAGTAGTTGACAAGGATAAGTTGCTGTTCCTGTCTGACAACAAAACATCTGGCTCTGGGTATTCTTTCTGGAAGAAAATCGCTGGAAACACCTTGACCTATGTGAGCCACGGTGCACATAGCGATAGTATTAACTTTACAAAGCAGGAAGGTTCTGTGCAGGTACAGCCTGCTATTGCGAATATCCGGATCGAGGCTTACGCGGTCAAGAATGGAAAACGATATTTGCTCGGTAAGGATGCACCGGATGCCGGCTGCGATTATGTGGACATTGAAGAATACTATGATATCATCAATCCCTCTACCGTGGCAGACGCGCTGCGTGAAGCTCGTCCGGAAGGCGGATATACAGAGCAGCCTTACATTGGCGTCGGAAAGCCCATTGTCAAGTATCATATGACTCATCGAATCCTTGCTGACGGCACCGTTCTGGAAATCATGGATCATAAGATTTTGGATTCTGTTGCTATGGGTTATTATGGTGGTATTCAGTACCAGCAGAAACAGAACACCTTCGGGGGCGGTGTGTACCGTTATCTTCCCGGAACAAAAGGCTTGCAGATTTCTGATCCGTCGCGTGTAGATAATATCATCATGAAGGGGGACACCGTTGACAGTAAGTATTGGACATCCCCAAATGCTGTCCCAGATCGCCAAGTGGACTATATGCGAAGCAGTGACGGGACGAACGAAGTGGCCTTCGCTGGCGGTTATCTTCCGTTTGGCTATAATGCAACAGCAGAAAAGCGCATGGACAGCGTAGACCGATGGGGATTCCTTTATAAATCAAATAAGGTTTATCCTGCTTATGTGACCAGCAAGGCCGGCGTCAATAACTTTAAGGATCAGGCAATCATCGGTGTCGCATACAAAAAGTACTTTGACGCCTCTACATGTGAGGCGGGCAAGAGTTCTTGGTATACCGTGGAATATGGTGGTTGCACGTATCTGTACTATGACGGCTTTGCTGCCGGTACAGAGGTCTTGGAACTTGCACCTGAACTGTTCTTGGGAAGCTTTGAGCCGATTGCTAAGAGTGGTGAAATCTCTTATGCGGCAGAGGCGAACGGCATCCGCATTACAACAGAGGGCAATGAAAAGACCTATCTTGTTCTGAAAATTACTCCCACTGCTGAAACGATCCATACTGTAACCTTTAAGAATGCAGAGACCGTTCTGGGTACATTCTATGTCAAGAATGGTGGCTCTATCAGCACAGAGAAGTTCCCTGCTATTCCTAATAAGACGGGATATACTGGTAGATGGGAACCTGCGTCTCTCAATAATATTACCGCTGATCAGACCGTAGCTGTTGTTTACACCCCAATTTCGTATTCTGTTCGGTTTATGAATGGAGAGAACGTGCACGATACCAAGGATATCCCGTTTGACAGCAGCTATCAGCTGCCGGAAACGAATCCTAGCAAGACGGGGTTCGTTTTTGAAGGCTGGTATACGGAAACTGCTGGTGGAACGAAAATTACTGCCAGCGATAAGATGGTAACAGCAAACGATCATGCTCTGTATGCCCATTGGACAAAGTGTGATCATAGCGGAACAACCAACCATCCTACATGCACGCTGCCTGCAACTTGCTCTGTCTGCGGGGCTACATTATCCGCTACTGGACACAGTTGGGGGTCTGCCAAGTACACTTGGAATGAGATAAGTAGCGGCTATACCTGCGCAGCGGAGCGTATCTGCGGAAATGATGAGAGCCACAAGGAAACGGAGATTATTACTGCAAATTATGCTGTGACCACTGCACCTACTTGTACCAGCAAAGGCGAAGGTACTTATACGGCAATTTTTGAGAACAGTGCATTCACGCAGCAAACTAAGACCATAGAGATTCCTGCCGCCGGGCATGACTGGTCCAACAAGGACGGCGTCTGCAAGGTCTGCAAGACTCCGTGCGGCGAAGCGCACACCGCGGGCACGACCTGCAAGGTGTGCGGCAAATACACGCCGATCCCGGTCATTCCTGCGGGCGAACCCGCGAAGAATCCGTTCAACCCCAACGCTGGTAAGGCCAGATTTGCAGACGTTTCCGGCAACGCTTGGTACGCTTCTGCCGTCAACTATGTGGTCGACAAGGGCCTCATGAACGGCACGGGCGAGGACAAGTTCTCCCCGAACGCGGATACCACGCGCGGCATGATCGTGACCGTTCTGGCGCGTCTGGACGGCAAGAGCACCGCTGGCACGCCGTGGTACGCCGCTGGTCAGCGCTGGGCAATGGAGTACGAAATCTCCGACGGCACGAATATGACCGGCGCGATCACGCGCGAACAGCTCGTCGCAATGCTGTTCCGCTATGCGGTCAAGAACGGCCTCGAAGCGGTTACGCTCTCTGAGAATCTGACCCAGTTTACGGACGCTTCCGACATCAGTGCGTGGGCCGTCTCCGCGATGCAGTGGGCCGTCGGCCAGGGCCTGATCCAGGGCTCGAACGGCCAGCTCCGCCCGCAGGCGAACGCCTCCCGCGCCGAGGTCGCCACGATCCTTATGCGCTTCTGCGAAGTGCTCTGCAAATAAATAAATGAGATAAAAAGAGGCCCCTTCCGGATGGAAGGGGCCTCTTTTTTACTTGCAGTTCTTATCGCTCTTGTTCTGCTTGTTGGTGTAGTTCTGGGACTGTTCGTTCTGGCTGTTCTGGTTCGTCTGGTTGGACGAATTGGTCTTATTCTGACTGTTCTTCATGGTTTTGCCTCCATTATAATTAGGATATTGCTATTCTGCGCAATAACTCAGGATTTATCCTTCGGCTTGCAGAGCAGAGCCGCGAGAAAGCCGAAAAATATTACTGCCGAAATGCCGCCCGCCGCGGCTTTCAGTCCGCCGGTGAGCACGCCGAGCCATCCGTCCTCCTGCACCGCCTGTTTTACGCCCTTGGCGAGGTTGTAGCCGAAGCCCGTCAGCGGCACAGTCGCGCCCGCGCCTGCAAAGTCTACCAGCGGCTTGTAGACGCCGCATGCGCCGAGAATTACGCCCAGCACCACGAAGCAGACGAGGATGCGCGCGGGCGTCAGTTTCGTCTTGTCGAGCAGCAGCTGGCCCACCGCGCAGATCGCGCCGCCCACGAGAAATGCTTTCAGATATTCCATTGCTTCACCGCCTCTCCGCCGAAATGGCCACCGCGTGGCAGATGCCGGGGATAGATTCGCCCTGCCACGTCGACACGGGCGAGAGCAGCGCGCCCGTCGCGCAGAAGAGCAGATTTTTCAGCGAGCCTTCCTGCATCCGGCGCAGCAGATACCCGCAGAGCACGCTGGCCGAGCAGCCGCAGCCGGAGCCGCCGGAATGGACATCCTGCTTTTTCGCAGAAAAGAGCAGCACGCCGCAGTCGTCATAGTTCTGCGAGAGGTCATAGCCATCCTTCGCCGTCTGTTCGAGCACGATCTGTTTGCCAAGCGCACCGAGGTCGCCCGTGACGATCAGGTCGTAATCAGCAGGGGAGACGCCGAAGTCCTGAAAGTGCCGTTCCAGCGTGTCGACCGCCGCCGGAGCCATCGCGGCGCCCATGTTGTTTGCGTCCTTGATGCCGAGGTCAACGATGCGCCCTACGGTTGCGCCCATAACGTATGGCCCGCGTGACCCGCGCCCCACCACGCAGCACCCGGCGGCCGTCGCCGTCCACTGCGCCGTCGGTGTCCGCTGGCCGCCGTAGCCAAGGGGGAAGCGGTACTGCCGCTCGGCGGAGGCGAAGTGTGACGAGGTGAGCGCCGCGGCGCGGCGGGCATATCCGGCGTTCACTGCTGCGCTTGCCAGCAGCAGCGACTCTGCCATCGTCGAGCACGCGCCGTAGAGTCCGAGAAAGGGGATCCCAGTCTCGCGCATCGCAAAGGCAGAGCCGATGCACTGGTTCAAAAGATCGCCCGCGAAGAGCGCATCGAGATCCTTGTATTTCACGTCCAGCTTGCGCAGCGCCGTGTCCAGCGCGCGCTTTTGTAGCTCGCTCTCCGCCTTTTCCCAGCTTTTCTGGCCGAACGTCGTGTCGCCGGAGAGGAAATCAAAATAGCTGGCCAGCGGCCCTTCCTGCTCCTTTTTCCCGCCGATCGCCGCAAAGGACAAGATCGACGGCGGCGCGTCGAACCGCACCGACTGCGTGCCGATGTGCAGATCGTCCATCCCATCGCCTCCCAAGTGTTTTTCCTAGTTTGCGCAGCGGAATCACGTTTCATACGAAAAACATTGGTTATGCAGGATGGGTTATGCGTTTATGTTCTCGGCTTCGGTACATGCAAACCAAAGCCGGAACCTGAGAGAATGGTTCCGGCTTGGAAAATGGAGGGGGTTGACTTATGCTCTGCCGAGGGCGGCGGCGAGGCGAGGGAGGTTGGCGTCGCTGAGCGGCGTGAGCGGCAGGCGCGGCGCGCCAACTGGGAAGCCCTCCAGCTCGAGCGCGCGCTTGACCGGGATCGGGTTGACCTCACAGAAGAGCGCGTCGATCAGCGGCATCAGCTCGCATTGCAGGCGTCCGGCGGTCTGCTGGTCGCCGTTCAGCGCAGCATGGGTCAGGGACATCGTCTCGCGCGGGCGGACATTGGAGAGGACGGAGATGACGCCCCTGGCTCCGAGGGCGATGAGCGGCGAGATCTGGTCATCGTTACCGGACCAGAGGAAGAAATCGCCGCCACACTCGTTCAGGATGCGCGCAGCCTTGGACGTGTCGCCGCCGGCCTCCTTGATGCCGTTTATGTTCGGGTGCTGGCTGAGGCGGACGCAGGTCTCGACCGAGATGTCCATGCCCGTCCGGCCTGGAACGCTGTAGGCGATGATGGGGCAGGTGACGGCGTCTGCAATCGTGAGATAGTGCGCAAGCAGTCCGTCCTGCGTACATTTGTTATAGTACGGCGTGACGAGCAGAAGACCGTCCGCGCCCATGGCGGATGCTGTCTGGCTGAGTTCGAGCGCGTGGGACGTGTCATTGGAGCCACAGCCAGCGATGACCTTGCAGCGGCCGGAGACGTAGCGGATGGCGTGGGCGATGAGGGTGAGCTGCTCGGTGGTGGAGAGCGTAGAGCCTTCGCCGGTCGTGCCGCAGATGACGAGCGCGTCGATCCCGGCGGCGAGCTGCGCGTCGAGCAGGCGGTCAAAGGTGGCCAGATCGACCGCGCCGTCGCGGAAGGGCGTGACAAGGGCGGTGGCGACGCCGGTGAAGATCGGTTGTTTCATAAAATCGCTCCTTTTCGATACAATTCAGCAAAAACCGCACGACCTGTGGAGCAGATCGTGCGGTTTCTTTGGTGGTGCAAGTATATGTTACTTCCGGGTGATATATCCCTCGGCGCAGAGCAATTCGGCCAGCAGGACGGCGCCGCCCGCCGCGCCGCGCAGCGTGTTGTGCGAGAGGCAGACGAACTTATAATCGTACTGCGAGTCGGGGCGCAGACGGCCGATGCTGATGGCCATGCCGTGCTCAAGATCGCGGTCGAGCCTGGTCTGGGGGCGATTCTCCTCTTCGAAGTAGTGCAGGAACTGCTTCGGCGCGGAGGGGAGGTTCAGCTCCTGTGCGCGGCCCGCGTAATTGGCCCAGTCAGCCTTGATCTGCTCGATGGAGGGGGCCTCGCCCTTGAACTTCATGAAGCAGGCGGCCATGTGCCCGTCGGAGCACGGGACGCGCAGACACTGCGCGGTAATGGACGGTTCGACAGCGTTGACGATCTGGCCGTTTTCCACGCGGCCCCAGAGCTTCATCGGCTCCTGCTCGGACTTTTCTTCTTCGCCGCCGATGAAGGGGATCACATTGTCGACCATTTCGGGCCACGTTTCAAACGTCTTGCCCGCGCCGGAGATCGCCTGATAGGTGCAGACGAGGGCGCTTTCCAGACCGTATTTGCGCAGCGGGTGGAGCGCGGGAACGTAGCTCTGGAGCGAGCAGTTGGATTTGACCGCGATAAAGCCGCGCTTCGTGCCGAGGCGCTGGCGCTGCGCGTCGATGACCTGGATGTGCTCCGGATTGAGCTCCGGCACGACCATCGGGACGTCCGGCGTGCCGCGGTGGGCGGAGTTGTTGGAGACGACCGGGCATTCGAGCTTGGCATAGCGTTCTTCAAGCGCCTTGATTTCATCCTTCTTCATGTTGACCGCGCAGAAGACAAAGTCGACCATCGAGGCGATCTGCTCGGCGTCGGCCTCAGCGTCCATGACGACGACGTTCTCGAGCGACTTCGGCATCGGGTCGTTCATGTACCAGCGGGAGCCGACGGCGTCCTTGTAGGTTTTGCCGACGCTGTGGCTGCTGGCCGCGAGGACGACGGGATGAAACCACGGGTGGTTCGCTGTGAGGAGCGCGAAGCGCTGGCCAACCATGCCGGTCGCGCCGATGATACCGATCTTATACTGTTCCATGATGAGACTCCAATCTGTCAGAATTTCTGCCCGCGGGCAAAGTAACGGTTGCAAGTGGTTTTACGATGTATTATAATGGTCTGTAGTTGGCAGAGCGACAGGCAGGACAAAATGTGTACGCCTGACGCGGCCAAATGTCCACGAAAATTGACGGCTTCATCATAGCATACGCAGCGGAGCTTGTCAATGTGAATCTCGGAAGAATTACCACGAAAAAAGGGGCAATGTTTGTTGAAAACCCATGATTTTTACTATGATTTGCCTGAAGAGCTCATTGCCCAGACCCCGTTGGAGCGCAGAGACGGCTCACGGCTGATGGTGCTGAACAAGGACACGGGCGAGATCGAGCACCGGTATTTTGATGTGCGGGAAGAGATTCCAAAAGAGAAACGAAAGATAGGTTCCATTGTCATTACTGCGGATAAAGGACTTGCAGGAGCTTACAACCACAACATTGTCAAGGTGGAGGATGAGATCCTGGAGGAGCCGGGAGAGCATAAGCTGTTCGTAGTCGGTGAGCTTGGCAGACACTATTATGCGAATAAGGGTGTGGAAATTGACACCAATTTCCTCTATACTGTGCAGAAACCGACCATGCACAGGGCAAGAGATATCGCGGAAGTGATTCTTTCCCAGTATGAGAGAGGTGAACTGGACGAGGTCTACATCGTTTACACCAGAATGGAAAATTCGATGCTGACAACGGTTGAAAAAATGAAGATCCTGCCGCTTGAGAGATCTTTATTTAATGAAATGAAAATGCCGCTTAACATCCATAGAGAGGCGATTGCGCTTTATCCATCAGCAGAGGCGGTTCTGGACAGCATCGTACCAAACTACGTGGTTGGTATGATCTATGGATGTCTGGTAGAGGCATATGCAAGCGAACACAATGCGCGAATGACAGCAATGCAATCAGCAACAGACAGCGCGCAGGAAATCATCAAAGATCTTTCTATTATATAACAGGGCAAGGCAGGCTGCGATCACACAGGAAATTACTGAGGTTTGTGCAGGCGCCAAAGCCCAGAAACGGAAAAGGAAGTGAAAACAGGTATGAATAAAGGACGTATTGTACAGGTCATGGGACCAGTTGTTGACGTTGTATTTGAAGACGGAAATCTGCCGCGCATCAAAGATGCCCTGCAGGTGGAGAACAACGGAAAAACCTGTATTATGGAAGTTGCGCAGCATCTGGGAAATGATGAGGTTCGTTGTCTGATGCTGGCAGCAAGTGAAGGACTTTGCAAGGACATGGAAGTAACCGCTACCGGTTCTGGAATTAAAGTACCGGTTGGAGAGCAGACCCTTGGACGTCTGTTCAACGTACTTGGAGAAACCATCGATAATGGCGAAGAAATCAAAGAAGATACCGAACACTGGGTGATCCACAGAGATCCGCCATCATTTGAAGACCAGAGCCCGGTTGTTGAGATGCTGGAAACCGGTATCAAGGTTATTGATTTGCTTGCCCCATATGCAAAGGGTGGTAAGATTGGTCTGTTCGGTGGTGCCGGTGTCGGCAAGACCGTCCTGATTCAGGAGCTGATTCACAATATCGCAACGGAGAGTGGTG